>Ga0247824_10002203_pt1 | contig 10870 bp, 10 predicted proteins | sample 13C_PalmiticAcid_FD_194412 | JGI IMG/M metagenome (GOLD analysis project Ga0247824, IMG submission 194412) | Soil microbial communities from agricultural site in Penn Yan, New York, United States - 13C_PalmiticAcid_Day48 | ecosystem: Environmental > Terrestrial > Soil > Agricultural land...
TGGTGCCCCTCCTGTTTGATGACGGCGGCCGGCTCATCATCCACCGCTCGGTCCTACAGCGATGCGACAAGCTGGGCCTCCTCTTCGAGTCATCCCTCGTCATCGACCTGCGCCGGTTCTCGATCAGTGCCGGCCATGCGCTGGTGTCATACCTCTACAGCGGCAGATACGGGCAGCTGAAGTGGACGGGGCCCCGCAACCCAACACTTGACGCTGGTCTGGTCGAACTCGCCGCCAAGTTTGAGATTTATGCTCTGGCCCGAACCCTTGAGCTCGACGAGCTGGAAGAACAGGCCAGGGACCGGATCGAAAGGGCAACACGCCGGCTCGACCTGTTCACAGTCATCGACGCCATCAAGGAGACGTATCCCACCCCCATCGGCAACGACGCTTGGTTTCCTGAATGGATCGGGTCCCTCACAAGGAAGGCCCTCCGGCGCCCCAGGAAGATGCTTAAGGTCCCAGTTCCAACTGACTTTGGTGACGGCGCGTCGATTGTCAAGTTTCTCTTTGGCTCCATGCATGAGGCATACATCGACAGCCTGGAGTCACAGGCTGTTGGCGCAGCCGGCGTCAGAACTGGGGAGCCAGACACACCGGTGACCGACAGCTCGTTTGACGAGACTGACGTATCCGATGATTCTCGTCAATCAATCAGGTTCCTGGCCAGTCATGCCGGCACGCGGGGCACTGAGCGTCTCAGCAACTCCATCACAGTTACTGAGGCTACTGCAAAGTCGCCTGTCTCTGACCAGGAGCTCAAGCTTTTAGGTGATGCGCTGGCAAAGAGGAACCGGCCTCTTTGGTGGTCAGCGCTTCAAGTCCACATCACACAGTCGCCCTCGCATTTGGAGAGTCCCAAGCTTGAAGGCCCTGTCAAAGCGGAGCCCGAACCAGAGCCGACACAAGAACCCGTCGTCCAGGTTGAGCTGGCCTGCAAAGACGAGCTGTTCATTCGAGACGAGTCCGCGCCCGAGCTCGAGCCCGAGCCCGAACTCGAGCCAGAGCCAAAACAAGAGCCACAGCCAGCGGTTGACCCGACCCCTGAGCAAGACTCCGTCACCACCGAGCGGCCAAAGAACAAGAAAAACAAGAAAAAGGTAACTGCCCACTTCGCGCAGTTCTGACCCCGCTTTGAGCCTGTGCTAATTCGGGATAAACGCTGAAGAAGAAATCTGCTCCAATGAGGGCGGCCGAACCCGAGCCTGAGCCTGAACCCGCACCCGAGCCTGTATTTGAGCCCGCACCCAGACCCGAAGAGCCTGAGCCCGTGCCTGAACCCGAACCGGAGCCTGTTTTTGAACCGGCATACGCAGTCAGTGACCATCCTTGGCCTCCCCCCCTGAAGTCTGAACCAAGAACGCGGGAGCCATGGGAGACGTGGGTCCATCAGCAGAAGGGGTTTGAAAGTTGGGGGTTCAAAACCTACGAACTACCCCCGAGCGACGAAGAGGTTTTTACTGCAGTGTCAAAGAAGGACAAGAAGAAGAAGGGGAAAAGGGACGAGATTAAGCGGACTACAAGCGTGGTCGAAGAAGTGCCGGTGGAGGAGGCCACGCCTGTTACAATCATGGAAAGGGTGGAGGGAGAGATAAAGTCGCCCGAGGTGGTGGAGCAGGAGCGTGATCCGTGGGTGTTCTGGGGTGTGACGGCGGAGAAGAAGTCGCCGAGGACAAGCTTTGGGGTGTGAGTGACGTTGTCTGAAAGTGGACGGGTCATAGGCCTGCAGAGTGAGGAGTTTGGAAATGGATCAACAGAATGAGATGAGGAACTGCCAGGGGGTGTCTTTGCTCTTTCCGAACGTTACCCTTAAATCGAGTCCTTCAGCGTGCGTACTATCTGATGGGGAGCCATGCAAGCACCAATGCAGTGAAGGAGAGGATTCCAAGAACCAATGATGAATGTGATGGCATTCATTACCTCGTCCCTATGTATTGAACTCCGAAGCCCATAACTGTAAAGCAATCTGAATGGGTATATCCCGTGGTATTAAGTACACATTAATTAGCGCCCTTGCGTCTGGCCCAACCTCTTGAGCCCGGCGCACCTAAGTAATCAGTTTCCAACTTTTTAAACCCGCAAACACAAAGACCACCCAGAATCCACCATGGTATCTACAAACTCCCCTTCTCAACCTCGACCTTCGCCCCCCCCTTCAGGTCACTCGAAGCGCGACTCGCCCGGTCCGTGTCCGCGGCCAGCGTGCTATTCTCGCCTGCCTCGAAGTGCACCTGCACCCTGACGTCCGTCGTCCGCATGATGCCGTTGTAGGTCATGATCTCCTCCTCGGACCCGCTGGGGCTGACGCTCCGACATTCGGTGTGACCATCCCTGCCATTCTTGTTCCCGCGTAGGTTCTTGAGGTGGATGCTGCCCCCGCGGGACACGGTGGTTTCGCCCCCTTGCCCGTGGCGGATCGCGCTTCCCGGGACGGCGCCGGCGCCCGGCCCGCCCGCCACGGAGCCCCCGCCCATGCCGGAGTAGTAGGGCGACTTGCTGTTGGCGTAGTTGTTGTTGTACTTGTTGGCAGCGTAGCGGGCACTGCTGCCGCCGAAGAGGCCGGGGAGCAGGCTGCGGAAGAGGGGGCGCAAGGCCGGGGCCGAGGCCGAGACGATGGCAATGTTGGCTTCGACGACGGAGAGGGTCACGGTGAGGTCGTAGTAGGGGTCTTTGTCGGGCTGGGGGATGTAGAAGAGCTTGACAACGCCGGCGAGGCGGACGATGCCAATGACGGTGACGCTGTGCACAACAGGTTAGCTCAAGGGGAAGAAGGAAATAGGGGAAGGTTTGGGCGGAAGAAGAGAAACATACGCGAGACCAAGGGCGAAAATACCCAGCACAGCAATCTTGGCTGCCTTGGGCATGTTGAGACCTAGAAAGATCCAGAAGGGAAGGGCGACGACGGCAAAGTCGGTCACGATGGTGATGCACGAGATGGAGATGTGAAACGAGTTGTCGACGCATTTGGTGTTGGGGTCCGCCTTGACGGCCATGTCCCAGTTGGCTGAGATGGGCAGGCACTGGAGGGCGGCGACCAGGAAGATGGCGATGGCCTGCAGCGCGTTGAAGCCGTTCAGGAAGTGGATGGCGTACTTGACGCCGGGCTTTTGTCCACCCAAGCGCAGCAGGAAGCACAGCACCGAGGCCTTGACGAAAGCCAGAATGGGGTTGTAGAAGAGTTGGGCGAGATAGAACCACCACATGCCCGGCGCCATGTCATACTGGGGGACGTCCTCCTGGTGCCAGCCAAAGTAGCCCAACTTCATGTCTGTCCCGGGGTGGTCAGTCTTGCAACAACTCGGCAGCAGCCCGGATGGATCGTTGGCTTACACATGTAAAACGGCCCGATCATCATGAGCGAGAAGATCATGGCCATGGTGACCAGATAGTCGTCCAGACCCCATGTCCGCGTTCTGATTCGGGTGTACGCCCTGAGGCTGTAGACGACAAAGGCAAGGGCAGTGAAAAAGAAGATGATGAAGAGACCGGCCTGCTGCAGAGGCGGAGTCGGGATGTCGAGCACATTCCCGTGCTCGGGACGGCGAGGCACAATCACCATGGTCATGTCTCTGAGAAACCGAGAAAGCCTCTCTCTCTGAGAGATCGGCACCAAAGATCGATCGACAAGGAGTGTGGGGAGAACAATTGAGAGCAAAGCACGATCGACGGAGGCCGGATGGGAGGGGGGCGAAGGGCTTTTACAACATCGGATCCTGTTGTCCAGGATAGCCGAATATCACGGGTGCTCAATTCGGCGCGAGAGCAGAAGAAGAGCCAAAGGGGATGCAACATTGTCGAGGCTCTCCCGAATCACGGGCCAGAGATGATCGAACCAAAAGCTGACATCAAAAAAGGGGGGAGGACTTAACACTGGGAATCCCAGAGGCAAACCGACCGGCCTCTCAGGCGGCTGGCTCCCCGAGATCTCGTTCCTTGTCGCCCTCCACTTGTTGAGCCTAGCATGGCAATCACCTTCTTGGCGTCCCGGGATAGTGGCATCGGAACACACGCCGGCAGTGCGCTGCTGCGCAATGCAACCTCCAGGACTCGCTGGCTCAGTCCGTGTGCTCCTGAGAGTCACAGGTTGCAAGTCGAGTTGTTGACATTGCGAAAGCGAGCGAGTTTTAATGATCACCGCCATGGCCGACCGCTCTCCCCAGCCTCGCCTCCCGCAGTAAACATGATGCTCGTACGTTTTCGAGAAACGGTGGAGAGTGTGGAATTGCCGGTGGTGGAGGGAGTGGTGGGCCGTAGCGTTGAGAGGTTTTCTCTGAGTCGCCCTGGATATTCTTCATCTTCCGAAGGATTCATGTCATATCCACCCTACCCCTGGGGCACGACGTCGATCTTTTCCATTGCTGACCATAAAGACCCCAATGCCAAGCGTACTAAGCTCTGTTCACTGCCTTCAATCCCGAGATCGAAGCGTAAGTGTTGACAGTAGGTAGCAGCCATATTTTCTAATTTGCTCTTAACTGCGGGAGCGCGTTCTGGTACTCAGGTACTGCCGTCCCCGCAACTTGGAGGCCCCTCTGTTTGACGAAAACCGATGGTGGCTGGAATGGGGAATCGGCAGACCGGGAATCCATACAAGCGCTGTGGGATCCCTGCGCTAACTAAAACGGATCGACTCCCTCCCGACGAGATCCCGAGACGCGCACGGATGGCCGTTGACGAACTATGGAGATGGTAAGGATGCCCTCAGTTTGTGTCTGCGTAGTGTACAAAGGACGGGCTCCATAACTCACCATCGTCGACGTTGTTACCAGGTTGCTATCGTTTTGAGCAGGGCGTGTGGTTGATTATCGACAGCACAGTACTTGGTGACAAACAAACAGCACCGACTTTAACATGGGAGGTTGATCCAGTGTCAGGGGGTCACTGGAAAACAACTGCCGACCCAGCAGTCCCGGCAGCGCCAAGCACGAAGCTGCATGAGTTGGGACGAGCTAGCTTGATGAGTTTGCCGCCAACCACGCGTCTCGGGTCAGCACAAACCGGCCCTAGAGACAAGAAGGGAAAAAAAAAAACCCAAACACAATGTTCGCATCAACTTAATACCACCATCGCAATACGAAGGGAGTTACCAGTCTCATGTCAGCCTCTTGTCAGCCAGCTTTTATCTCAGGAGTGGCAGACAACCCGGAGACCGACTTCCTTCTCCATTCTTCCTTTCTGCTGACCGCCTCCCACCTTCGGCAGCGGGCGGACTGGTTGCCTGCCCCGAGAGTCCCGTCCCCGCAGTGGAGGATCCGTATTTGATTTGCCAAGCCCGGGACTGTGGGCGCTGTGGGCACTGCAACATCAACAGGACCTCAGTGGGACTAACCTTCCCAAATCTTCAGGGGAAGCTCCCTGCATCGGGCCATGTTGTGTTGCCGGTCCCCACCTCAACATCAAAGGGGTCCCGGTGGAGGGTACGGCAGGAGACCGCGAATCATGCGCATCCCCCAACGGCCGACACACTCGACTCGACGGAATCGCGCCAAACAAGCCCTTGGGAAATGAAGACGTCGCCGGCGATACTGCGGCTCATGTTGTACCCCACAGAGAACGAGATTATTGATTCTCTTGCTCCAGGGCAGGGGTGCAACGTGGGAGAACCCCCAAGACACGGAACCATCGGGGGATGATTGGTGGTTCGGCAGTGCAGCCGACCCGGGCTCCGGAGGGGAGGGAGCAGGCTCATCTCACGCATGCATATAACCACGCGGCCGTCGCGTGGCAACAACGTGGCTTCTCTCCCCTCTTCTCCAGTCCTCGGACCAATCTGACAAGCTTTGTTGATCCTGTCGATCGCCATGGCTGTCGTCTCCCTGCAGCGCGCCCTGCTCTTGGCGGGTGCCGTGCTCCCCCTGGGCCTTGCCCAGACCATCACCGGTGCCGATGGCGAAGTCCTTCGTAAGTTGCCCGAGACACCCAAGGATGTTTGGAGAGTAGTCTGCTGACAGTACCCAGCCGCCAACGAGATCACCGTCGCTCCCGCCGCGGAGCCCGGCACGCTCGAGCTGACCGACGCCGTGCTGGCCAACCTGACGGCGCACGAGCTGAGCGACATCGAGCTCTTCCAGTTCGATGAGTCGGAGCCTGTCTCTGAGACGGCGAAGCGCACCGTCACTGCCGGCGGTTGCAAGGTCTACCCGGGCGACTGGAGATGGCCGTCGCGCCTGACCTGGGCCGTCTTCGACCTGCTGACCGGCGGCGCCCTCATCGAGACGGTGCCCATTGGTGCCGTCTGCTACCCCAACAGCGGCGTGTACAATGCACAGAAGTGCGCCACCATCATCGAGAACTGGACCCAGTCGGCCACCCAGTAAGTGTTCCAAGCCCTGCGGTTGCGATTTCGGTCATAGCCTAACATATTCAGTTCCAATGACCCGACCTCTGTCATGTCGCCGCTCTACACGGGCGAGACGTGCATGCCGCAGAACGGCAACACCACGCAGTGCACGCTGGGCGGCTTCCCGTCATACGCGGTCAAGGTCCGCGGCGTCTACCAGATCCAGCTGGCTGTCAACTTTGCGCGCAACCTGGGCCTGCGCCTGGTGGTCAAGAACACGGGCCACGACTTCCTGGGCAAGTCGTGCGGCTCCGGCGCGCTGTCCATCTGGACGCACCACCTCAAGTCGATCGAGTTCCGCAAGTCCTTCAAGACGCCGTCCTACTCGGGCGCGGCGCTCGAGATCGGCGCTGGTGTCAACGTCGGCGAGCTGTACGCGGCGGCCAACCAGTACGGCGTGACGGCCGTTGGCGGCGAGTGCAAGGGCGTCGGCGTCTCTGGCGGGTACATTGCCGGCGGCGGCCACTCGCCCCTGTCGTCCAAGTTCGGCCTCGGGTCTGACCAGGTGCTCAGCATCAACGTGGTGCTGCCCAACGGCCGCTTCGTGACGGCCAGCGAGACGGAGAACAAGGATCTCTTCTTCGCCCTCCGCGGCGGTGGCGGCTCGACCTTTGGCGTCGTCACGTCCATGGTGGTCAAGGCGCACCCCAAGATGAGCTTCTCGGGCCTGACGTGGACCATCAACACGGGCAACGACACGGCCAACCCGGACAGCGTCTTCTGGGAGGCCATGTACGCCTACTGGCGCAAGTTCCCCGAGTACGCCGCCAACAAGACGTACGGCTACTCGATGATCTTCCCGCGCGGCCCGCCGGGCTCCGGCTACACGTGGACCATGCACCCGTGGATGGTGCCCGGCATGGCGCTGGCCGACTTCAAGGCCATGATCCAGCCGCTCCTCGACGAGTGGAAGTGCATCGGGTTCGAGTTCGAGCCCGAGTACTTCGAGTACGACAACTTCTACGACATGTGGACGCGCCACTTCCCCACCGAGGCCGTGGCCAACTCCAACATGCGCACGGCGTCGCGCCTGTTCCCGCGCGACGTGTGGGCCAACGACACCAAGCGCGAGGCCATGTTCGACGAGGTCCGCTCCGTCGTCGAGGAGGGCTCGGCGCTGATCCAGTACAACATGAACCCGGCGCAGCCCGCGGGCACGCCCGACAGCGGCGCCAACTCGCACTGGCGCGACGCCATCTGGTTCGGCATCATGGGCAGCGCCTGGGCGCCCGGCATCTCGCAGGCCGAGCTCGAGGCGGTGCAGCACAAGATCACCGACAACTGGATGGGCCGGCTGCGCGTCTACGGCCCCGGCGGCTACCTCAACGAGGGCGACGTCATGGAGCCCGACTTTGCCGAGGCCTTCTACGGCACCAACTACGACCGCCTGCTGCAGATCAAGCGCAAGGTCGACCCCAACGACCTCTTCTGGGCGCCCACGGCGGTCGGCTCGGAGCGCTGGAAGGTGGCCGGCCAGCCCGACTGGCTGACTCTGCAGACCGGCAAGCTGTGCAAGGTTTGAAGCTGAGGTCGCTTAATTCGCTGCGTCATTCGGTGGCGTGTTGCGTTTCTGTGCAATAATGTACTTTAGTAATGTGTATATACGGTAGACTGTTTGGCAATGATTGATCACTGGACAAAAAGCGATTCTCACCGTTGACCGTCTTGGTGTTGTGGAGGCTTGAACAGGCGACAAGATTGCAATGAGTCCAATGATAAAAGATTGATCAGAGAATCGAGCACAGTCTGGTGCCAGCACTCAAAAACCTGGAAGTGCTTGCGGTGGTCGGCGGTTGCCTAAATTCAGCTCGCTCGCGCCTTCCACTCTGGAAATGCTGTTCGAGTCCCCCTTCGAGTTCCTGTCGCTTTCCGATTTTGCGTCCGTGGTTCCATCTCAGCTTCCACACTCACCGACCAACTTGTTTCGCCAGCTGCATGCATCCCATTCATCGTTTCTTTCATCGTTCAACCAATGCATCACGACGAGTGTTTGTTAATCCCAACCCCAGCGAAGGCAATTTGCGCACCTTGATTTTCAGGCCGATACGACAGCTGAGTTGCACGGCCGGTGGCTGGCACCCGCTCAAAAGTGCAACTCCCGAACCGCGACAAACACACACAGACGGTTGTATAGTGTAGCGGTTATCACTCCGGATTCTGATTCTCTCAGAAACATTCCGGCAACCCCGGTTCGATTCCGGGTACGACCTTTCGCCGTCCTTTTTTTGCGTTTCATGGACCGTCGCAGTGGAGATGGTGAATTTTTCTCCGGGTGGGCCCTGGCAAGACACCAAATCCCATTTTAGCTCCATGGAGAGAGAGAGATGGTGCCGATCTTTGCCGTCCAGAGAGGACAGTTCAACAGAATTCTTGAACCCACGGACGCAGGCTGACTGGAACCATCTGGTACGAGATCCAAATCTGGGGATCGGAGACCTAATGCCCTTCCCGACCGTTGTCCCTGGTCATGCCAACAATAGAAGCTACTAAATCCAGATCTCGGCTTGCAATGGGTGAATGGTCCAGAACCTCGGACAACGGGGAGGGGCCCGGCAGCGGATCGCCCCTGGCCGGGACGGGCGGCTCGTCCAATGGTTGGCCGACGCCGTCGACAGATACTGGACCCGAGTTCGCGTGGCGGGGACGTCATCGGCCTGAACCCTGAACAGCAGACACCGATCGTAAAGGCATTGCTTTAACTGTACGACTACCTACCTCCTTCGTTAGGTGATTCCCGGGCTTTAAATCACGGTCCTTACCCCACAGAGCCTCAGTTCTCACCCTTCCGACAGTCCGGCGAGTCCACGGCCCAACACTCTGCCGCATACCTGCAGCGCAACCACCCACCCGCAAGTGTGTTCGTTGATGCGATAGGCTCAGCCTGCAACCTGGGACATGGCGGGGCCCTCGCCCACCCTGCGCGACTACATCACCTCAGCCTGGCGGAGCGATCCCGCCGAGCGCAAGCTCGTGCGCAAGATTGACTTTTTTATCTTGACCTTTTGCTGTCTCAGCTACTTTCTCAACTATGTCAGTCTCCATGGTGCTTGAATCTCGGTGGCCCTTACCGAGTCATGAACCAAGACTGACTTCCGCCCTAGCTCGACCGCTCTAACCTCGCCAATGCATATGTCTCGGGCATGAAAGAGGACCTCAACTTTCAAGGGAACCAGCTGAACGAAATCAACACTTGCTTCACTGTTGGGTAAGGCCTAGCAATCACTGCTTCTCGCCAGGTATCCATGCTAAGCTCCCTAGCTACGTCCTCGGCCAGATCCCCTCCAACCTGAGCCTGCACTATGTCAAGCCACGCTACTTCTTCCCGGCCATGATGGTCGTCTGGGCGGGCTTGACCATGGTGACGGCAGCGACACACTCGCCCCAGGCCATCATGGTCATCCGATTCTTCCAGGGCATGGCCGAGGCCACCACCTTTGTCGGGACGCACTACATCCTCGGCTCGTGGTACACGGAGCGCGAGCTGGGCAAGCGCAGCGGCATCTTTACGGCATCTGGGCTGGCGGGCACCATGATCGGCGGCTTCATCCAAAGCGGCATCTACACGAGCATGGACAACCGCCACGGCCTGCGCGGCTGGCGCTGGCTGTTCCTCATCGACGGCATCATCACCCTGCCCGTGGCTTTGTACGGTTTCCTCTTGTTCCCCGACACGCCCGCTACTACCACGGCCTTCTATCTCAGTCCGACCGAGCGCCAGTTGGCCGTGTCCCGACTGAGACCCCACGAACCCCTGATCGGACACGACGCCGAGCCTGGCGATATCGATTCCCCCTCGTCAGAAAAGGACAAGGCGGCCAAGTCCCCGCTGACATGGACCTTTGCCAAAGCGGTCCTCACTTCCTGGGAATGGTGGGGCTTCGTCATCCTCTGGATCATCGCCGGCGAGACGGAATCCTTCTCGTCCAACTCGCTGCTGGCGCTGTACATGAAGAGCTCCCCATCGACGCACTACACCGTCAGGCAGCTCAACGACTACCCGACGGGCGTCCCCGCCGTGGGCATCGTCTCGACCCTCTTCTGGGCGGCCCTCACCGATTTCTTGGGTGGGAAACGGTACCTGGTGGGGTACTTTATCGGCATCACGGGCGTGGCCACCAGCGCCATGATTCTTGCGGCGAAGGGAATGGATGTCCAAAAGTCGACAGCAGTGGTCTTTGGTGCGTATTACTGGGCCGGTGCCGTGTACGCATGCCAGGCGACCTTCTTCGCCTGGGCGAACGACGCCATGAGGTACAGGGAGCCGGTGTTCAGGTCGGTCGTGCTCGCGGGGATGAATCTGGGGAGCAATGCGGTGAATGCCTGGTGGAGCATTGTGTTTTACGGCGCGAGCATGGCGCCGTGGTTCGAGGTCGGTCTCTTCCCCCGAATTGCCCCTTTTTCCACGTACCCTTCTCTGGACAAGTACTCCGCAGGGTGACTGACTCGCACGCAGAGAGGCATGTATGCCATGATTGCCACGTCGATTGCTCTAGTTGCGTGGACGGCCGGATTGTCCTATGTGTCTTTGAG
>Ga0247824_10002204_pt1 | contig 10870 bp, 11 predicted proteins | sample 13C_PalmiticAcid_FD_194412 | JGI IMG/M metagenome (GOLD analysis project Ga0247824, IMG submission 194412) | Soil microbial communities from agricultural site in Penn Yan, New York, United States - 13C_PalmiticAcid_Day48 | ecosystem: Environmental > Terrestrial > Soil > Agricultural land...
AAGCAGACAACTCACTTGAGGCAATTCACTTTCAAGGTTGATCGAAAGTACCTGGAGAAACACGCCCACCATTTGGCTGAGAAGATTGAAATTATTAGTGTCGACGATTTCCTTGAAGAGCTCTCGACGCCTTACCAAGGAGATGATGATCTTACGGCTTAGCTGGGTGGGTTGATCACTCCTCGCCGTCAGGATCTATCCTCTCTCGCAATTGAGATTGCGCCACTAGGTGGCATTCCTACCCACTGTATATTCACCTTGATCTTATCAGTTCACACTTCAGAATAAATGGCCTTCCAAAACGAAGATACCGGCACGGGTGGCGACATCAATGAGAGAATGGTGTAAGGACGAAAGCATCAATCTCCTTTGTAGGAACGGCACACCTCAGTGCGTCTCAGGATACACTGCATCCGACAAACTGACTGAACATCCAAACTTTTTCCATTCACGAAAGACTCCCATGGTATAGCCGATCCTATAGACGGAACATGAGCACGGTAGCAAATGCACCCAACTCTTCTAGACCAGCATCTCACGGAATCCTGATCAGAGCGTCTGAACTCTTGAGCAGCGCTCCATGCGGTAAACAACTGGCCTGCAAGGGGGTACAGAGTGCGTTTGCGCAACTTGTGCCGCGATATGTTGACAAATCCTGAATGCCTGCCTTCAAGCACGATTGGTTGGGTCAGAGGATTGAGGTCGAGTTTGTCGCCCAGAGAGACGGCGGAGGAGTGAACGAGGCAGATTCTGTCTCACTTGAGAGGTCGGGTATGCTCCTGCCCCTTGCATAAATGTTGTTTTTTGAAAAAGCGATGCCTACCAAACTTTAATGACCAACATGTTGCATGAACAATTCTCGCGCGCCTCTGTGTCCTCCTCTTGTCCATGATGTCAAGTCTGCCCCTGAACTTGACAACATCGGCTCGGGACAAGATTGCCAGGACTTACCGTGCAAGGGCCTTCATTGGATCCCTACTTGTGTCTATCGCAACAGCCTAGGGTGTGAGCGCGTATTTCGAATTGGCGATAGGGTGAATTGGTTACACGGTAGTGGTGCAATGGATGGTTTGACGGGACGCCAAAACCACACCTTACGAAAGCGTGCTCTCCTTCTTTCACAGCCCCTTGTTTGCAATGCCAACATTGACCCCCTTTCTGACGCGAAAGGCAGCCAACGCCGTGGGAACATTTCGAATGTGATGCATATAAATACCAGAAATTCAAGACCGACTTTCCCAGCAACACTTTCTTTCCCTCAACAACTCACCTCAACAATGAATTTGGTGTACTCCCTCCTGCTCCTTTTCTCGGGTATGTCCTCCATTCTGGCCACTTGAATTGTATCTCTCACTTCTCCTACATCTCAAGGTTCTAACACGCCTTCACAACTTACATGACATCGCTTTACATAGTTGCAGCCATTCTCGTCCAAGGAAAGTCGGTCGCATCATCCAAGGCCATCTTTATCGGTGTCGATAACACTGACCCCAATGCTTCTGGTGCCGCCATCTTCCGCGATCCAAGAAATCACGCAACCGCTGCAGCGTCTGTCATTGGGTTCTCCTCTAAACAGGCAAACTTCAAACCAAAGGAGCAAGGCCTCGATGCGACTCACAGGGAGTACCAGGCATTCTTCCAGAAGGCTGTCTCGTTCCCTGGCTTCTTTACTAGGGAAGCACCCTATAGCACACTGCACTTGACGGGTGACCTGGACCAGTTCAAGGAACAGATTTCGGCCAATTACATCCCCCTCTCGGGCAAAGCCGACGTAGCAGCCTCCGCGTTCGTAGAACAGATTCCCGAGTCCACTGAACAGGAGTCGTCTGGAGCCTGGACCCTAGTCTTGGTCACTATCTATGGCGACGAATCCGACACGATCTCTGTGGATATCTCCTCGATCGAAGTCCAGGTTTCTGTCAATGGTGATGGATCCGTTTCTCTTCAGAAGCAGACCGCCCAGCTGAACCAACATGTTGTACAAGTTAACCGTAGTTTCTTCGTTAACTATGCAGACACGCTTTCTAGCAGGATCCCAAAGGAAAGCATTGAGACCTTCAAGGATGAACTCACGACTCCCAATTCGAAGGACCGCAGCCAGCTTCTGAAGGATTGGCTTTTTGGATCCAACCATGCCTGCAAGTCAGAGTCGCCCCTGGCGCACCGTCGTCAGAGACTCTATCCTTTGTTGCAGTTGTGAATGAGCCACTATGTGAGAGAATGTCCATGGCCCGTGGATTCAATGGATGGCGTAAGGCGAGAAAGGCCCAAAGACCATCGTTTGCGATATAGTTCCGTGTGTCTCCTTTCGTGAATAAAGCCAACGGAAACCATCATGGCTGACAGCTCTGGGATGAAGTCGAGCTTCCGGCTCCTTCAATTGGGTTGGTTGAACTTTGTATTCTGACTAGTTCGGGTTCGAATGCTGTGCAATGAATCGAGCAGTCTGTCCAATTTGAGTGGAAATCGAAAGGTGCGTCAACAGAAGCGGGACGCTGATCATCGGTTGGCGGCGATACTTGTGGATCGGATTCGTAGAAAAGAGTCCTTGCAACCTTGGAGATTCCGTTTTTTAGCAGAGCCGGACCATTACGCACCAAGTGGCGAAGCGAGTGCACCTTGAGAGACTACCACAAGGCGTATCAGAGAATTGATGGTTATCCCGAGGAATAACGCCAGCCTGTTTCAATCAATCTACAAATGAAGGTAGTGTCGTTCACACCAAGTGTGTGGATCACTGTCGCCATAGACTCCATCCTCTGCTGCAGCTGAAACCGGCTTCCGAGTGGATTATCCGAGTGTGAGTGTGTGTGAGCAGACTGAAGGAGTTTGAAGTTGCGTTGCTGAAGTTCATGACTGATCACTCCCATGGTATAGTTCTTTCGACGCATCATCGTCACTGCAGCGATCGCATCCAGCACTTGTGGACCAAGATCCTGTGGAATATTGATTGATTGCTTGGAGTCGTCAGGGTCCTTTAGCAGCGCGTTCCGTCGTGCTACTCTTCCTTTCCCATTCGGTAGTATCATCTGGCCCACAGATAAGGGGTTTCGAGGATTATTTCCCTTGATTCCCGTAGCTTGTGCCCCGATGAGTTGATGTTTTTGCTTTGATTCCTATTTAATAGCGAAAGTAAGTCAATAACTTGTACCCATAACAAGTCCTGGAAGGTTCTTAGCAAGATTGGTAGGATCAGAAGGTTTGGAGTCGAGCTTCTCGCCTCGAGTAAAGAGCCAAGAGGGGACGAGGCAGAGTTTGTCATCGAGTAGGGCATGCTCCTGGCTGACTCAATCCGGACCCTTGTCACTCATAACAAAACTTGAAAGGTCAGTGAGCTGCATGATATACTTCGCACATCCCGTCCTATTCTTGTCCATGACATCAAGTATATCGCCTGAACTTGTCGCCGTAGACTCAGGTAAAGGCTTCCAAAGGCATCAACAATCTACGTATGGTGTATGGATGGTGCCTCCATTGGATCTCCAGTGTCTGACAGTCGTATCACCACAGCCTGAAGTGTGAGCGTGAATGAGGGATTGGCGACAGGGTGCATTGAATGGCGACATGGTGGTTGTCGTACAAGGGTTGAAACGACGCCAAAAACCACACTTTACCAAACCTCCATTTTTTTTCTTCACACCCCCTTGTCCGTGCAACAATGACGCGATTGATTCAGGAATCATGCAACCCAATGCCGTGGGAACGGTTCGAACTCATCAATACGACGTGGAATAAATACAGGAAGCAAAGCCATTTCCTCACTTTACCGCACTCTTGCTTTCTCCCAACACTTGCCTTCAACAATGAACTTGGTGCACTCCCTCTTACTCCTTTTCTCAAGTATGTTCCTCGATTCTCGCCACATGAATTGAATTACTCTCTCTCTTCCTACATCCCATGGTTCTAACGCGTCTCCACAACTTACATGGCTTCTCTTTCCATTAGTCGTGGCCATTCTTGTCCATGGACAGTTGATCGTATCATCCAAGGCCATCTTTACTGGTGTCGACAACTCTGACCCCAATGCTTCTGGTCCTGCAACCTTCAGCGACCCAAGAAACCACGCAACCGCTGCAGCTTCTATCATTGAGCTCGTCTCTAAGCAGACAGACTTCAAGCCAAAGGAGCAAGGCCTCGATGCGACTGCCTGGGAGTACCAAGCATTCTTTCAGAAGCTCACCAAGTTCCCTGGCTTTGAGCAGCTGTACAATAACTTGCATTACCTGGAGTTGACAGGCAAGCTGGACCAGCTCAAGGAACAGATCTCGGCCTATTACGTTCCTCTCTCAGGCAAGGCTGACGCAGCGGCCTCTGCGTTCGTAGAGCAGATTCCCGAATCCACGAAACCGGGTTCATCAGGAACCTGGACCCTAGTCCTGATCACCATCCATGGTGAGGAAGATAACACGATCTCTGTTGATCTCTCCTCGGTCGATGTCAAGATTGTTGTCAAGGATGATGGATCTGTTTCTCTTAAGAGGAAGCAGACTGCCAAGCTGTACCAAACTGTCGTACAAATTGACTCCAAATACCTCATTGCCAATGCGGATAAGCTTGCTCGGTTCACTCCAACGGAAGACGTTGAGACTTTCAAGGAAGATCTCACGACTCCTAGCTCGAATGATCGCAACAAGCTCCTAAAGGATTGGCTTTTTGGATCCAACCATGCCTGCGAGTTTGAGTCGCTCCAATCCAAGTACGTGCACCGCCGTCTGTATCCTTCGTTGCAGCTGTGAATGAGCCACTAAATGTGAAAACGTCCATGGCCTGTGGATTCAGTGGATAGTGGTGAGAAGCGAGAAAGGTCCCAATGGCCATCGTTTGTTATAAAGTTCCGTGAATAAAACCGACACAAAGCATGGGTGATAGCTCTGGGAGGAAGCCAAGCTTCCAATTCCTTCAATTAGACTAATTGAACTTTGTTCCCCGATCCGTTCGAATGCTATGCAATGAATTGAGCTGTCCATATGGGTCCTATTATGAGTGGAAATCGAAAGGTGCGTCAACGATGAGTGGGACACAGATCAACCATAGATTCACGACTGGCGGCGATACTTATGGATCGGATGGGCTTACAGGGAATGGATCTGGTATTGAATTCTTGATGTTGAGATGGCTCATGAGAAATGATTACGGTCATGTGTAATTGACCCATAGTTCCTTCGGATTCGAAGACAAGAGTCCTTGCGACATACATAGGAGATTCCGTTTTGAAGCATAGCTAGACCATTGCGCACCAAGCAATGAAGTGAGTGCACCTTCCTAAATACCAGATAATCGCGTGCCGGAAGAAGGCGCTGGCATGTCCTCACCACGAAATCATTAATGGATCAGCCAAGAGTACTGTGCTCATGGTCCGTCCAGCGGGTCCTTGTTCGACATCTGGTCAATCGCAACAAAGTGGAATGATCGAAAGTGTTAGCTTCAGCTTTTCATCGATAGCCCTTTCTCTGTATGCTGGCACTCGATTATGTATTGTCCTTTTTTTGTTTTTTGCTGCTCACCTGAATGTCGGGCATACTCGCATACTCGCGATGATGGTGCATTTCTTGGATTGAATGACGACTTGTGCAGGATCCTCGAGTGCTTTAACTGAATGTTATGGATTTGTCACCTTGCATAGAGTGCACCTGCAAGATGCACTAAACCCCGGACTCTTTTTGCTTTCTCCTTGTCATTCTTTGGGAGAGGACCAACAGCGTAAGGTTTTGTGCTGCACAGGGGGGCATGATGTCGATGGAAGGGCAGCGCTCCCAAAGATTTTTTGATCTTCAGCCGCAAGTTTCCAGTTCCTGTTCGTCTGTATGTAGCACATTAGACCCGCGGATACCATTGATGTGGTTCTGGAGTAGATGCTAGCCTCTGAGTATGGGCTGGGAGGAGGAGCTTGCCCATAACCATTTTCCCTCTTCCTCTTCATCCTTCTTGTTCATTGTCTCCTTCACCTCATCGTGTGCCCCTGTTCGCTTCGTGTAGCCCAAGGATCACCCACCCTCAATTCATCTGTGAGGTGATGATGGCAATTGCCCTATCCACATAGCGAGCGCGTGGAGCATTGACATGCAAGCAAGTGTTTGGTTGTCCCATTGTTTGGGGTTTGGACCACAACTGTTTCCCACCCCCTTTTTGTTCTTGTCGAATAAAATGCCCATCAGTGATCCACAGCACTCTTTCTTCTCCACCACTACCCATCACTTCCTCACCGATGAACTTGCTCTACTCTCTCCTTCTCCTCTTTTCAGGTATGCCCGCCCTTTTTCTCCTTACCTGTTCGAAGGACCCTTCTCCGTGTAATAACTCCTAACGCATCTTTCACGCCCTACAACCCCCCTCCACTGGGTTTCTGTTAGTTGCAGCCATTCTCGTCCATGGCCAGGAGGAGAGGTTGGTGTCATCCAAGGCCGTTTTTACCGGGTTCGACTACACCGACCCCGATGCTTCTGGAGCCGACATTTTCCGCTTGACACACAATCATGCCACGTGTCCACGTCTCGGCGTAAGGGATTTTCCCCACTGAAGAATGGTGACGGACAGACCTCCAAAGCGCTTTATGATTTCGAAGCCGCTGTTCCCAGTTTCTCAGCCTTCAAACCCATACGCAAGACGGAGAGTATTCTACAGTTGACGGGCGACGGGATCCAACTCGAGGAGCAGATTGCTGCTCATTACGTCCCGCTCTCAATCAGCCCGGATATCGTTGCTTCCATGCTCGTCGGACAGATTCCTCGCTCCACGAGAGAAAGTCGATTATGGGCCCTGGCTTTGATCACGCTCCATGGCGCAGAGGATAGCAGGATCACTTTTGATATCACGGATCGATATCGAGTTGTTGGACAATGGGTATGGATCAGTGGTTATCCCACAGCAGCTCGCCAAATTGTATCAAGCAACTTACAGTGTAGACGGCTCCATCCTCATCAAAGGTGCGGCCACCTATGGAAAATATTTTCCAAAGATTGCCATTTCGTCCTTTATGGATGAACTCACCACTCCCAATTCGGGGGTCCGCAATCAGCATCTGGATGCCAGGCTTTGGGGGTCGGACCATGCCTGCGAAGAGACAAAACCGCTCCTGTCCGAGTACCAGCACCGCCGTCAGAGACTCTATCCTTTGTCGCAGTTGAGAATGCGTCACCAAGTGTGAGAAAAAGTCCAGAAACCCTGTGGATTCAATAGATGGCGTAAAGCGAGAAATGGCCCATCGTATGCGATATTGTTCTGTCAACATTAAATAAATCCATGTCAACAATGGTTGCTTCCGAATGCTGTGCAACGATTCAGCTGTCCACATGAGCCACGGTATTCCTATTTTAGACGCGTCAGTGAGGGAATGAAGATCGATACTGCTCACAAGCGAGATACTGGAATACTGGATCCACAGTACCTTCAGATTCGGAGAAAGAGTCTTTGTAACCTTAGAGATCCCGCTCTGGGGCATACCTGGACCGTTGCCTATCGTGTACCAAAGACCCCCGAGATGACTGGGATGGGCGAGTGCTTCAGTGTAGAGGGCCTTCAAATGGGGGACATGAGATGACAATGGCTTCAGTGATCCCTTGTGCAAGCAACGAGGTGGGGTTACACCTCCGTGTACTCTTGATGACCGCAGATGCGGCTACATTGCCAAAGACGCACTGGAATTTGACTCACCATATCATCACCACGATGTCATTTTAGAATGCGCTAAGAGTGCTTGGCTCTTGGTCCAGTGGATCCTTGCTCAGTACCGGGTCAGTCGCAAAACAAGAATGGAGGATCGGAAGCGATGGTTGGGTAAAGCTTTTTTGTCGATAGCCCTTGCTGTTTTTGCTCACTTGAATGTTGAGAATGCTCCTGATGATGGTGCATTCACTGGGTTTGAATAGCGTTTTGCCGAGGCGATGTGTTGTGGATGATGCCTCTTCAGAATATTCAGACTCTTGACGTGAGTGGATCTTCCTCTCTGCAGGGAATAGGTTGACAACGAACTGCGAAAGCGCCTGCAAGACGATCTCCCTCTCCCCTCTTGTCAAACCCAGGATGGTGAAGTCTTTGAGGCGGGAGGGATGGGGGGGCTACTGCGTAAAAGGGTTGCACCTGGATGTCAGTTAACGACCCTCGACGGCGGAAGAGTGGAAGCAGGGAATCTGAGGAGGAAGTGTGTGTGGAAGAAGCAAAAGAGAAAATGAAGAGTTCTCTCAGTGGAGGCTCATCTTCAAGTCAATTTTTTTTTGGGAACTGTCCAAGTTCTCCCCCCACACACACAAAACACACTTGCACATTCTGAACACACAATGAACTTGGTGTACGCCTTCCTTCTCTTCTTCTCAGGTATGTATAACCTCGATATATTTCCAGCTCTCCGAGCAAGCTTCTTCTACAACTCATGGGCCTAACCTATCTTCACGCCTAACATGATAACCATGAGTAGCAGCCATTCTGGTCCATGGCCAGATGACTGAACGGCTGTCATCCAAGGCCATCTTCACAGGCGTTGACAACAGTAATCCTGATGCTTCTCGTGTCAAGATCTTCCGAAACCCAAGGAACCACGCGGCCGCTGTAGCTTCTATCATCGCGACCCGCGCTCAGACCAATTTCTTCCTTCCAAAGACCCTTGCCCGTGAAAAGCTTCCCAATCATTTCTACAAGTTTGCCTCTTCCCTCCCCACTCGCACTATCTTCAAGTCCACGCGCAAGCGTGATTTTTTCCTGGACTTGACAGGCGACCTGAACCAATTCAAGGAGCTCATTGCCGCCAACTACGTCCCTCTTTCTGGAAAAGCTGATTATGCAGCCTCTGCGTTTGTGGAGCAGATTCCCCCAACGCCTGGACACACAGTCGGATGAGTCCTGGGTCCTAGTTTTAATCACTATCCATGGAGGAGACGATAACAAGATTGCCTTTGATATCTCCTGGATCAATGTCCTGCTTTCATTCGATGCTAATGGATCGGTCATCATCCCGGAGCAGACCGCCTACATGAGTCAAGGGTCCTACAACGTTGAGACCGATAAGCTCGTTGACAATGCGGACCTGCTTGCTGACCTTTTTCCAACGATTGAAGTTGCGGAATTCGAGGATGAACTTTCGACTCCCGAGCCGGAAGCTCCCGGCCAGCTCCTGAATGACTGGCTTCTTGGATCGGACCATACCTGGGAGTCAGAGTCGCTTCCATCATTATACACGAACCGCCGTCGTCAGAGCCTCTATCCTCTGTTGCAGCTACGAGTGGGCCTCTAACCGAGCAAAAACGTCACGGCGATTCGGTCGTGTAACACCATGAAGGCGTACGTACCACCGTGTGTGTTGTAGTTCGCGTGCATTGTACGGGAATAAAGTAAATGCATGGAGGTCTGACAAACCATCCATTGTGTTGTTTGGGCAAGCTTACCCAAGAGACATGATCAACCGTGTTGTTGAGAGCATTGTTCACTTGAGCTGGACAAACACGCTTCTCGTAGGATCCATGACTGTTCGCGACGAGACGATCAATGTTCTTAGCCTTATTTCCATCAAAAATCGCGACGTTCGAAAGGGTCGACATTTCTTTAATCTCAATGGATCCGTTTGTACACAACGTTGCTGACAGTGATGGTTCGAAGACGCTCGAATCCTTCAGCATCCTTAAAAAGCTTCTTTAAGAAGCCTCTGTCATGCAGCCTCCCCATCTGTTCCGAAGGTATCTTCCAGCCGAGGATCGAGTTCTCTGGATTCGGCGAGCCTGGACTCGATGTACCTTGGTTGGATCCAGATCTTAAAGACAGAAGGCCATCCCTTCCTATACCGAGCTCCTGCAGCAATAGGTTCTTCAATCGGATTTTATCTCGATGCTGTGTTATCAAGCCGCATGTTAGGTTGATGCTCTCTAGAACCTCAGGGTTCCTCCAATGATCGCTCTTCATTGCCGATTCCATGTCCTTGTATTCCAAATATTGGATTGTAACGTTCTTCAATTGACCACAAGAGATCGGTATCAAGGAAAACGGCAACCAGACAAACTGTTCAACGTGAATCGAGAGGTTGACCAAAGTAGAGGCGTGGCAACTAATGGCCAAGGCGAGGCATTCTTGCAACTTTTCAATCCAGAGGTTCAGCCTTTCCAGACCCTTGCGGCCCTCGAGTACCTCCACCAAGTCCTTTCGTGGTCCACGATTGCCCTGAGTCCCAAGTTCTTGAGGTAAGGGCATACCCCCAACTTTAGGGCTTCGATGACGCTAGAAGAGGGTCTCGAAATCGACGCAATCGGATCCAAACTCTCGAGATTGGGACAACCCTGTAGGAGATTGGCCGCATCCTGCGGATCAGAAAGGAAAACGACAAACTCCTTGACATTTGGAAAGAACACGCCTGGTAGACCCAGTGCTCCGCGTTCACATCCAAGGTGAAGGACTTTGAGTGTTGCAGAGATTGGATGGAAGAAATGTCCATGGTAACGACGAGGATCGACAGTCCTCAGATGGAATCCGAGATGCTCCAGATTTTTGAACCCGTAGAACATGTCGCCATAGAACGAGTTAAATTGGACCTTGTCGTTCATCATCAAACTTTTCAGCAATGTGTTTCTTGTGATGAATTCGATATCCTGCGCTTCCAAGGTCCTATACCCAGAGGCGATTGTGAGATGAAGAAGACGGGTGCAAGGCTCCCTGTTGCCGATCGGATAGGTTGATCGATAGCCGTAATGTTCATGGACCCTGAAGAACGGAGTGTACTTTCGTAGAATGTCGACAGGGATATTGCACATGGCCTCTTCGTGGAATATATCCCTTGACACTAAATTGGGCCCAAATCTGGGCCCAATTTGCCTGTCCGTTGCATTTTCCCTCATTCACTCACTTCCCTTGTCTCAATCTCCGAACAGCCAGAAATCCTCACTGCAGTAAGTCT
>Ga0247824_10002206_pt1 | contig 10862 bp, 16 predicted proteins | sample 13C_PalmiticAcid_FD_194412 | JGI IMG/M metagenome (GOLD analysis project Ga0247824, IMG submission 194412) | Soil microbial communities from agricultural site in Penn Yan, New York, United States - 13C_PalmiticAcid_Day48 | ecosystem: Environmental > Terrestrial > Soil > Agricultural land...
GGGTGGCGTTGCTGAGGGGGGGTTGAGAATGGATAATATTAATTAGTGGATTGCCGTTTGACATCTGTACTGACCAGTACATAGGGTGACCCGGGAAGGGATTGGTTGACTTGCCGCGCCTGGGCATCGAATTCCGCCACGTGCTCAGCATCTCTCAACAGCCGGGCAGGCTGATCCTGTGGCGTCCGGATCCCGATGATCCGGCACCTTTGGTGTATGTGTCCTGCTGCAGCCTGTGTGGAGCGTTAAGCATCGCAGCATACTCCGCAAGAATGGGACGAACTTGGCCGCAAAGGATGCTGATGTGTTTAGTTAGTGGTTAGTGTGGAATCAACAAATACACGGGTGGATACTCTATGATCTGGGGAATGGATGCTGCTTCAAACTCGTCCCAGCAGCTAGATAATATGTCCCACGCGGGATCGATTTGGGCCTCAAGTTTGAGCTAGTAAGTGTAGATCTCGTGGATAATTCAGCGGTATGATCGACACAGGACATGCAGAATCGCGAACCCAGCAAAACGTTTCCTCACAGGATCAGCCGGTTGCCACGTGGCTCGGGTTTTGGCCAGCCACAGCAGGGGCGCTGCACTCCCTCACTTACTTACTACCCCTGAACTGGTCCCTCACATGGCGCGACCACATAAATCCCTGGCCAGCTCGTCTCTCGGCCCGGCTTTTGAACCGCGCGCACTGGAAATATCTTAAGCATGAGCGGAAAGGTACGAGAACCCCTACTGCGTATAGCCGCAATATCCACAAGGTGACCAACAGCTCGTTTGCAGTCATCCCCAGACCCCGCAGACCTCTGCTCGCGATGTCAGGCAATCCAACTCCGATTGCTGCCCGACCCAGAGGAGACCAGGCCCGACTCCAATCTCAAACAGCAGGGGTTCAAGCACTCCACTTCTGGCGAGCTTCTCCAGAGCTCCTTGTCCTGCTCTCTCTGTGCCCTCATCCGGGCCTCGTTTCTACGCGTCGGATGCCATCACACGCCAGTCAAGATGGTTGACGAGCGCCTGAGCGACTCGCCAGATGCCTGGATCTTATTGCGAGCGAAACGCGGCGCTGAAGGCCGGGATGCCGACCGCGGTGCCGGTCTAACGTCAATCGAGCCAGTTCTCGACACCCCGAACAACAGCCTCGCCGGCCGGATATGCCTGTACGCGCCCAAAGGCAGCCCGGCCCTCCGCAACGGCGATGTGCTGCCGAGGCCGATCTTGACCGAACTCTCGCCGCTTAAGCCAAGCACCCTGGTACTAGGCTGGTTGAAGGCCTGTCTCGCGTCCCAACGCGCCATCCCGCCTGATGCAAATTTCGTTACGAAAAGAAAAGGATTTGACGCGCCGAACCTGGCTGGTATCGACCGCCGAACTCAAACTTGCCACAGTCCCAAAGTACGTCACCCTCAGCCATTGCTGGGGACCCGCGGACAAGCGGCCTCTCCGCACCACCAAAGACAACTTGCGGTTCCACGAGCAGTCTATCCCGTGGAGTCATCTTCCAGCAACCTTCCGCGACGTCATCAACCTCTGCGCGCACCTTGGGATTCAGTATGTCTGGATTGACTCCCTCTGCATCGTCCAGGACAGCCCGAGCGACTGGGAGTCGGAGACCCGCAAGATGGCAGCCGTGTACGAGAACGCCCACTTCACCATCGCGGCCTCGGCCGCTCCTGACTCCACCGCAGGCCTATTCAAGTCTCGTGAGGCTCTTCACATGGTTCCTATCCCGTACTCGGGGGGTCAGGCTGGCCCGCGGCGACCGGTGTATGGTTACGTCGAGCCGAACGTAGCAGAGGCACTCAAAACATCCCCGCTGAGCCGGCGGGCGTGGGTGTTCCAGGAGTACTTCCTCTCCAGGCGGACAGTGCACTTCACCAAGCACGGCCTGGTCTGGACATGCAAAGGGAAAGACGGCTCGGCTGACTCGCGGTCCCGGTACTCGATGACCGAGTTTGGGGAGCTGCTCTTCCAGCCTATTCTCGAGACAAAGTGGAACGAGGTGGTCTCGAGCTACTCGCAGAGGGAGCTCACATTCAAGGAGGACAGATTGGTGGCAATCGAGGGGCTGAAGGATCTGTTTCGCGCAAAGCAGAGGGACAAGGTGTACCGCCACGGGCTGTGGGTGCAGGACATGCCCCGCGACCTGCTCTGGTACAGCGACGAGAGACTTACGCGAGACGTCCCGGCCGCGACGGGGATCCCGTCGTGGAGCTGGGCTGCGAGCATGGGGGCCATCAAATTTCAGGAGGCGGTGTTTGGGGATGTTGAGAACACCTGCGAATTGATCGACTACTCGACAGATCGCGAGAAGTACCTGATCATCAGATCCAGAGTCAGGCAAGCTGACGCGATCAGAGGCCCGCTGCAATGCCAGGCGTTTTGCTACGAGGACCTCGTCGACATGGACTTTGACGGGCGTCTGCACGACGACTACAAGGCGGGAAATATCAAGGCCTCGCCGACTTTCTTGTTGCTTGCCGGCGAGGAGAGAGTGGGGTGGGTCGTTTTCGACAACTTCAGGGCGCCCAAGGGCCCGATTTTCTGTCGAGCCTCGTGCGGCAGAAGATGGGCGAGTGGCATGCAAACTCCAGTGAATCACACTTCCTCTGGGTCCTGGTTCTCGGGCGCAACAAGTGGGGGGTAGCTGGCCAGAGCGACAACACGTTTGAGCGCATGGGCTGGGGGATCGTGCTGGTTCCATCGTGGTTGGAAGGGCAACCTCCCACGGATGTGATCCTGAAGTGACAACGGCAAACAGAAACAAGTGTATTCGAACACAGACGATGACAGCACTACAAAGTTTATCGAACAAGCTCCGCACACAAAAGCCAACCACCAAACTCTCCATCCACCACACTCAGCCCCCACGGTATTAGGTACCGCGCCTAAGCCTGGAACGACTGAGCCCTCTTCATCTTCATGCGGTACGCCAGCGCGCGCTTCTTTGCGGTGGCGCTCATGGTGAAGGCCGCGCTGCCGCCGAACGGGCCCGCCGCGGCACCGTTGCGGACCCGGACGACGCACACATTGTCCACGCCCGCCACCGTCGCGTCGCAGGTCATGCCAGCCGGCATCTGCACCGTCAGGGGAAAGTCCTTGTTGGTCGCCAGGCTGAGCCCCTGGAACCCGAGCCCGGGCACGTCCTGCGTGACCTGCGCGGTCTTGAACGCTGAGGCGTCGGTCCCGCCAGAGGTCCCGTCGATGGCGGCGGTGAGGGGGCCGGCGCCGTCTTGGTTGATCTGCTGCCTGTTAGTTACCGCCCACATCAAGCACAAGAAGGGAGACTCGCCTGATGAAAAACCATCTCAATGCTCCCATCATCCCCACAAGTCGGCAGCCCGGTATCCGCGCCATTCCCCGCCGTAGCCGCGACATTGGTCTCAGTTGCGACCTTGCTCGCGGTGCCACCACCCCCAAACAGCCCCTTCAGAAACTGCCTCACCACCAACCCACTCCCCTCCTCCTCTCGCTTGTTATTACCCCTGCCGGCCCGACCCAACCCGCTCAGGTCATCCTCAACACCAACTGACACGTTGGCGGCGTTGACGCTCGGCGCGCCGCCGGTGCCCATGAAGCTGGCGACCATGGTAGCCGCATCGATGGGGCCGTTGCCCTGCGTGCGGCCGAGGGGGCCGACGTCGCCGCTGCGGATCTCGCGGTCGCGGATGATGGCCGTGTCGGCTTGCGAGCCGCACCGGTTAGAAGAGCAGTCGCGCGGGGTGCCGTCAGCGACTAGAGGGGGGTTAGTGGCGTGCCACAGGGGATCAGGGGGGAGGATGCAGGATAGGGGTCCATGAAAGGAACTTTAAGGAAGATGGTGCTTACCAGACAGGCCCGGCATGTTGACACCGTTGGCGCCCTTGATCATGGTCACCACGCCGTGAGCAGTGGTGGGGCTCGCGAAGAGGGCGAGGAGGAGGATGTCGGTGGGATGCATGATGATTAGGTGATGTTGATGCTGCGAAAAGTAGGTATTGAAGACGATTAAACAACTATGCCGCCAGGGCTGAGGTGGAGAAGAATATTGAACGGAAGAACTGAAGGGATAACCTGGAGGCTGAGGATGCCAAGTATCACGGACTCTCTTGGAAGTCCACACCAGACTTTATACTCGATTGGTGTTTCTATTCCAGTATCCTGTCGTCCATATCCATCCCCAACTCCAATCGCAAGCCCAACCCAAATCCAGTAACCAGTAACGACCGTCTGTGTTCCAGGAAACGCGAGGCGCAGCAGCATCATGACACAAACGAAACACGGTCCTCTCGACAGCTGAACCCGGACTTGGGAAACAGGAGTCGAATCGCATCCCGCATCTCGGTGAGGGTGTGATCCGGCGGCCTCGGCGGTGTCGGTGGGTGTTTTTGCACAGACAATGAGCGTCGGGTCTTGGGCGTTGGCGTTGGCGCCCTGAGTCTGAACCCCCGGAAGTCCGATGTTGAGGCTTCAGCTGGCGGTTGTTTCAGGATTGGGAGGCCAATGAAAATTGAAGAGACAACGCTCAGCCCCCGGTTCCTGAAGCACGTAGCCCCTGACCCGTCGATCTGCCGGATCTGAGGGTGTTTCGAAGATCGAGGATTTTCTGGAATACGAAAAGTCGCGGCTGCATGATGGATTTTCTCAGGGAGGATTCGGGCAGTTTGTGAGAAACAAAACCTGGGGTTGGGTCCGAGGGCTATTTTTGAGTGTGGAATCCGGGCGACAAGGACTCTTCCCGGCAGTTGCTCCACTCCAACGCGCAAGAATCATACAGCGAGAATATTCGAGGTCGGAGAAGCACCGTAAATGCTACGGAAGACAGAGCCGTCCATCCAAAATTAACTTGCCCCTGGTCTACCCTGTCAAGGAGTGAGGTGGCGAACAGTGAGCCTTGCAGGAGCAACAGTTGAGACGGCAACCCCGAGTCAAAGAACTGCATCACGGAGGCCTCCTCCTCGGTCCGTCTCTTCGAGCTAGAATACTGCAGCAGCCCCATCTCAACCAGATCCTCAATCGGCTCACTTGTGCCGGGACATTCGTCTGAAGTTTGCGCCGGCTAGGGTTAGGGTTTAACGTGGACAAGTTACCCCTGAAGACCAACTCGGTCAAACACGAAAACACCAAACGCCGTTTCAGTGCTCGCTTTGATACACTAGAGCCTCCTCCCCACCGCACGCTAAAACGGCGCACTGGGCGAAACCTCACGGTCGCAGGTTTCAATCCTCGGTGGGTATTCCGGCGGAAAAGCCGACCTTTGGTGAAAGTTCCGGGCATCGGGGGAGGTAGGGCCGGGACCAGCACACCTGAGGGGGGTGGAGTTCACACGCATCTAAATCAGGATTTGGGGAGGTTCAATGCAGATCCTTGTGGATGAGGAGGTGTAAGTTGCTACGCAGAAAAGGCTCGCTGTGCCTGCTGCTGAGGGCCTGCTTGTAGACACCGAGTGTGGGACGGGCTGGTTTCGATACTAATAGGCATCAGTTTCATCGCTGGCGGGATGGATTGGAGGGGAAGTGTTAGGGCTGTTGATGGAGGAGAGAGGTTAGACGTTTCCTGGCTCAGGGCGTGGGGGGGCTCAGGAGATCATGAGATACTTAGGGTAAATGAGGGCGACTTTTGCAAGGTAGAGGAGATAATAGTAGTATTGCCACTGCCGTCTAGATTGGTTAAAGGCTCCAGATACCCGTTCTAGGTCATAATCCGGTCTCCTATCCGACATTATTGACTTTACGCTCGAGATACGGCACTACTATATCCTATGTACTCGAAAAGCAGCCGCCCGGTATGGACCTGTCACGGCGATATCCGTCTTGTAGCTCCGCGGAGTAGATCGCGAGCATCCTACACAATTCCGGTCGTAAAGGCAGTCTTCCAACGTTACGACATCACGTCTGTCACTTTCTCCTTCGTCTGTGGGTTGTAGGCGGTTGCTGGTGGCTAGTGATAGGCGGTCTAGTGATGACAACAAATGCCTTGGTCATGAAACCGGGAGAACAGAGAGGAGCCGACGCATCAATTATCAGATGGCTTCGGTCAAGCCGACAAGGCTCGCGCTTTAGGTTTCGGCCTGGGGCTAATATGCCGTCCACCCACACCCGACCCCCGCGTCATCCTGCGCCCCCCAACGCTCCGATCAAAACCAATCACCGGGCCGGACAGCAAGGGGGCAGTACAAATGCGCCTCACCATTCTCCTGCGACTTTTGTCAGGGTACTGGGTACGAGGAGGCATCCCAACACGCTGATCAGCATATGGGCGATCTCGCCGTCATTTGGAATTGAGGCGTGTGGTTCGTCACGGAGCCGTGTCTCCGCTGTATTATTGACAAGAACATCAAGATCATTGCATTAATGTACCCTCCCTTCTACTACCTCCCGTCTTTCCAGACTCCCCACTGTCTTCGGTGGATATTACTTTCAGCTCATGGGCCGCAGGCGGCATTTTGACGCCCAGTCCCCTGTATGATAACTTGTAAAGATCTGGCACTTGGTCGAGCTGCGACGGGCGCGATGGTGTCTTGGTGTCTCGGAGCAAAACTCGGAGCGTGGGGATGCAGGCGGCCATCATGGTCACTGTCGATTCGGCCACATCCCAGATGAAGAGGATGACGTCGTAGTCTGTGCGGTTGTCAGTTGCCTTGTCACATGTGCAGCAGTGGTAGGTGGGAATGACTTGCATGCGTCTTGCCCGCCAAGGTTTGGCAAGTTGACGCACTTTATGATGGCAACAACTCCCGCCCTAGACAAGTAAGAGTGTGTTAGGAGGACGCAAAGACGCACTCAGGAACGACGAGAGTTACGGAGTACTGACACTGCACCCATGCTCATGGCAACCACAACGCCAATCTTTTCCTTTCTCCTCAGTGAGATATTCCATATAAACGTCCAAGGAAGGATGGCGAGGGTGAAGTCGATTGCGGCCGAGTAGGCTAAGACGGAGAGTTAGCCGTTTCACCAGCAAGGGAATGCATGGGGAGAGAACCAACCGCCGGTGGCGATCCAGATTTTTGATCCCACACGAGGAGCCCAACAGGTACCGTGCAAGTCCCTGATCCAGCCCTTGGCTAGCGGCTTGCATTGGATCCACGGGACCATGGCACCGAAGCCCATAGCCACGTTCATGGATATGATGATGAACCAGACAAAGGCCTTGGTCATGCCGGTCGTGAGGCGCAGGAGCGTGATGGCAAACGCGGTCTTGGTCCACACGATGGCGGTAATGGTGATTGTCGCGCGGCTGTAGATGACAATCATGAAGCGAACGGGGTCGTAGATGTCGAGGTCCCAGTCGTGATGGCCGTACTTGAAGTCTTTGACCAGGACTGTGGTCGTGACACCGGTGGCGACTATGGTACACCAGGAAGCTATCAAGACCCAGTCGTCCCACCACAGGCCACGGCGGATGTTGAGCTTGCAGTAAAGGCGGAGGCCCAAAAACGCCGAGGCCAAGGCGGCCAAGCCCCACGAAACGCCCAGGAGCATCGGGCCCCTGTCGTCATGGGGCCGTTCGTCAGAAGACGGCGACAGGCCAGGCGTCGACATTGCGGAAAAGAAGAAACGAAGGCCAAGGACAAAGGAAATAATTGCCGAAATCAACATCAAGGGCGACACACGTTACTTTAAAAAACCAGGCGCCTGCCCGTCCGGCTCGACCAGCACCACCCAGGAACCCAGGAAGCCGGGGAAGCAGGGAGGGGAACCCAGGTGAACCACGCCCAGAGACAAATGCCGTCTCCTCGGTTGGGTCGGAATGCAGCGCAGGGGCAGACGGGGAAGCCACAATGCAACCACCTCTCCTCATTCGCCGCCACCCTCCTGTCCAGGTTGGTCGTTGCCCGGCACGGCGTGTGCACGGTCCGATGGGCACCGCGCCAAGCCAATCTGAGACAGGCCTCCCTCGTCCATGAATTATAACGGTCAACGCGCCCTCGCTAGCCCATGCACATCTAACTGGAAATAGAGTAGTTAAGCCACAAACCCACCCCAGAAACCTGGGGTAGCGTTGCATCCTTCAAAGTTCCGGTCCATCCTCAGAAGAGCAGGTGCTCAAGAATCTCGGGCCGAGTGCCATGGCCGCACACCAAAATCACAATGCAACTTTGCTCCAAGAGTGGGAAGCCGTATGGTGCAACTCACCCGGGGCCCGTACATCTCATCTTCTCATAGTAGTGTTGCGCACGCGCATGAGAACGGATGTGATGATGCGTGTGGATTACGGTGGTGGTGGTGGAGGAATCCTCCAGAGGGCTGTGGTCGCTCTGGAGTTTTTCAGGGCGTGTGGGGCGTGCCCCACATGCAACACAGAGTCTACAGAGGACCTTAAGAAGCGTCACGATATAATCTGTATAGAAGCTAAAGCAAGAGTATGACCAAGCATAAGATAGCAAAGGGGGGAAGTACCAGGACATATGCCAAGCTTATACTATATATATAAAACGTCGAACCCAGCTCTGCGCGCCCCTGGCTGCCTTTTGCGCTCTCTGGTTGTTGGTCGCAGCTGGAGTACTCGGTCATACGCGCAAGTAACTGTCACCCTCCTACTCTTCTCTTTGTTCGATTTCCCAGTCGAAAATGGATAACCGCAGGGGGCAGCTCACGCTTTGATCGACCTGAACAGAGCATCTCGGGAGTCGTATATAGACTCTGGGGGTAGGCAGTCGTCTGGGACGGTGGCCATCGCGATGGTGTTGACAGTGATGGCAGTCACGGCAACGATGTCCGGCCCTCAGCACATGACGTCTCCCACTTCTCTCACCACCCTGAGCTCATCTCCTGCTCCCACCCATGAGCCCAGAGTGCAGGACGAAGAACAAACCAGGACTCCGATGGGTCTGTGTACTGCGACGCTGTTCAGAGCCAGAACCCTAACATCAGCGACTTCGACACCCAGCCATTTCACCCGTCGTCGTCGTCGGCGTCGGCGGGCACCCCCATTGTGTGGTGTACGGCAAATTTGATATGGATGCATTTCATGGCTGGTTACCTAGCTCCCAAGTTTCATAGCCCTTGCTTGTAACAGCTGATCCTCCGCTCTGAGTATTGCCCGTACGTGTGTCTGATATTGTGATCAGAAGCTTTTGCCTGATTGCCCAACAGCCTATCAGCTGCCCCGTTCTATGCGTGTAAAAAGTACTCTACGAGCTGCTCTTCTTACCCTCCTATTGTTCCTCACTCCGTCGGACTTGTCCGGCACCACCACGAGCCGCTGCCCATCCATTCACCGGGGACAATCAGCAGGACAACACGCAGCCCCCCCGCCCCCAGACCATTTCACGGCATGGACATAGCCTGGAACAAGCAGGGCACATGGAACTGATTAAAAGAATGTGACGTTGAATTCATACTATCCAACTGTTACAACACCCCCAAAACACTGACCAGGCCGGCAAAAGAGAGCTCCGTTACCTGCCACACACCCCTCCTTCCATCTCCTATCTACCACCCAATCCAATCACCAAAATCGAAAGGGCGCGCGACGGCGTCCGGCTCCCGCAACGCTGGTAGTAACCACAGCGGAGTCAACCACCTTGGTGGCGGCCTCGGAAGCAGCACCGACGCTGGTGGCCGCAGCTGTGGCAGCATCCTGAGCGGAGGTTGCGCCCGCGGCGGCGGTTGCGGCGGGGGCGGTCCCGGGGACAACAGAGGAGGAGGATTCCACCTGGGTGGGGGCCTGGACCGCGTCCTGAGTAGTGGTCGGGACCCCGTCAGAAGTTGCAGGAGCAGCAGCTTCAGCACTCGCCGACGAGGTGGACGCCGCGGGCGCCGCAACTTCTGGAGTAGCCGATGAAGCCGTCGAGGCGGCGGGCGCGGCCTCGGCGGTGGAGGTTGGCAGCACGGCGTCAGAGGTGGAGACGGGGCTGGCCACGACGGTTGTCGTGGTGGTGCTGGCCTCTTGAGTGGCGGGGACGTTATTGTTGCCTGAGCCTGTGAGGGGGGTTGGTCAGTCGCGAACAGGCAGATGAAAGCGGCAACGGCTGAGAGATAACGAACAATCGCCGTCGCTAGCGGTCAGGACCTTGTACGAGGTGTGGCATCCCAGACTGGCACAGCCCTGGCTGCAGGGGAACGAGCTGTAGACGGTCGGGGCGGTGTCGGCGCACGTGCCGCAGCCAGCGGTGATGGTGGCCGAGAGGGTGCAGTCCGGGGTGGCGCACGTGGTGCAGACCGAGGTGGTCGAAACCACGGCGGCGCAGCCAGAGACTGAGACCATCGAGACTGTCTGAGAGGTGGTGTCCTGGGCCAGGGCCGGGCCGACGGCGCCGCTGGAGACTAGGTTAGTCTGGGCTGCTACTGGCGGTGGCACGGACACCGTTGAGGCTAATTATGTGGTGCTGAGGGGGGCTTACACGGCCAGGACGGTGGCGAGAGTGTTGAGAACGGAATGCATCGTGGCGGCTGTAATTTCAAATTAATTCTTAAGAATTAGCGAGCGATTAGCAGCGTAGCGAACGTGTTGGTGAGCGAAAGTGAAGAACAGAAGTGGTAGTCAAGCGGATCTGGCATCCCTTATATCGGTAAACTTGAAAATCCATCAGACCTCCCAGAATGCAGGCATGTGACCATCACCGCTTTGTAAACAAACAAAGCGGATATTTTGCACTCTCTGCCTTGGAAGAAACCCATGACTCGACGGCAACAAAAGCAGCGGCCGCACCCACTATCTGCTCGGACCTGGGGCAGCGGATGGCAGTGGCCACCATAACAGATGGATTTCCAAGATGGATACCTGAAGCTATGACACTCCAAATCCAGGCAGTCGGTTCCAATCAAGGCACCCAGCAGCATTCAAGACCTCCCAGGCATAGGACGGCCTGTAACTTCGCCCCTTCCGAGGCTCCCCCCATCAACCATGCTCATCCTCCCAACCCCAACCACTACCC
>Ga0247824_10002207_pt1 | contig 10861 bp, 19 predicted proteins | sample 13C_PalmiticAcid_FD_194412 | JGI IMG/M metagenome (GOLD analysis project Ga0247824, IMG submission 194412) | Soil microbial communities from agricultural site in Penn Yan, New York, United States - 13C_PalmiticAcid_Day48 | ecosystem: Environmental > Terrestrial > Soil > Agricultural land...
TATACCTGCTTCGTCGGCACGATGGTGCAGGAAGCCTATGCGACCAGCGACCGCATCCGCGCCGCGTGCGAGGCGAGCATCAACGCCTATTGCCAGGCGCTCGCCCCCGACATCCAGGCCGCGATCGACCTGTACGGCGCCCCCGACGACGTCACCGCGATCGGACTCGCCCAGCATGTCCAGTCGGTGCTGCAGGGCGCCTTCGTCCTGGCGAAAACCACGAACGACCCGGCGATTGCCCGCGGCACCGTCACCCATTTGAAGCGTTATGTCCGGATGCTGTTCGCTCCGGACTGAAGCGAGAGGAACCCCCGATGTCCGATTCCCCGAAGATGATTTTCGTGAACCTGCCAGTCGCCGACCTCGCAAAGTCGAAAGCCTTTTACGAGGCGCTGGGCTTCACCAACGAACCGCGCTTCTCCGACGATACCGGCGCCGCGATGGTGTGGTCGGAAACGATTTTCGTGATGATCCTCTCCCACGAAAAGTGGAAGGGCTTCACCGACCGGCCGATCGCCCCGGCGACGTCGAGCGAGGTGTCGCTGGCGCTGGCGCTCGGCAGCCGCGAGGCGGTCGATGCGATGGTCGAAGCGGCCGCCGCCGCGGGTGGTACCGCCGACATCAACCCGGTGCAGGATCATGGCTTCATGTACGGCCGCGACATCCTCGACCCCGACGGCCATGTCTGGGGTCCGTTCTGGATGGACCCCGCCGTCGCCAATGGCGAGGCGCCTGTCCCCGAAACCAGCCTCTGAAAATAGTCCCACATCCCCAAGGAGAGAGAAAATGCCCCAGATGATTTTTGTGAACCTGCCAGTCACCGACCTCGACAAGTCGAAGGCCTTTTACGAAGCGGTCGGCGCGGCGAACAACCCCGCATTCACCGACGACACCGCCGCGTGCATGGTGATCGAGGAAGGGTCAATCCACGTGATGCTGCTCACCCACGCAAAATGGGCGGCCTTCACCGGGAAGACGATCCCCGACGCGCATACGACCGCGCAGGTCCTGCTCTGCGTCTCGGCCGACAGCCGCGCGGCGGTCGATGGACAGGTCGACAAGGCGGTCGGCGCGGGCGGCAAGGCCGATCCGACTCCGACGCAGGATTTCGGCTTCATGTACGGCCGCAGCTTCGAGGATCCCGACGGCCATATCTGGGAAGTGATGTGGATGGACCCCACCGCAATCCCCGCCGGCGAACCCGCCGAAGCATCGGCCTGACCTGAGTTTCGGGAGGAGGAAGCGATGACCGATGCAGTCCCCACCAAGGGTCAGGCGATCGCCGGCCACGTTTTGAGCGGCTTGGTGATCCTCTTCCTACTCTTCGATGCCGGCTTAAAGCTGGTCTCACCGGAGACCGCGATCAAATATAGCCCGCCCGACCTCGGCTGGCCGCTCGACGTCCCGACGATGACCATGCTCGGCACGCTGCTGCTGATCCCGACCCTGCTCTATATCTGGCCGCGCACCGCGATCCTCGGCGCGATCCTGATCACCGGATATCTCGGCGGCGCGATCGCCACCCATGTCCGGATCGGCAGCCCGCTGTTCAGCCACTGCCTGTTCGGCGTCTACCTCGGCCTGATGCTGTGGGGCGGCCTGTGGCTGCGCGACCCGCGCGTCCGGGCGCTGATTCCTTTGGCGAAGGGAGCGACCGCATGAGTTTCCAGGCCTATCTCGACAACGTCGAAGCCAAGACCGGGAAATCGGCCGAGCAGTTGCGCAGCCTCGCGATCGACAAGGGACTCGCCGATGGCAAGGGCCTTGCCCCCGGCGTCAAAGCCACCGCCGTCGTCGACTGGCTGAAGGGCGATTTCGAGCTGGGCCACGGCCACGCGATGTCGATCGTTGCCTATATCAAAGGGAAGAGGGACTGATCATGTCCGCCGCGACCGCCGCCCTGCCCGAGATCACCGCCTATCGATCGGTACCGGACTTCGCCCGCGGCCGGATCAAAGACATCCGCGCCCGCTGGGCGCTCGACGAAATCGGCCAGCCCTATCGCACGCGGCTGATCGACGGCATTTTCGAGGACAAGGCACCGGTCTATCTTGCCGATCAACCGTTCGGGCAGGTTCCGGTCTACAAGGACGGCGATCTGACCCTGTTCGAAACGGGGTCGATCCTGATCTACATCGGGGAAGCCGACGCGCGTCTGTTGCCGCGCGATGCGATAGGGCGCGGGCGCGCGATCAGCTGGATGATCGCCGCGCTCAACAGCGTCGAACCGATGATCCAGACGCTGGTCGTGCTGACTGTCAAGGGACAGGGTACCGACTGGCTCGCCGGTGCCATCGAAGCGGCGAAACCCTTTGCCGAGCAGCGGCTGTTCCGATTGTCGCAGGCGCTCGGCGACCGCGACTGGTTGGAAGATCGTTTTTCGATCGGCGACATCGTGATGGTCGATGTGCTCCGCAACGCAAATCCGGAGTTGCTGGCGCCGCATCCCAATCTGAACGCCTATGTCGCACGCGGCAAAGCCCGCCCGGCCTTTCAGAGCGCCATGGCGGCGCATCTGGCCGACTGCGCTATCGGCGAACCGCTGCCTGCCTGAACCCCACAACCGAGGAGAGATCGCCATGCCTGTGAACCCCGACAGCAAGATCGAAGTCACCGCCTTCGACTGGGTGCCCGATTTCGCCCGCGGTTACGTCCGCGACCTGCGGCCGCGCTGGGCGTGCGAGGAAATCGGACTCGACTATGCCGAGCATCTGATCAGCGCGATCAACCGCCCGACCGATCATTTCCTGTTCCAGCCGTGGGGGCAGGTGCCGGTGCTCAACGACGGCGGCATCCGCCTGTTCGAAAGCGGCGCGATCCTGCTCCACCTCGCCGAAAAGGATGCGCGGCTGATGCCCCGCGATCCGCAGGCCCGCGCCAACACGCTCGCCTGGCTGTTCGCCGCCTATAACAGCGTCGAGCCGATGCTGTTCGAACTCGGCAATGTCGATATTTTCTCGACCGACGAGGAATGGGCGAAGCTGCGCCGCCCAAGCCTGATCGAATTCATTCAGGGCCGGCTCGGGCGTCTCAACGACGCGATCGGCGACAAAGACTATCTGACCGGCGAATTCACCGTCGCCGACATCGCGATGGCGACGGTGCTGCGCGAAGCCGTCGAGGCCGGACTGATCGCCGAGCAGCCGCGGTTGCAGGCCTATCTCGACCTTTGCCTCGCCCGCCCCGCCTTCCAGCGCGCGATGGACGCGCAGCTGGCCGCCTTCAGCGAAGAAGCGGGCCCACCCGCCGCCTGAAATCCCCTCCCACCCCCAAGGAGAGACAAGATGACCTATGTAGAAGGATTTGTGGTCGCGGTGCCGACCGCCAACAAGGAAGCCTATCGCAAGCATGCCGCCGACGCCGCGCCCTTGTTCAAGGAGTTCGGCGTCGCGCGCATGGTCGAATGCTGGGGCGACGATGTGCCCGACGGCAAGGTCAACGACTTCAAGGGCGCGGTCCAGGCCAAGCCCGATGAAACCGTCGTTTTCAGCTGGTTCGAATATCCCGACAAGGCGACCCGCGACGCTGCGACCGAAAAGATGATGAACGACCCCCGCATGGCGGCGATGGGCGGCAACATGCCGTTCGACGGCAAGCGGATGATCGTCGCCGGCTTCGACTCGCTGCTCGACGACAGCGCCGAAGGCGGCTTCGGTTACGCCGACGGCTATGTCGTTCCGGTCCCCGACGCGAACAAGGAAGCCTATCGCAATATGGCAATCAAGGCGTCCGAAGTCTTCCGCGACCATGGCGCGACGCGCGTCGTCGAGGCGTGGGGCGACGATGTGTCCGACGGCAAGGTCACCGACTTCAACCGCGCCGCGCACAGGCAGGACGGCGAGAGCGTCGTATTCAGCTGGGTCGAATGGCCCGACAAGGACACGCGCCAGGCGGGCTGGGACAAGGTGATGAAGGACGAGCGCATGGCGCATGATCCGGACGACCAGACCTTCGACGGCAAGCGCATGATCTACGGCGGCTTCGCGCCGATCGTCGAGGCGTGAGCAAATCCTCCCTGTGACCGCAGGTCATGGGGAGGTGGCAGCCCGAAGGGCTGACGGAGGGGCGATGACGCGCCGTCGCCGCCCCTCCACCACTCGCTTCGCGAACGGCCCCCCTCCCCATAGCTTCGCCACACGGAGGATCGAGAGGAGAAACCCTATGGCCCACCCGCAGTCCGAAACGCGCACGGCGTCGTGCCCCTGCGGCGCGGTGACACTGGCGCTGGTCGGCAAGCCGATCGTCGCGGCGACCTGCTATTGCCATAGCTGCCAGCAAGCCGGGCAGGCGTTCGGCGCCCTGCCCGGCGCGCCCGGCGTAGTCGATGCCGATGGCGGCACCCCCTATCTGCTGGTGCGCAAGGACCGCATCGCGTGGAAGACGGGCACCGACCGGCTCGAGGCGCACCGGCTGACCGCCGATTCGCCGACCCGGCGCTTCGTCGCGACCTGCTGCAACGCGCCCGTCGCGCTGGAGTTTACCAAGGGCCATTGGCTGAGCGTCTATGCCGGGCGCATCGCCGAGGAGCAGCGGCCGCCGGTGGCCATGCGGACGATGGTGAAGGACCGGCCCGAAGGCGTCGAGTTCGCCGACGCGATACCGGGTTACGCGACCCATTCGGGCAAGTTCATGTGGAAGCTGCTGACCGCCTGGGCGGCGATGGGATTTCGCGCGCCGCCGATTGAAAAGACGCCCGGCTGGACGCGGGGTGCGTGGGGATGAAGGAGAGCGACATGCACCACATCGCCTATCCCAATGAGAGCGCCGATTATCGCAGCGCGCGCAACAAGCTGCTCGATGCCGAGATCGCGCTGCGGCGGCAGATCGAGGCGGTCGCCGCGCAGCGGCGTGCGCTGCCGCCCGGCGGCGCAATCGCCGAGGACTATGTCTTCGAGCGGATCGGCGCCTATCAGCGGCCCGAGACGGTGAGGCTGTCCGAGCTGTTCGGCGATAAACCGACAATCATCCTCTACAGCTTCATGTGGAATGCCGAGCGCGACAAGCCCTGCCCCGGCTGCACCCATATGCTCGATTCGGTCGATGGCGGCGCGCGCTATATCGACGACCGCGCCCCGCTCTATATCGTCGCCAAGTCGCCGATCGCCCGGCTGACCCAATGGGCGCGCATGCGCGGCTGGCCGCACTTCACCTTCCTGTCCGATGTCACCACCCGCTATTCGGCCGATTATTTCGGCGACACGCGCAAATTCCCGCCCGCGATGCGCGACGAACGCAAGCTAAAGCCCGGCGAGGAGTGGGACGAGACGATCTTCAACGTCTTTCGCAAGGATGGCAACACCGTTCGCCACCATTGGGGCAGCGAGATGGCGTTCGCGCCGTCGGACCCCGGCCAGCACCACCGCGCCGGCGACCTGGTCGATTCCTTGTGGGGCCTGCTCGACATGACCCCCGAAGGTCGCGGGGATTATTTTCCGACCGTCGAAGGAGCCAAAAGATGACCGATGCCTCCAACTTCATCTGGTACGAACTGATGACCCCCGATCCCGAAGGCGCGAAAGCCTTTTACGACCAGGTCGTCGGCTGGACGCTGTCGACCGGGCACGGCGACAACAGCGATTATGGCTTCATCACCCGCAGCGACGGCGGCATGAACGGCGGGGTGCTGCGGCTGTCGTCCGACATGGCGGCGCACGGCGCGCATCCCTGTTGGCTGGGCTATCTTCACGCCGCCGACGTCGATGCCGAAATCGAAGCGATCAAGGCGTCGGGCGGCACGCTGCTGATGCCCGCGCGCGATGTCGAGATGGCGGGCCGCATCGCCATGCTCGCCGATCCGCAGGGCACGCCCTTCTATATCATGGCCCCCACCCCGCCGCCCGGGATGGAGGGCATGGAGAGCGACGTCTTTTCGGTCACCGAGGCACAGCATGTGCGGTGGAACGAACTCGCGACCAGCGATCCCGACGGCGCGATCGCCTTTTACACCCGCCACTTCGGCTGGGGACAGGAAGGTGAGATGGATATGGGCGAGATGGGGGCCTATCGCTTCATCCAGCGCCGCGACGTCGGGCTGGGCGCCGTGATGCCTCTGATGCCCGGCATGCCGGCACCGATGTGGACCTATTATATCGGGGTCGACGATATCGACCGGGCGCTGGCCGCGGTAAAAACCCATGGCGGCACGGTGACCAACGAACCGATGGAAATCCCGGGCGGCGAATATGCGATGAACGCAATCGACCCGCAGGGTGCCGCCTTTGGGCTGGTCGGACCGCGCAAATCATAAACGGCCTCCCCTGAAGGGGAGCAAGCAAGAGGAAGAGGAGAGAGGTGATGACGAATCCCGACCAGCGCCCCACCAGCGGGCTGACCCCGCATATCGCGATCGCCGACAAGCGTGCGAGCGAAGCGATCGATTTCTATGCGAAGGCGTTCGGCGCGACCGAGCGGATGCGCATGCCGGCACAGGATGGCGTGCGATTGATGCACGCGCACCTGCTGGTCAACGGCGCCTCGCTGATGATGCACGACGATTTCCCCGAATATAGCGGCGGGCCGATGGCGCCGCCCACCGGGGTGACGATGCACCTGCACGTCGACGACACCGACGCCTGGTACCATCGCGCGATCGCGGCCGGCGCGACGTCGCAACTCGAACCGCATGATGCTTTCTGGGGGGACCGTTATGCCCAGGTGAAGGATCCGTTCGGACACCTGTGGTCGATTGGGGCACCCATCAAAGGAGAGAAATGATGTCCAATAAAGCAACCCTGTGCCTGTGGTACGACAAGGATGCCGAGGAGGCGGCGACTTTCTATGCCGCGACCTTCCCCGACAGCAAGGTCGGCGGCGTCCACCGTGCGCCTACCGACAACCCGAGCAGCAAGGCAGGCGATGTGTTGACCGTCGATTTCACCGTCCTCGGTTTTCCCTGCATCGGCCTGAATGGCGGGCCGGCGTTCAAACATAGCGAAGCCTTTTCCTTCCAGATCCATACCGACACGCAGGAGGAAACCGACCGGCTGTGGAATGCGATCGTCGGCAATGGCGGCGCCGAAAGCATGTGCGGCTGGTGCAAGGACAAATGGGGGATCAACTGGCAGATCACCCCGCGCGTTTTGACCGATGTGATGACGAGCGGCGAGACCGCGGCCGCCAAGCGCGCGTTCGAGGCGATGATGACAATGAAGAAGATCGACGTCGCCACCATCGAAGCCGCGATAAAAGGCGAAGCGGTTGGCGCGGCGTAGCCCCGCGCTCTTCGCCTGGCTGTTCTGCGGGACGCTCGACATCGTCTATGCGGCGGTGTCGAGCGTGGTGCAGGGCGGCACCGTCTCGTCGATGCTGCACGCCGTCGCCAGCGGGCCGTTCGGTGACGGCGCGCGCGCATGGGGGATCGGCGGCGATATCGCGGGACTTGCGACCCATTACGCAATCATGGGGGCAATGGTCGCGACGTGGTTCTTCGTCGCGCGGCGCTGGACGGCGCTGACGACATGGCCGTGGTGGCTCACCGGCACGACCTATGGCCTGATCCTCTACGTCATCATGAACGGAATCGTGCTGCCGCTGCGCTTCGGATCGCCCTTCCCGCCGAACGACCTCGTCAAGGGCGCGATCGCGCTCTTCCCGCATATTTTCTTCGTTGGCTGGCCGCTCGCCTGGCTGACCCGCAAGGATGCTCGCTGATGCTCATTTTCTATGGCCACCCTTTCTCCTCCTACAGCTGGAAGGCGCAGATCGCTCTGTATGAGAAGGGCATCGATTTCGACTATCGCTCGGTCGATCCCGAATTTCCCGAGCATGGCCCGGAACTGCGGGCCTATTGGCCGATCGGCAAATTCCCGCTGATCGTCCACGACGGCCGGCCCATATTCGAGGCGTCGATCATCATCGAATATCTCGACCATCTGGTGCCCGAACCCCGGCTGATCCCTACGGATTTCGAAGCCGCGCTGAAGGTCCGGCTGCTCGACCGCATCTTCGACAACCATGTCATGGGCCAGATGCAGGAGGTGGTGAACGACGCGATCCGTGGCCCCGACGGCCATGTGCCATCGATCGTCGATGCCGCGAAGGCGAAACTCGACACCATCTATGCCTGGCTCGACAAGGAATTGGCGGGCGGCGGCTGGGCGACACCCGATGGCTTCACCCTCGCCGATTGCGCGGCGGCGCCGTCGCTCTTCTACGCCGACTGGGTGCATCCGATCCCCGCGGCCTATGAGAATCTGCGCGCCTATCGCGCCCGCCTGCTCGCGCACCCCTCGGTCGCGCGCGCGGTCGATGGCGGGCGGCCCTATCGTCATTATTTCCCGCTCGGCGCGCCCGACCGCGATTAACCTCTCGCAGCGTACCGTCCCGAAACGGTACGGCAAGGCCCATAGGGTTAACGGGGCGCTGACATTGCCGCTTTGCCTTTTGGCAAGCGCCTGCGCGCGAAAGCTGTGGCATGGTTTCGGCCTCCGCCCTGCTCCGCACGCTGATCGTCGCCTGCCTCGCGGCGGTGCTGGCGTTCGCGCCGGCGCAGGCCCAGCAGGTCGTGACCACCACGACGGTCACCTGGACCTATGCGACGAGCGACGATGACGGGGATGTCCTCGACGAGGATGCCGCACTGCTCGGCGACGAGGCCGTCGCGAGCGATGCGGATCTGGGGGCGACGCGGCGCTATGCCCCATCGAGCCAACTCGCGGCGCTCGGCCGGGCGAAGGCGGTCTATGGCCCCTTCTCGGTGATCGACGCGACGACCGTCCGCATGGCGGGCGATGTCGATGGCGCGACGCCGCGCCAGTTCGCGGCGATGCTCGCGGCCTATCCGACGCTCAAGCGGATCGAGATGGTCGATTGCCCCGGCAGCCTCGACGAAGCCGCGAACCTGATCCTCGCCCGCGCGATCCGCCGTCAGGGCATGGAGACGGTGGTGCCCGCAGGCGGGTCGGTGCGATCGGGCGCGGTCGAATTGTGGATGGCGGGGGTCCGGCGCAGCGCCGCCCCCGATGCCGAATTCGGGGTGCACAGCTGGGCCGACGAATATGGCCGCGAGGCGCGCGACTATCCCGCCAGCGACCCAGTGCACGCCGAATATCTGAGTTATTATCGCGAAATGGGACTCGACGACGCCAAGGCGCACGCCTTTTACGCGATGACCAACGCGACGCCGTTCGACGATGTGACCTACCTGACGCGCGACGACATGGCGCGCTACGTCACCCTCAACTGATCTAGCCTTGTAACACGCTGGCGGCTACCCCACATCGCGGGGCATGGCAAAGCGCAGCCTTTACCAGCGATTGCGGTCGACCGCGCAGGTACGCCTCGCCTTGTTCCTGCTCGGCTGCCTGCTGATGCTGCTCGCGCCTTTGCTCGGCCCGCTGCCCGGGCCCGGCTTCATCATCCTCTTCCCGCTCGGCCTCGCGCTCGCGCTGCAGAACAGCGCCTGGGCGAAACGCCTCTAGGTGCGGTTCAAGCGGCGGCACCCGCGCTATGCCGGCTGGACCGATCGCATCATGCGGCGGGCGAGCGCGGCGCGGCGGCGCGAGCGCGGGATGCTTTCGGGAAGCATCGACGCCAATGCTGCCGATCGCCGCTCCAATGGCGATTGATCGGCAAATGCGTTCGGGGACAATTGACTTTCGCCCGAATCCTGCTTATTCGCGCCCCCATCAGTGGCCGCCCACGTTTGGCGGCCCTTTTCTGTTAAAGCCTTTGACGAGAATTAGGGACAACCGCGATGAAGCGTACCTTTCAACCGAGCAACCTCGTGCGCGCCCGTCGCCACGGTTTCCGCGCCCGCAAGGCGACGGTTGGCGGCCGCAAGATTCTCGCCAACCGCCGTGCCCAGGGCCGCAAGAAGCTGTCGGCCTAATCGCCGACGCTGCGCCAGCCACGCTGGTGCGAACCTTAAGTAAACGCAGCGAATTTCTGGCCGCCAACCGCGGCCTTCGCTTTCCTATGCCCGGATTCGTCCTGCTCGTGTTTCCGCGCGGCGACGAAGATGCCGGCATCGGCATCGGCTATACCGTCAGCAAGAAGGTCGGCAACGCCGTCACCCGCAACCGGATGAAGCGCCGGCTGCGGGCACTGTGCCGCGCCGCGCTGCCTGAATCGGGAATCGCGGGGGCCAATCATGTGCTGATCGGCCGGCCCGGCGGCAACGACATCGTCTTTGCCGATCTGGACGAGCAACTGACGACCGCACTGCGCCGCGCCGCGAAGAAGCTGGCGAAATGAAGCCTTCGGCTTCCGTTCTTCCCTGTCCTCACCCCGGACTTGATCCAGGGTCCCGCTTTTGGACGTTGCTGAGCGGAACCCTGGATCAAGTCCGGGGTCACGAAGAGGAAAAAGCGCGATTCGCGAATGAAGTTGCGCAGTTTTCAGGGCTTTCCGCATGATCGCCAAACTGCTCATCCTGATCGCGCGCGGCTGGCAACTCGGCCCGTCGCGAATCCTGCCCCCAACCTGCCGCTATGCCCCGTCGTGCAGCGCCTATGCGATCGATGCGCTGCAGAAATATGGCGCGATCAAGGGTGGCTGGATCGCGACAAAGCGGCTATTGCGCTGCCATCCTTGGGGCGGCCACGGCTATGACCCCGTACCATAATCCCTGATTAGACACGAAGAGAGACCAACCGGCGTGGACGACAAGCGTAACTGGATCACGGCATTGTTGCTGTCGGCAGCCATCCTGCTGGGGTGGAACTTCGTCTCCGAGAAATTCTTTCCGACCCCCGACAAGCCCGATGTGACCAAGACGGTCGCCGGGACGACGGCCGCGGTCGGCCCCGCGACGGCGGACCCCGCGCTGCCGGGCCAGCCCGCCGCCGCTCCGGGCGTCCCGGCCGCGCCCGCGATGCAGGTGCTGCGCCCGATCGAAACGGTGCTGGCCGAAGGTCAACGC
>Ga0247824_10002208_pt1 | contig 10857 bp, 7 predicted proteins | sample 13C_PalmiticAcid_FD_194412 | JGI IMG/M metagenome (GOLD analysis project Ga0247824, IMG submission 194412) | Soil microbial communities from agricultural site in Penn Yan, New York, United States - 13C_PalmiticAcid_Day48 | ecosystem: Environmental > Terrestrial > Soil > Agricultural land...
CTGTAAATGTGTCCTTCGTCTTCACCATTCACAATTGTCGACGCAAGGTTGCTCTCTGGGCGCATCGCACACTCTTGGACAAGTACCCGCGCTTCCAGGAACTTTTTGATGCCTTTCGCCCGAAAACCGACCAAGACGATGCTTCCAACAATAGGCTGGTGTTGGTCCCTATCGAAGGCATTTCTTTGACCACATTTTGTGTCTTGCTGAAGTATTTGTACACTCAAGACTTGGACCTCGCAGTCGACCCAAGCCAGTTTCTGATGTGCGACATGGACCAAGTCAAGGATAAGAGTTCAACTGACTCGATCTCACCAATCGCGGTGTTGAACAAATCCCTCATAGCGCACAATACCGCACAGTTCTACGCCACATGGAATGTCAAGGACAAGGTCACTTGGTCAGATCTCTTTATCGCCGCTGACCGATTCGAAATTGCAAAGTTGCGCAAGGAATGTCTTGATAGTTTGCTCGCGTCCTTGGATGAGAGCAACGCTGTGGAGATCGTCTTTGGCGTAGGAATGTGCTTCAAGGAAGAGATCCAAGCCCCTGTCATAAGGTACATCGCAGAACACCTGGAGGATGTCTTCTCGCTGAGGACTAAGGACCCATTCAAGCATTTCAAAGACCATGAAGGATATTCAGATGTGATGTTGGAGCTTTTAAGAGAGTCGCGCACGAAACAATAACGTCAAGGGATGGACAACCCCTAGATGACGGGAGTATGCAATGCGCTACCTCAATAAAGTTGCATGACAGCAGCACCCCCCCTCGTTTCTTGTATCTTTTATCGCCCCTGTTCTCATCTTCTATTGCTTCACCAATAAGTAAGAAAACTTGTTACTCGCCTCACGTTTTGTGCTATTCAGATGAGTGTCAGAGCATCCGCCCTCCATGTTCACAGGTTCCTAGAGTTGTGCGTGTCATATTCGCCGGAACTGGGCCGACTCTCGGATAAAGGACCGGAGGGAAGCTAGGACAGCTGTGGACATGATCATTGTTTGGCCACTGCTCCAATTGCCTCATCGTCCCACTGCGTACAGGCTGGTAAATTGGTGATCACCACGATTGCCGCAATTTCATGCAACTCGTTCGACTTGTCCGTTAACGCACTGTCTTCACTTTTTCCCCTCTTACCTCTCTCCCACGGCTGCGCACCTTCAATATCAATGATAGCCTCACCTTCCACCAGTACCAGTGCCGGAGGACAGCATGTTCTGGTGATGCGTTGCTCACACACACAATATTCCAGGGATCGGGATCGGGATCGTCGGTCTAGCATTAGTATCGACCCGACAATACTTCTCCCTTCTCTCATCGACATGAGAGGCACTTCTGAGGCCTTCTTGGCCTCAAAGTGGAGGTGCGGGCTCACTCGAAGTTGGTTGTTCGAGGGCCAGGTTCACATCTCATTGGGAATGTTGGACTCCTCAACTGAGCACGGCTTACCAGAGTTCGAGTTCATTCATTGTATCCCACTCAATCCTACGAATGAAGCAGATCCCAAGGTTTTTAGAGCCACTGACCATGATGGAAGCAAAGGTCCTCACGGTTCAAAACCTTTCATGAAGGGGGGAGATTGCCGCTGTGAGTACACACAATCAATCCCTATTGTACTATCGAGTATCGAGATGAATAGGTCACGTATATCGTTGTCTTACCAGACCTCCCGTCTTGTGGTATAGTTTCTGTCGCCGAAGACTTTATTGTGGACAAGGACGACCCACAAAGAATGTGCTTTGATCTTGTTCTCTCAACCACCGAAACGCTGCCTGCGGTGCTTGTAGTGAGCGAGGGTAGTTCCGCTATCCCAGAGAGAAAGGGGCCAAGCCCTGTCAGCAAGTCTTTCAAGGAGATGTTCCCGGAGAGACATCAAGACATGCTTAATCTTCTCAAGGACCCTGGGTCGGTGAATATCGCCTTTCTCTTCACTATTCACAATTGCCAGCGCAAGGTTGCTCTATGGGCCAATCGCACCATCCTGGACAAGCACCCGCGTTTACAAGAACTTTTGGGCTCTGCGGATTACAAGTCTGCCATGATCCCTATTGAAGGCATCTCGTTGACCACATTCTGCGTCCTGTTGAAATACCTCTACACTGGAGACCTGGGTCTCGACGTCGATCCAAGCCAGTTCTTGATGTGTGACATGGATCAACTCAAGGATGAGCCTTCTATGAATTTGATCGGACCCACCGCGGTGCTGAACAAGTCTCTCAAGGATTACAACGCGGCTCAGTTCTACGCCACATGGAATGTCAAGGACAAGGTGACTTGGTCGGATCTCTTTCTCGCTGCGGATCGATTCGAGATTACCAAGCTACGTGAGCAGTGTCTCGACAATCTGCTGGCGTCGGTGAATGAAAACAACGCCATGGAGATTCTGTTTGGTGTTGGAACGTGCTTCAGAGATGAAGTCTACAATCCCGTCATGAAGTACATCCTGAGCCACCTGGGAGATACCTTCGCGATTCAGACCCAGGACCCATTCAAGCGTTTTGCAGACCATGCTCAGTGCCATGAGGTGATGTTGGAACTTCTGAGATTGTCGCATTCCAAAGGTTCCAAATGATAAATGAACTTTGAAATCATGATTGAGCGCCTGAAAGCTCTTGTTCGAGACCAGGCAGTGTTGCAGTTGCCCACATTACCGACACTTGCTTCTCGACACATCATGGCTACAGAATAAATGCGTGTGAGGTGAGAGCGAACACGGCACGGTTTGGTCGAAGCCGCTGGCATTCTTCATCGCGAGGTACACCAGTGCACCCTTGCTCCTTCCAATGGATCCAGGCGGTGAATCGTCTTCTTTATTCGCAATTAGGAATGTTCTTCACAACAGCTGCCATCATGTCCTGGAAAAGCGAGTCCCTCGCCTGTTGGGCTTTCTGATCCAACTCTTTTGCCTGCCAGAACTTCTGTTCCAGCTCTTTTACCAAAGTATTGTTTTTAAAAACAGGTTCCTCCACAACTCTATCGGATAGAGTCTTGAACTTGGACACCACTGACGCCATGGTAATCAGCTTCTTGCTTGCCTCACGTAGACGATCAATCGGCTCCCCTATAGCCCCGCGTTGTATCAGAAGCTGCTTGTTGAGTTGGTTCAATCCTTGTACATCCTGAATGGTTGCCTCCTTCATGGTGAGTTCGCCTTTCGTTGTCACCCAGTGCAGATATGTATGGCAGCCCTCCTTATCAAATTTCACCTTCCACATCCCCACCATGCCATCTGAACAGCCTATAACCAGATAGTTGACACTGGAGGCTTTGATCCAAGCGACATCGTTGACACAACCTTGCAAGCCTTGAATCAATGCTCGACACTGACCCGATGTGACATCCCATACCCGTACCGACTTGTCATTGCTTGCAGAAACAACCAGATCTCGAGATGAGTACACGATCCTGTTGACCGCGTCGTTATGACCAACCAAGATCCAAAGACAGGTCCTCGCTTCTAAATCCCACACTCTCAATGATCCACCTTCGCCGCCAGAGGCAACCTGATCGCCTCTCGGTGAGTACGCAACAGAATGGACTGGGACATTGTGGCCGATCAAGATAAGGCAGCATTCCCCTGTTGCGACATCCCATACTCGTACCGTTGTGTCTTGGCTGACGGATGCAAGTTGTTCTCCTTGAGGCGAATGTGCGATATCGCGGATGGACATATTATGGCCAATGAGATTGTGCTTGCAAGCACCCGTCTTAGCATCCCATATCCGTACCGTGCGGTCCCAGCTCCTAGAAACGACCTGGTTACCATTTGGAAGAATCACCACTCCTGAAACTACCCAGTCGTGCTCAGTCAATGTATGGCGGCACGTCCCAGACTTTGCGTCCCATAGTCGTACCGTCCTGTCCCTACTTGAGGATACAAATATATCCCCATGAGGTGAATATACGATGTCATTGACCTCCTCGCTGTGGCCGCCCAAGATATGGCTACATTCTCCCGTTTCGGCGTTCCATAATCGTATTATGCCATTGTAACTCCCGGTTGCGATTTGATTTCCTTGGGGTGAATACGCAACGACAGTATTTCTATCCCCTCGCAAGACTTGGCTGCATACTCCCGTTTCTATATTCCAGAGTCGTACTGTGCCATCATCGCTGCAACTTGCGATGCGGTCCCCTTCTGGAGAACATTTGACCATCCTCACCGAACTAGCGTGACCATTCGAGATGTGCCGAGATGTTCCACCACCGACATCCCACAGTCGGACTGTCTTATCAGGACTGCCTGAAGCGATCTGATCTCCTTTCGGCGAGAATACCACGCTGGGGATAGTGTAAGAATGGCCGGTCAGTGTCTGGCGACAGGCGCCCGTCTCTGCATCCCACACCCGCACGGTCTTGTCTTTGCCAGCAGAAGCGACGAGTTCCCCTTTAGGCGAATAAACGACTTTCGTTGCGGAGTCGTTGTGGCCAAGTAAAGTGTGAAGACACATTCCAGTATTGATGTCCCACAACCGAACTGATCCGTCAGCGCTGCAGGAAGCTACTTGATCGCCGATCGGTGAATACACGACAGAGTTGACAACGCTAGTATGGCTAGAAAATGTGTGGTGACAGGCCCCGGTAGCCACATTCCACAATCGTACGGTATGGTCATAACTAGCAGATGCAACTTTGTCTCCTTGAGGTGAATAGGCAAGACTCTGAACGAAGTTTTCATGCCCACGTAGGACATGGCGGCACTTTCCAGTCTGAGTGTCCCACAACCGTACCGTACAGTCGTATCCGCTCGAGGCAATCTGGTTTCCTTTCGGGGAGTACAAGACGCAAACGACGTCTCCGGTGTGGCCAATCCAGATGTGGTGACAATCTCCGGTCTCCACATCCCACAACTTCATTGTCATATCACTGCTGACAGATACCACTTGATCTTCTTGAGGCGAATACGCAACGTTCCGGATCCAATCGTCGTGACCGTTCATGACATGGATACAGACTCCTGTGAGGATATTCCATAGCCGTACTGTGCAGTCAACGCCGCCAGAAGCAATTCGGTCACTACTCAGAGAGTACGCAATGCTCTTTACACTACCTCTGTGGCCTTCCAACATCCATAGCCGTTCCCAGCTCAATGTCGAATACACACACATCTTGCCGGAGCTACATGCAACGGTGATTGTCGTTCCATCCGGTGAGTACACACACATAGTCACTGCACTGTCTTGCTCCAGGAACGGTAGTTCACCAAACTGAACACCTGTCATTTGTGCCTGACTCATGTTGGCCGCTCGTAGCCATGCGCCACGGAAATCGACGTTGCTTAGATCCGCCTCTTGAAAATATGCCGAATCGAACATACCGAAGCTGAGATCAGCACTTGGAACTTGAATGCCTCGCAAGTCTGCGCCAATGAACTGAACACCAGCTCTGACAAGTACCGTGATTGAATTAGCTGCTGCAACACGCCACTTCCTGTCATGCTTCGAGTGTTCGATGTATTCGAGCAACAGGCGCTTGAACACTGGCTCTTGCTGAACTCGCTCTTCCAAGAACTGTAAGACCGACGGTTCATTCATGAAACTTCTCCACGCTAGCGGGGAATCGATATCGAGCCCGCGCTCAATGCTTCCTCCGAGAGGTCGTTTCCATTAGAACCCATGGCAGAAAGTGTGCTCGTTCGGAGAACTGATAATGATTCGGACACGATTCTTTCCTTCAAGTCTTGTGGATCGAATATTGCCAGCGCCACTCCATACTCCAGCAGCGATCGGTGAATGAATCGGTGCTGATTGCCATTCCGTATCAGAGGACAAGCTTCGCGCAGGAGCTGTTTTTCTTCATCTCGACTGAAAAACGAGGCTTTCCATGTGTTCTCATCTTTGTATCGCGAGTAACTCACAATCGGTTGGCCGCCTTGTTCTCTGTAGATTGCTGCAGATAACTTCTTTAGATAGTCGATACCATTCCGCGTGAACCCCTCGTCGATCAAACCCTCGAATGCTGCTCTTGCTTGAGAAGTCATATTCTTTTCTCCGAGTCGCTTCTTTCCTCTTTCTAGCCAGTGTTCGATGAATTGGTCATACAATGCCATTCGAGTGATATGTGTGGTCGAGAGATCCTGCCCTGAATCAACCATCCGAGGCATCACTTCTAGCGACAGCGACATCAGGAATGGATTCTTGACCAGCTCCTTCAAGCTGGGAATGAGGTCGAGAGCCTTCTTGTAGTCATCGATTTCCCACAGCGGTCGATACACTGACACGTATTGTGTGATATAGCCTTGAATTTGACTCATCGAGAATGGTGCGATGACAGCTTCTTGAAACAGCACAGAATCTGATTGACAGTTGCGATCTCCCGGCTGGAAACGGTCTCGATAGTCGACCCCTAGGTATTCGCTACGACAGCTGATCACCATCTTGGCTTTCCATTCACCTGGCTGATTCAGTCTGTTCCTTGTGTATAGATTGTGTGTCTGTTGGCTCTCATCGTATCCATCGCAGATCAATACGAACTCGCGATGGAGCTTCAACTCTCTGATCTGCGGCTCCGTGAACTCGTCCTTCCTGAGTTGTTTGGCGATTATATCATATTCTGGCTTATCGATGGCTGGTAAGTTAATATAAAGCGGGATTGCGCCGGTCTTTTTATACGATTGCCACAAGTGGCACTCGAATTCACAGTTGAATGTCGACTTGCCTGCTCCAGAGTCTCCGAGAAGAAGGAAAACCATTTGATCGCTTGCCAAGAACTCGTCAACTTTTTCCATCAATGGAAATCGAGCTTCATCTCGAGCCTGCAAGCTAGCTTTAGCTTGAGGTGGAATGTAGACAGCATTTCCTCGTCTCTTCAACCGTTGTCTTCGCAGTTGACGTAGGCTCCCCTCAACAAGCGGTCTCTCTTGAACACGATCGAGTAACGAAGGAGATCCGATCTCAGGCAAGCCAACCTTCAGTGGATGCAATCCAGGTCCTTTGTCATGGCACGCCCGATAAAGCGCCTGCCTTTTCGCATCGCCACACTTTCCCAATCCTTGGAGTTGAGTTTCGGCGACTTCAGTATACGGGGAGGAATGACCATTTGGAACCAAGTACATGCAGTTAGTTTCAATGTAACATTCTCAATAGACATAGTATTGTACGTTCTTGCCCTTCACATACATTGCATCTCGCTGCCAGGCAAGGAGGAAAGCTGCATGAGAATGCTTACGATCCATTGTTTAACGTTCGCTTGATCACCCCATACGGCGTCATTCCGGTAGATTTCTCCAAGGAACTCAATTGCACTCTGTCGAGTCTCTGTGTCCCACATTGAATTGGCTGCAATTTCTCCTAGGCGTTGGCACACACCCCACAGGAATGCAGGGTCGTATCGACACGGCGCTTCACAGACAAGCTTCCTAAACTCGACAAATTGGCCGTCCTCGATCAGGGTATCCGCTCCTCGCAGCGCTGTGTACCATGCACATTTGCGACTGAAGTTGAGACTCTCCTTAAGACAGTCAAAGAATCCTCGACCACCTTCAGCTATCGACACAGCTCCGTCGTATCCTACTTTGACAACTCGAGCAATCTCAGTCGCCTCTACGAGCCCTTTCTGAATGTTCCCCAGTTCTTCAAGGAACCGATACAGATCCAGACCTCTCACTGAACTCACGAGACCTGAGACACTCTGGATGACTTTTCCCGTACGCCGAAGTGCTCCTTGCCATAGCGACTCGTCATCAGGTACACAAAGTAGAGCTTGATAAGCGTACGCTGCTTGGTAGACCAAGTACGGATCTGGGCTTCCTTTCAATTCGTCCAGGTAAGAAGAGAGTGGTTCGTGGATCTTCTCACGATCCAGACCCTTGACATCTGCATCGGCCATGGCATCCAGCACATGAGATACGGCAATTGTTAGTCGATAAAGGTGGGCTGTTGATTGCTGATGGGTTTCTCTTAGTCGTGTGCTGAGAAGAACTAGCACCTTGACGAGATCATCCGAGTCGAGATATCCAAGATCAGCACCTTGAATCAGTTGAGCAAGCCCTTCAAGTTGGTGAACATCCAGCAGAGCAGATTGTTCGATCCCAGTGCAGAATTCTTTGACCAGATATCGAAAGTCGTCGTTTTCGAGGACTGGTGCCAGAAACACAACCTCGGTCACACTCTTACCATCCTTGATTTCGTCTCGTTTGAATGCTCTGATCACATCCGACGCCAGTGCCTCGAGTCGTTCCTTCTCGTCCTGTTCGAGCTTAGTAGCCTTTAACCAGCTGCGTGCAGCTGGATCCAAGATCTCCAGCTCGTAAGAAGCTTTCAAGAGTCCGAGACAGCAAGCGAGTTGGAGTGTGTCGTTGAGGCGTGTGTCAGGTTCAGGTGGGTTGAAGACAATACCAGGCGGACGCATGTTTCTAGAAAAGATATTCCTCGGCATCTTGGCAGTGTTGGATCCTTGTTTGTGTGGGCTCAGAGAAGGAGGCAATGGGTCATCAGTTGAAGTATCCGCAGTGAAATGAGGTTCTTTGCTTGAGGAAACAAGACTGATGGGACGGAATGGGTATGTTGGTCGGCCTAACTCGAGAACACGACCTCTGACCATACGAAAAGTGTATTTAGCCACAGGGCATAAGTAAGGGGGTGCTTTTCTTTTTCTATATAGCAGCCAGCCAAGAGCAGACCGCAGTTGTCTCTCGCTTACCCCCACTTTTCTGATTTCTTGTAGAAAACTTGTGCCTCATTTCTTTGACCTTGGGTGTCCAACAGTTCGCCCAATTCGATATAGATGGTTGCGATTTCCGCACGCATGGTTTTGTCCTGTGTGTGCTTGGCAGTTCTTTTCACTTGAGACAACGACATCTCTGTGTCGTGGCACAATACCAATGCAACGCCTGAATCGTTTTCTTTGCGAGCATTTTCCAAGTAGACATTGGCGAGACGCAGGGCCTGATGTAGCGAGAGGCTTGCTCGTGGTGATGATATGATACTCCCAAACATCACTCACAACTCTTGATTCCGTTTCTATAGAACAAGCAAGGTAGAGACAAGAGTCAGAAAACCTTTGACAAACCAGGCTACATATGTACTTTTTGGAGAGGATGACACAACTCTGGCCCTGGCTATGATGTCTAGTTTAAGGTTAGAAGGTGCCACCCACGCACGCATTCTTCAATAAAGGATATGGGTGTGCATGCTGTGTACCTGACTATGGCGGCCGACTTGGAGAGGTTGCTTGTAGCGGGTAAAGATTGTGTATTGCAAGGATGACAGAGGAGAGAAGAGAGCTTGCCAACAGAGAAGACAGTCATGAAAAAAGGTATAGGAATATTTCTCCTTCCATCCGTCACTTCCATGCAGGCCGCTGGGTGCAGAGTGGCAGTGCTCCTGCGCTTGGACCTTCGTTCGCTTCTTCAACTCATTGCTGCAGATTCCAACAGACAATCAGAACCATACCGCTGCATGGTCAAACCTGATATCTAAGGCCGCCAGAGTGTGTCGATGCCACAAGGACTGTGTGGCAAAGTTTCTCCCGATGGTGGCTCGTCGCTGACTATTTGAACGGTGGAGCCTTGCAAAGTGCTTGCCCTAGTATTCAAGAACAAGGTCGAGGCTGGACATATCGTTGGACTCAACGTGAACGAGGCATGGGAGTGTTAGTGTGGACACCACTTGTCTTGCATGAATGCATGCAACAGTGACCACCTACCTCCGTCCGTTCAACGGCTAACCTCTGTTCTGCGATGCATCCCTGAGGTTTCCATCTGGTCGGCACTACGGCAGGTTGGATGTACTTTGTTCCTCGGATTCTATCCGAACCCAACGGGCGGAGCAGGAGAAGTGGACCAAAAGGATGCTTCTAGGATCTGGATCGACCTCGCTGGGCTAGACAGGCTCGTTTCTCCATGCTGGGAACGAACGCCCCCAGGCAATATCGGGCGGGATCAACAGCCAAAAAGCTGAGGAGGCGCAACCTGTCCGTGTAACGTGCGAGCCGGCCTTGACGTAGTTCCTCCTTGCCCAAGCACAGACTGCGGTTGGGCATTGGAAATGGAAATCTGAGCCTCGTCGCGCTTACAAAAAAGGTCCACACTACTTTGGGCACATCTTGTTCTTCACGGTCGATCCATGGCAATTATAAAAAGCACCCACTTCCCACCTTCTCATGGATCTCCTGACTCTCACTCAAAGCTTTTTCTTACTAACTTAATACTAATTCACACTACAAAACCACATACCCCGCATGGTGAATATTTCATTGTTTTCGAACCTGGATCCAGCCGTATTGGAACTTGGTCTGTCTTCAACCCTATTCATATTCGCAAGCAGTATCTATCTTGCCAGGTACGTGTATGGGTAGTTTCAGAAGATGCACTTTATGATGAAGCCTTGATGTTGATCATTGTCCCTCTCACTCGCTTTGATTTAGACATGGCCCACAGCACATTTCTTCGTTAATGAAAGCCACACTCGAGAAAACATCGACCACACCTCGAATGGATCCAAAAGGCCCGGCACACCAGGATACGAGCGACAGTAGAAAAGAGGAACCCAATTCATTGTGGGTGGACGATGCCCTTGTACGCCTCCACCAAGCTTTGGCAGCAACATTCCTTTTAGAGCTGGGACTCATCGGATGGCAAACCTATACCTTCAAAACATACCCCCTTACAACATTGGCCTATGCTAAAATCCTCTGTTGGATCGCTTCCACGATAAGCTGGACCTGTCTGCGATCTGATGTCAAGACCATGAAGGGAACCAAACTCCATTGGATCCACTACACGTTCGGCTGGATGGCCCTTGTTGGCTTCAGCGTATTGGGCAAGTCATTTCTTGTCTATTGTTGGGATATGATCATCAGCGGTGAATTCTTCGAGACCAGGATGGATGTTTGGACACTTTTCAATCCAACCAAGAC
>Ga0247824_10002209_pt1 | contig 10857 bp, 16 predicted proteins | sample 13C_PalmiticAcid_FD_194412 | JGI IMG/M metagenome (GOLD analysis project Ga0247824, IMG submission 194412) | Soil microbial communities from agricultural site in Penn Yan, New York, United States - 13C_PalmiticAcid_Day48 | ecosystem: Environmental > Terrestrial > Soil > Agricultural land...
AGATCCTTGCGTGTTCTTGAGAATCTTTTCAAAGTACACGCCAGCGAGACCAGAAAGGACACAAGCAATCAAGACAGACAGCAAGCCCACAAAGACCTCGGGGCGTTCATTTGAAGGTGCTGCTGTGGCTCCGTACAGAGAGTCATTCTTATGTTCCTCGAGAAGTGCACCCAGAGCAGATGAGGTCGTGTCAGGATTGGTGTTCCGCTGATTGTTTCTGTTGTTGGACTCTTCAACACTGACAAGGGCAATTCCTGCTGTTAACATGACCAGTGACATCCACTTGAGTCCAGGCAGGGTTCGGTGGAGCATGATGACTGAAAAGAGCGCCGTCGTGAGGATCTTCAATTGGTACGTGACCTGGAACGTCGAGGGATCCAGCGCATGAGAGGCAACATATTGGAGGTTGTTTTGAATGGCGTACAACATGGCTGGGATGGAAAGCTTCCAGGCATCCCCGCCAAAGACGTCGTTGAGAAAGTCCTGGGGATAGCGACCGGTCTCATTGATAGTCTCGCGGACGGTCATGAATATGCAGACGATGAGCTTGACGATCTCGTTGATGAAGACGGCGGTGGACGAGTAGAACGGCTTGCGGCCAGTGCCCTGGGCGAGGGCCATAACGATGATTAGACACGAGTTCTGCACCGCGAGAATGATGAGCGAGATATACTTGAGGGGGATCCCACCGATGGTGGGCATTATGGCCGACATTAGGGACTAGACGAGGACAAGAGGGGGGACTTGGACGAACGAGATGAGAAAGGATGAAGAAGGGGAGAAGGGCGAGATCTCTTTTCCGGCTTTCCTCTCTAAAAAAACTTTGATGGTGCACAGCCTTGTGGTTGGTGTTCCAGGCCACGTCTCATCCCTACGATTTCCAACCAGCGTTAAACAAGACTGCACAAGGATAGGCACCCCCTATTCCCATCTGTCCATCCCTTGTCAAGGTGTCATCAAAGTATGTAGCTGGATCAGCACTTGTGTAGGCTCATCAAGAAGCTGAGGGAGCAGAGGCAGAAAAGGATAGATAGGCTTACATGGATTTCCTGCACATGGGCAGTCTACTTTTGCCACTCTTGGGCACAGCCACCTCGCTGTCAATTCAGCCCATCTCTCACAGGGGCCTGCTAACCCACGTTGCTTTCAGAGCCTCCCTTGTCATACCCATTTCTTACAAGAATAGACATTCCGACTGTGGGCGTTGATCAGAGGGACTCCTCGAGCAAACCTTCCGGATGCCCAGCCCGATGATGACTCTATTGGCCACGATTGCATCTCAGGAAGAACAGCAACTTGCGAGAAGCCAATCGAGAAGTGTCTCCCGAACGCCGTCATCAGTCGCCGCACCTCATCCTCTCCTACATTCGATGCCACAGGCAGAAGATCAGTCCTTGTTACCATGGAGCCTTCATGAAACCGTGAGACAAGAACAATGGTGGGCGAATCCTACTGGGACAGTCCAAAGTGCTCCAGTCAACTCAGTGGAGTGGTTTGTGTTGGAGCTTCTCTTTGAATATGACGAGCGGGATCAATGTTAGTTGCCAATGGGGGCTGAATGCGCTCAATAGGTTGGGCTTGTGCAGGAATGGGAATAGGCGACACAGAAAGGTACATGGCTGCTGTAGTCGTTACTCGCCCGGAGCAACTGAACATGATGTCGAATGATGGGCTCCTCAGCTTTCCTCAATGCTTCTGCTTCGTTCATGAGAGCAGCTTGAAAGAGAACCGAGCGGGTCATGTCAACCTGCAAAGTGGATTGCGAGTGCGGTGCAGTGAGCTCTTGAGTGCTCTTGCCGAAGTTGGCTATGACAAACTTTACTCTCAATTGAGTTCCATCCAAGATCGCAGCCCCACGGTCAGAGGAACACATTGATCGTCGTTGGAGGAGAGCTAACGAGGCGGATTAATGAGAACAATACGATATCAGGGACAGTAGGATGGCTAGCAAGCGATGCTGTTAGAAACTCTTTGGCCCTGTGAAATACTTTGAACCTGCAGATCAAGGCAATCCAAACATTTACGGACGCATCTCTCGGAATGAGCCATCAGCAGCTGAGGCACTCACACCCATACACCTGTTTGTGAAAACAGTGGGGATCGGCCTCACGATCCAAAGGAAGCACAAGAAACAACAAGAACGTCCAAAGCATAACAGTTGTACACGTTGTAAGATTCGATTCCAATCTCCAATCTCAAGTGCACAAACAAACAAAGATTGGAGTCGTTGAAAGTGGCGTGAGCCAAGGTCCCTGGCGACCCCCTGCAAGAGTGGTCTGATTGCACTAGCCCCCAATTGCGGAGACCGTCCACTGTGACCGACTTGCTGCCGCTGATCTCAGCCTGACTCCTCTCCCTCATTCCTTCTTCACTCCACCCTCATCACCTCATTACACCCTCTCGGAGAATGCTACCGCTAGATCTGATATCACAGAGCAGTGGAATACTCTCAGAAGACCAGTTGGCGCTCTTGGGGGTGGTGGGTCCCATACTTGCCACCTTGTTCGTGGCTCACGCCTTGTACAAGCGACTTCGACCCTACCCGTCGATCTCGTTCCAAGTGTCTTTGCCTGAGCGTATGTGCGATCTTGTGTTTATTCCGGATCCCTTTGGATCGATCTCTAGCACGGCGTATTGACGTCCTTGCCATTTGCTGTGCTTGGTGTTATAGAGGCCTTGCCTGGCTGGAAAGGGGGCAGCGTCCTCACCGACCCATCCATTCAGGTACTTTGATCCAAACGCGAAAAACACCATCAACATACATGCAAAAGCCCGCCTGTCTGATATCATTCCTCTCTCCTTTTAGGACCCCAAACGACCAGGTCAGATCATCTGTTACGACCCCTCCACAGGCCGTCACCTCGCTACTATCCGTGCCCACACCAAAGAAGACGTGGACCAAGCCTTGATCAAAGCACGCAAAGCACAGGAGAAATGGGCCAAAACAACATTTGCAGAACGCAAGATCGTTCTTCAATCCCTAATGGATTTCATCCTTCGTCACCAAGAATCGATTTGCAGAGTGGCTTCCCGAGACACGGGCAAAACCATGGTGGATGGCAAGTTTGGCGAAATCTTGACAACCTGTGAACGAATCCGTTGGACTTTGGCGCATGGAGAAGATGCTTTGAAGGATGAATATCGCGATCCTGGATTGCTCATGTTTTACAAGGCCGCCAAAGTCGAGTATCACCCCAAGGGGGTGGTCGCCGCCCTTGTCTCATGGAACTACCCTTTCCATAACACGTTTGGACCCCTCATCACAGCGATCTTTGCGGGCAATGGCATCTTGATCAAAGCGTCGGAACAGGTTGCTTGGTCAACGACCACTTACTATGCACAGATTGCCAGGACTTGTTTACAGGCGTGTGGGCATGATCCCGAATTGGTGCAGTTCTTGGTCGGGTTCCAAGATTGTGGAGAGGCAGTCGTGACCTGTGGTGTGGATGGTATCACGTTCATTGGATCCCCTCAAGTCGGTGCCAAGGTCGCGACAGCAGCCTCAGTCAATTTGACGCCTTGCATCTTGGAGTTGGGAGGAAAGGATGTCGCCATTGTGAACAAGGATGTGGATCTGGAAGCCATTGTGCCTATCTTGATGAGAGGCGTTTTTCAAAACTGTGGACAGAACTGTATTGGCATTGAAAGAATCGTTGTGCACGAACATTTGTACGACAAGTTGCTCGAGATGGTTACGGATCGTATCAGCAAACTCAAGCAAGGTCCACCCCTAGAAGTTGAAAACATTGATTGTGGATCCATGACCATGAGCGGACGGGTAAGGATAGTATTGTCACCTTCGTGCTTGCGTCTAGAAGGTGTTGGTGTTTGTTATGATGTCTAACGGTTTCCTTGACCTTGTTCAACAGACAGAGATATTGGAGGCCCTTGTTCAGGACGCAGTAGATCAGGGTGCAAGGTTGGTGTGCGGCGGCAAGGGATTCATTCATCCAAAGTTCCCCAGTGGTCAGTTCTTTGCACCCACCTTGATCACCGATCTGACAATCACCATGGCCCTTGCTCGTGAGGAAGCCTTTGCCCCGATCATGGCTTTGTTCAAGTTTTCAACATTGGATGAAGCCATCGCTATCGCCAACTCGTCCATCTACAGTCTTGGCTCCAATGTCTTTTCACGGAATCAAAAGGAGGGTCTCCATATCATGCATCGGTTACGCGCCGGCATGAGCAACCTGAACGACTTTGGTGTCAACTACCTCTGCCAATCCCTTCCCTTTGGTGGTGTGGGCATGAGTGGCTATGGACGTTTCGGTGGCCCTGAAGGTCTTCAAGCCGTTTGCAACCAAAAGTCGATCACCGTGGACCGATGGCCCAGTTTGATTCAAACGTTTTTGCCGCCAGTCTTGCAGTACCCCATGCACAATGTGGGAGATGCCATCGTTGTCACCAGGGATTTGGTGAATATCATCTATGATGGATGGCTGGGCCGTATCCGATCGGTCTTGGAGATTGTCAAAGTATTAGTCGTTGGAGCCAACGAGCCAGAGCACCCCTCATGAACTATTAGAGTTGTCAAGTCAATACACAAGGGGGTGTTTATTTCATACGATTCCATCCTTGTCTACTGCTCTGGAGAGTCCTCAGTGGACGAGAGTACAGTGACAGGCTATTGTGCAAAGCAAGAGTTGTGCAATGTAAATGAAGCAAAAGGAGAGGGGGAGGTGGAGTGATCCTCTGTTTACAATCGATGATGCTCTCTGTTAACGAGCGAAGAGATTTTGCCAGACGCAGCATCATCCAGGAACCAAGTCAAGGTACCAGTGATTGGCTTGACGTGCATTGCAGGCAAATCCGCTTTTGAGCTTGGATCCAAGATGCTATGGAGAATGTCCTGTTTACCGGCGCCAGCGGCAACAAAGGCGACATGGTGGGCATGGTTGAGGACTGGGAAGGTCAAGGTAATCCTCTCTGGAGGAGGCTTTGGCGAATCAGTGATGGAAGCGCACCAAACAGAGGACTCCTTCAACAACTCGTGACCAGGGAACAAGGAGCAAGTATGACCATCCGGACCCACGCCAAGGAGAATCAAGTCAAAGACGGGGTAACGGACCGAATCCTTGGTGGCAAACGTGCTCGCCAACTGGGAAACGTAATCATCGGCTGCTTCTTCCGGATCCAAGTCTGCGTTGATGGTGTGGATGTTCTCCTCTGGGATCTTTTCCTCGAGATGATCAAAAAGCTCGGTTTTGGCGAGACGGTAGTTTGAGTCTTCACTGTCAAGAGGCACGCAGCGTTCGTCGGCAAAGTAGACAACCCATTTGGACTATTTTCGTTGAAGACAGGGAAGCATAGAGTGAACAAAGTGGTATAAACGGAGTGCCTACAAGTAAGCTCCTGTTGGGCGCCAGCCGCATTGCTTCGGAAGTCTAAGAGAGCAGAGACTTACGAACTGCACGGTCTTGTTGTTTTTGAGAATAGCGCTTAGCTGTCTGGGAAGAGACCCTCCTGAGAGAGCTACGGTGAACTTGTCGTGGCGACTGATAGCTTCCTCAGAGAGCTTGGCGACGTACTCGTCCAGACCCTTGGATAAGGTGAGTTCGTCGGGAAAGGACAAGAGCTTGGGAGCGCTCGAGTGAGGGTGATGCGCAGGGTGCAACGAATGCTGTTGAGGAAGCGCGTCTGCCGATCCTGTTGCCGTGGAATCCGTCATGTTGGTCGATTAGTTCGAATCAAGTTCAGGTTGGGTGAAGGAAAAAGAGAAAAGTTCAATGGGGCATCGAGCAACCTGGGGGCGTCACCGATAAGGGGGACAGTCCCGTCGTACGCGCGCGCGGAGATTCTCGTGCATCCATGTGCATCGATGACGACTCCAGAGGCCTTTTTGATAAAGACACCATGGAGCCCACGGGAGGGCGTGGGAACGCGAAAGCCAGCGGTGATGAGATCGCCCAACACACCTGGCTCCTACCGCCGTCTCCAAGATGGATGCCGGAACGTTATCGACACATTCACAAGTTGTTGGTGGCGCATGCCTCGGTCCTCCTTGTCCCACGATTCATTCTGCCTTTTGAGTCAAGGGCCCCCCTTGCCGTCGTTTTTCCATGTTCCTTAGCATTCGGGAATCACCCCGAGCAAAGCTCCTGGCTCCAGATGATGAGTGTCGGTCCATGTATCGATCCAGAATATCAAGAGGGTCCCCAGATAGACTACAAGGCTACGCAGTCAGGTCTTGGAATCAAGGGAAGATCCAGAGCAGGGCCCCAAGAACCACGAACATGAGGGCAGTCTAGATCCACGTGAGACTAGGAGCATGCATCCTGGAAAGCAACGATAACACGGTGTGGATATGAGGTTCAACGGCTGAACATGATGATGACAAGGAGGAAAAGAAAGCCATTGACAAGATCAAAATTTGTGTCACCACAAAAAGCTCCAACGCATCTCGTTTCTTCTCGATCAGATCCTTCCTCCAGACAAACTCATTCTCATGTTCGCTCCCTCGGGCCTGTTCTCCGCTATCCCCTGCCCTTACCTACCCGCGTGTCCACGCGAGGCATTCTGCATCTACTCACACGCACCCTTACCAGCGACCGAAACCTCCTCCACCACTTCTTTCTCCTCAACTGCCACCGCAGCAACTCTTGATAAGACAGCCAAGCGGAAACTTGACAAGCCAGCAGGCGCTGAAGACGCTCCGAATGGTACTTCACAGAAGCTCGTTAAACAGCAGCGTTTAGAAAACCGGCCAGTATCGAAGCAGGCACCTGCGTCCAATGTCCAAGCACCAAAACAACCGTCTACCTCCGTTGCCTCTAAACCAGCCATCGGCGCTGTACTAATGGGCAGACCTCAGCCTCTACAGAAGCCTTCCACACCCTCCTCTTCAAGGGTAATGGTCATGGATTTCTAATGGAATGACTCCCAATACATGGCAACCGACAAGGGTACTAAGCTTCTACTTTTTCTGTGACAATAGACGTCTGCACCTGTCCCAGCTGCTTCAGGACCCCCCATTCTCAAGATTGATATCAGGGCACATAGCAAACCACGGTTTCGTCAGGCAGTGGCGACACAATACTATAACGAATTCGTTCGTATCTACGCACCTCTTGGCCCTACTGGATCGAGTCTTGCCACCTCACATGCTCTGGATCAAGAAAAGTCGGTTCATTCCAAAACGAACGAAGGCAGTTACCGAAGTCTTGCTGCGACTGTCTTGCAACGATTGAAAAAGCGACCTGTGGCTCTGGATCAGGACGATGTGGGGATTGATGGTGTCTGGGTCGATCCAGGTCAACGGGCCAAGGATAGTGACGCTTTGGACGAGATTTGGATGGGCGCCAACAACTTTGTTCAGACGTTGGAAGAATTAGAAGAGGGCGAATATCCGATCTCTGTTCCTGAAGGAACTCCTCCGCCCTTGGAGACGATTCAGGATTGTGAGCGGTGTCAGAAACGATTTGAGGTCAAGGAAACACTTGTTGCTGAAGACAAGGTGGCATGTCTCTATCATGACATGAGGATCCGGAACAAGAGAACAAATGGTATTTCCAAATCCCAGTGAAGAAAGCTTGCACTCTATGATGATACTACCACGATCAACGATAGCTAACAGCGTAATTTTGTCCGATGGTACAGGTGAGAAGGTCAAGTATTATCCGTGTTGCGATGCTCCACAAGGTGCGCCTGGATGTCGAGAAGGCCCCCATGTGTTCAAAGAGGACGATTTCTTGAGTCTCCATGGACGAGTGCCCTTCATTGAAACACCCAAGGACATCAAATCAACCAAGGCACACTCCGTTGTTGCTATGGATTGTGAAATGGTAACAAGCCTACGGAACGACTTGTCGTGACACAAGAAAACCAACGGCCGTGAACTAACACGTGGATCGCACTTTTCTTTCCTTGAATGCAGTGCTACACGACTGGAGGATTCGAGTTGATCAGGATATCAGCTGTGGACAAGGCTGGTAAAACGATCATGGATGAGCTCGTCAAACCAAAGCATACAGTCCTGGACCTCAACTCGCGCTTCAGGTACGCCTTTATGCTCGATGGATCGCCAATTTTCAGGTTTTTTTACCTCATCCTCCTTCCTCATAACTAACCTTGCTCAATTGCTCGGCATATTATGACAGTGGTATCACATCTTTGGAGAATGCAAAGTTCACTCTTGAAGAAGCACGAAGTCGATTTCTGGACCTCATTGACAGGAACACGATTATCATCGGGCAGAGTCTGGAAAACGACTTCAAAGTGTTGCGGTTGATCCATACACGCATCATTGACACCTCCATGGTGAGTGAATCAACGTTCATCCTATGCATGGAAAGGGTCAAGTACCAACAGCCAGTATCACTGACGATCTCATCCTCGATCTTTTAATTCTGCTCTAGCTCTACCCACACCCACAGCGTCTCCAAGGTTATCGCTTCTCGCTCCAGAGATTGGCCCGGGATCACCTTCAAATCCATATTCAAGACTCTGAAGCTGGCCACGATTCTTACGAGGATGCAAAAACGTGTCTCGATCTTGTTCGCGCCAAGGTCACAAAGGCTGTCAGCAAAGAATAAAAAATCAAGTAGATCGACGCGGCAAACGTTCGCAATTGCAGTCGTAGCTGGCTGATCTGTTTCTGTTCGATTAGAGGCTGGAGTGTCTCCTCCCAATAGCGAACAGGATCCCAGACTCTGATACCAGCAACAAACGCCTCGATGGTGGTCAGGATGTGGCATCAATCTAGCAAAATACCTTGCTAGGAACTGCACGAAGGGGATCGTTGCTCCCGTTCCATTTCATCTCCTCGGAGGATTAATAGACTTCACCCTTAGGCTCTTGCCCCCTTCAAACACGAGAGGTGTGTGAGTTTCTTCATCCACATCGACGACGGCAAACCGACTTTATTTGCGAATCTGTTGGAAGAGAGAGGGCAATTGCTTGAACGAATGACAAAAAAGACTCCTGAAGTTTCAGAAGGTCCCCTTTGCCAGTATTCACTTTGCCTTGCCTTTCCATCTTCTTGCTGTCCTGTCCAGTGCTTCCTTGGGCACTCCTGTCCTCGCCGCTTGATGGTAATGATGGAGGGAAAGAGAAAAACAAAGGTTCCGTGATCAGTGTCGTGCGATGAGCAAAGTAACAGTGCAGCGAAGACTCTTATTAGCCAGCAGTTCTCACCTTCCAGGATCTCTCCACTTCCCTGTGCCTGCTCTGTGCTCCTTGGAGCACCCCTGTTGCTCTACTTGACGAGAGTGACGAGGAGAAAGAGAAAACGAAAGGGCTCGTGATCGGCTTCCAGCGATGGGTCTTAAACCCGATGCAAACAAGGCCTTCCTGTGCTGGCACTCACCTTGCCGTGCCTCCTCACCATCCAGATCCTGTTCTGTGCTCCCCTTGGCACTCTTTCCATTGCTACTTGACAGAGACCAGGGAGAAGGGGCAAAAAAAAAGCCTTCCCTTGACCACCACTCACCTCCCTCTGTAGATCCACCATCCTATGTCCTGTTCTATACACCCCTGGGTAGTCTTGCTGCTTGAAGAGATCAACAAGGAACAGTTGGTTAGGGATCAATGTCCAAAAAAACCATGCAGTAAAGCTTTCCATTGACAGCACTCACCCTGTCGTATCTCCAGTGTCCTTTTCGGCTCTTTGGCATTGCTGTTTGACACAACGCACTTTTCCTCCTGCATCACACTTTTATCTCACACTTTTCCATGCACTTTTACCTCAAACACCACACAATACATCTTCTTGGATTCCATAACCCCCTGTTGTGTACTTTTGTGTCCGTTCCTGGAGAGTGGACGGAATGAAAGCTTGACCAGACCTCTCGAATACCTGCATTCTTAAGGACGGGCGAGAGAGAGGAGGGCCCTGGTGAGCCTTCTGCGGTGAGTAATCAACATATCAGCGTGCTCTACTCTACTACCACCAACCTTCAGTGTGCAGCCTCCTGCTCAATGTCTCTTGTTCTCAAACACTCCGGCAATCATCAAGAAAGAGTATCTGATCCGTCTTCTGCGCTCAGATTAGCATAGATCCTCCTCTGACGCCACTTGCATCCCGTGTCCTCTACTGCCATTTGCATCCCGTTTTCCGTTCTTGCTTCATCCTCTGCCGTGTGCCTGTCCACAATCACTAGGAAAGAGAAAGTAAGAGACTATCATCAGTCTTTCGCGATGAATAACAACAGATCGGCATAGACTGTCCATCCCGTTTGTGTTACCTCCTGTCCGATCCTCTGCTGTTTGATCCTCTCCTGTGTGAACATCTCCTGTGATCCTCTCATGTGTCCATGGACTCCTGTGACCACGCTAAAGTAAAGGAGGAAAGAGGAAGAACGAGTAGTTGATCCATTGATAGACCCTCATATTGATATCGGCAACTTCAACGGTAATGCAGACAAAGGGGTACGCCTTCCTACACGCATCTAACTATCGGAAGGGGGACTTACCTTTGGGTTAACTGAGGATCTACAACAGCAACCTCCTTAGCCAGCCTACTTCAAATGGGCAGTTCTGTTGATGGTGTACCAATGGGCAGCAACTCTGTCAACAAGCTGCCAACTCGGAGCATGTAGTGCAATGGCAGCTACGACTGGCCGTGTAATTGACAAGAACGAACGGTGGAGAAACCACGAACAGCGCAAGAAGACAAACATAGGGGTACGCCTTCCTACACGCATCTAACTATCGGAAGGGGGACTTACCTTTGGGTTAACTGAGGATCTACAACAGCAACCTCCTTAGCCAGCCTACTCCAAAGGGGCAGTTCGGTTGATGGTGTACCAATGGGCAGCAACTCTGTCAACAAGCTGCCAACTCGGAGCATGTAGTGCAATGGCAGCTACGACTGGCCGTGTAATTGACAAGAACGAACGGTGGAGAAACCACGAACAGCGC
>Ga0247824_10002210_pt1 | contig 10853 bp, 12 predicted proteins | sample 13C_PalmiticAcid_FD_194412 | JGI IMG/M metagenome (GOLD analysis project Ga0247824, IMG submission 194412) | Soil microbial communities from agricultural site in Penn Yan, New York, United States - 13C_PalmiticAcid_Day48 | ecosystem: Environmental > Terrestrial > Soil > Agricultural land...
CAATACACTTTAATTTTACCCTCATATCGTTGCTGTCGCTCCATAGGACCACAAACGACTTTGTAAACCTTTCTATCGAGAAAGAAGTTCCCCTGATGGGAATCACACTTGGTGTTGATGGTCGTTTGTACAACTATATCGGTCATATTTCAAGGCCCTGGGCGAGGCGGATCCATCCTCCTGTTTGCGTTGCATACTTCCTCCTCGTAAGGTGTTGCGCAATTGGAGCAGTTATCGGCGTCGTTGCAGGCTTGGACGGTGATAACCAGGAAAGCATCACCAGGGTTATGGCGGCAGTGGTAGCTCTGGAGATGATCATTTGGAGAGAGAGCAGGAACTCAGAGGCAGTTGTGGGGTGGGGTGGCAGCTGGGGAGGGAATGAGATTGAGGGTTCGTATCTCCCGTAGGTTTTTAAATGAATGTGATATCTTTTTTTTAGGGTGATCATGTTGTGGGCGAGGGGCTCGGGACAGCCCCCCCTGGAATAAGTGGGCTTCTAAAAAAAAAAAAAAATACGCGTCTCTCCCCTTTCCTAGATGCGGTTGATGATTTCGACTAGGGTAGTGAGGCCTCGGTATGTCCAGGACCTCTTTGTATGCACAGCAGCGGTAAGACTGAATGCACGTCAGATGCTTTCGCGCGCAAGTAAAGCGCCATGAAACCTAGTGCGGGATGCGTTGAAGGGGAACTCACCTCTCAACGGTTGCAAGTGAACAGAAGAACCTCGATTTTGACCAGACGAGCCAATTGAACACGATTGGGTGTATTCTGACGTTTATTGCTCCCTTTGAAAAGAAAGGATACATTGGTGGATGATCAATGATCTTGGAGTGCTATGGTAGTCGTTAGTCGCCATGTTGCTGTTCCACCACGCTTCCGATCGAAGGCCATATATGCACGTTGTCCTACTGCCATCACTCTCAGCCCATTGTTGTGTCGATAATTAGTCGGGGTGACAATATGGTTCATCCAGGAAGACTCCATCAGGTTTTCGAAACGCTGTTGAAGGCGTTGTCGATGCCTGACATTCAATGAACCGCTCATCCATTACGTGTTGCCGAGTGCCTTTGCCCCAATAGTAACCTTCGGCTCGATATTGTTCTGACGGATATCCCGATTCCCTTCTCCTGCAACTCGTTTTCCACTCGACCTACAGAGGTGGGGGGTTCCTCGTTTGTTGGCATCGTCCACGGTAGTCCTGAGCTCCTGAGCTCCCTGGTGATGTTCTGGTTCAAGTCTTGTTTTTTCTTGCAGCTCCTTGTTGCCTGTCTCGAGCACACCTGTATGTATCCGTGAATACGATCGGGGCCGTTTTGTTAAGGCCGGTCAGCGTTTGCATTTGATCTCGAGGACGGTTTTCATCCATTGTTGGACCTCCAGAGGGGCTGTGGAGATCATGGGGAACACTTGATCCAGAGAAGAGCGTTGTGGTGGCAGGGGCAGGAGTGTCAAAATGTGTGCGCGCACGAGTCATGGGAAGGCAGTCCATGCAAAAACGACGCAGTGGTTGGTCACTCCCCTTTTTCCCTTTTTTTTTTTTTGGTCTCTGCTCCACTCATCGTCCCTCCCCCCAACACACTCTCTTCCTTGTCTCCTTTTGAAGAATGCCTGAGGGCGACTCTTCATCCAACCCATCACCCCTCTGCTAGTATCGCCACCCCTCCCTCTCTGTCTTGTAGCCCTCCCTGTCCATTATGAACTCTCCACCTCCAATCACCTCGCGGGCAAACCCTCACCGCAACAAAAGCAGACGCACACGCAGCCGCGACGATCCCACCACCCCACTTATCCGCTCCATTGGCCAGACAACTACAGAACGGCGCAAGAAGGAGGAGGCTGAGCAGCAGGTTCAGCGGCTTCTCGTCGTCTCGTCGCGCAGCTGCTGGGTCATCTACATTATCTTGGCTCTGCTCTATGCGGTTGTTATTGGCGCAGTGTTCTTGGCTCGGAGGTCAGACGCGTTCGTTCCTCCTTTACCTGACATGGCCCCTGGTCAGACCGCTCAAGGTAGAACTTTTTTTTTTTTGTGGGACCATATGATCCCAAGGGAGTGTTCTTCGCCACCAATAGCTTGCTGCAATGCTGACCCTTTGACGACCGTGATCCTTTTTGCCCTGTCTCTTTGCCTTTAGGTCAATTTAACCCACATACGGCATGGGAGCATCTCGAGGCTATCACTACCACGCCCCATCCCTTCAGCTCGAAAGCCAACACCCATGTAACGAAAGCGTACATTCTTGCAGAATTCAAGCGACTGGTTGCAGAGGCGGTCGCTCTTGGACGCAACAACGTGCGCTATTATGATGGGGTGGACGACTCGACATGGATGAATCGGCAAAAGTCAAGGCAGCAACAGCAAATGGAGGAGCGTGGGGAAACTGTGCCGATTGATGGCGAGAAGCTCCAGCCAGAAGTCTTGGACTTGGTGCAGGGTGATAACCTTGTCATGTGGGTCGGTGGTGTGGCAGAGTCGACAGAAAACGGTGTTCCAGTCAAGATTGAGATTGGCTTTGACCAGGAGAGTCAAGTAGCTTTGCTTGTCTCTGCACATTATGGTAAAGCAACACCCACCAATCTTTATCATCTTGTCAGTGGGCTGGTCTAGAGCCCTTTTTTTTTAACCTCTTCCGTGGTCTGTACTCTTGTATAGACTCGGTGCCTACGTGTTACGGCAAGACTGATGATGGCGGAGGAGTCTCTGTGGCCCTGGCCATGATCCGTCATTTTATCCACCATTCTGTCCAGCACACACTGATATTCAACATCAACAATATGGAAGAAATCGGCCTGTTTGGTGCAGAGACGTTCATGGGTCCACGTCCCAATAGCACCACCGAGGTTGGTACGGGACACCCATGGAGGAAATACGTCCGAGCCTTTGTGAACTTGGGTAATGGATGGGGTTATCCCGTAGCGCAATGGACGCAGGATGGTCGGTGATGCACAATGCACTAACATGTGACATCTTCCTTTTTTGATCTTCTGCCCTTCCCGGCATACAGAGGGTGGTGGTTCGGGAGGACCATCCTTGCTCTTCCGGGCTACAGAGCACCAAATCGTTCGCCACTATGCTGAAAATGCACCATTCCCACACGCCCAAGTTTTTGCGAACGATATCTTTCAATTCAATTTGATCAACAGGTATGGACCGCCTAAGAGTGAATATTTCTGCTCATGTTGATGATTTGGTTTTACTTGATACGAAATTGAGAGATTGACACTTCCATGTTTCTGTAATAGTGATACGGATTACTCTGTCTACATTCAGCATGGCCTACAAGGCCTCGACATTGCGTTCATTCAGCGGCGTTCAATGTATCACTCGACCACGGACGACCTTCCAGTGAATTCGCTCTTCCACATGGGATCCAATGCGCAGGCTACCATCACTTCAATTTGCAATAGTGACTACTTGGATTCCATCCATCTAACACCGAAAGCTGGTAAGGGAGCCTCGTCTTGGTCTCCTCAGTCATGGTTCTCTGAGAGGAGCGTCTTTTATGACCTTCTAGGAAAACAGATGGTTTTCATGGAGCTGTGGACATGGCTCTTGGTGAACGCGCTATTCATTGGGGTTGGACTTCCAGTACTGGGATGGACTGTTATACAAGTTGCACAAGCTATCGGACGGTGTTCAGAAAACAACCGACACCCTCGTTCAAACGATCAGAATCAGATACACTCGCTTCGAAACGTGCTGGACTCGTCTTCGCAGTCTATTACAGGTTATTCTGACGATGGATACAGTACTACTTCTCCACGTTACGGTACGAGTCGCCAGCATGGACGATACGCGGATTCGGTGGACAATCTCGTGCTTACCCATCCAAAGCATGCCACTGTCGTTCGAACGACAGCGCTTGTGGCATTGATTGTGATGTTTGATCTCTTGGCAGTGTTCTCGGCATCACAATGGCAGGTGTACATCAACCCGCTGGTGCGACATTCTCATCCTTGGCTTGTATTGTTCGGACTTGCAGGAGTACTGTTGATCGTCCAAACGTTGGCGGTGTACATCTTCACATCGATCGAGGCGTCCATGTATGGCCCAGTCCCAATTGTACATGGAGCAACACAGTGGACACTAGCTGTGGGAGTGTGGTGGTGGACTGTTGTGCTTGTAATTGGGACAGGCGTTGCTGGCTGGTTTGGAGCTGGAGCACTTTATGGTACAACGGTATTGGCAGCATGCGCTGGTATTGCTGCGCTGCTGCAGATTCTTTTCAACAGCGCCAACACTGAAGAGGGCATTGATGGATCAAGATATTTCTGGGTTGTGGTGCTCATGGTCGGTTTGCTCTTTCCTGGAATCACGATTCTCGACTTGATTGTGTGTGTTGTACACATGACGGCACAGAGCATGATCAAGGGCGATGTTGGTATAAGTAAGTGTGCTTGTCTGAATGGGGTATGATGTGTTGGAGGTATGGTCCACAACAGAACGCATTCTCTAACTTTATGATCACTTTATGTAAAAAAAAACCAACAGTGTACATTATCTACGGTGTGCTGCTGATCCCCGTCATGTTGCCAACTGTCCCTGTCATATCTCGTGGAAGAAACTTCAAGGCAGCTCTGGCAAAGGAACTACTCTTGATGATACCCATTGTTTGGATCCTCTCAGTGATGGAGCCGTTTACAGCCAACGATCCGGGCAGTATCTACTTTTTCCAGTACTACAACCAAACAGCTGGCACGTCTTTTATTGAACTCAGTACTGATGCAGGCGTGGGATACCTTCGTCGCATGGTGCAGACTGTACCAACCCTTGAGAGCGGTGACACATGTATCCCGACTCTCATGGTCAATAGCGCGTATTCAGAGATGTGTCATTACCAACCAGCCCGTCAGATATTCGAGGATGATGGCAAGCCGCAGCCTGTGCAGGTGGATTGGGTTTCGCCACCCAAACGCAATGCTGAAGGATGGCGAGAAGGACGCCTTCGGATCTCGGCGCTCGATTCTCGAGCCTGCACCATTGACCTTGCCGAGACAGCACCTGGATATGAAACCCAGATGTGGATGGATCAAGGCAAATCGCAATTCGATGACGGCGAGCGCCTCGGTAGAGAACTCAATCACCGGGCCAAAACACTTCGTGCCTTTGTTCGGGATTGGGATCGTGCCTGGCATGTTACCGTACGCGTCAAGGACCCTCAGTTGGATCTGAACAGTGACACGGCGATGCAGCAGGAGCATGTCGCACTCAAAGTGACCTGCGTCTATAACGATTGGAGCGAGGAGCAAGGGTATGCCTCGGCCTACAATGAGCTACGCACACATATACCACAATGGACAAGGACGAAGCCCTATCTGCGGGACCTTTTCCATGTTGGCGTGGAGATAACAATGTAAACACACAATCGCAATTCACATATAAAAAAAAAGCAAGTTTTCTGGAAAAAAAAAAGGGCATGTGTAGGTTGTTGTGTTTATTCCTGTACGAACAATCCATATTGCTGCATGGTGAAGAGTCGGAACACTTGTCCAAACCAACTCCAGATTGAACAAGGTGCGAAGAAAGGTCGAACAATTTCCCGCCCCTCCAGTCCATCGACTTTTTTTAACGGTAAGACTTCTGGAATCTGTAAGACACAAAGGAGAGAAAGGGTGTGCGTGTCAGCCTTTGAAAAGGGCCATCCCATCACCTAAAAAAGAAACAACAGCACAACGTACCTGGCACGGGCACCAGCACCTCCGAACTTCTTGGGCTCGCAGCGACGAGGATCAGCGACGAGGAGAGTACGGTCATACTGGAGGAAGATCTGCTTCAACTCGTTCTTGGAAGCCTCATCGACGTACTTTTGGTAGTAGGCAACGATGGACTTGGCAAGAGCCTGACGGATAGCATAGATCTGAGAGGTGTGTCCACCACCCTTGACGCGGATACGGATGTCAACGTTGGCGACCTTGTCCGAGCCGATGCGGAGGATGGGCTCGTAGACCTTGAACTTCAAGACATCGGGCTCAACGAGCTCGATGGGAGATCCGTTGATGCGGATGAGACCCTTACCGGCCTTGCAGTGAGCAACGGCAGTGGCGGTTTTCTAATTGAAGGTCGTGGAACAGAAAAAATATGTTCGGTTAGGCCTTCCATAGTTGAAGATACCTTCCCCTTTTGCATGCCATCACAAAACTCCTTTGTGCCTCTGGTTGCTGAATGGACTGGTAATAAAGGGTCGGTTACTTTGTTGGTTATTCGTGTGGTGCGCTGGTTGGCGAGATCAATTGCTTCCTGTTGTCTTGTTCAGAGTCTCGTATTATGTTGCTCTAACCGTTCAGTGCAGGTCGCCTTGGCATGGGGAGCAAGGTATGTATCCTCGTGGTGCTGATGGTTTCTGTGTCGCTTTAGAGTCCCGCACAATCAATTGAAGATGTCCTTTGAACACGGCCGGTCAATATGATATGGACGCTTCCACCCTATGAGCAGAGAACGATCGGTAGTGACGAGTGTCCGATTGCTGACGAGTGTTGGTGATCAAGTGAGAAGTGGTGCTGTCCTGCCGATCCTGATTTGACGCAACTCCTGGCTACACCCAACACGACACACTGTTGTGATTCGCTCTCTCCCCAGAAAAGAAACTTGCCTTGCGACCGTAGCACTGAACACTCTTCGAGTCGGACATGATGATAGCTGCCTACAGGATCGACCAGAAAGATCATTGGATGAGTGGACAGATCTCTGGCTTTGTGAAGGTCTCCTGTGATCGCGACTGATTCCTTTGGGGTGAAAGAGGCCTCCTTGGTCTGTTGAAGGGGAGAGTTGTCCTGATCTCAACACACAATCTCATTTAGGCTTCTGTTTAGACCCGAGTCTGTTTGCTGGATCTTTGTGGTTGATGCTATCGACTCGTGCGATGCGGATGGTGGTGTTTGTGAGGTTGGATGCATCGATATGGCCCTTTGGGATGATCGATGGATGCAGCTGTCCGAGTTATCCGTCCATCCATACGCCCCTCCTGATCCCTTGCACATCCTCTGATATAAATTTTAACATCGAGTTATACCAAGTCAAAGATTGGAAAGAGGGTTTGCACAGCTGCCACAGCGCTCTCCACTAAAAACTGCCCAGTGGCTCGCAGCCCGTGCCTATTTGCAGAAACAATCATCCACTGTGTCAATATCTCATTCCCTGTCGTCTTTTGTCGATTCTTTCTGCAACAGACCCGTCGTGTGATTGCCACTGTTTACATTCAACCAGCTAGAGTGGACTGCCTTCAATTTCCTTGAAGCTTCGGTACTCTCGCTGCCTCTCCGTTGCGTTCCCCCAGCTGCTCCGTCGCCTTGCCTGTTGTCGCTCTTCTCCAACCACCGACTACCCCCTTCTCGTCCCAGTTGGCCAATGTCGATTCCACGCCTTGTTCTCCGGTCGAGTGGACGATGCTCCTTCGCGGTTCGTTGACACCCACCTCGACTTTTTGCGTCCTTCAGGACTGATCAGGGCATGCCACCGTTTGGCTAATATCGGAATATCGGAACCCTCCTCCCCTTCCTCCCTCCTTTGCCACGACACTCTAGGTTTCCCGCGCATTCTCTGTTCAGTCCGTATCACGAAATGCCGCCCAATCCGCGTACAAAGCTCCAGCTTTGGGTGTCAACAGGACTTATGATGAGGCCCTGAAGATCATTGCAGCAGATAAGGCCTCGCGCCTCACTGAGGTTGCAACGATGAAAAAATCCTTGGAAGAGCTCATGAAAGGTAGGAAATGGTGTTCAGGCTTCCGGTGGAGGTACTTGAAGGCACTCAATTGCTTGTGATCTGACCAGGGATCGTCCCTTCTTCGTCTTCACTTCAAAACCCCTTCCCCTGTGTTACCACCCTTTTAGCTGCTCAATCAGCTGCTCGGGATGCAGAGATCGCACAACTCAAGGAAAACATCTTCAAGCAGGAGGCACATGCAGAGATCAATGACCCAGAGATTCAATGGCGGTTTAAGAATGGACAGATCGACATGTCCAAACCCGTGTTTCGGTATATGAAGAGCCGAGAGTTTGAACGGGATATCTTGCCAGTGATCCAGCAGCGTGTAACGCAAATGTTTGTCACGCCCGATCTGTTGCCACCGTTCACACCCTCGGTCAATGTTCAATTGGATTATGGTGCTGGCGCTTTGGTCAAGGATGATGAAGACTCGTCGTCAGCAACGGCAGAAGCAGCAGTAGCGGCGGCTGGAGATCATTACTTTGAGACGGGATCGTTCCTCCTCCCCGGAAAGACGATCCAGGAACCCAAGGTCAATGTTACTTCATTCCATCCAGAGCCAAAATACTACACGGTTGCTTTGATTGATGTGGATGTCCCTGATGTTGAGAATCAGAGCTTTAAGCAGGAGTTGCACTGGTTGATGTAAGTTGCTTCGCGGATCGACCGGACTCTATCCATTCCTCTTTTATCATGCCGATTGGGCGTCAATTCAATGCTGACATGTTGCGCGATATCCCACCATGCTATAGGACCAATGTCCAATTGTCATCAACGCAGGCACAAGTCAACAAGGAAAACGCGGATGTCATCCTACCCTACATTCCCCCTCACCCACCCAAAGGCATGAACTACCATCGTTACACATTCTTGGTGGCAGAGCAGCCCAAGGCAGGCCAGGAGAAGATCCAGGTGGATCAGAGTCAGATCACAAGGGAAACAACACTGCGGGAACTGTGCTCACACTACAATCTCGATGTGAAAGGCTTGACCTTCTTCCGTCAAGTTTGGGACAAGGATGTATCCAGGATCTACAGGGATGTTCTTAAACAGCCAGAACCAGTCTATGGCAAGCAACCCAAGATGGATATGCTGTTGGATGAGACTGGACAAAAGAAGAAGAAGTATGCCAACTTGTAGAGAGAAGGAAATGGGATATATTGGGAGGAGAGGGATGGAGACATGGCGTGAATGGACGCGTCATGATCATCCCCTCCTCCCCCCCCTTCAGGATCTTCTTCGGCGCAGCAACTTTAACGCACATAGACTTGAATAAAGGAAAGAGTGGAACGATCCATTGCATCAGTTTTAACCATCCCTGTTGGTCAGCACAAGAACGATTTATCAGCGAGTGGCTTTCCAGTTAATTTGCGGATGACAAACCTGGTTTGGAGGATGAGAGAGAGGGGAGTGTGCGTAGATCGAAGATGACTCGATGCAGAGGTGACCTCCCACGACTCACGACTCGCCACTCGCCCCGCGACTTTGATCCGTGGGATGCAGACCCACTTTTTTTACACAAGTTCATGTACCTGTTCCCTTGTACTTTATCCGGGGAATGGGGGGGAGGGACACAAGAAACATTTTCGAGTGGTGAGCAAAACACGCCGAAGCCATGTGCGTGGCTGAGTATGGAGAACATGGAGTACATGGAGCTTGAAGATCCCTCCCTCTCCAGCCAGGGGTTTCTGCAATGCGAAGAGCAGGAGAGAGTGGATCCAACGTTCAATGCGTACTCTTTGTTAGAGTTGGTTAGCTCAGTCCGCAGTCGATCGGATCTTGGTGACCAGGATCGAAGTTGTCCAAGGAAAAAAGTATAAAAATGTGCCTCCGTAACTTTAATGGTGATTTGCATCAGCACCGATACAACAGGCACGCAGATTTCATTCACGCACCACTCATCCCACCCCTGGTGGGCATTAGTCCGCCTCTCTTTCTTGCTCCGTTTCTTTGTCACAGACTCCGCCGTGGGCGTTTTTTTTTTTTACACACCTTCTCCCGCTTATTTCTGACTTTTTTTTTTCATCTTTCTCCTCCTCTACTTCTACTTCCCTCTTCTCTCCTTCTTCTTCTCTTTTCTCTCTTTCTTTCCACCCCTTCTCACCCCCTCCCTCTCCACACCTTTGCCCACGGCTCTTTTTTGTGCTTCGGGAATTCTTATACCCTTCTAGTTACACCATTTAGACTCCAAGTCCCTCCCCCCTCTCTCTCTAGTCTCTCCACTCCACTCCCTCTCAACAACCATGATGCTTCACGGGGATGTCCCTTCCCAGAACAAGGGTCAGTCCATAGCGTACGAACTCCCACCACCCACCACCAAGTTCCAAAAGGTTTGCTACCAAATGCAGCCTCTCATGCTGTACATCGTCTCCCTGGCCCAGTTCCTTGACATCGGTACGGATCGCTCTTTGCCCTTTTTTGACCTGTCGTGGATCGTCGTGGATCGCGATCATGGTACGCGTTCTCGTTCACTCTCTCTTTCCCACGCTAACACTCGGGACCATTTCTACTTTTTTTTTGGATAGTCAACGGTGCAAGTATGACAGTGGCCATGCTCCCCATTGCAAAAGAACTCGGGTTTGAAGTGCAACAGCAGCAATGGTTGATCAGTTCATACGCACTGTAAGTCTATCCTATCCAGAGACCTGAGAGACACAAAGTGGTCTTGATCTCCGTCAATAAGTTTTGTCAGCGCCCCTCTAACAGCTCTTCATACGCCCTACATCCCCCGCCTTTTTGACTCTTTTTTGCTCTCTTAGATCCTTTGGAGGGTAGGTGATTCATTCTTGTGCAAGGAGATTGTTTTGTTTGCTGAAGGAATACCCGCGGAGGATGCTAACTCGCTTCGGGTAACAGACTCTTGTTGATTGCAGGTCGTATGGGAGACCTGTTTGGTCATCGTAGAGTGTTCTTGTCTGGATTGTTCTGGTTCGGAATTTGGTCGTTGGTGAATGGATTTTCACGATCGCCGGTGATGCTCTGCATCTCGAGAGCACTTCAAGGCATAGGCGCCGCAGGTCAGTCACAACGCCGGAACGCCATGATCGGATTGATCAAAGTCGCAGAAAAGAAAGGAAGGAAGGAAAAAACAGGAACCGGTCTAACGTTGGATAGGGGGGGGGGGGGGGGGGGGGGGGGGGGGGGGGGGGGG
>Ga0247824_10002211_pt1 | contig 10849 bp, 9 predicted proteins | sample 13C_PalmiticAcid_FD_194412 | JGI IMG/M metagenome (GOLD analysis project Ga0247824, IMG submission 194412) | Soil microbial communities from agricultural site in Penn Yan, New York, United States - 13C_PalmiticAcid_Day48 | ecosystem: Environmental > Terrestrial > Soil > Agricultural land...
GAAGTCGATCCGGCTGACCGGGCGCGGCGGCGGGGCCGGCTCTGCCCCCGGCCCGTGCGGCACCAGGAGAAGGGCGGTCATCAGGGCAGGAAGGACCACGCGGGGCATTCGGGGAGGCCCGTGCGACGGCGGCGGGGTGGGAGCAACTTATCCTAACACCTTCCCGAACCCGGTACAGACGCTCCCGCGAGCGACGGTGCCGCGGCAGGAACTCTCGTCGCGAGCCGGTGGCCATACGGCCAACTCCCGGACGGTGAGTGCTCTCGGCTGCATTGATGGGTGTTCCGGCGCTGAGGGGCGCACCGTATCCTCCTGGCGGTCGGGATCAAGATCGCCTACGACCTGCTCCTGTTCCGGGCGTTCGCCGCCACTGCACCGGCCGGTCGCCAGGTATGAGCCTTGTTCTTGCATTAGTCGGCGTTCGCACGCGCCACCACGTCCAGCCAGAACTTCTCGGCCGCCGCGTGGTGCTTGAGGACTTCGTCCCGCTTCGCGGGGTCGTCCACCTTCACCCGCCGCCTCCGCTCCCGGACCCACTCCAGGAAGAACCGGGCCGACGCCCGGCTGACCCGCAGCGGGGCGGGACCGACCTCGACGTAGTACGGTGCGGTCGAAGCGAACCGGAACGTCTTCGGGTTGTCCGTGATCGCCCGGACCAGGAACCACCCGCTCGAGCGGAACCGGAGGGTGCCCAGCGTGCCGGTCCTCGTGAACTCCTCGAGGCCCACGCGACGCTCCACCTCCCCGTCGCGGACGACCTCCAGGAAGCGAATCTTGTCCCGGGTGGTCAGGGCCGCCTTCACCTCGACGTTCAGCACGCTCTCCGCGGCGGCGGTGAACACGTGGCCCGGCAGCTCGCCGCCCGCCCGAACCCGTAACAGGGGGCCGTTGGTGACGAACGACCGCCCCGCCCGCAAGCCCTCCCACCACTTCTCCCACGTCAACTCTTTGCCGACGTGGACGTACACCCGGTCGTACCCGACCGGGTTGGGCAGCACGCCCGACGCGCTGCCGGCCGACGGCGGGACGCGCAGCCCACAGTTGAGTAGGTGGTAGTAGATCTCCTGCGTCCAGTATCCGTTGCCCAGCGGGGCCGGTAGCCGCTCGACCACCCGCGGCTTGCCCCACGCCTCGGACTCGTACATCCGGTCGCGGCACATGTGGTTGTTCGCCAGCCCGACCGAGTCAATCTGCCCGCTCGCCACCCAGGTCGGGAAGTCCCACCAGAACGGCTTCTCGGCGTCCACCCAGACGCCCTTGTGCTTGCGGGCCTCCTCGACGAACCGCAGCGGCGGTGGGTACTCGCGGGCGGCACCGGCGATCGCCATCGGCCGCCTCAGGTGGAAGTACAAGAGCGCCCCGCCCTCCCGCTCGTCCTCGCCGGCCATGACGTGGTAAAGCCGGTCGCGGTCGAACCGAACGAGCGGGTCGGCCGGCGGCTCCTTCTTCGCCCACTCGTTCCGGTCGTTCCACCAGGTGATGACCGGGGCGACGTGCAGGTCCTCGGCCCGCATAAGCAGCTCGATGTCCCCGACCGGGCGGTGGACGTGCAGGTCGCCGGGCCACCACCCCTCGGCCGGTAGGTCAGCGTGCCGATTCAGCTCGACGGCGAGTTTCGTCCCGGCGTCGGTCAGGGTAAATGAGTCGGCGTGCGGCTCGTACTCCGGGCCGCGTTCGACCTCGATCGTGTATTTGCCCGGTGGCAGGTCGAGTCCGACCGTGCCGGGGCAGACGAAGTGGTCGTTCCAGAAGGGCAGGCCGGCGGGCCGCTGCGGCTTGCCGGCGGCATCCTTCAGGTGGACGCGGCAGGGGACCGGCTTGCCGATCGCCTTGTCAAGGACGGTGATCTCGACGCGGCCCGGCTTCCCTTGTCCCTGTGCCGGAACGGCGGTGCCGGCGGCGAGTACGATGGCCAGGATCACACCCGTTCCGAGCGCCGCGATGACACGCCTCATGGCTCGCCTCCGACGGGGTGACGAAAGTCGTTGACCCGACCCCGGGCGGGGATGAGGATAACACGGCCGCGCGTGACACAACAGATTCCGGCGACCCCCGGAGAACACTGATGACCGCGACAGCCGCTCCCGTGGTCCGCCTGTGCGTCGTCGGTGCCGCGCTGCTGCTGGTGAACCCCGTGCGGGCGGCGGAGCCGCCCCTGCCGAAACAGACCCAGCCGACGCCCACGCCAGGGCACTATCGTTCATCCGCGCCCGGATGAAGGGCGAGAAGTAGAGGAACCCACCATGCGAATCGGACACTGTCAGATCGAATCAAAGACCGGCGACTTCGAGGCGAACCTGGCCAAAGTCGTCAACGGGTTGGAGAGGATGGACCGTGACCGGGTTGAGATCGTCTGCTTCCCCGAGTGCTTCCTGACCGGCTACCCGGACCGGGAGGAGGTGGCCCGGGAGTCGGCGTTCGCGATCGACTCCCCGCAGATGATGCGGCTGCTCGACCGGACGAGCCGGTTCGAGGCGACGTACATCGTGGGGTTCAATGAACTCCGGGGGAGCGACCTGTACAACACCGCGGCCGTCGTGCAGAAGGGCCACATCCTCGGGACGTACAGCAAGTGCTCGGCGTACATGAAGTTCCACAAGCAGGGGCGAGAGTTCCCGGTGTTCGAGCGGGGCGGGGTGAAGTTCGGGGTGGTCATCTGCTCGGACGGCGGGTACATCGAGCCGGCCCGGATCCTGGCCCTGAAGGGGGCGCGGATCGTCTTCGCCCCGCACTTCAACTACATCGGTGCGAAGGGGCTGATCGGCCACTTCCAGAAGGTCCGGGCCGACCACGTGGCGCGGGCGGTCGAGAACGACGTGTGGTTCGTCCGCGGGAACAACGTGGTACTCGACCGGGACCCGGGGCTGAGCTTCGACGGGGTCGGGTACGGGGATAGCTACGTCATCGACCCGTCCGGAGAGATGGTGGTGCGGAGCCGCCGGCACCGGGAGGACTTCATCTTCGCCGACGTTGCCCCAGCGGTGACCGACAAGGCCTGGGGCGTAGGCCGGTCGCTCTGGAGCACCAGGGAGTTCGGCAAGATCCTGCTCAGCGCCGCGGGCCAGTCGAAGTGACGACGTTCCCGGCCGACGTCACCACCCGAACCGAAGTGTTGTAAGAACGGCCCACGACCGTCGCGCCGACCTCGGCTCGAAGTCGGGGCACCCGAACTGGCGAAGGCGCCGTTGGCCCTTTGGGGGCACAGCGGCGGCGGCCACTGGGCCAGGGGGATGGTGCTCTTGCACCCCGACCGCGTAGCTGCGCTCGGGTGTGCCGCTCCTGAAGGTGGACCCGAAGCGCGCCGGGATCAAGGCGCACACCCTGCCGGATGCCAGCTTCGGACCTTACCGGATCGTCGGACCGGAGTAGAGGTTTCGTGGTAGTCAGGCGTCGCGTGTCACCCGACCAACTCCCGGATCGGCTCGCCGTTCTCGACCAGGTAGATCGGCCGGCCCTGGGCGTCCGGGAAGGCGACCGACCGGGCGTCGATACCCAGGTGGTGGAACACCGTCGCGGTCACGTCTTGCGGCGAGATCGGCCGGTCCGCCACCCGCTCCCCCTTCGGGGTACTCCGCCCGACCGTTTGGCCCATCCGCATCGACCCGCACCCCATCAGCACGCTGAACACGTGGCCCCAGTGGTCCCGACCGCCCGCCGAGTTCATCCGCGGCGTCCGGCCGAACTCACCCATCGCCACCACCAGCGTCCGGTCGTACAGCCCTCGGTCGGCCAGGTCCTCGACGAGGGCCGCGAACGCCCGGTCGAACGGCGGGATGAACAGCTTCGCCCCCTCCGCCGTCTTGTGCCGGCCGGCCGTCCCGTGGTGGTCCCACGGCACGCAGTTGACCGTCACGAACGTGCAGCCGGCCTCCACCAGCCGGCGGGCCAGGAGGGCGCTCTGGCCGTAGGTGTGCCGGCCGTACCGGTCCCGCACCTTCGCCGGCTCGGCGGTGAGGTCGAAGGCCGCCGCCGCCCGCGGGCCGGTGAGCAGGGAGAACGCCTTCTGCTGGTGCGGGTCCAGGTCGGCGGCCACCCCCTCCGCCCGACGCCTTTGGGTATCGAGGGCGTCGAGCAGGGACCGCCGGTCCTCCAGCCGGCCCATCGGAACGTCCGCCGGCAGGGCCAGGTTCCGCACCCGGAAGTCCTTCGCGTTCGGGTCCGAGTCGGTGACGAACGGGTTGGACCCGCGGCCCAGGTAGGCGGCGTAGTGGAAGAGGTTGTCGGTCCCGCCCCGCAGGTGCGGGACGGCGGCGTACGCCGGCATGCCGGGGTGGTTCGGGCCGCGGAGTCGGGCGACCGCCGATCCCATCGCCGGCCGTCTTTGGACCTGGTTGTCGGCGGCGTTGAAGTCCGGCCCCTCGAACCCGGTGAGCATCCAGTGGTTGCCCTTGGTGTGGTCCCCGGTCCCGTGACTGACCGACCGGAGGACGGCGAGCCGGTCCACGAGCTTCGCCGACTCCGGCAGCAGCTCGCCGAAGTGGACCCCGGGCAGGCTGGTGGGGATCGCCCCGAACGGGCCGCGGAACTGGTCCACCGCGTCCGGCTTGGGATCCCAGGTCTCCATGTGCCCGGGTCCGCCGCTCATCCAGAACAGGATGACGGCCGTTTCCGCGCGGGGTCGGGCCGCCTGCGCCGCCCGGAGGCGGAACAGGTCGCCCAGGGCGAACCCGCCCACGCCGAGCAGCCCGGCCTGCACGAAGTTCCGCCGGGTGACGCCCGAGCAGTCCGACCCGTACCCGCCGACCACCCTGAGCATGACACGATCCCCCAACGGGAGGTCTTCAACGCTAACCGAATCAGCACCCGTCCGCCAGGGGCGTTCGAGCCGTGACGACCTCCGCCCGACCCGACGCGAGACAGTCTTCTGCGCGCACGGTCATTCGCTGCCCGCCGGGTCACGGCGCGGGCGGACCCGGATCCCAGACGGTGGCGGCGACGTACCGGTCGCCGGCCAGCGTGTCGTGGAAGTAGTACACCGTGACCACCTTCCCGTCCGCCCGCTGGGTGCTGCGCGGGTAGCCGACGTCCCGGCCCCCGCCGTCCGCCCGCAGGACCACTTCCGGCCCCAACGTCCGGCCGTCGTCCCGGCTCAGCCGGGCGCGGACCCCGAACGGCCTGGCCCGGTAGCCGTAGGTCAGGCACACCCGCCCGTCCCGCAGCCGGATCATGCTGGCCGGGTTCCCCTCCCCGGTGTCCGGGACCGCCGCCGGGCGGTCCACTGCCCACGTCTTGCCGCCGTCGGCCGACCGGTAGGTGTCGATCCAGCTCTTGTCCCCCTCCCGGCACCGGACAGCGGTGAGCAACCGGTCCCCGCCGAGTCGCACCGTGGACGGCATGATGGCGTACCCCGGCGACTCGTCCCCGATCCACCCGACGAAGTCCCAGGTCTTGCCGCCGTCGGCCGTCCGGGCACAGAACGGCCGGCCCTCACGCCCGTTCGCCTTGGGCGCGGTCAGGAACAGCAGGCAGTCGTGCTTTCCGGTCACCAGGTAGTCGGTCCGGGCGGCGATCCCCTTCTGGCCGAAGAGCGGCAGTCGGAACGGGCCGTCCCAGGTCTCGCCGCGGTCGGTCGAGTGGTAGAACCGGGCCGGCCCGGCGTTGGCGTCGGTCATCCGAACGGTCAGGGCGAAGTCGGGGTGGGTGAAGTCAATGCCGCCAGGGCACTCGCGCCACGGCTTCTCCTTCAGCCCCGGCGGGGTGACGCCGTGCAGCGCCTTGCCGACCGGGATGAGCGCCCCCTTGGCGGCCGGGTTCTCGATGGCCCACGTCTGGCCGCCGTCCTTGCTGCGGGCGAGCAGGTGCTCCTCCGGCCGCTCGCGGTCGATGGCGTGGCGGGCCGGGCCGTAGTCCTTGAAGTACCCGGCGCTGAACCCGACCAGGATCTCGTCCCCCCAGGCCCACAGCCCGTGGTTGGCCGGCCACCCGCCGAACCGCCCCGGAACGGCGTAGACCTTCACGTGCTCGACCACCGCCGGCCCGGTCGGGGCGGGCCGCGGGCCGTCTTCGGCGCGGCCCGGGACGGCCGCGAGTACCCCGGCCGAGACGGCGAGGGCGAGTGTCCTACCGGCGAGCGAACCCGTCATGGCGGCCCCCCTGTCTCGTCCGTGGTGTCGGTCACTTCACGGTGAGCAGCTTGTCTTCCCCGGGGAAGGTCTCCAGCGCCAGCCCCTTGAAGTGGACCTCCTGCGGCACCTTGTTCGAGTGCAGTTGCAGCCCGATCGGCCCGGCCTTGATCCGCTCCGGCTCGGGGTCGCGCCAGTCCACGACCGCGGCGCCGTTCACCGCCACCCGGACGCGGTTGCCCTGGGCCAGGATCTCGATGTCGTTCCAGTCGTGCTGCTTGCCCACCTTCTTCGCCGGTGCCCCGCTGACCGGCAACCCGTTGCGGCCGAACAGGTCGTACATCCCCCACCCGGACGGGAACATGACCAGGTGCCCGGCGTAGGTGTACTTCGTCCGCTCGGCCTCCGGATCCTTGCTCACGTCCGGCTTGACGACCCCCCAGAAGCAGACGCCCGAGTGCATCTCCGACTCGACCAGTTTGGCCGCGAACGTGAGCCGGAAGTCGGTGTACTTCCCCTTGGTGAGGAGGTACGTGCTGAACTTCAGCGGCTTGTCGTTGCGGGCGACGATCACCCCGTTCTTGACCGACCACAGGTCCGTGTAGCCCTCCCAGACGGCGAGGGGTAGCGCGAAGGTCCGCATGGGATGATCCCGGTTACGAGGGAAGGGCGTTTCACCGGCGGCCGATCATACCACGCCCGACGAGGGGTGCATGGCCTCATTCCGAAGCATGGCCGCGTCGAACCCGGGTCGCTGCGGCTGGAGGACTTCTGGACGTGCTTCCGACCGACCGTGAACCGGGACGCTCGAACCGCCCGGGTGGCGTTCGAGTTCCAGCGGGAGAAGCGGCGCGACGGGTTCGACCGGTGGCTGAAGCGGCACTACGACGACGTGATCGTGGACTGCCCGCCGGCGATCGCCTGGCAGGTGCGGTTCTTCCTGCTGGTCGCCGACGGGTACGTGGTGCCGGCCATCCCGGACCGGCTGTCGGTGCGGGGGGCCAGGTATCCCCCGGTCGTCAGTGTAGAACGCTTCGGACGGGCCACGAGGGGCCGACCGACAAGCGGGGGACAGCCGGTGTCAGGGGGCGGGGAAGTCGGGACAGTTGCCCCGATCAGGAGGGTGGTCTGGACGGGCTTATCTGACACGAACAGCGGGCTTATCTGACACGTTTTCTGACACGAAGGCCCTGTCGTAAGCCCTTGCGGGGGGGGTGGAGTTTCGACGTATGTCCAAAACGAGACACGCCCTGCGTTTCCGCAGGGCGTGTCAGATAGTGGAGGCGCCGGGCATCGGGGGCAGTGACGAATAGTAGGTCGTAATCATTGACCACTTTTGTACTTGCGGAACGTTTTGCCGAGGAACTGGGGCCGCTCCAGGTCCAAAATCAGACACCAAGTAGCTCCGTTCAGACATCTGGGACACGCAAATGGAGTGTCTCGATGGGCGAGCCAAGTTGACTAGCTGCCGGGATGCAACCCGGCGCTTATGGAAGAGCAATCTACCCGCACGGGCAGCGCACAATTCCATCTCCTCGCCAGCGCCTTTTTGGCTACAGTGCGGCTACCGCGCTGACCTGTCCAGTGGGGCCATCTCGCCGCCTCCAAAGCGACAGCACGGCGGCGGGGGCACCTACCGGAACCATCGGCAGGCGATCGGCAGAGCGTCCGGGCAGAAAATGCGTAGTGTTCAGCGATTCGCAGGGGTAGACTCGTCCTCCCAAGCTCACCCGCGCTCGCGGAGAGCGTTCATCCCTGTAGGCCAAGCGAATGCCTGGCCTACAGACGGATTCCCGGATGACCCACGGTACGGGACCGGCCGCACCCTGGCGGTCGCGGCTCCCGGGCGCCCGGACCGCTTGGAGGGCCGAGCGCCGCGACCGTCAGGGTGCGACGTGAAACCACACCAGGCCCCGACGACTGGCACACTCCAGGAGTGCAACCATGATCAGGTGGCGACGGTGGAGTGGAATGCGTTTGGCCCTGTTCCTGGCCGGCTCGGCGATCCTCGGGACCGGGGTGGTTACGGCCGCCGAACCGGCGCCTTCGGCCGCCGATGCGGTGGTCCGCGTCGGCATCGACGCCGGCGACGTGCGCGGCGGCGATCACCGGGCGCTTCAGGCGGCGGTCGATTACATCGCGGGACTGGGCGGCGGGACCGTCCACATCGGCCCCGGTCGCTATGAGATGCGCAACGCCCTGACCCTTCGCGACAACGTCCGGATTGTGGGCGTGCCTGGCCGGACGGTCCTCGTGGCATGTGACGGGTTCAGCACCCGTCTGGCGACTGACGGCGACTGTAACCAGCGGGAGATCACCGTCGCCGATCCCGCGAACTTCCGCATCGGCGACGGCGTCGCCGTCCTGGACAAGCAGTCCGGCGGCGGCTTCGGAGTGACGACGGCAACGCTGACTGCCAAGCTCGGCCCCAACGTCTTCCGCATCTCGCGGCCCCTCTATTTCGATTACCTGATGTCCCAGCAGGCCACTGCCCGCTTAGTGTTCCCGGTCGTCGGCGGGTGGCAGGTGAAGCATGCCGCCGTCGAGGGGCTGACGATCGAAGGGAACCGCGCCAAGGCCGAACCGCTCGACGGCTGCCGCGGCGGCGGCATCTACCTGTTCGAGTCCGAGGACGTGTCGGTCCGCAACTGTACGGTCCGCGGCTACAACGGCGACGGCATCAGCTTCCAGGTGTCCCAGGGGGTGACGGTGGTGGGCTGCCTCCTGGAGAACAACGCCGGGCACGGGCTGCACCCCGGCAGCGGGTCGCAGCGGCCGGCGGTGCGGAACAACCGTGCGACGGGCAACGGCCGGGACGGGATGTTCGTCTGCTGGCGCGTCCGGCACGGCGTGTTCGAGGGCAACACCCTCCAGGGGAACCGGCAGAGCGGCATGAGCATCGGGCACAAGGACACCGACAACCTGTTCCGCGGCAACCAGATGCTGGGCAACGAGTCGGCCGGCATCCTGTTCCGCAACGAGACCGAGCCGATGGGCGCCCACCGCAACCGGTTCGAGAAGAACGTCGTCCTGGACAACGGCGGGGACGACGCGACGGCCGCGGCCGTGATCATCCGCGGCGAGCACCACGACCTGGTGTTCCGCGGGAACGTGATCGGCCACACGAAGCCGCGGTCGGGCGCGACCGTTGGCATCCGTGCGTCCGCGACGGCGAAGGGCCTGACCGCGGACGAGAACGACTTCCGGAACGTGGCCACGCCCGTCGCCGTCGAGAAGAAGCGGGACAAGTGAGACCGCCCTCGTGTGGGGGAATCGTCATGCGGGTCTCCTACCGTCGTGGCGGTCGCCGACCCTCGACGAGGTATCCCTTCTGGTGCGCGCCCTGAACGGTCCGACGACGCCGGAGCAACTGGAAGCGTGTGTCTGGCTGTTTCAACTCCCGGGACATCTCAGGTCGGACGTGCAGGTGAGTTGTGCTTTTCAAACCAATGAGATGGTCGGGAGAACGCGCGGCGGCTCGCATCAGGCGTAGAAGAAGACCGCCTCGCCCGTCTTCCCCAGCAGCCACTCGCGGTCCGGTTTCGACAGGAAGTCCATCCGGTCGCGGACCAGACTGATCGACGCCTTGTACGTGTTCACCCCCTGTACCTGGTACGGGGCGTCGCTGGCCCACATCAGCCGCCGGGGGCCGAAGGCGTCCAACAGCCGGCGGACCATAGGCACCAGTTCGTCGTGCGGCGACTTCTTCTTGCCCAGCGCGTAGTAGGCCGAGATCTTGACGTGGGCGTGCTTGTGCCGGGCCAGTCGGCACAGCGCTTCGACGTCCGCGTCCCGGATCTCCCCGTCCGCCCCGATCCGGGCGAAGTGGTCGATCACCACCGGCGTGTCCGGGTGCTTCTCGCACATCGCGTCGGTCGCCGGCAGGTCGGCCGGGTTGATCAGCAGGCACATCGCCTGCCGGGTCTTCGCCCCGGTCTTCCACATCTCGGCCATCCCCGGGGTATCCAGCCACTTCGGTTGTTCCGCCTTCGTGCGGACGAACGGGGTGATGCGGAACCCGGTGACGCCGAGGGGGAGCAGCCTCTTCATCGCCGCCCCCGGGTCCGGCTTGTGGTCGTCCACCATGCCCTGGACCCGGAACGTCTTCGGGTGCCGGCGGACGGCGTCGAGCAGGTACGAGTTGTCCCACAGGTGGTAGACCGAGTGCTGGATCAGGACCACCCGCCCGACCCCCTCCGGTCGGGCGATCTTCATCAGCTCGTCGTCGGTGAAGCTGGGCGGGTCGAGATCCTTCCTGGTCTGCCCCGGGGCGAGCGGGAACTTGTCCACCTCCGCCGGCCAGATGTGCGAGTGGGCGTCGATCCAGGGCAGGTCTCCGTCGGCCGCGGGGGCGGGGCGTGTCAAGACGGCTCCGAGGGCCGCGGTGCCGGCGGCGAGGGCCGCCCGCCGCGTCACGGGAAGGTCGTGGGTCATCGGCGTTCTCCGTCTCTTGGTGGCCGGGTCGGCCCGACGCGAATCATACCTGAGGTTCGGCCACCAGGTCCGGGTTACTTCTGCGGTTTCGGCCTGTGCGCCTTCGCCGCCGGTCACATCTCGAATGCAGAACGGCTACCCACCCCTCGCACCGCAAGGTGGGGGGAGGTAGAATCGCTACGCTCTCTCACTCCGTCCGAGTGCTCGGCCGTGCTCCGCACCACTCACCTCGTCGTTCTCCTCGCTGCGCTGGTTTGTGCCGCTGCCGCCGGGGGCGCGGAGCCGGCACCCGCTGGCCGCGACACCCCGCCGCGGGAGGTCGTCGTCTTCGCCGCCGGCACGAACGGGTACGC
>Ga0247824_10002212_pt1 | contig 10846 bp, 18 predicted proteins | sample 13C_PalmiticAcid_FD_194412 | JGI IMG/M metagenome (GOLD analysis project Ga0247824, IMG submission 194412) | Soil microbial communities from agricultural site in Penn Yan, New York, United States - 13C_PalmiticAcid_Day48 | ecosystem: Environmental > Terrestrial > Soil > Agricultural land...
GCCTGAGCAACTGAGGTTCTGGTGACTCTCGCGGCGCGCACCTCTGCACAGCGTGTGCAACGCAACCTCGGCGCGCGCCGCGAGAGTCACCAGAACCTCAGTTGCTCAGGCTCGGGCTTGTCAGGTGGCTCGGGGTCGCACGGGTCTTCGGTGCGGTCCGGCGCCCACGACACGAAACCCTCAGCGTCGACCGAGTAGCCGCGCTCTCCGTCGATGGTGAGCGCCTCCCCCTGCACTTCGAAGTTTTCGCCGATCACGCGGTACGACTCGATGATAGGCGGGGCCAGCTGCGAGTATGGCAAGCCCGTCTCTTGCGCGCTCTGTTGCGCCAACGCTTCGCGGCGCATGCGGTCCTCCTCGATTGCAGCGCAGCACGCGATAACCTTCGCGCGCTCAGGGTCCTTGACCTCGTGCAACGTGATGGCACCGAACGCTGACCGCTGGGGGTCAAGCACGCGGCGCAACATGGTGCCGGTTACGTTTTCGCTTTTGCGACGCGGCGGTAGGAAGCCCTTGCCGCTGCGCAGCCGGCGGAACTTACCTTCAGCATTCGTCGGAACCTGTGTCAGCTTCGCGAGCTCGCCCGTGGTCGCTTCGAGCTGACCAGCAAGCTTGACGATGTAGCCTGCGAGCGCGTCCTTGCTGCGAGCTTGCTCTGCCGTCGACTGCGGCCCCCAGCCTGTCGAGAGAGCAGAAGCGCGCAGCTCACCATCAAGCAGAATAGAAGCCCGCCGAGAGCAGCCGCGCGCCAGGTTGCGCTGTCGCTCGTCTTCGAGCTCGCGCGCGAGCTCTGGCGCGTACATGACGAAATTGACATGCGGCCAGCCGCTGCGATGCGTCTCGACTGTCGCGACCCAATCGCTGCCCGGCGAGCGCCAGCCGTTGCGCTCGCAGAGCCGACGCACGCGCGCCATGAAGTTGCGCGACATCGCCGATAGCGCCTTGAAAGCTTCCTGGACGTTCGGCCATGGCTTGCCGCTGTAGAAGCCGTCGCGGTCGAGCGTGAGCACCACGAACACCCAACCGTCGGGCTTGTAACCCTCGCGGGTCATCGCCTCCTGGATGCGCGCGAACGTCACCGCAGCTTCCCGACGAGCGCACGGCCCGGAGTGTCGCCAGCTGCAGCAGCGGTAAGGCCGGCGCACGATGCGCGCAGCGTTGTCGACGGCCCACGTATAAATGGCCCCCTGCCCCGACTGGCAGAGCAACACGTGCTTTGGAAGCACGGTCTTCGGGTGCTCTCGTCGGGGGAGCAGCCGAGCTCGACCCCCGGGGCTCTGCCCCAAGTCGACCGCCACCATCTTCCGGCCCTGCGGCGGGGGTCGTGACTGGGTGAGCGCGGGGACGTTGCTCCCGCGCTCACTTATCCTTGTACTGACGAGGGGCGCGGCTCTCACTCGCAAGCCCCCGAAACCATGCCGGTTTCAGCCGTGGTGCACGGATTCCCCGGGCCGACGGGCCTAAAGCGACGCGACCGGACGCACTCCGCGCACCAGCACCAGCAGCAGTCGTAGCCGCGCAGGGAGCGGCCTGGCTCCTCGCAACTGCCCTCGCCGCAAATGCAGTCGCCGAAGGTGCAGCAGAGCGCGCACGTCCGCGCCATGCGCCCCGCTGCCGAGCTCGCGCACGGGAAGATGGCCAGGCGGCGCCGGACGAAGCGGACGGCCTGGCAGGCCGCACAGGAGCCGCAGGCGTAGCCCGTCCAGGCCGGGTCACCCGTGACCGCACAACGGAGGCTCACCGCCCCGCCCTCCCGCTCATGAGGCCGGCGACGAACGCCAGCACGAGGCAAAGCCAGACGCGAAACTCGTCGCTCACGGGCTACACCGCCCGATTGCCCAGCCGACGAACAGACCGGCGAGCACGAAAAACCACGCCTCTCGGTTCGTCAGAACGAAGACAGGAGCCGCGCCGCCTGCGAGGCGGTCACGCTCCAGGCAGAAGCGACAAAGGGTGCCGTAGAGCTCGCCACCGCAGCGGTAGCAGTGTTTCACAGGCCCCCGCTCGTGCGCTGCGCGCAACGCACCCCCAGGGGTGCTCTCGGGACTGCGCGCAGCGCGCGGGACGGGCGAACTCCGGGCACCGGGTTGCGCCCGCTGGGCTTGGCCGGAACGATGTACAGCCGGCGCTGTGGCGGGCTGTGGTCGTCAGGAATCAGAGGGGCAGTTGCGGGGAGGCCGATGCGTCCCCCGCTGCGCTGCCCGCGCACTCCCTTACGCGGGTCTACAGCTCGCGAGCAATGTCTTGTGCTCGCGAGCCTCGCCGCTCGGCTTTGGAAGTCACTCGGCCGCGAACGGCGGGCGCTCGACCGTGCCGTCAGAGCGCTGAATGGCGAAAACTGGTCCGCCTGTCGGGAGTCGCGTGTTTTCCCGTGCCAACGCTTGACACTGGACATGTACACGCCGCAGACGCACCCTGGCTGGGTCGCGGCGCTTACTCCGCTGCGCTGGCCCCGTCGATGTTTCTGCGTCGCGGGGCTTTTTTCATTGCGCCGTGCCTGCGTTTGAGCGTGCGGCCCCGGCTGCCCGGAGTCCGCCCGTCCCGTACGGGGGTCCAATCCCGCACGCTCAAACGCAGGGCGTGCGCACGTTGCGCTGACCATCGAAGCTTACTCCTTCTGCTCGCCCCGCCGGCTGTTTCTGCAACCGGTGAGACGGGCCCTTGTGGGGCCAGGGTCAGCACAGCCGACCTAGGCCCCGCTGTCAACTAGTTCAGTGGTTAGCCGCCCGTTTCCGGGCAGCCGCGAGCTCGCGGTCGATGGCAGAAAACTGCTCGTTAGCGCGCATCAGTGCCTCTTCGCGGCTGAAGCCAGCACGGCCGCAGAAGCCGTACACGATGGCCAGCAGCGCTTGCGCGGTGCGCTCCGGGGGCCATCCCTTCTCGCGCTCGAAGCGCGCGACGAGCTGTTTCACCTGCTTCGCGAGGTCTTCGCCTTCGGCCAGGATGCGCGACGGGTCGAGAATGAGATCAGACATCAGATCCACTCGACTTCGCAGAAGCCGTTGCCACCAGTGCCGCCAGCGCCCGAAAGTTGACCGTTCGCGGAAGCGCCGCCACCGCCGCCAGCGCCGCACATGCTTCCGCCATTTGCGCCAGTGCCGCCAGCGCCAGCGGCCGAGCTCGCGCCGCCACCGCCACCGCTGCCGGGCTGCCATTTCGTCGGGGCGCTGACAGACGTTCCAGCACCGCCAGGAGCAACGCCAGCAGCGCCCGCAGGCCCTTGCGTCGAACGCGCAGAGCCAGCGGGCCCGCCGTCTGCCTGCGCGTTCGCAGCGTTCAGGCCACCGCCGCCACCGCCGCCACCGCCGCCACCGTTGGCACCCGTGCCAGCAGCACCAGTGCCCGAAGCACCAGCGCCACCAGCGCCACCGCCGCCAGAGCCGGGGCCAGCGCCACCAGCCGCGCCAGCAGCCGCAGTGCCGCCACCGCCAGCGCCGCCACCGCGCATCAAAGCGATCACGGTACCCGCTACGCTGAGAGTGGTGTCACCGCCGGCACCGCCAGCAGCGCCGTCAGTGTCGTCGACAGCAACGGCCGCGCCGCCAGCGCCGCCAGCACCGATCGAGATGGTCAGCGCGGTGCCGAGCGCGAGCAGGTCGGCAACGTCAATCACGCCGGAGTTGATGGCGCCACCGCCACCGCCACCGCCGCCGAAACGGTTAGCGCCGTTAGCGCCGCGCCGGCCCGAGCCACCGCCGCCACCGCCGCCGCCACCGCGCCAGCGGAGCTTGCGAGCACCAGGCGGAATCGCGACCACGGTCGCGCCAGTTTCCGCTGGTGCGTCGCCGACGCCCTGGGGAAGGTCGGCACCGAAGTTGTGCGGAAGCGTGCCCATCTTACTGCGCCTCCGGATAGAGCATGCGCTCCAGGTTTTCGATGCGCCGGCCCCGAGTGTCCGCGAGCTCGCGCAACAGGCGGTTCTCATCTTCGAGCTTCGCAACGCGCTCCAGGAGCTCCGGCGCTGCCTGCTCACCCGGGTCGATGTTGCGCCGCATGACTGGCGCAAACGGGTCGACGACGACGCTCGGGCCGTGCGTGACCACACCGGGCGGAGGCTGCACTGAGAGCGGGCTGTGCTCCACCGTCTCGCGCTGATTCTTCACCAGAGCGGTCTGTGCGAGCTCGAGCGCGGACTGGCCGTACTGGCTGTTTTCATGGTCGTTTTCGTGCATGGTTTGAGCTCCTACTTTTTGAACGCCTTCACGAGGCCAGCGATGTTGCTCAGTAGCAGAGCCCCGAGCAGCAGACCGCCGCCGATGATGAGTAGCTTCCCCGCGCTCTCGAGCGGATGGTCGTCGAGGTCTTCCACGCGCGGCGCTGTGATGGTGTCTTCGCTCGTCTGAATCTCGGGACCCGCCACCGTGGGCGGCGCAACACCGAACGCAGAGGGGTTGGACGCGGCTCCCTCTTTGCGGACCTCGAACAGGTACCACGTGCGCGGCGGGTCGCTGTCGCTCTCCTCCTCTGTCGTGACGGTGTGCACCGCGTCCCCGACTGCGCGCAGCCAAGCGTTCATGAGCGCGGTCTCGTCTTTCGAGTCACGCTTGAACGTGTCGACCCAATAGCGGCCGACAGGCAGCGGGGAGCGGCGCTCAATCGTCACAGGAGGACCTCCCGAACAAAGCCCTTTTGCTCGTCGCTCAGTACCTCCGTCTCGAGCAGCGCGGTCAGCATGTCGCGAAGGTCCGGAACCGCGAGCAGCATCGCCAGCTGGTCATCGGTCAGCGAAGCCAGCAGCGCGCGCGCAGGCGCGAGCTTGCCCGAGCTCGCCGGCACCGTATCGTTGCCAGCGCCACCGGTCACGCGCGCCAGCAGCTGTTTTACAGGGCCCTTGGCCATGTCCAGCGCGGCTTGCTTCCGCGCTTCGCTCGCCTCGAACATCTTGAGCTCGATGGTGCGCGCGTGCGCCTCGCTGATCAGCTCCTCACGAGCTTTCATGTTCTCGAGGTGCACTTTGGTCAGCTCCGCGACTTGCTCGCGCAGGCTCTTGTTCTCGTCCTTCAGGAGCACCAGGAGCTCGCGCTGTGCCTCCGAGGCCGGGGCCATCATGTTCTCGTTGTGGCGAAGCAACTGCTTCAACAGGTCGTTCGCGCCGCTGGTGAGCACCTGGCTTCTGGCAACTTCGAGCTTCGCAGAGTCGTACTCGCCCGAGGCTTCGTCCTCTTTGCCGAGCTCGCGCGCGTAGCTGTCCGGGTCGAACGTAACGCGACCGTTGGCATCCTTGTGCCGTCCGATCCGCCCTGTCTCGCCCCAGCGGTGAATGGTGCGCACCGCGCCGCCGAACCGCTGGTGCAGCTCGTGGGCAGTCAGCCAGCCCTCATGCGTTGCGCCGTTCGTTGCCGTTCCGTTCATCATGCCTTGGACCTCCACAAGAGAAAGCCGAGCCCCGCCAACACGGCCAGACCGAGCGCGGCGCCGCCCTTGGCCACCGTGGCCACGGCAGAACCACCGTTCTCCGACAGCAGCGGCTGCCAACCCGTATTGGTGGTCAACGCCGCGTAGTTTCTGAGCACCGCCTGCAGATACTTCTCGGGAGCGAGCTCGAAATAGCGATTCGAGTGTTGGGCGAAGACAGCATCGCGCAGCGAACCGCGCGCCAGCGCCTCGCGGACATTCGGCTTGAGCAGAATGCGAGCCATGTCCAGGAAGCCCTGCTCGTCGCTCTGATAGCGCTTGAACTTGCCCGTGTAGGCCGTGCCGTCTGCGTGGTGGTCCTTGTTCGAGAACGAGCCAGCGGGGCCAGTGCCCTGCACCGCGCCCCAGTTGTGCGAGCCGACCCCATCGCCCTTCCAGCCTCTACCGTGGAAGGTCTCGCCGCGTGACACGGCGATCGAATACTGGATCTCTGGCTCGGTCAGCGTGGGCGCCGAACGCTTCGCGAGCTCGTACGCGCGCGCGTCCGCATTCGACACGGCCGGCGCTGAGACGGGTTTCGGAGGCGCGGCGCTCACTCCCTCGGCTTGCATGTGCGAGCCAACGTCACCGCCGGGCAGCGTGCCGGCGTTCGTGCCGAGCGCAACGCCCCAGGTGGCGGGACCCACCACGCCGTCCGGAACAAGCTTGTTTGCGCTCTGGTACTGACGGGTCGCGGCTTCCGTCTTCGGACCGAAAATGCCGTCAGCCGGAAGAGCCCCGACGATGGTTTGCCACTTCACCACGTCAGGGCCCCGCGAGCCCCTTCGAATCGTCGCAGGCATTACTGGCCGAACCTTTCCCAGAGGCGCGACAGCACCTCGAACACCACCACAGCGCCGCCGAGCTGTGCCGTTTGCCTGCGCGTCAGCCGGCGGATGTCGATGCGCAGCTCCCGCACCTCCGCGCGCAGCGCCTTCGTCCGCTCGGCTTGCTTCGCAGCGTGGGCGAGCAGCTTGCCCACGAGCTCGTGCAAATCACGGTCGTACAGACGCGCGCCGCTGCGGTTTCCCGGCTGCGTCGGGACCTCCAGGTCGTCGACGAAAGAATCGCGCTCGTCTTCGAGGTCCGGAACGGATGGCGCGCGCGCAAAGAGGTTCACAGCGACAGTACCCACTGAAGGGTATAGCGGATGTTGGTGTTGAGAGCGGGGTCCAGGGCCGGCGCAAGCGAGGTCTCGTTTGCGATCTGGATCTGCATTGTACCCGCGGGGATTGGCATGCCTACCGCGCCAGCCGCACCAGCGAACACCTGGCAGTCACCGTGCGCGAGCTCGGAGCCGATGTTGTTCGTACACTGAAACGACAGATAGGTAGGCTGATTCGGATCAGTGTTGCCGCGCAGCGTCGCAGCACCGGCGAAGCCGACGTTATAGGAGTGCACCAGGAACGCGCGCGCGAAGTCAGGCACGAGAATGTTGCGCGCAATGGGGATGCCGCCACCGCCCGCAAAACTCACCTCCTGGTTTGGCTCGGTCAGGGTGAGCGGCGGGCCGTGGCCGATGCTGCCAGCGCCGAACGTTGCCGCAATGACGAGAGGCGCCGGGTCCACGCCAGGGACACCTGTTCCGTCGTACGCCTGCGTCCCATCCGGACGATACGTCACCGCGTCGACGCGTACCGAATTGGCCACGAGCGCAAACTGAGCACCCGCGCCCCAGTCCAGCATGAACTCGTTGTTAGAACCGCCGACGCCGTAACTGACCCTCGCGTAAACGTCAGCGTTTCGAACGCTCCGATCATCGCCACGCCAGAGCTGGATGGTGTGCATCTTCGGCACGCCGGGAAACTTGTCCGAGCTCGCCACGGACATCTGCTGCCCTGCCGCGGAGGGAAACACTGTCTGCAGCGTGCGACCCCAGGCGGGGTTGTCGGTCCAGTACCCCGACCGCGGCTCCACCATCGGGAACCGCAGTCGAGGCACCAGGCGCGCGATGTCGACGAGCAGGCTCACGCCCGCACCACGCGACCGTCTCGGACCTTCCAGTGCGCGGCCTCGCGACGAGCAGCGGCGCGCTTGACGATGAGTGTCATACCGCGCGCAGCGTTCACGTCACCCTTGGCTGCGAGCTGTGCGGTGTTGGCAATGATGCGCTTGCCAGCAGCGCTGCGCTTCGCGAAACGACGTGCCAGCGCCGCCTGTACCGCGGTTTGCGACACGGGACGGCCGAGCTTCGCGCTGGCCATCGCAGTCACCTTCGCGAGCGCGGGGGAGCCAGCCTTGGGCGGAGGCTGAATGGCGTTCAGCGCCTTGTCAGCGACGAGCACCCCAGCCGCGATGGGAGCCGCTGGCGGATAGACGATGGCCACGCCAGCAGCCACGGGCTTGATTACCTTGGTGACCACCTTTGCCACGCTGGTCACCGACTTCACTGCTTTCTTGATGAAACCGAACATGGTGCACCTCAGCGAACGTTGGCAGCCGCGCGCCACTCCTCGGCGCGTGGCGGGTCTTTCGCAGCGAACGTCAGGAGCTCGGCGCGGTACGCTGCAACCGCGTCAGAGCGGCCCACGCGGGGCCAGTAGTAGGGTTTTGGCGGGACGATGCCGTAGAACTTCGCGAGCGTGAGCGCAGTCTTCGGACCGTACATGCCGTCAGCCTTGCCCACGGTCGCATGCCCCAGCGACTGCTCTTGCTGCTGATACTGCGTCACCAGCGACTTGGACTCGCGCCCGGGACTCGAGTTGGTCAGCATGAGCGCGGTCTTTCCCGCGAGAACCTTCGCGGGACTCAGCGCCTCGGGGGGCGTGCCCGTCGTCGCCACCGGTGGCAGGCCAACGCTGGTGCCGCCCGTCGTAATCACGGGCTTGTCACCGGGCTTGACCGGCGGAACGTTTTTGACTGCGCGCTCGATGGCGTCCGCCGCTTCGCGCAAGTCGCTCGCTTGCTGTTTGAAGCCTGCGCGTTCGAGGTCGCTGGCGAGCTCGCGAATGGCGCGGGGGTCAGCCGTCGCTAGCGCTTGCTCGATGGCGCGCGACTGCGCGGCCGTGAGCTGTCGGTCAGCCGGCGCTTTCGCGCTGGCCGTTCCGCTCGAGAGCGCGAGCACAGCGCCGCCCACGAGAGCGGCAGGGAGTAGAACCTTGAAAATTGACATGGTGCACCTCAGAGCCCGAGAAAACGCGACGGGTCCTCGATCACTCCGTTCGCACGCCGGACCTCCACGTGCATCGGTTTGCCTGGCCCTCGCCAGTAGACGCGAATATCAGCGCCGGGCACACACGCGGTGCACCCGGCCACTGCGCTTACGTGTCGCGAGCAAGGGCGCGCCGGACGCTCTCCTGCTTCGAGTAGCTCTGCCAGACGGTACGCGCACAGGTCATCACAGTCGCCCCATCCACGCTTCAGCACCGTTCGGCAGTCTGCAAACTCCTCTATCCGGCCCGCCCATGGCTCGCGATTGTAAACGATTGGGCTCTTGTACAACGGGGGATACGGCGTGCCCGCTTTGCGCGCGCGTCGCATCTCCAGCCGGTTGCTCGCCACCACGATGCGCAGGAGAGGCACCGCGAACATTGCCACCGTCCGCATGTCGCGAGTGCCGGTGGCGATGTTGGCTAGGAGGCGAAAGCCCATTGCTGACCTCAGACCAGCGCGGGACCGATGATGGCCGCGCTGATAGTGGCGTTGCCGCCGCTGATGTTGGTGCAGGTCAGCGTGATCGTCACGCCGGGGCGTGCGATGTAGCCGCGCAGGCGGACACCGACGCCGAGCTGTGAAAATAGCTCGGCGGGGATCTGACCCGTCTGCACCAGCATGCTTTCCTGCCCGACCTTCAGCTCATCCACCGTGAAGCTCGCAGCGACCGAGCTCGCGAAGATGAAGCGTTCCGTCTGGAACGGGCGTTGCGGGAACGCGGTGACGGTCGTGGTCACGGTCGTGGCCACGACGGTGCGCGGGAACGGCATGACCTGTTCCTGCTTGAGCGGCTGAATGCGCTTGGTGCGAATCTTCCGCTTCTTGCCACCACCGCCGAGGATGGCGTCGAGGTCGTCGCCGAAGTCGTCGCCTTCGAGGTCTTCCCCGAAGTCGTCGCCCAGCAAAACGTCATCGTCGCCGAGTGCTAGATCGTACATGGTACACCTCTCTCGTGAACGCCGCCCGTTGCGGGGCGCACTCGCGTGCGCGTGCGAGAGCGGAGGGAACGTTGCAGCCGACTAGCGGCTGATGATTTTCTGCGTCTCGCGCGCAGCGGCCGCGCCGAGCATGCCCATGGCCAACGCGCTCACGTAGTCGTTGGCTCCGTCGAACAGGTCGAGCGCGACACCGAGCGCGAGGGCAGCGCCCACGGCCGCATCAGTCGGCACCTGGGTGCGCGGGATGAACGGCATCTTGACCGCGAGCACACCAGCGACAGCGCCGCCACCTGCAGCGCAGACCTGGCTCACCGCGACTCGCCCCATGCGTTTCCCGTGGACGCGGGCTTGCGCGAGCGATGCGCGCGCGCGCACCAGCGATGCTGCCAGCTGATTCTTGGGCATTTCCGACACGTGAGCGAGAGCAGTTGACATTGTGCGTAATTCTCCAGGGTTGCCCCCAGGCTCGCGCGCACTGCACCGATGTCAACTGCTCTACCGTTCACGTGCCATGCCACGTGCCATGCCACCAAAAACACCGACGCCGGACCGCTTGGCACGGCCCGGCGTGGCATGGCACGGGGTTATCAGCCGGGGGAGTTGCAGCGTTCAGGCGGGACCGCGGTGGTTCACCACGCGGTGAAGCACGCGCCGCCCGCCGGCACTGATCGCCTTGCGCCGGTGCTCCCTAAGGCACTTGACTTGACCGCATGTCGAGCGCCTCTCGCGCACGGTATCGCGCACCGTGTAGAGCTTGCCGCACTCCGGGCAAGCGACCACGGCGACAGCCGAGAACGCCGGCACTAGCGGACCCTCCCACCCCATCGCCCTTGTTCCGCCATCGCCTTGACGAGCGCCTGGGCGTCGCGCAGCGCGAGCTCGCGAATCGTCGCGATGGCTGCCTGGATGGCATCGGCGCGCTGCGCTGGGTCCTCTATCGCCGTCGATATCTGCCAGTGCAGTTCTGCAACGAGCCGGTCTTCTTCGTTCAGTTTGATGGTGTCTTGTGTTCTCTCGCTTGCTGTGCCTTCGTTCATTCGTCGGATCTCCTGTCAGGGTTTTCGGCCACGTCCCCGGGCACGCTTGCACGTGCGCCGGGGACAACACTTTCATGGCTCCACTGCGCACCGAGCTCGGCGCGCGCGCGCGTCAGCGACCAGCCCGCGCTGCGCGCGTAAAGGGTCGCGGTGCCGAGCAGCAGACGCGCAACGCTCGCCGGGTCCAGCCCGCACGCGCGCGCACCTCTGCACAGCGTGTGCAACGCAACCTCGGCGCGCGCCGCGAGAGTCACCAGAACCTCAGTTGCTCAGGCTCGGGCTTGTCAGGTGGCTCGGGGTCGCACGGGTCTTCGGTGCGGTCCG
>Ga0247824_10002213_pt1 | contig 10844 bp, 9 predicted proteins | sample 13C_PalmiticAcid_FD_194412 | JGI IMG/M metagenome (GOLD analysis project Ga0247824, IMG submission 194412) | Soil microbial communities from agricultural site in Penn Yan, New York, United States - 13C_PalmiticAcid_Day48 | ecosystem: Environmental > Terrestrial > Soil > Agricultural land...
GGGGATAAAGGGGGACTGCAAGACGCTCGCACAGGGGAGAGAGATTATTGAGGGAAAAGGACAGAAGCCGCCATCTGACGTCCTTTCGTGGATTCTTTTCCAACTTTGAGCCAGACAATTCTGGGCATCAACTGTCTTTTGACTTTCCGTTCAGCTACACAACTCCCCCTATCACAATTCACAGAGTTCCTACCAACACAGTTCTCCAGGGTTCGTCACAATGGGCACAAGAGCATCGATTCAACAGGCCAGGATACCTGTTTCCCTCCCCATCACCCAACTAATCTTGAGCAGTTTCGAGCCAAGAGCATACCCGTACCAAAGGTAGAGTCCGGGACAGAACATCCCATCCCATGCATTCCGTACACTGCCTAGGTATATACTCCATACAAAAGTGGTCAGTACAATAACCAACCAACCAGCTCGTCCAAACCAGAACAGACCCAAAACCTGTACCCGGTCAGCATTTCCCACCCATTTTCCATCCCTCCCCCAAACGCCGCCAACCCAGCAGTCTCCCATCCAAACCCATCCGGATGATCAACCTTTTCCCAGACCAGAACTAGACCAACACCATCAGCATCACCACAACATTAGCACCCATAAGTACTCCTGTATGTACACACCACAACCCAGACACACACACATAAACACCAACACCAAAAACTACGTGAAAAACTTTCTGAATTTCGCTGCAGATGCTCCCTCCATCCAAGAGGTGCAAAGCAGAGTGCGTGACTCCGTTCGTCCATCCATGCGGGGCCCGTCCATCCCATCTATCCCTCCAACCCCAGCCCAGCCCCAGCCCAGCCCAGTCCCCTTCTCTAATCGGGGCAGGCAGGCAGGCAGGCAGGCAGGCAGGCAGGCAGGCAGGCAAGCGGGCGCGGCGCGGCGCGGCGCCCCAGACCGAATCCAGTGTCCGTTTCTGTCTCCCTATCAAGACGGGGGACAAACCCAATTCCTCCTTTCCCCCTTTCTTTCCCTTTTCCTCATCATCGTCATCACCAATGACCACCACCCAACCGACCAGACCAGACCAGACCCAGAATCGCAGTGTCAATTGTCAATGAGACACACTGCCCGGTAGATAGGTAGGTCCGGTCAACCACAAAGACCATGATGTGGTATGGTATGGTGTGATGTAATGTGATGCGATGGCAAATGTGAATATGCGCCAAAACCCCTCTCTCATCTATCATTTGGGCCCCCCAGAGATTAACGGGCCAGGCGGAGGGGTTGGCGCAGAGATTAAAACATTAAGCTGTGCAAGTACCAGAATGCAGGTACGGATATGGCAGTGGTATGGCCTCCGCTCAAACTCTCAGTTGAGGAAGCCCTTGCATGCGGCCGTGCCGCAGAGGCAGGGAATGCGGTCTGTGCTGCCAAGCTCGCGCTCGAACTTGTAGTCGTATGTTAACTCCTCGTCTGTGGTACGATGGTCGTGGTCAGCTGATGTCGTTCCCCACACGATTGCAAGACAATGGGTATATAAGAGGGGAGGCGACTTACTCTGCGCAATGTCCCGGAGGGCATAGATGACGATCCGCTTGCTGCCCTCCACCTTGATGATCTTGGCCGTGCAGTTGGGCATGCAACTGTGGTTGATGAACCGCGCGATGCCGCCCTTCTTGGTTGCGTCGATGACCGTGTTGTCGTCGATGCGGAAAAGGTAACTGCTGCCGATGCCGCTCTTGAGGTACCGGTTCTCGCGGAGCTCGGCGATCTGCTGCCGCACCTCCTCGCCGACATACTCGATGATCATGTCATCCTTCGGGATGTTCTCCATGGCATACAGCCCCCAGTTGTGGATGGCTGACCGGGCGAACTTGACGGGCTTCTTTCGCTTTTTGAGCTGGTTGAAGCGCAAGACATCCGAGTCCTGGCCGAGCGTCTTCCTCTGGTCGTTGAGGTCGGCGACGAAACGACGGTTGTTGGCACGGTTGGCACGGGAATTGCCCTTGGCCACAATGTTCTCGGCTGCTAGTCGGGCGGCTTCCGCTGCAAGAAGGGCGGCGTCTTTGGCGTTCTTGCCCGTCTGCGCTTGGCGCTCTTCTCTGGCCTTTTTGATCTTGATGTGGTGGGGGAGATACTTTGACTTCTCCGAGTTGAGAATCTTCTTCACCCCTTCAGTTCTAGCGCAGCCGGTGGGGTTGGGGACATAGTAGCCCTCGATGCGGACCGGATTCTTCGCTGTGCCGTCGGCCGAATTCAGCTCTCGGATACGGTTGCGCCTCCACAGCCAGAGCTCAGCGTCGTCGAGGTCGACGCGACCAAACTTCTGGCGAAGCCGTTCAATATCTGGCTGATCGTTCTCTCCAAGATCCAGCTCTTCCAAGGCGGCCACATCGAGGCGGAAATCCTTGGGAAGCTCAAGGACCGAGACCTTCTCCGGCGGATACAGATTGGCATCCAGCTCGGGCTTCTTGTCCGCTTCCGCTTCGGGTTTCTTGGGAGCAGGCTCCGGTTCAGCCTCCGGCTCGGCCTCGGGCTCCGGCGTCGGCTTGGCCTCATCCACGTCTTCCGACCGCAGAGCCTCCCTCTCGAATATCTCCTGCTGCTGCCGCTTGAGGGCTTCCCTCTCCTCGAAAATCTGCTTCTTCGACTTCTTTTTCGTCTTGAGCGCCGGCTTCTTCTTCGCTTGGGCGTCCTGAGGCAAGGGTGTCGGCAGCCGAGAGCTGTCGGTATCCTTCTCTTCGGCGGCTTCCGCATCGGGAAGAAGAATGTCGTCCAGAGAAGCCTCCCTGTCCGGAAACTCGGTTTCGATGCGATCAATAGTCACCCCGAAGAGCTCCTCGTCCGTCTTCTTCATCCGCTTGATGGCCGTTTCCAACGGGAGATCGAGTTTCCGCTTCTTGGACTGCACCGAGCCGTCGTTGAGCGCAAAGCTGGCCTCGGTCATGGAGTCATCGTCGCCGGGACCCCAGGCCGCATCGTCGTCCTTGTCCGCCTCGTCGTCCGAGCTCATTCGGCTCCGAGGTCGGGACTCGGGCTCCTCCGTGTCTCTGCCGAGCGACGTCCTATTCTCGGTTTCGTCTTCGGATTCGCCCTCGCTGTCGCTTCTCAGGCGGTAGTGGAGAGACCGGAAAGCGGTGCGCCTGGCGGCCGGGCGGTTGCGCGCAAAAGGATCGTTGAACCCGTGCTTGCGGGTGTTCAGCCCGGACCCGGCATTCTTGACCTTGCGGATGCGAGGGAGCGCAGAGACATCCAGGCGCGCTGTTCGTCGCTCGATGGGATCGGCCCTCGAGTTCGGGGTTCCAACCGGGGATCTGTCCTCGTACTCCTCCAGGACAATAGGAGGAAGCCTGGCACTATGAGGATCCTCGATGTTGAGCCTGCGTCGCTTGGCGATATGATTGACCGGGTCCAAGTAGTTGAACAAAGCGGGTGCCGCAATCTTGGTGCGAATGTGCTTGATCAACTGCTCCTTCATCTCTCGAAGAACCACGTCGGTGGCCTCCAGGACTGGGTCATAGTTCTTAGCTCTCTGCCTCTTCTCCTCCTCCAGGTCTGCCTCCTCCTCACGCCGACGCCGATCTTGCTCCTCCCGCTTGGCTCGCTCTTCGTCGCGCCTGCTGCGATCCTGTTCTCGATGATGCGGCCGGCTGTCGTCGATGCGCCTCCGGTCGGGTGATCGACTCCGACGCCGGGTATCGGAAACGTGCGAGCTCTTGGCAACGGTGCCATTCAGGTGGAGGTCCATGACCATTGTGTAGGTGAAGAAGGCCGTGCGGTCCGCTGACCGGAAGCAGCGATCGGCCTCGGCGCGGCCGTAACCCGAATCTCGGAAAATGATGTAGTAACCAGTCCTGTCGGCCCGAATATCCTCAAACATGTAGGTTTTGAGACGCCTCTTCATGTGAGCCACCGTGGTGGGCATGACGGGGACATGCTCGTGCCCGACGAAGATGTATGGATCGTCTTTGATTTGCGGCGCGATCGGTTCGCTCTCAATGATCGAATCTGGCCTCGGTTTTGGCATCCAGACGCCTTGCACGTTGATCAAGCTTCGCTGAGCTGCGGGTCCCTTGGGTGCGGTCGGAGGGGGCCCGGGAATGGCGTCTTTGGATCTCGGGCCTGTGGGGATTTTCGGGTCGCCCAAAGTCGATGTCGCTTCTTTGCCCTTGTTCAATACCTCTTCCAGCATGCGGGAGCTTTTCCTGCCTTCGGAATCGTACTCGACGCGAACCGTGTTCGCTTCGATTCTCTTCCCGTGCATGGCTCGAATGGCGCGCTTTGCGGCGTCGGCGGCTGTGATCGGAATGGGGCGTGAGCGGTTCGGCTTGGAATCCCTGTAGCGGAAGGTAGCAAAGCCCAGGTAGGTCCCGGTGTCCGGATGCATTTTGTTGCTGCTCTCGGCGATGTCGCCAAAAGAAGCAAAGACCGCTGCGACTTTGGAAAATGCAGTCAGGGGGTTGAAGCCGGTCACAACGACCTGAGTCGGAGGCCCGGGACCGCACGACGTCTTCGCATCATACTTGTACGGCTTCAAGATGTAGGGTGCATGGCGCAACCGGGCTTTCGGGAGGTGGAAGTCGACATTGATGTAGTTCAGCCTCCCGCCCTTGGCCAGGCGGGGGTCTGAGGGGGGAACGTCATCTTGGTTGCCCTGTACGCAGCATTAGCCCAACGACTCCAAATCAAGATGACGCTCCCCCCTCAGTGTAAGAGTATCAAGATGTGCACATACCAATCCAAACTCTTTGTATATCGGTTTCGCCTTTTTCTTTTCGGAGCTCGAAAGTGACGGGTCCAAGAGTGGTTCATATGTGCGCTTAATGCACTTGATCGAACGAGAGGGGTCGCGGCAAGGCACGCGTTCGACGGCCGCAGCGTCATGGACCGATCCGTCGGTGATCGGCAGGAGGCTGTCTGTTCCGTCGTCGTCCCGGCGAGTGATTGTCGACTGCGCCTTGGTAGGGGCAGTGGTGGAGAGATAGGAGGACGGGGACGCGATAGTGGTAGGAGGGGTGAGGGCATGTGGTTTTCTCATGGCGGCCGAGGCGCTCAGTCTCGTCGCGGCACTGAAGGCCGAAGAGCTCGTGCTGGTATGAGAGCTGGCCGAACCTCCAGCGTTGAGCGTGTCTCCAGCGAGCGATTCGTTGTCATCCGTTGAGGGGTGTACGGCATGAGGGCTCGTGCCATTCAGGTGTGAGTTCGAAGCGAAGCCGGCAACGCGCCCGTCGACAATCGGGGAAGACGCTGAAGGGTTCAGGGGGGTGCAGCGGCCATTGGCGTCGGCCGATTGAGCGGACGGGAATTCCTGTGCCTTGGTTTTCGCCCTCTCACGTTCCGTAGCCCTGTCCCTCGCAGCTCGGGGTGCGGCAGGGAAGAACTGGGCGAAACTCGCGCCAGCAGGGCGAGTCATGGTGAGAAAGGGTGACGATTACCGCTGCCGACGACCTCCAACCATCATCTCTGGTGCCGGCGATGCTGAGAGACACCATGCATGAGCGGCGATGAGTACGAATGGCGGCGTCGGAGGGTGATTTACGCGCGCTCGAGCCCTTCACGCGACAGAGATTCAGGGCTTTGTCGGCAGGGAGGGTCTCGGTCGCCTGCGCACGCAAAAAGGGAGCCGTAGAACGAGCCGATGGGCGAGAAAAAAGTAGAAGAGGCTTCAGAAATACATGCGACAAGCCTCGCCTTGTTTCTGCGAGAAGAAAGGCGTTCTGGCCGCCGAAACGAACTGCTGAAGCATGAAGCGGACTAGAGTGAAGTTGAAAGTTTAGGAGCGTGCCAGGGCGTCTGAAGGTCGCGAGTCCCCATTGTGTCGCTAAGCCAGATCTGGACTGGCGTTGTCCGTGCCAAGCTGGCCCGAGCGCCCATAGGAGCAGCATCAGCGGCGTGGATTAAAGGAGCTGGAGGGCTGCAGCGGGAGGGTTGGTGAACGATTGCATCGTCCAATGAGCGATGTTGGTGTCATCGCTGGTTCAGCTCCTGAGCCAGGGGCAACGCACTTCACAGCCAAGACCTAAACCCCTGAGTGAAGACAGGTATGAAATTCTTAATGAATGCCTCGGTTGACGGCGCATTGAGCCCTTATTCGCCGGAGGATGATGTACATAATTAACATAAACCGCAGTGTAAAACCAATCCATCACTGCTGTTAGGGGCTGACACTTTGGTCCGCTTGATGGAACACCGACGTGGTGGTGTGTCCTGCTGCCAACGCGGCACTTTGCAAGCCAAGATGTGCAAACTGGGCCCGAGGGGCTCGAATTCCTCCAAATGAAATGCATGCCAGCCCCAGATCCACCCGCCTGGAACACTTCCTCACCCTTTTCCTAACGCCTTAACCCAACGCCAACCTACCAACCTGCCATACCGTTATTGAGTATCCCAGACAATTCCCAACCAGTTGGTTCCCTCACTCAAACTTCACAGTGAGCTGGAAATCGTCGTCATCATCATCCATGGGAGGCATGCCGCCACCCAATGCATCCTCTTCCTCGTCGCCGTCAAAGATAGACAGGAAGTCTGGCTTATTCAGCTCCTTCGATGACTGAGCGAATCGGGCTGGTGTGATGGTTGCTTCTGAACTTGTCGATGCTGTGCTGATGGATCGCACCAGCGTGCGAGGCTTGGGAGCGACCGGATTCAGGGGCTGACGAGTCACAGAGTCGCTGCTGCTGTTCGCATGGACGGCGGACGAAATGGACCGGCCTTTGTTGTAACCCAAAGTGCTTCGTGAAGCGGCCACTGCAGCTGCCCGCTCCCTGGCTGGAATGGTCGACTGGGCGGCTGAGAGCGCTGGCTTCCGCTTTGGTAGAAGAAACCCCCTGGCTGGGGCTTTCATTGCTGCCGGCGCGGTTGTCTTGGTCAGCGTTGGCTGAGCGAGGCTCGATGGCCTCAGGGGGAGTGCGAGAGCTGAGGCTGCCTTCCTGGATGCGATGGTCGACGGCTGCTTGGGCACCGGACGCGCCACTTTCTTGGGAGCTGTTACGGTTGCTGTGGCGGACGGAGCTGCGCTGCTCTTCTTCTTGAGCACATCCTTGCTCTCCGGGATGTCGCCAATGCTCCAGTCGAACTCCTCCATATCCCTCCGTATCTGCTCCTCGCCACGCTCAAAGCTCCGCTTTTGCCGCTCTTCCATGTCCCGCTCGATAGCGGTTTTGCCCTCGTCGTCGACGCGGTTGAAGTAGTATTGGTAATAGCCCTTGAACAGGTTCTCCGGCTTCAAGCCCTCAAACGTCAAGACGCCGTCGGGGAACACCTCGGACTCGTATGGGATATCCACCGCCCTTGGGGGCGCATATTCAATTTCCTCCTCCTCGAGTGGATCCTTGTCGGTGTGCACTTCAAGCCTTGCGGTTTCGGCTTGAGGCGCGGCGTGCTTCGGGCGAAGGGTGGCGGTCGGTTTGACGTTGGTTTTCTCGATGTCCCGAGCGATGCCCTTGGCACCGGGGGTCTGGTGCGTCGCCCTGGCTTTCGCATTGGTGGTCTTGTTTCCGAGAGGCGCCCGAGCAGTTCGGGGCTCTGAAAGTGGTGTCAATACGAGAAGCATCGTTTCGCGCGGAAGGAACTCACCCGCTGGCGTCACCATGGCCTGCTTCCCGGTCTTGCCCATGCCATTGCCGCCCTTCCCAACCGTAAGCACGTTCTCGTTGTTTCCCTTGCCGCGCAGGACACTCTTTCCGCCGAAGCCATGGTTCGTGTTTTCATCGTTGAGCGGGATCTTCAAGGGGGTTTTCGGATAGCGGGCGCCTGGGGTTTTTGCCTGCAGTTGCTGCTTCGAAGCACCCGCCTGGTGGGTGTAGACGTTCTCCTGGTCGTGATGGGCTGCGAGCATCGTTGCAGGATGCTGGGATGGCCTCCCAGCTGGCGGTTCTGCGGTGAATTTGTGTGTCGATGATCAGTCTCGCAGATTGGTCGGTTCTGTCTGGGGGGAACTGGATCGCGGCGTCGCGTGGCTGGGCTCCGTTTCCGAAATGCGCGCTGGGAACGGCAAACCAGTGTTGGCACAGCAACGGAGCAGCTGCAAGTGACCCCACCATCAGCCCCTGGTCGATCAGACAAGTGACAGCACCCGGCGCAGCAAATGGAAACACCGCCGCTTCGGTGAGGGGCAGAGTGGTCTTCATTTCCTACCAACACCCGTGGACCCATCTGCCTGCTCGCATCCACCGACTTTCTTCCTCCCCCAAACCTCCCAACGTCAGCCTGCGACATCCTTCTGCGACTCTTTCGCTTCAGAAACAACCTTCACTTCCAACACAACCCCGTCTCGCAACCAACATACAAAATGGATCGCATCAAGGAGGTGAGCTGCTGCCCCTTCTTTGGCCCAGACCCCTGTTTGGCCCCACCATTGGGTTCACCAGGACACCCCCCGAAGCGACCACAAGCATCACCCGTTTGGTGTTTCAACACTCGCGTGCCCGGGACAACTGCGTGCTCTTCGGTTGACGCTCTATGGTGATTTCGACGGCTGACGAGATAATGCGCACTCCAGAAAATGAACCAGCTCCGCCTGACGGCCGAGGAGTCGGCGGCCAAGGCTGAGGAGCTCCAGGGCAAGGTCAAGACGCTCGAGCAGGAGAACCTGCAGAAGGAGCAGGAGATTGTCTCCCTTACGCACAAGAACAGTGTGCTAGAGGCCGAGGTAGAGAAATTCGAGGCGCAAGTCAAGGAGCTCAAGGCCGCGGCCAGCGAGGGCCAGCAGCACGGAACCCAGAACGAAACGCTGACTCGAAGGCTGCAACTTCTCGAGGAAGAGGCCGAGGAAGCAGACAGGACTTTGCGCGAGGCCAACGAGAAGTAAGCCTCGCCCCGGAAACCCCTACCTTGCTATCCCATGTTCTGATGCTAACCCCTTTCCTTCACCAGGCTTCGCCAGACCGACGTCAAGGCCGGCCACTTCGAGCGGAAAGTCCAGGCCCTCGAGCAGGAGCGCGATCAGTGGGAGTCCAAGTACGAGGAGATGGCCAAGAAGTACGCCGCGGTCCAGAAGGACCTGGAGGACTTCCAGAGCGAGATGAACAACATCTAAGCATAGCGAGCGTACTTGGGCCGGATAGCGGGTTTCGTTGCGTCGAGCTGTGTCTTGCAGATCTGGGTTCCTTACATGTGGCATGTCGCACCGAAGGAGGAGGGTCATTAGCACTGCCAAAGTACCTTACTTACATAGTGCTGCGACACTTCAGACACATTTACCCCCTTGAAAACGCCTCTCTTGTCGCGAAGTTTGTTCGCTTCGAATATGGTGTTGCCTCGGGCCACCCGGCTATGATCTTTTACTCCGCTTTGCCCTCTGTTTCTTCGCTTCTACGGCCCGCTCAAACTTGTTTTCATACCGGAATTTCTTCTTCTTCTTGGTCGGATGTTTTGGCTTCTTGTCGGAGCCACTCTTGTCCTGGCCCCCCTTTTCCGCAGCGCCCTCCTCCTCCGGTTCGTCCTCTGAGGATTGCTCCAGCTCTGGTTTATGCAAGCCGTCCCGGTCAACGCTGACTGCTTCCACGGTGACCGTTGTGTACTTGTCTTCGTCGATGTATTCCTCCTCCAGGTCGATTGGTGCTTCGGGCACCTCGGTGTCTGACACGCCTCCCCACTCCTCGTCGGAGCTGTTCTGGTTCTGCTCGGTCGTGCCGGCGTACTCGGCCTCCCGGAGGATCTTGTTGATCGCCTGGACGTGGTCCTCGACGGCCTGCTTCCGTTCCTCTCTGATCTGCAGCCGACTTGTTAGCTCAACAGTTGTGCAAACAACCCCAGAATGCCTATTGTTCCATACCTGCTTCCGCATCTCAATCTTGTCCTCCCGCGCCTGACGCTCGGCTACCTCCTGCGCATGCTTGATCCGCGCCTGCTTGCGCTTGTGGAACCCTGTGAGATACTCGGCGCGGGCATCTTTGTCGAATGTGATCTCCTCGATCGTATGGGTCGCCTTTCTCTTCTTTGGCGGCGGCACCAGCGTGCTCTTCCGTGGCCTCGGTTGCGCGAACATTTTGACTCTCTTGCCTTGAACCTCTTTCTTGCACTCCTCAAGCACTTTGGACCTTGGAGGGACCTGAAATTCAAGTTGACTATCCGCATGCCGATTCTGATTGGCTGCCCGTCTGACAGGACCGCCCAGACACTTGCGACGCTTCCGCTTATCGCGGTTCCTGCCGGTCCCCACCGCCCTCGCCCAGCCGTTGGTGCAGCTGCATGCATCATCCATCCCAAGGGACGGGAGCCAGGCCAGGAGCTCCTGCGATCGCGACCGAGCCGCAGCAACCGCCAACCAAACCCACCACCCACCACCACCACCAACGCCGACGCAGCACGCAACCCCGGCATCACCGGCACCACAACAACAACAGCAACGATGAAGCTCTCCACAACAGCAACCCTGCTCGCCTGCGCAGCATCACAAGCGCACGCCTTCTCCGACTCGTCCCCATTCATCCTCTTTTCCACAGCCAAGTCCGTCCCTCCCGTCCCACTCCCCCAAACCCATCTCAAGCCAAAGCAACCAAACTAACCCCCCCGCCAGACTCTCACCCCCGGCTACCCAACAGCAGCAGCTCCAAACCGCCGCCCAAGTCCTCACCACCGCCCAGTCCCTCCTCGCCTCGTGCCCGACCCGGCGTTACCTCCTCATCTCGCAGCCCAACATGCACGCCGCCGACCTCCGCGGTGACGGATCCAACTCCGGGTGCGGCACGATGCCGAACCTGTGCCGCGCCGTGCGGGACGCCGGCGCCCGGGACAGCGTCTGGTCCGTGGCCGAGGTGATCGGCCAGGTTTCCGGCAAGCCGATCGGGGAGTACGTGCGGGAGGCGTGCGCGCGGGAAGGGGTGGTGGAGGGGGAGGTGAGCGTGGAGAGGGTCGAGCTGCGGCATTTGCCGGCGGTGTCGGAGCAGGAG
>Ga0247824_10002214_pt1 | contig 10841 bp, 6 predicted proteins | sample 13C_PalmiticAcid_FD_194412 | JGI IMG/M metagenome (GOLD analysis project Ga0247824, IMG submission 194412) | Soil microbial communities from agricultural site in Penn Yan, New York, United States - 13C_PalmiticAcid_Day48 | ecosystem: Environmental > Terrestrial > Soil > Agricultural land...
GATGGTGCTTCACCCTTACCTGGCTTGCCGTTCATAATCTCTTTGCCACAGCTCCACCCAAAGCTGTATCGACTGGCTGCATGAACAGTTTTGTCCTTGGTTTCCTCAGGCAATGCAGCAAATGTAGAGGCCAGTTTCAAAAGACGCTCGCGAAGTCCCAAATACTCTGAAGGGAGGTTGCTAACGAGCAGCAGACCGAGGCAGTGGTCATGAGAACCAAAAGCCTCCTCGATTTGCGCAGACACGTCCTTGCCGGAAATCAGGTCCTGATAGTCGACGACGACGACTTTGCTTTGCTTCTGGTCCTAAAAAAGAGCGAAGAGTCAAAGGAACAAGGTGAGAACCCTAGGAAGAGGAGGTTTCCCGTTCTGGAGGAGGCGCCCTCAGGAGTGATGCACATACTGAAGTCATGATGAGTTGACGTTTCTCAAGTGTGAATGGAAGAGTGAGAGTGAAAGTGAAAGAGTCTGTCAAAGGACGCATTTGTCCATGTGGCAAGCATTCACCCTCTTAAGGGCTTTGGCGGCAATGGCTCACACCTTCACTTTGACACCTCATGCTTCCCCGTTTTCAACCTCATCACAAAGTATGTTTGGCCTTCCAGAGCTCGACGATGTTATCTGTCTACAGTTGACACGACACGACTTGGCACAGTGTGCGCAAGTCAACAGGATGTGGCATACCGCTGTTACGCCATACCTTTGGGGCGATCTTTCATGCCTGGAAATCTCTTCCGATACTCAACGGATGGCGTTCAGGACACTCGTTTACGAGGACTATCTTCACGAGAAACGACAAAGCAAAGAACATGGTGCTGAAGAACCTCCATCGTCTCAACTGCCATCCTTATCAGCATTGACAAAGTACATCCCTTGGATTCAAGTGTTACCGGATCCTGAAAACCTTTTTCGCCCATCACCACACAATACAATTCAACCACAATTGACGAAAGAGAGCAAGGAAACAACGGAAAAGATGCTACAACTTCATCTCGTCGATCGCTGTCGCTCCGCCAGATTATCATACTACCGTTTGTATTACGATTCCTACGGATTGGACCACCTCGATGAGGCGATCACAGCATCCATCCTTCCTCGTGTACGCCATCTCTCCGTTCAAGCAAACTACCATATCAATGTCGGCGAGCTCCACCAACTGAGGCGCTTACTGAATCACTGCTCAACCAAACTGGAAAGTCTCACGATTGATTTCGAGTACCATTACAACAACGCGTGGTTCTGCAGGCTTCCAGGTGACAATCGTGAGATTCGCTTTAACGATCGCTTCAAGGACGAGGGAGAGAGCTTGGAGACTCTTGAGCCGAAAGAATGGTCTTCTCTCAAGGAATTGGCTTTGAGTTTATCAGAGTGTACTGACGCACCACAGCCGTCCCAGTTCTGGTCTTGGTTGTTCGGACAATGTGGGCAGGCAGACCGTCTGGATGTCTCGAGGATCCGACAAGGGACTGGTGTTGCCGTTGCACAACTCGCGTTGGACCACATGCCTAACCTCGTCCATATCACATTGGGTCGCGATTCGGGCAATGGTTGGGATTACCCTCTCAGGGACGAGGAGGTCGCAGCGCTTCTTGGAGGATCACGCAAGGGATGGACGACCATACGATTGAGGAGCAATACTGGCTTTCGAGGACTTTCGCTGGGCGAACTGAATAGGCATTTTTCAACACTTGAGGCATTCGAGGTCGGTGTCAACTACAAATACGTGTTCCTCAGAAAGGAGCACCTAGAGCGTGTGCTTAGCTCCTGCCCTAAGCTCCACACATTCGCGGACAACGACGAAAGGACTTTGTTTGATGCAGGGCACAAGAGCTTTCGCAACCGCGAATTCATTGACAGAGATCTTGAATCAGGATTGTACAGGCCCTGGGCATGCGAACCCTCCCTCAAAGTGCTCAAGATCCAAATTCTCGATATCCCATCGAAGACTATGGGACCCTTTGGTGGAATGCAGGAGTCATACCCAGGGCAAGGACGAGAGATCCAGGAACTCGTCTACGGTCGACTTGCACGCATGACCAACTTGGAGACATTGTGGTTGGGGCGGAAACCTTACCGTAAAATGGCCTCGAGATCGGGGGGAAAGCTACCTTATTGCCTGGAGATGTCGCTAGAGAGTGGATTGCACAAGTTATCAACACTGAAGAATCTAGAGGAGTTGAATGTGACATGTTTGGCGGTGAGAATTGGTGTTGAGGAAGTCCAATGGATGGTGGAGAACTGGCCAAGGTTGCGAGTCATCTATGGACTTGACGGAAACAGTAGTAGTGAAAAAAAAGCAGTGGAATGGCTGAAGGAGCATCGCCCTGGGATTAAGCTGTCGAGATGACTTTGGCGTGCTGAACAATACAATCAAATCACCGATATTAGGGACCTTCATGACTTGTGATCCAAAGCACAGCCGCACCAAATGTGTTGGCAAACACTCGAAAGCTCGTTCTTCCTCATTCCTTCGTTCCTCCTCATTCCTTCGTTCCTCATCATTGCACACCTTCCTCGTCTTCCTCTTCACAGCAGCTATGTTCAATGTTCCGGAGCTCGATAACATGTTATGCAGTCTGCTGACACGACACGACCTGGCGCAGTGTGCACGAGTCAACAGAAAGTGGCACACCGCTATTGTTCCTTCACTTTGGAGAGACCTCTCATGTCTGAATGACTCTTCCGATACTCAACGACAGGCGTTCATAACATTGATTTATGAGGACTATCTTCACGAGAAACGACAAGACGATCGGCATGAAGGAGAGCATGGAACTGAAGAACCTACACAAGCACGACCACAATTCTTAGCGACCTTGACAAGGTACATCCCTTGGATTGGATTGCTACCAGATCCTGAAAATCTTTTTAAACCATCTCAACAGCAGGGGATATTGAGTGAAGACAGTAGTCCGACCGAAAAGATACTGCTACTTCATCTCGTCAACCGTTGCCGCTACGCCAGAATATCACACTTTTGCTTGTATTACGATAGCCATGGATCGCATCATCTCGATCAGGAGATCACATCGTTTGTACTTCCTCGCGTTCGCTATCTCTCAGTCCAAGCAAAATACCATGATGAGTTTGGAGGGATCCGCAAACTGCACCACTTGCTTGATCAGTGCTCAACAGCATTGACGAAGCTCACTCTCGATATCGACTTTCAATATGCCGACGAGCAGAACATCAAGGCCCCAGCTGAGCAGGATTTTAACGACATAGAGGGTGCAACTAAACCGGAAGAATGGCCGCATCTCAAGAAAGTGGTCTTGAACCTTTGGGGCTGCTTTGGCGCTCTACAACCTTCAAAATTTTGGTCATGGTTGTTTCAGCGATGTGGACGAGTGGAGAATCTGAAAGTCTCTCAGATCCGACCAGGTCCCGAAGTATTCATAGCCGAAGCGGCGATGGCCCATATGCCTAACCTCGTCCATATCACATTGGGCCAAGATACCATGCATGATAGAATAAGCTACCTCATCCAAGACCATCAGGTTGCGACATTCCTTAGAGCATCACGCAAGGGATGGAAATCTGTGAGATTGAAGCTCTTTGCGACTTTCAAGAGACTCTCAATGGAAGCTCTGGAGAAAGATTTCGCCACGCTCAAAGTATTCGAGGCAGTCGTAATCGGTGCACCCCACGGCCCTACAAACGACCATCTATTACGACTCCTAGGCTCCTGCCCAAATCTCCAAGCTTTATCAAGGAGCCAACAAGACCTTCACTTGATACAAAACGGCTTTGCACACAGCCTGTTCGTGGATCGAGATCCTAACACGGACTTGCTCAAGACTTGGGCATGTGAGTCCACTCTCAAAGTGCTCAAGGTCAGTATTGGACATATCCCAAGACCAGACTTGATGGGGCAAACCGGCATTATTCGCGAGACATACCCGGGCCAAGGACGAGAGATACAGGGAATTGTGTATGACCGCATTGCGCGATTCACCAACTTGGAGGAATTGTGGTTGGGCCCCCAACCTTTGCACCTTTGCTGCCTGGAAATGTCGCTAGAGAGTGGATTGCACAAGCTATCAAGGTTGACGAAGTTGAGAGGATTGAGTGTAATAGGTATGGCGGTGAGGATCAGTGTCAAAGATGTTCAGTGGATGGTGGAGCACTGGCCAAGATTGCAAGTCATCGATGGACTAGACGAAGGTAATGATGACGGGAAAGAAGCAGTCGAGTGGTTGAAGGAACACTACCCTAGAATCACACTGTCAAGATTGAACACTCGATCATTATCAACAACAACCGCTGCCATTGCATGACGGATGCTCCCACAATAAAGACACGCATCGTGCATGTCTACCACTTTTTTCCCGCGAGTTTAAGGGGTGCAAGGCGGCGAAGCCCTAACCGCGCTCATGTGTTCCTGTTCCTCATCAGCAAACTCCTCGTCTTCCTCCTCATCGCAAGCATGTTCGACATTCTAGAGCTCGATGACATGGTGTGCAGACTGCTCACACGACACGACCTAGCACAGTGTGCACGAGTCAACAAGAAGTGGAACTCTATCGTCATTCCTCTCCTTTGGAAGGACCTCTCTTGCTTGGAGAATGCCTCCTACGTTCAACGTCGAGCCTTCAGGACACTGATCTTGGAAGATTACTTTTATGTACAACAGGCGGCTGCGATGCAAGAGGAAGAACATGGAACCGAGCAATCTATGCCCACACCACCATCCTTATCAACCCTGACAAAGTACATCCCATGGATTCAAATGTTACCAGATCCTGAGCGTTGCTGTCGACCCCTATACGACACAACTCTAACAGGGCAACCATGGGCCGAACGGGGCAGAAAACCCACTGGAAAGGAGCCGCTACTACATCTCGTCAATCGATGTCGTTCGGCTAAAGTATCGCACTATTGCTTGGCCTATGATTACTACGGATTGGACGACCTTGATCAAGCGATCATGGAGGCTATACTTCCTCGTGTACGCCATCTCACTGTTGAGGCAAACTACGACATCAGATTTGGAGGGCTCCACACACTCCGGCACCTACTGGATCAGTGTTCAACGGCGTTGGAAAAACTGACTTTTGAAATCGAGTACCAACCCCATGACGACTGGTATCATCGGCTTTTAGAAGTCAGGGGTCTCAGCAGGGAAACAGAGGTTCCGGACACCTCCGAGCCAGAAGGGATGGCCTGGCCATCCCTCAAGGCATTGGTCTTACAACCACGGAACTGCGTGGATGCTCCACAGCCTACAGAGTTCTGGACATGGGTATACAAACGATGCGGACAAGTGGAGAATCTGGAAGTTTCCAAGATCAAAAACCTACAAGGTCCCGAAGTGGCCATTACAGATGCTGCGTTAGCCCACATGTCCAACCTCGTCAATATCACATTGGGCTGCGATACTTTTGCTGGTCGGAATTTCCCCATCAGAGACAACCAGGTCGCAACATTTCTTGGAGGATCGCGCAAAGGATGGAAGGCGGTGAGATTGAAGAGCAAAACATGTTTTCAGAGCCATTCCATGAAGATCCTGGAGAAACACTTTCCGACGCTCGAAGTGTTTGAGGTAGGCGTGAGTGACACGCAGTATGGTCCTACGAACGAGTGCCTACTACAAGTCCTCAACTCCTGTCCCAAGCTCCACACCTTCATGGACAATGATCAAGATTGTTACATCAAACATGTGCATGATCGCCTTATACACAGCGCATTCATCGATAAGGATCCTGTTACGGGCGTGTACAAGACTTGGGCATGTGAGTCCTCTCTCAAGGTACTCAAGGTCTGTGTTGCAAACATCCCAAGACCAGACATGACACCAGACATGACAGACACGGCAGACGTGACGGGAACCATGAATATTCAGGAAAGATACCCGGGTCAAGGGCGAGAGATCCAAGGATGTGTATACGACCGTATCGCGCGACTGGTCAACCTAGAGACTTTATGGTTGGGTCATAGATCTTATGTCGGCCCCGGGTCCCCGTATTATGGCACGAAGGATCAAATTTATTGCCTGGAGATGTCGCTAGAGAGTGGATTGCACAAGCTAGCGGGGCTGAGGAATCTGGAAGAGTTGAGTGTATCGGGTATGAAAACGAGAATCGGTGTGAAGGAAGTTCAATGGATGGTGGAACACTGGCCCAGACTGCAGATCATCTATGGACTTTACGAATCGAGTTACGACGGGAAAGCAGCAGTAGAGTGGTTGAAGGAGCACTATCCCGAGATTAACCTGTTGAGACTTTGAGAACCATAGAACATCTGGGCAACATATTGTACGAAGACAAGGTTCAACGCCTGCATGCATCCTGTCGTAGCAGTTGAAGGTTGCGATGTGAATTTCAAGTGCGAGAGGTGCGTGCGAGAACTGTTCCCCATTGCTTTGTACTCATTGCGTAACTCCTCATCGTCTTCCTCCTCATCGTTTAACATGCTCGATCTTCCAGAACTCAACGACGTTGTCTGTCTACAGTTGACGCGGCACGACCTAGCACAGTGTGCACGAGTCAACAAGAAGTGGCATGCTGTCGTTCTCTGGTACCTTTGGCGGGACCTCTCATGCCTGAACAACTCTTCCGACGCTCAACGACAGGCGTTCATGACACTGCTTTGTGAGGACTATCTTCATGAACGACAAGTCGCTGGAGAGTCTCTACAAGCTCGAGCACCAACCATATCAACATTGACAAAGTACATCCCGTGGATTCAAATCCTACCCGATCCCGAAAATCTCTTTCGATCACTAAACAACACGAGACGGCCATGGGAACTATTGACTGGAGATGACGAGGGGCCGACTGAGAGAATGCTGCAATTCCACCTCTTCGATCGCTGTCGTTCTGCCAAACTATCGCACTTTTGCCTGCGATATGATCACCATAAACTGGACGATCTCGATCGGGCGATCTTAGAGTCTGTACTTTCCCGTGTGCGCCATCTCTCTGTTCAAGCGACCTATCATTACGAGATAGGGGAACTCGACAAACTACATTACCTACTGGACAAGTGTTCGACGGCACTGGAGAAGCTGACCTTCGATATTGACAACCATTACGTTGACAACATGATTCGCAAGATGATACGTGACAAGTATCTCAAAATTCAAGGTAGCCAGGGTTCCAACGATGGAGACTATTCGGATGGGGTTGGACCAAAAGAATGGCCCTCTCTCAAGGAGTTGGTCTTAGGCGTACGATATGGCCTTCACCCTCCACAACCTTCAAAGTTTTGGTCATGGATCTTCAAGCGATGTGGACAAGTAGAACATTTGGCGGTCTCCAAGATGAATGACCAACGGGGTTCTGAAGCGGTCATTACAGAAGCCGCGTTGGCCCACATGCCAAACCTTGTCCATATCACACTGGGTCATGATCTCGATGATGACTTTACCTTCTTCCGAGACAATCAGGTCGCAACACTTCTTGGAGGATCACGCAAGGGATGGAAGACTGTGAGATTGCAGAACGCCTCGAGCTTTGAGAGCCTTTCGATGGAGGTCCTGGGGAAGCACTCGACTACGCTTGAGGTCTTTAGAACAGACGTACCCGATATGTATTCAAGAAATTCAAGCCTAATACGAGTACTCAAGTCCTGTCCCATTCTTCACACATTTGCAGACAGCGAGCATAAAGCTTACTTCAGACATCCCAATGCGCTCATCGAGTTCATCGATCAAGATCCCGAAACGGGTTTGCTCAGGGATTGGGCATGCGAACCCTCCCTCAAGGTGCTCAAGATCCGAATTCCTAATATCCCAAGACCAGACATTACAGGAGAGATGGGATTCAGAAATATTCGGGAGACATACCCAGGTGAAGGACGAGAGCTCCAAGGGCTATTGTACGACCGGCTTGCGCGACTGACCAACTTGGAGACATTGTGGTTGGGTAATGGACCTTGCCTCAGAAGATCGAGATATAGCATGGAGAAGCAAAAGTGTTGCCTGGAGATGTCGTTGGAGAGCGGACTGTACAAACTAACAGGACTGAAGAAGCTGAAGGAATTGAACATTACAGCCATGGAGTTGAGAGTCGGCGTGAAGGAAGTTCAGTGGATGGTGGAGCACTGGCCTAGATTGCAGATCATCTATGGACTCGCGGAAAACAACCATGCTGGTGAAAAGGCAGCTGAGTGGTTGAAGAAGAACTTCCCCGGCATAAGACTGATGAGATTATGAGATACATGTACACAATTGTCCATGAGCACGCTAGTATTGTCTTTGGTCTCGGCGACCATCTATTGTTTCGATTGGGTACACCCACGTCGTAAATTGAAGGGTCAGAGGGTACGGTAACCCCTCCTCGTTGCTTTACTACTTATTGCGTAACCTCATCGTCTTCCCCATCGCAAGCATGCTTGATCTTCCAGAACTCAACAACATAATTTGTCTACAGTTGACACGACACGACCTATCACAGTGTGCACGAGTCAACAAGAAGTGGAACACTGTCGTTCTCCCGTACCTTTGGCAGTACCTCACAAGCCTGCACAACTCTTCCGACGCTCAACGACAGGCGTTCATGACACTGCTTTGTGAGGACTATCTTCATGAACGACAAGGCGCTGGAGAGCTTCTGCAAGCCCGACCACCATCCATACTGACAAAGTACATCCCGTGGATTCAAATCCTACCGGATCTGAGGAGTCTTTTTCGACCGCCACGGGAGCTATTGACTGGAGATGGCGAGGAGCCGACTGAGGCGGTGCTGCGATTCCATCTATTGGATCGCTGTCGTTCCGCCAAACTATCACACTTTTGCCTGCGTTATGATTATTGCCATAACCTGGGCGATTTTGACCAGGCATTCTTGGAGTCCGTACTTTCCCGTGTGCGCCATCTCTCTGTTCAAGCGACCTATCATTACGAGATAGGGGAACTCGACAAACTGCAGTACCTACTGGACAAGTGTTCGACGGCACTGGAGAAGCTGACCTTCGATATTGACAACCATTACGTTGACAACATGATTCGCAAGATGATACATGATCGTTTTCTCAAGCTTCAAGGTAGCCAGGATCCCAACAAAGGAGGCGACTCGAACGAGATTGAACCGAAAGAATGGTCCTCCCTCAAGGAGTTGGTCTTAGGCGAACGACATGGCCTTCACTCTCCACAACGTTCAAAGTTTTGGTCATGGATATTCAAGCGATGCGGACAGGTAGAGCACCTGGAGGTCTCCAATGTGAATGACAGATATGGTTCTGGAGAGGCCATTGCGAAAGCCGCGTTGGACCACATGCCAAACCTTGTCCATCTCACATTGGGTCACGATCTCGATCTCGATGAGAGCTCCACCTCCGTTTTCAATGACCATCAGGTCGCGACACTTCTTGAAGGATCGCGCAAGGGATGGAGGACTGTGAGGTTGAAGAGCACCTCAAGCTTTGAGAGTTATTCGATGGAGGTTCTGAAGAAGCACTCGACCACTCTTGATGTCTTTAAAAACGAGGCAAACGAGATACACGCAACAATTTCAAGCGAGCACTTATTGTGGGTACTCAAGTCCTGTCCCATCCTTCGCACATTCACTGACGGCGAGAGACGATATTACCGTAGATACTTCTATCTACCCGGCAACCTCATCGATCAAGATCCTGAAACGGGTCTGCTCAGGGCTTGGGCATGCGAACCCTCCCTCAAAGTGCTCAAGATCCGAATTCCTGATGTCCCAAGACCAGACATCACTGAAGAGATGGGATTCAGAAATGTTCGGGAGAAGGACGAGAGCTCCAAGGGCTATTGTACGACCGGCTTGCGCGACTCACCAACTTGGAGACATTGTGGTTGAGTAATGGACCTTACAGTCCTACGAGATCGAGATATAGCATGAGGAAACAAGAGTGTTGCCTGGAGATGTCGTTGGAGAGTGGACTGCATAAGCTATCAGGACTGAATAAGCTGAGGGAATTGAATATTGCAGCCATGGAGGTGAGAGTCGGCGTGAAGGAAGTTCAATGGATGGTGGAGCACTGGCCTAGATTGCAGATCATCTATGGACTCGCGGAAAACAACCATGACGGTGAAAAGGCGGCTCAGTGGTTGCGGAAACACTGCCCCAGGATTCAATTGCTGAGATTGTATGGAACACAGTGACGCGCGAAAGCAACGAAGGTAGCCTTCGTAAGTTCGTATCACCGAACGGGCGAAATAAAGGATGGGTGTCTTCTTAAGGGCCTTGAGGGAGCCAAGGTTCACTCATCGTTCCAGTCCTCATTGCTTCACATCATTGTCTTTCACCGAGCAAGCATGTTAGGCCTTCCAGAACTTGACGACGTTATCTGTCTGCAGTTGACACGGCACGACCTAACACAGTGTGCACGAGTCAACAAGAAGTGGCACACTGTCGTTATCCCATACCTTTGGGGTGATCTCTCTTGCCTGAGTGACTCTACCGTTACTCAACGACGAGCGTTCACCACACTACTTCTGGAGGATTATCTTCGCAGTCAGCAGCAGCAAGCCGAATCGCAGAAGGATGAGCCCAGTACTGAGCGACCTGCGCATGCACAACCACCATCCCCATCAGCACTGGCAATGTACGGTTTTTGGATCCGAACCTTGCCAGATCCAAATGGACTTGTTCAACTGTCGGATGGTTCAATGCAACGGGCACCACAGGCATTCAAAAAACAAACCATGGAATCAATTGAACTGGAGCTACTTTCTCATCTCTTTATGCGTTGCCATGCCGCTCAAATATCGAACCTCCACCTGGATTATGACGATTTCGAGCAATCAATTGTCCAACTAGCACTTCCTCGTGTACGCCATCTATCTGTCCGAGCCTTTTATCACGGCAAGCGAGGAGAGATGTGGACGCTGAAGCGTTTGCTGAATCGGTGTTCAAGCATGCTGGAGAAACT
>Ga0247824_10002215_pt1 | contig 10836 bp, 6 predicted proteins | sample 13C_PalmiticAcid_FD_194412 | JGI IMG/M metagenome (GOLD analysis project Ga0247824, IMG submission 194412) | Soil microbial communities from agricultural site in Penn Yan, New York, United States - 13C_PalmiticAcid_Day48 | ecosystem: Environmental > Terrestrial > Soil > Agricultural land...
TCTGAAAACCCTTTATCATCACCCACCCCGTCCCGCCAGACATCAAGTTCAAGCAAGGGCCGCTGGTCTAGTGGTATGATTCTCGCTTAGGGTTCACAAACCTGAGCAATTTCTGCGAGAGGTCCCGGGTTCAATCCCCGGGTGGCCCCCTTGACACCTCCCTCCTTCAGTCCTTTCTTCAGGGCCGCTGGTCTAGTGGTATGATTCTCGCTTAGGGTTCAAACCTGAGCACGTTCTGCGAGAGGTCCCGGGTTCAATCCCCGGGTGGCCCCGTGAAGTGCCTGGAGAGGGGAGGTGGTTCTTTTTGATTCGTGTGGTGTTGGTTCGGGGCAGACAGAGGACATTCTGGGGCAGCGAGGGGATGAGCAGCAGTGTCTTCCTTTTGGCATTGGGAAGGCAAAAACCAGGGCCATCGGCGCCAAACCCTCAATGACACTCCCCATCCTCGGGATCCCACCCCTCCCCCACCTTCCCTTGGAACACCTCCCGACTCGAATAAATACTCTCCCTCAGCCCGTAGTCATTATCCCACCAGATCCCCAGCCTCTCATACGCGTCGATCTTGTACCCTATCCCCAACGCGACCTCCCTCCTCACAGCCCCAATCTCCGCCAGCGCCTCTAGCACCCTCGTCACCTCCGCCACGTCCCGGAAGTCCCGCGTGTACACGCACACCACCCGTTCTGGGTCGACTGCCGCCCAGGGCCCGGGGGGGGGTTCGAGGCTTGCGCCGTGGCCGAGGTCCCCTGCTTGGACAGCGGCGCGGATGGCGTGCCACACTGTGAGGCGGTCGGCTGCAGAGGGGAAGATCATCCACTGGGTTTATCCGTCAGCCATCCGTCCCTTTGAGGAAAAAAAGTACCATGAGAGTAGGAGAATGGCCGGGTACCTTGCCGCGAACAACACCCCACCGCCCCGCGGCATCCCAGAGTGCGCGACGGAGGACCTTGCACGCGGCCTCGCGCGCGGGGTCGCCCCAGTCGAGGCCGGCGGCGGCGGTGGCTTGGTGGGTGGTGAAGGTGGAGAGGAGGGCGGTGCCTTCTTCCTGGAAGGCGGCGAGGGCGTCGTCGGAGGGGGAGTGCGGGTCGGTTGTGGCGGGTGAGGCAGAGGGTGGGGGTTGCATGTTGTTTTGGGTTGAGGAAGGGGTCGGTGATGTGATGTGATGGAGGGAGAGGGGTTGGGTCAAGACGGCGGGGGATGTTGCAACTCTAGGCAGACATCCGCCCAGCTTGATTGCGCAGGGAGGCGTGGTGATTGGCCCGAGCATCACAGGCCTGCCACCTTTGTTGCTGAGCGGGTTGCGTTGCGGGCAGAGGAGGCCTTGGAGGAGCACATACATACTAATCCATCGAAACAACGTTAACCGGTCATTTCGCCACATTCTTGACATTTCCAACATCTGGATTCTGCGAGAAAACCGCCACCACATTGTCACATTGAACTGGAGTTTTGTCCGTCAGGTTGTGTCCCGGCCACCATCCTTGGAGCGCCCCACTTGCCGAAACCAGAACCGACTTCATAACTCCACGTGACTCGACTCTCACGGGAAAAGCTACTCGCGTGTAGGAGCCTGCTCTAGTGACAAGGGAAATAACACTGGAAAAGAAACGAGATAATCTAGGAGATGTCGACCGAGGTCGAAAACGGCTCCTGTGGCGCCATGTCGCGTTTCCGACCTGAGTTTGAGCCTCAGATGGATAGCTCACGAGGTGTTATCTTACTCTCGCCGTGAAACTCCAGGCCATTTCTGTCGCCTGTCTGACCATGTTCCGAGCCATACGCATGAGTGCTCTTGTTTGTAATCCTGAGCGGGTTGAAGTCCCAAGTCAGGCTGTGATCCTCCGCGTTTGGTTATCCCCCTGTGCTCCCGCACGCGAGGTCATGGAAACTCGCAATCCGTGTTGGATGTCGATTGAGGTCATGGTGAAGACAACAATGGGGACTGATGCTTCAGAGATTCCAGATCCTCAGTCCCTCTTGAATATTAGTACTTGGCCTTCGGTTGGAGAATAAGCAGACACATATCTCATGAACTGCTCCTCCTTGCTTGGTGCTAATTATCTGGAACTCGACAACCGCCGAATTCAAGACACGAGCTCTGTGCTGTCCCCAAAATATCTGCCCTGTCATGTGTTCCTCCTCGAGCAGCTCGCCGAAAAAAAAGCCATGTCTTCTATCCCATCTCACCACGCGTCGCCCCACATAAACACGCTTCACGTTTTTCCCATGGACTGCTATTGCTCCTGCTATTCTGGTTTACTTTCCTATTGTCCATTCCATTTTCCTATTGTGCGAATTCTGAATGTGCGCTCTGCGCCGGCGCGCGCCCCACCCCCGTCACCCCGTGGTTGCGAGTATTTATTTTCTCGCCCACCGCACCCTCTCCTCTCCTCTCCCTCTCACCTTTCTTCTTCGTCACACAAGTTCGCAGCCCACCCAACCGAGCATCTTCTCCGGTTGTTTTGCCCCGAGCTCCCCCCAACCTTCTTCGCCTTTCTTCTTTTTCTCTTTAAAAAATGCCATACCAGACCAATGCCACGCGTCGCGACAAGCGCCGGGCCGCGACGCGGGCGGCCGAGGCGCACCAGCAGGGCGACGAGGTCGATCAGGTATGTGTTAATTACCCAGCGCATCGCGAGTTTCGCGTTCAAAATTATTGCGACCAACACACTGACACTCTCAACTCCATCAGCAGGCCAACATGGCCATGGAGGTCGACGACGAGACCGGCCCCGTTGGTGGCCAGCCGACCCCCGCCGGCAGCACTTCAACCATGGTAAGTCCTTCGAACGGGCATCCGCCGGTCGATGTTCCAGAATTGGAACGCTATTCTCACCCTCACTTCCCCATCCCCCTTCCCATTCCTCGCTTCACATTCCCCAACACACCCCTGCCACCACATCTCCCGGGCATAGACCACAGCCTGCCGCAAACATCAAGAGACCGCCTTCTTCATCACATCACCAGGCCTGGACCTGCGCGCCGGCCTGATCAATGTGACGGTCGTCTTGCATGAGGGGCTGTCTGGTGGGCAACCGGCAATGGGAAACCTGCGCTGGTTGCATTGGCATTCCAGTCCCAAGGGACTCAGCTTAGCCTCCGCACCAGTTGCCCGATGGGAGAATCACCACGTCACGCTTTGCTGGGTCGGGAGTCGTTGCCTGGCAGCGCGGCTCTCGCGCAGACCGCCCGCATTGTTTGACCTGGGACCACGAGCCCGCTCTGACATGGGTCGCTTCGACTGGCAATGAAGGAATTCCATTCCGACGCCGGGCATGCGCCTGTCGACGAGCCGTTCTGGGCCCGGGTCTGGCTGGATGATGCAGGGCCTCTGGCGTTTTCCGACACTCATGACTTACTCAGCTTTGGCCTCATCGCTGACTGGACTTTAGATTGCCCCGGGCGGTCACAACGAGGGTGCGGTTCAGGCTGTGGAGGAGGGCACCAATGCCGACACCTTTAACGTGGCCAACGTTGGCCACGCGCTGGCGGCTGTGGTCCGCCACACGACCCGCGACAACCTCGAGGCGCTGATCCGCGCCACCGGCCACGACATGGACACCCTCCTTGAGCTGGCCACCAGCGGCGAGCATCCCCAGGCCGCGACCAACATCATTTTCGCTGCCACTTTGCAGCGTATGTCGCAGTTTGTCGAGGCCAGTTGGGACGAGACTTTCACCTCGCAGGCCGAAACCAGCGAAGTGCAGCTCGCCCAGTCGGACTACCTGCGGGCCCTCCACTCGCGCATGGCCGCCCTGGAGCGCGAAGCCGCTGCCGCCGCCTCCTTTGGTGCCAACCGCATGGCCGCCGACGCGATCGCCGCCATCGGCCCCACCTCCCCCCTGGCCGTCCGCATTGCCGAGCTCGAGGCCACCGTCTCCGATATGCAGGAGGTCATCGAGATGCAGGCGCACAACAACGATAACGGCGAGGAGGAAGCGGACATCGCCAGCGGCATCAACGCCAACATGGCGCGGACGCTGGCGCGCATCCGGCAGCTGCGCGAGATGCGGCGCGAGCGCGAGTCCCAGGTCTCCGACCGCATGGACCAGCAGCGCGGGGCGGAGGTCGGCCAGCTGGCGCAGCAGATCGGTGCGCTGCAGGCAAGGACCGAGGCGCTTGAGAAGCGGGAGCAGCTGGCGGCCAAGGCCCAGAGGGAGATGCGCAACTTCCAGATTGCATATCTTCTGGGGGACTTGACCAAGGAGGAGGTAAGTGGTGAGAGGGTGATTGTCGGATGAGTGAGTGACATGTGCTGACTGAGTGGTTGGAACAGTATGTCGAGCGTCTCCGCGGCATCCAGTTCTTTTGAACCAACCCAAGACCGACTTCAAGGACAAGCAAGACGATGTATTTACTGGTTGTGATGGCGTTTGGTCGGTGGTCTGATGGAGTTTGGCTGGGAGGTAACTGGACTGGGATACCCAAAGATTTCTGGGGCGTTCTGGCGCTGTGTTTGAGGTTGTGCATGGATGGTCAAGGGTTGAAGGGATTCCTCGATTACATATTTAGAGCCATGAACGGACAAAGACCTCGATGAGGCGATTTCATGCCACGCTCTGACATTCCCACGTGTTGAGTGCTATCACCATGGGAGCAAGCACAGAGTTAAGCTGATGGGGAGACGGTCAGTATGACAAAACTCGAACCAAAGCCAGCACTGGGGTCAAAGTTTGAAGTTTTGAACTTTGACTGCGGAGAGATTATACCAAGCGACCTTGCCAGAAAACCGTTCCTTTCTGACCACAAAACTGGCAGGACGCCGGCAGAATTTCCTTTCTCACCCTCACTCACCAAACAAAAAAAGAGAAAAAACCACCATCACCCATCAAAACTTCTCACCACGACCAGCCACCCCACAACACGCGCTCCATCAAGACACCATGGTATCCAAGAAGTGGCTCGCGCATCGCCGCAACCGATACAACCAGCGCAAGAAGGCCAAGTTCGGCGCGTCTGCCCCTTCCCAGCACGCCCAACCCCCGCTCCCAAAGCTCCCCGCCAAACCCAAGATCAAAATCACCAAGATGACGGTCCGCGAGCGCCTCCGCCTCGTCGAGAACACGGTCGTCTGGATGCACCAGGCGGCGGACCGCGAGGTGCGGCGGCTGCGCGCGCGGCTCGCGCACTTCGAGCTGCACGGCGGCCGGCTGCTTGACGAGCGCGACGAGGCTCGCATGCGCATCGAGCGCCTCGAGCGGCGGTGCGAGATGGTTGTTCAGGGGATGGAGGAGATGGGGAAGAAGAGGAGGAGGGAGGAGGGGAAGGGTCGGTGATGAATTGGAGAGAAGGAGGGTGAGGGGGGAATAAATGCATGGTTCTTTTTCTCTTTTTTTTTAAAAAAAAATCGTGTTTCGAGTTAAGCTGTTCATGAAACAGGCTGGGATGGTCGCCGGGCTGTCGGTGGGAGATATTCTTGACGATTAAGTTGATTTGTTTCCCTCCGATTGCGAGTTGAAGGGTCACTTCACGGATCCTGTCCAGCCCATACAAATCGTTTTCTGGGGCGGATAACTCTGCGCCTTCAAGCTCCCACTTGTGCCACCCTTGTCGTCGAGTTTCTCCCCGATCGGTCTGGTCGAGTCAAAGTCGATGATGACTGGTTGCTCGCCGTCCATCATGATGTTGGCCAGGTTGATGTGGATATGGCATAGTGCCGGCAAGGCTCGCCGGCCAGACAGACAAGGACAAAGCTAAAATTGCGGTCCAGTTGAGTCGCTTTGCGTTTCTGGGTACGGACTAGGACTACTTTTAGAAAATACAGAGTAATAGTTACTGGAAGGAGGCCTTTTGCCGCTCAAACTGTCGACTCCGCGCAATTCGACATTATAATATGACAGCCCGAAAGGGGAGAAGGAGATTCGTGTGGTCATCAACCGACTCCCCTGCCACCCAGACTCCATCTAGTGACAGACAGTGAAATCAGCGCAGCGGGGGCCGCAGCAGCTTGCGACGCAAATAAAGTTACGAGGGCAATGGGCGTCGGAACCGCAGGTAGGTCCATGAGGGCAAGGTTCGGCAACACAGGCACCCTGACCTCCTGAAGCAGTGAGCAATGTCAGTCTCAGAATCCTTATTTGGTACCAGCCACACACAATTGCTCGTAGCTAGTACCACGACGTCGGGACAACACAAGGCGCAAAGAACACTAACCAGGAAACCTCGGCTGGCAACGGCACCGAGGTCCACTTCCGCAGACCGGACGGGGACAGGGACCAGGCGTACACGAGCTCGGGACGAACGTGCAGGTACCCGTTTGACAGACTTGGCCGGCCAAGCACTATTAGGCGGGGAGGCGTGTTAGCAACGAGACACTCTCTAGCCTCCAGCGAACGGGCAGGTATATCACGGATTAAACCTACAGCGTGGCCACATGCTCCACAGTTCGCAGGGTCCGTGGTGATATCCTTGCAGACATTGTTGCATAATTTCTTGGGGGATGGACAGTTGCAGCTACCCATTTGACATGTCTGGCCGGTTCCGCACTAGAGGGTAGCATGTCAGCAACGAGATACACTGGCATCGAACGAACAGGCAGGTATATCGCAGATCAAAACCTACAGCGTGGCCACATGTTCCACAGTTCGCAGGGTCCGTGGTGGTATCCTTGCAGACATTGCCGCACAACTGCTGGGGGGATGAACACTTGCACATGCCCTGTTGACATGTCTGGCCGGTTCCGCACTAGAGGGTAGCATGTCAGCAACGAGATACACTGGCATCGAACGAACAGGTAGGTATATCGCGGATCAAAGCCTACAGCGTTGCCACATGCTCCACAGTTCGCAGGGTCCGTGGTGGTATCCTTGCATACATTGCCGCATAACTGCTTAGGGGATGGACACTTGCACATGCCCTGTTGACACGTCTGGCCAGTTCCGCACTGGAGGGTAGCATGTCAGCAACGAGATATACTAGCCTCGGAACGAACTAGCAAGTATGTCTCGGATTAAACCTACAGCGTTGCCGCATGCTCCACAATTCGCAGGGTCCGTAGTGGTATCCTTACAGACATGGTCGCACAACTGCTTGGGGGATGGACACTTGCACATGCCCTGTTGACAGGTCTGGTCGGTTCCGCACTAGAGGATAGCACGTCAGCAACGAGATACGCTGGCCTCAAACTGGTATGTATGACACGGAATGAACCTACAGCGTGGCCGCATGCTCCACAGTTCGAAGGGTCCGTATCGGTATTCCTACAGACATCGCCGCACAACTGCTGCCGGGACGGACACTTACACATGCCCTCTTGACACGTCTGATCGGTTCTGCACTAGACGGCGGCATGTCAGTAACGAGATACGCTGGCTTCAAACTAGGAGGTATGAGACGGAATGGACCTACAGCGTGGCCACATGTTCTACAGTTATGAGTGTCCGTATTGGTATCCGTACAGACCCGGTTGCATAACTGCTGGGACGGTGATGTCTTCTTCGGCCCGCAAACGTAGCACGGCCCCTCCCCATGTGCAGCGAGTGACGTACAGTCGCGGCCGGGGTTAAGGAAGTTGGCAGCACACCACTGTGCGCAGTCTCTATTCCCGCCTCCGCGCTGTCCGAGGACACACGTCGTGGTTACTAACGGCCACGGGTTAGCTCTGGCAGGACTTGTTCATCGAGAACCTACCCAGGATGATAAGGAGATCCGAGAGTTGACCCATTGTTTCGTCGAAGCAACGTTGAAAATGAGGTTCAGTTTTATTTCCGGGAAACTGGTAACTAACTAATTATTTCAAGTTCACAGAAGGTTTGCCCACGAGCTTGGAGAGACAACACGGGCTATATATGACATCCGTCCTGTATGTCGGTTGCCTTCGGGGGCACCACCTATTGGCTAGAGTGCATTACAGATGATACTAGCAGAAGAACTCTTGATTGCTGATTTTGGACGGCAGAATGAAGGTGTCGAAGTTCAATCAAGTCGCACCCACGCATACTGCTAGAGCTGAAGTACCATCATCTTCAGCCAACGACACAAGAACAAGCTCCTCAAAGTTCAGCGCGACAACTTGATCAGGTCATTACTGCGGGAAGCCAGGTTGATTGCAAAGCGTCTTCCGTACAAGCCTTCTCGGAAACACATGATAGGGTATGCTTTCCCCGAGAATAACCGAATACGACACGGGCGCATCTGCATCCGAACGAGTGATGCCAATCAGCTTTGGAGTCATTCTCGCCACTGGTCGCCGCATCCAGGCTTCGTCCAAGCGTTGGTGGCTCTGAGCGGCATACAAGTGGTCGTCATGATGCCGCCATTATTCAGTTCTTCTGTCATTTTCCCGCGGTTTCGATCGATCAACCAGGCTAATGGAGAGTTCCGTCCAACCCTTTGTCGAAGAAACTACGCCAGGTCCATATAGCCCCGTCTGTGAGGCCCAGATGACAGTAGTTCAGTGGCCTTGCAATGTGCTTGGCGAGTTGAGCTGGCCAGACACATGCGGGAGAGGAGATGGCGAGTTGAGCTGGCCAGACACATGCGGGAGAGGAGATGGTTAAGGCACCAGCCAGCAAGGGATAATCCCCTAGACAGGCAGGGACGAGATGGGTGGACGGCTGCCTGGTAAACAGTGCAATTTATCGTGTATTATGCAGTCTCCTCCGTGGTGGGAAGCGAATCCGTGAGCCGGGTGTAACCGGCCCAACAACCAATGGGTGACAGCCGGGAAAGCGCGAGACACAACCAGCCTAGCACACCACGCTTCGAGCCGCGTCCAACTACTTCATACTGCCAACTCCTCCATCCTTTCTTCACCGGCTCGTCGAGATGAGCCTGGCGTCGTGACGGTCGTGGACCTATCGGTCAACGGCGACCTGGGCCTGATCAACTTGCGCGCGGTGGGCGGCTTTCGTTGTACGCTGGCGCCGGGGAATTGGAGTGGATGTGTCGGAGGGGGCTGGGAAGGCGGTCATACTGCAACACTTTGGGCTGGCGGCATCGCGAGCCATACGACTATGGGCATGGCGATGCTAATAGTGCGATGGCGCGATGGCGTGATGGTTGTGAACTTGTGCGATGGGTTGGAGGGCGCGAGTCCTGTTCTTCATCCAGGGCCACTGCCGCTCTTGGGCCCCTCGACATTCCTGGATCAGACACTGGACTCGCCTGGAGCCTGGAAAGCCGCCGGTTAAAGTAGTATTAATTTACGCCCCAGGCATATCAACCGAGTCCTTGGAACCAACAACCCGCCTGCGTTGCGGCTTGGCTGCATGCGGTCAAGGGTAGCATTCCTTCAGTCCCTTGGCCAATAATTAACAAGTGCTGTGCATCCTCGCTGCCTGGCGGGTTAACATCCAATCAATTGATGAAACATCTCGTACCCCCAACGTCCCAAAGGGCGCACCGAGCTCGGCGACATGCACCTGTCTTCCTTCGGGGAGACGACGACAGACCGACACCACGCCAACCGAGGTCCGGGCCGAGTCTTGGTTGGCTGCGGGACAGGAGCCGTCTCTCTTCGCACCGAGCATCCATCCTCTCGAGGCTCACCACGCACCCATCTACCGATTCCCGTCCGAGACGGGCCTCCCGCGAAGCAGCAGCGCAACATACCTACCTATCCTCGCCCAACATGGGTTCGGCTTACGTCCCGCAGGGGACAACCAGGAGGCTCACGCCCGCCGACGAGGCCGCCTCGGCCATGGCTGCCACCAAGAATCTGGAGCAGCAGGCCTTCCACGAGTGGCCAAACGAGGCCGGTGTAAGTCGATGGCCATGCTCTCCTCCATATCTCTGTTAGGATCCGGCTAACGGTGCAACTGTGGTCCAGTTCGACGGCCTGACCGAGCACCGCGGCCCCATCGAGCTCAAAGTAAAGGGCAACATCCCGGTGTGGGCGGTTGGTTCGCTCTACCGGACCGGCCCCAGCGAGTGCAAGGTCGAAGACACCAAGTCAGGCACCTTCAACGTGTCGCACTGGTTCGACGGGCTTGCGCACACCCACAGGTTCGACATTGTGGCCGAGGATGGCGACGGCGACGGCGACGGCGACGGCGACACGGCGGAACCCGCCGTGCGCGTGTATTACTCGTCCCGCCGCCAGTGCGACGAGCTGACGGCCGACATCAAGGCAGCGGGCACGTTGCGGTCCATGTCATTCGCGCAGAAGCTGGATCCCTGCGTGGGCATCTTTGGCAAGCTCATGACCGTCTTCAACAAGCGGCCGTCTCTCACCAACATCGGGGTTACCGTAGGCACCGACGTGCCCTCCTTCAAGGCCCCCGCCGGCGCTGTTGTCGACGCCCAGGGCCACCGCACCGCTAGCGTTGTCCTCGGAACCGACGCCGCCGTCATGTGCGAGATCGACCCCAAGAGCATGGAGCCCATCAGCTTCCCGCAACACACCAGGTTCCATCCAGATCTCAAGGGCCCCATGGCGGCTGCGCATGGGAAGGTCGACCCTGAGACAGGCGACTACGTCAACTTCAACCTCGGCTTTCGCAAGCAGCCCGTCTACCGCGTGTTCCAGGTCAGCGCCGCCACCGGAAAGACCAAGATCCTGGCCGCCATTCCCTCCGAGGCGGCCTACATCCACAGCCTCTTCCTGACGCGCAACCACGTGGTCCTGTGCGTGCCCGTGGCTCACTACCAGTGGAAAGGCGCCAGGATCCTGTGGGAGGGCAATCTGCTCGACTCGCTCAAGCCGTTCGACCCGGCCGAGCCGTGCCGGTGGTTCGTCGTCGACCGGCACCACAACAAGGGCGTCGTGGCCGAGTTCGCCTCCCCCGCCGGCTTCTTCTTCCACACGGTCAACGCCTTCGAGGGCGACGACGGCGACATTTTCTGCGAGGTCATCAACTACCCCAACCGGCACATCATCGATGGCTTCTACTACGA
>Ga0247824_10002217_pt1 | contig 10829 bp, 5 predicted proteins | sample 13C_PalmiticAcid_FD_194412 | JGI IMG/M metagenome (GOLD analysis project Ga0247824, IMG submission 194412) | Soil microbial communities from agricultural site in Penn Yan, New York, United States - 13C_PalmiticAcid_Day48 | ecosystem: Environmental > Terrestrial > Soil > Agricultural land...
CCCCCACCCAGTTCCGCCACTCACACTTACACCCCCCGGTCCCACCATCCATCCCGCCCAGACTCGGATTAAACTCCCCCGCGGGATTCACCAAACCCCCCGTGGTGTTCATGTTGTTCACCACAAACCGCGCATCATTCAGCACGATCCGCTGCCGGTCGTCCACGCCGCGCACAAACACAAACTTCTTCCCGCGCTGCCCGCCGTGCGTGTCCAGCGTCACCGTGACCGGGTAAGGGAAACTGCCCGGCTGCGTGGAGTTGTTGTCGGGCGCGGCCGCCCCGCCACCGAATTTCCCGCGCAGCCGGGCTGTGGTGCCGGCCGTGCGCGTCCAGATCTCGACCTTGTACCGCACCGAGAGCCAGGTGACGAGGAATTTTGCTTCCGTCTTGAGGGCGCCGCCGTTGAGGTCCGCTGGGACGGGGTTCGCGCCGTTGCCGCCGACGAGGGCGTCGATGGACTTGACGTAGGTGGTCTTGTTGAAGTAGGTGTAGAAGGCGTAGCGCTCGGTGGGCAGGCCGCGGTCGAAGAGGCGGAGGGGCTGTTGGGTCGGGAAGGCGAGGAGGACGGCGGGCGCGCCGGTGCCGTCACGGTCGAGGACGGGGGGCGGGGCGATGTCCGAGACGTTGAGCAGGCCCTGGCCCGCCGTGATGTTGGTCTGGGAGAACTCGTCGCGGCGCGTGAGGAGGTTGGGCCCGGCCGTGTCGTTGACGGAGCGCAGCATGGTGATGTAGAAGGGCGTCGGCTCGCCGCCCTTGTCCGGGGACACGACGCCGTCGGTGGTGTTGCCGAGGAAGAAGATTTCTTGGAAGTTGGGCGGTGGGGGGTCGGACCGAAGGGTGAGGCTGGAGCCTGGCTCGGCACGCGATTGCAGGAAACGTCGGACGAGGGAGGTGAAGCCCGTGACCGGGATGGCACGTGGGCTTGCGGTGGCGGTAGCGGTGGTTGTTGTCCTTGTGCTGTTCGGCTTCGGCAGCGGCTGCGAGGTTCCACGATCGATTGGAGTCGGACGAGGGGGGTCCCCGGTGACGTTCCATAGCTGCCGGGTGTTGTTGTCGAACTGAATCTGAATCACAAAGCTGGGCTGGCTGGCGTCGAAGGGCGCCACGGAGTCTGCCTGCTCCTTGGGGAGAGCGCAGCTCCAGAGCGTCGGCGGCTGGACGCATGCCGACGTGGCGTCCGAATCGGGCCCGATGACAGTCGAAATACCCGTGGGGATCGGCGGGAAGTTGGTGAGGTTGAGGAACTGCGACGGCACGGTTGCCTCGGCCGCTGTGTGGCGCGACAGGAGCACGCCAAGGGTGACGCCCAGGGCAGTCAATAGAAGCATCGCTATGCAGAGGCCTATGCACACCCGCCTCCGCTTCCTCCCCTCGCGCCCGGGCCTGCCAAAGCAGCCGCAGCAAGGGAAGCAGCCACGGCCATGCCAGAATCGGCCTGCCTGCCACGCGACGGCATCCTCCTTCTCGTGCCGCCGGCGCCGCCTCTCTGCTTTCTGTCTCGGTCCGTGCCCGGACACCTCGGGAAAATGATCGCCAGGCACGAACGACCCCGGTGGCCGGTCCGGGAGCCTCTGCTGGTATGTAGCGGGTAGCGGTGTTATCGGTACATCCGTCATGCCAATGGCGCCCTGCGAAGTCATGGTCTGCGACAAGCCTGGGGGAACTGGCCCGGGTGACGGCGGATACATGTTGTTTAGCGGATGGCCTGCGGGGAAAACTGCGCGATAGCGGACGTTGTGGGCTTTTGAGGGCGGCGAGTACGGAGGTGGCAACTCGCCAGGCGATTGTACCTCTTGGCCCATCACACGTGGCTTCTCGGTTTGAGGCGGTGTTTGCGAAGGTGCTGGTGCTGACGCTCCCTTTGATGACGAGGGCGGCGAAGACGAAACTTCCTCGATGATGATCTCTGGAGGCCGGTATAATACTCGGGGCGTGCTCCGCGAGCCAGTGGAAGATTCAGCTTCGGGGTTTGGGGAAACCGGGGAGGGAGCCTTCTTCTTATCCACGTCCTTCCACCACCGTGCACTCTCGTCGACCTTGAGTTGACCAGCAGCAGGGCTTTGTGGCGTCGGCGGTCCGAAGGGCGAGGTCACCTGGTCCCACCATCCTTGAGATCGTGCGCTCCCACCTGTGCCCGACCGCTGGCGGCCTTTGAGGACTCGGAGAGATTTCCTTTGTGTGGTTGCCGGGCTACCATCCTCCTCAAACAGTGTAATTGGAGTCGCCATGTCATCATCATCCTCGTCACTGACATAAATCGGCGTCGTGATTGTGTCTCTGAAGTTCTTCCTGTCCCGAGCTCCTGCGTCGTCAATTCCGTTATCAGCCACAGCAACAGGCGGGACATCAGCAGCCCTATAGTGCTGCGGGATCGAAGGAACGGCTGGCACGTAGCCCCGCTGAACTGGCCGTGGCGAGGTGCCGTCGTCGGTGTCGGGAGACCATGCGGAGACGGGTTGGTTGGGCGAGACAACGTTGGGAGGCGCATAGTACAGGGGAAACTCCATGGGAGTCTCGACGACGGCGGTCTGCGGGCTGATGACCACATCCGAGTCTGACGGCATCTCGAAACCAATCACAATCGGTCGAGCACTGGGTGATAAGTCCGGCTGCTGTGAAGCGTCGGCAATCAGTCGCTCGATCCTCTTGCCCTTGGTTGGTTTCCGCCCCAGCAGCCAGCCAAGGGTGCCGATGGAGTCGTCGGACCGGGAGCCCTCAAGAGCCTCCAGGGCAGCGGGGTCAACAAACTTGCCCGTCCGAGTCTCTCGACGCTCGGCGTGGGGTCGCATCTGATGGGCGATGTGTTGTTGTAATTGTCGTTGCTGTTGCTGCTGGCGGAACTTGGACATGTCGGTGACGAGCGTGATGCCGGCCTTTTCATTCTGGGCCCTCTGGCGACCGCGGGATCTCAGCCTCACTATCTTCTGCATTGACAGACGGGCGGTTGAGTTGGAGGACCGATGGGAAATGTGTCGTTTTGGTTGTCCTGACGCCTCACTCACGGCAGTCCCCGTCCTCTCGGACCCCAAGTCAAGCAGGGGGCTCGGCCGCGCCGTAATGGGCGTCAACACCTCGTCGTCTTCCCAGTCCTCCCATTCATCCTTGGTCATAGATGACATGCGGTTGTCAGGGCCGGGCCGGGGTGGTTGTAGACTGCTCATTTTGTCTCGAGTTTCGAGTTGTTGCGCCTCGGTGGGCTTATGGCAGTGTTTCTTTTCGGGTTGGGTCGCAAGAAAAATATGCTTTGCTTATCGGAAGTCGTTGTAAGTTCTTGTTGGTGGTGTTCGAGTTTCGTCCACTGGGTCTCGGAGCGAGCGTGAGAAGAAGATGGTGACCTTCGAGACAATGGGCTCTGCCACGTGCTCGAGTCCCAGGCAATGAATGATTAAACCGTCTTTAGCAGAAAATAAAGAACATGAAAGAAAGAACACAGGGCCGGAATAGACGCTGTCTTTGGCGAGTGGCAAGTGTCAAAGAGGGCCAGCGAGGGACATGACAATAAGCCAATACGCCGTGAAACAAGAACACACAATAGCAAAGTCGAGAGAGAACAAAGAGAGAATTTCGAGACGGCCGCGAGCCATGACTCCGCGTTGACGGAGGCTGCCAGCGTGTCGCGTGGCGTGTTTCTGCTGCCTTCCTCCGCACGTTCCATGCTTCGGCCGCCATTCCCTTTCCTCACCTCGTCTAGGCCCGACTTCAGGACTGAACAGCCGCCGTCGCCAATGGGTGCGCGGGAACTGGCCCAGCCGGTCCCAAACCCTGCTCCTCCATGTCTGCACCAGGCTGCCCGTCGTCAAACAGCAGCCGCTCTGTGGCCAGCGAGAGCGCCCCTCGTTTGATGCAGCGGGGTCTGCTGTGTGGAATAAGCGCTGTGTGGACGTCTGGTGTTGAGAGATTGGCCGCTGCGAACCGCCCGGAGCCTTGGGCGGCGTGCTGATTGGCTGCTTGTCGCGGATTGCCTTGACCAGCAGGCAGCCAATCGATTCCGGCTCATCGCTTCTCCCCAAACATCGCCTGCCCATTGCGTGTTTTGAGGGGGAAGAGTCATGAGAGGCCTCATCCTGCCATCGACTGCTGTGCACACATGTGATACCTCATACCGTCATCTGGGACCGTCTCAGAGCATCGGATCGAGGTGCTCCTTTCTGGCGACAAAGCCTGGCTGACAGAAAGCAAGGCCAGACTCCACAACACGTCCCCGGATGCCAAGAATCTTCCCGGCCCGGTCCCACAGCGGATCCACCCCGGCGGCTCCGTCCTGCGAGGTTTGATGTGTGAACCGCCCAGTTGAAAGAAGCAGGCGCATGCTGGCGCTTGGGGAACTCAATACAGATGCGTAGGTTTTTGAAGAATACAACATCGCAATATTCTCGAAATTGCAGCAAAACTCCTTGCACAAGGCTTTGGGAGCCCATCTTGCTTTCCCTTTTCCTCAATGTCTTCTCTCGTTCTCATGATCGAACCAGCCTCACAGGCCAGACTCTTACACCGAGAAGAAAAATTCGCCCAATGTGGTGTTTTCTCTCGGCTGCTGGCAAAGTGGCTCTCGTCCAAATCCCACCAAGATTCGCTGTCAAGCGAGCAGCCACGTCTCAACACCAACCTCGGAACCCCGTTGCTTCTTGTGCCAATTCATGACGGTGTGGCATGGCAACTGAAAGGTGGCTTGGCTGATTAGACTTCATCTTAAACCACTGCTTGGTGCGAGAGAAAACTGGAGCCCTCGCGGTCTCGATCCCATCCCTGTGTGAACCCCGCTGGCAGCCATCGGAAATTACGATCCTCTTCAGATTCCCATCCCTTGGAGCTCACCTCAGATGGAAATCATCAAGCCACAACTCTCATGCCCTCGTGTTGCGCAAGCATCGCTCGACAAGGAAGTGCAATTTGGTTGTGAGGCGCAGGACGTCGAATCTGCGGGGCACGATACACCGGATTGCAGTGATGTGCGGCGTTGATGGCTTGCTCTGTGGAACGAGCCCCTGAGTGAATGAGATGATGTTGCACCAGAACACGGTCGCACTGAGGGCAGCTGGCCTTCGTACCAGAATTCGCCTCCAAGAGACGCTGTTGTCCAGACCAACACGGGCTGTTGCACCACTAAAACACAGCGGCATGGGTGGTGACGGAATGCATCTTGACGTTATCTCCGTGATCCGCCTGCACAAACCCTCCAGCCACAGATGCCTGTCAGCATCGGGCAGGGGGGTAGTCTCCCAACAGGCGCTTCGCCAGGTTGTCGTGCCTGCGCTTTCTGGCTGAAGCAGAACAGGTTGCTGTAGTCGGGAGGAGTCGAGACAACACTGCCCTGGTGGAAACATGAGAACTAAACTCTAGAACATGGGTAGATTAATCAATAATCCTCTCCTCCCACCATGTTGCGGCACAGCAACGGGGGTAGCATTCGGCAGCGGGACTGCGCCGCCAAACGTCAAAGTGCGAGAACCTTGTCAGCGACGGGGTTCTAGAGTCTTGGCAACTCAATGTCCACTCTGTTCTGTTCTGAAACCGAAACCAACACTTCTTGTGTCCTTCGACTCCTCGCGCTCGCGTGTTGAACACGTTGGGCCGTCCTTGTCGCCTACTAACTAATGGCCTGCATCTTCCTCTGTCTTGTTGCACCTTGAGCGGAGTGACCTAACGGGAAGAGTGGAGAGGACAGTGTTGGCTCCCGGTTTCGAGAGAGGTCGATCTGGAGCACCGCCGCCTTTCCCCATTGGCATTGGCCCACCCACCGCATCGTATCCGTGACGCGGCACAACCGGCCACGAAAACAAGAAGCCCGGGAGAATCGGCCGGCCCTGTTCTGTCTCTTTGAGTTTTGACGCGGCTGGAAACGGTATCCCGGTCCACGGTTTCTCACCCGTCCCGCCTCCCTGCGCAGCATTGGAGCCAGAAGGAAAACCAGCACCTGCACCCTGGCGTTCTTCAACTTTGGCGGTGCGACGTCGTCGTTCAGCGACCGACCAGCACGGAACCATCACCGGAGACGGTCCTCGGTCAGCGCGCCGCCCTCCAACCTCCGATTGGGCGATCGCACCTACCTGGGGGTCCAGCCCCATCAGCCGTTAGGTCCCCTCTCACCTATTCCAGGTACGTCCAGTGTCACTTGCCCCCCTCCCATCTCATCAGACCCCGTGTTACCTTCGGATACCCGCAGCCTGGTGGGCCGATGGTTGGTTACAGCTTCTGGGCTAACACGAGGCCTACCCTCTGCTTTGTCCCTCTCCCGCAGGCACTCCCACAACCCCAATGTCGCTATCACGTAGTCCATCTCCCGTCCCCGGTGGCGGCTGGGCAAGTCCAGGTCTCAACATCGCGAGCGGCCGATCGAGCCCGACTAGAGGTTTTCCCGGATCGAGTGGGACGCCCGTCATGTGGGAGTCGGCCAGGTTAAAGAAAAGCAGCCACAACGGCGCCGGATACCCTTCGTTTTCGACCAACAAACAAGGGTTCTTCGGCCGGCACATGCGCCGCTTCTCGAGCAGTCTCCCGCGCTTTGGTTCGAGTCCCCAATACGCAGAAAAGGAAAAGCTGGGTCGCGGCAGGTGGTCCGTCCACAACATGCCCTTGGTTGGGAGGATACGGGGGATCATGGCCCGCATGGGCAGGAAGACCAAGATTAGGTTGCTCATCTTGCTCACACTCCTGCTCTCCATCATTATATTCTACAACAGCCGTGAGTGGCCATCCTGCCCTGCCGGACGGTGAAAATGGACCAAGCTAACACGGCGCGAAGCTATGATATACCACTGGAGGAGGTCGACATGGTTCGGCGGCGGGCAAAAGTTTGTCATAATATTAGGGGCCAACGTCGGCGGCGGCGTAATGGACTGGAAGGGCGCGCGAGAGTGGGCCATTGAGCGAGACTCGGTGCGGAACAAGAAGAAATACGTTGCCCGCTGGGGATACGATCTCGAGATCGTCGACATGAGCACAAAGAAGCGGTATGCGCACGAGTGGCGCGAGAGCTGGGAGAAGGTCGACTTTGTCCGCACCGCCCTGAGGAAATACCCCAAGGCCGAGTGGTATGTGTGCCCGACTGTTTTCGTCGAAACAACTCATCTGACAACCCCCACTTTAGGATCTGGTGGCTCGACCTCAACACCTTCATCATGGAGCCCACCTACTCGCTCCAAGACCACATCTTCAACGAAATCGAGAAGCACGTCTACCGCGACATCAATGAATACAACCCCCTCAACATCTCGCACCCGTTCACCGAATCGTACCTCGACGCCGAGTCGCTGAGCCCCGTCGGCGACGGCAAGGCGGGCTCCGTCAACCTCATCCTCTCGCAGGACTGCTCCGGGTTCAACCTGGGCTCCTTCTTCGTGCGGCGCAGCGCGTGGACGGACCGGCTGCTGGACATGTGGTGGGACCCAGTGGCGTACGAACAGAAGCACATGGAGTGGGCGCACAAGGAGCAGGACGCGCTGGAGCAGCTGTACACGTCGCAGCCGTGGGTGCGCAAGCACACGGCGTTCCTGCCGCAGCGCATGATCAACAGCTTCCCCGCGGGCGCGTGCGCCGACAATGGCAACGACACGCGCATCCACTATAGCGAGAAGGACCGCGACTTCCTCGTCAACATGGCCGGCTGCGAGTGGGGGCGCGACTGCTGGGGCGAGATGTACAGCTTCCGCGAGCTGAGCTACTACCTCAACCGCAACCCGTGGGAGCGCTTCAAGGAGGACCTGATCGCCGTCATCTGGTTCAAGATTACGGGGCAGAAGGTGAAGCTTTAGTGGCGCCGACGGAATCAAAGGCGCAATGAGCTGGGGTCTAATGGGGTTATGGAGGCCTTTATATGCCTTCTCATGGGAGGGTCAGACGGGTGAATGTTCTCCCGTCACGCCATCAGACAGAAACGTGGAAGCCGAGCTTCCGGCACTTGAACATGGAATTGGCAACCATCTTATTTCCGAAAGTTGGGGGGTACCTTTTCACATGTCGACTGTTCTTCTCGCTGAAAACTAGCTTTGGGAGTCATGGGGCCAGGGCGGGGGATTATAACATAGAGATATGAGGTGCATTGTATGGAGTATTGTTTTGTTATGTTATTACATGTATGTTGCTTCAGTCGCTCGGTTCTTTGGAGCCGGGAGCATCATATTACCACATGGGGGCTTTCTGAGCATTTGTTGCTGGGCGGCGGTGGTTATGTACGATATTGACTCGAGTTTGAAACGGGGAGCAGTACAGAGTGGTCACAGTGGATCGTGTGTTAGCTGAAAACAGAGTCCAGAAATAAACAGTGCACAAAAGGTGCAAGACGGGAAGATTGTGAGAGGGGAGGGCTGGGTTGAGATTAATGTGCATCCTCGATGCTGATGTTGTGCAAGTTGGAGACAGATTGGTTTGCCGTTCTGTGCGCATGTGCAACAAGGGTGGTTGGTGACTTGGTCCTCAATGGTTGCAGTCTTCCTGAGGCTTGTGTGGTGTATCAGATTCGTACACCAATGGTGTGTCACTTGTGAAAACATGCACAGGTAATGTCCTGATTCATGATGGGGTTACCAGATCTGAAGTTCTAGACGTCTTGTGATGCTGGTCACAGTTCAACATCCTGCGAGATGTGGGGTTCAACAATTGAGAAGCCCCTCTGGGATGCACAAGCCAACCCCACTTTCAACGGCTGCAGCTGTGGATGCAGTTGCCAAGACATCTCTTCCGGAAACAGTTGATTGGCCTTCAATGCTCCAAACTGCAACACCATTGAAGAATCGGGAACCATCAGAGTTTCGGCGACTGCTCTATTTCCCCTTCACTGCCCCTTGGCGCTGGTTGCAGGACTGCCTCGCCAGGCACCCGACTGCAAACTCACTGGATGGCGTTGCCTCTCCGTGATCGGGTCGCTGGCTCTGAAACAGCTTTCCTCTTGCGGAGGCGACTTCCACCGGAACGTGCTCGACTTTGGATGTCGCCCGTTCCTGACAAGTCCCGACATGCCATCCTGGCCGTTCCCGTCACAGACTTCAGACCAAACACACTTTGACAACCCCATATCGCCATTCGCTCCGCAGCCGCCAGTGTTTCGTTTCGTTTCTGTGGCATGGGGTCTTCCACGTCCCCCCGCAGGCTGGAGCTGCCTTTGCTCCCAACCCCACGTCCTGACTGGATGTACACACGTCTTGACCTGTTTCCACCGCCACCTCAGGACCCCTTCAGAGGCCGAATCATGTCTTGAGGCGAATATCTTTCCATGGCGGCCTCTGGGCAAGCCAAGGAGCGCGCTTCTGGGCTCATCTCCGCCGCCGCTTGCAGGATCGCAGCTGCACCCATGCCAGCCCAAGGTATATCATCAAACATACTCCCGGTTCTGTGCTGTATCGTGAAAATGTGCATTCCTCTTTTTTGACTCTTCTGTTCCCGGTTGTGGACGCTGCCGTCTCTCCTTATGCGGCTGTAGACTTTTGTTCTATTCTATTTATTATCTCTCTTTTTTGGTCGTGAGGTTGCCGGTCGACCATTGCGACCAGCTTTCTGCATTGACGTGTGGCTGGCAGTTGTCTATTGTCCAGGTGTTATCAATAACAGAGCTCAAGCTGTCTACTCTAACTCACACCGGCTTAACAAGGTGTTGCCTTTTCACACTCTAAAACTCATCACGGTTTTGGTTGTGGCTCGAGAACAAGCAACATCTTTTGGAACACATTTGCCAGGAGCAGCCCACTCGTTCCATTCTTTGGAAACTCAAGCCCAGCAGAGCAGGTCTCTCGTTTAGTTGGCGACTGTTGGACACAGAAAAGGGGCAAACAACGTCTTCAAGAAGGAAAATGGTCCGGCCAGCAGCCGGCTTCGCCAGCCTGGCGCTCACAGCAAGCATAGCACGAGCAGCTTCCAACTACAACATCGTCGACGTCTTCGACTCGACCAACTTCTTCAACGAATTCGACTTCTTCACCCAGCCCGACCCAACCCACGGCTTCGTCCAGTACGTCGACGGCGCAACCGCCAACCGCGATGGCCTAGCCGGCTTCACCCAGGGCGGCGTCTACCTCGGCGTCGACTACACCAACACCACCACCACCGGCCGCCCCTCGGTGCGCCTCACCTCCAAAAAGTCCTACACCAAGGGCCTCTTCATCGCCGACATTGCCCACATGCCCGCCGGCGCAGCGGGCTCCTCCTCGTGCGGCATCTGGCCCGCCTTCTGGATGTTCGGCCCCAACTGGCCCTCATCGGGCGAGATCGACATCATCGAGGGCGTCAACAGCCAGACCTCCAACTCCATCTCCCTGCACACCGCCGCCGGCTGCTCCGTCTCGAGCCCCGGCGCGCTCGCGCTCGCCAGCACCAAGCTCGTCTCGTCCAACTGCCAGGGCAACGAGGGTTGCACCCAGAGCACCGGGCCCGCGACCGCCAACAACTACGGCGCCGGGTTCAACGCCGCCGGCGGGGGCGTCTACGCCCTCGAGTGGACCGACGCCGCCATCCGCGTGTGGTTCTTCCCGCGCGCCAGCGCCCTCGCCGCGCAGCTCTCCTCCGCCTCCGCCTCCCCCAAGAACACCACCACCACTCCCTCTGAAACGGCGGCGCCGGACCCGGCGACCTTCGGCACCCCCCTCGCCGTCTTCGTCGGCGGGCCCGCCTGCCCCATCGGCAACCACTTTGCCAACCACAACCTCGTCTTCGACACCACCTTTTGCGGCGACTGGGCCGGCAAGGTGTGGGCGAGCGAGCCCGCGTGCGCGGCGCTGGCGGGCCGGTGCGAGGACTTTGTCGGGCAGCGGCCCGAGGTGTTTAGCGAGGCGTACTGGCTGGTGAATGGGATCCGGGTGTATCAGGAGGGTGCTGGTGGTGGGCAAGGTGGGGGGAAGC
>Ga0247824_10002218_pt1 | contig 10828 bp, 7 predicted proteins | sample 13C_PalmiticAcid_FD_194412 | JGI IMG/M metagenome (GOLD analysis project Ga0247824, IMG submission 194412) | Soil microbial communities from agricultural site in Penn Yan, New York, United States - 13C_PalmiticAcid_Day48 | ecosystem: Environmental > Terrestrial > Soil > Agricultural land...
ATTAAAAAAAAAAAAAAAAAAAAAAAGATGTGGGCAAAATCGGGCAGGAGTGGCAGTGGCCCTGTCGATGCGAAATGAAGCTCTTGGGTGATCGGCACGCAGCATACTCACCCTTTTCCCTTGTCCATCATTCCACTCTGATCTTAGACCTTACCAGTGCGACTGGGCAGGCTGCGGAAAGCAGTTCATCCAGCGATCGGCACTCACCGTTCACTACCGCACGCACACTGGAGAACGACCACACGTTTGTGAATACGAGTCTTGTCAAAAGTCCTTTAGCGATGTAAGTGTTTTCTATTATCATCAGATGCAAAATGTCTCTACTGGCATGTCCCTTTCTCTTTTCTAAACGGTATTATTTTATGGTGTGGTGTTGATGTGACTAGTCCTCGTCTCTGGCCCGCCATCGCAGAACCCATACTGGCAAGCGACCGTACGTGTGTGAGCACCCAGGGTGTGGAAAGACCTTCACCAGACGCACAACCCTGACGCGTCACCAAAAGGGTCACGAGCCCGACATCAGGAGCTTTATCAGGTAAGCAGTGGCCAAACATCTGCGGGCGAAGCGAACCGTTAATAGGGGGCCAGGAGAAAGGGACATCGAGTCCGTTGATGCTTACCATAACGTTATGACTGTCGTGGGATTTCTAGCGAAAACAGGGATCAATTGGCTGCCGCAGGTGTTCTCGACTCGCTCAACTACTCCAAGCTCCCTATTGCTCCTGGTCGTCCTCCACACCTTCAGAGATCGCATTCGGTCCATTCGTCGCCTCCCTCACCCGGTCCCCATGGTCGCCCCTATGGACCTGGACCTGGATTCCCACCTCTGAACCACGATCGGTTCACGACATCGCTTCATGGATCCAAGTCGTTGGGACCCTCTTCGGCCTCAAAGTACTTTGGCACGAGCTCTCCTAGTTCATTTCAGCGACCTTCCACGCCCAACTTTTCCAACCAAGGCCATTCATCCTATCATGGAGAGAGCGCAAGTCTTCCGCGTCAAGCTCACCATTCCAGCTCCAGTGGCCGTGCTGGTCATGGCTCTGGACACCCCAGCGACAGTAGCTATCATGGGTATTCCCAAAGTGGTTCCTACCAATCCCATCGCCAGCACTCGGAGGATCATGAACATCCTCACCACGAAATGTCGTCGTCGTTGCCGTCTCACTTTCACCATCCATCACAAGGCAGGCCTGGACGATGGGAGCCTCCATCCTCTGGCGGTCGCGGTCACGGCTACTCGGGTAGTGTGAGTCCCAAAAGTGAGCCCATGGACACCACCATGTCGTCCTCTTTACCTTCGTTGCCATCGTTAGGGTCTGGCCATCCGTCACCACGTACCATGCCATATTCGCACCACAACAACAGCAGCAGAAGCACATCCTCCCTTCCTCCGTCGCCATCGCATCCGCCTGCGCCTTATCATCGCCACCAGCACTCGCAGGACTTTCCTCGATCCCCGCTGTCGAGTTCCTCGCACGCGAGTGCTCTTGGCCAAGAAGGACCCAGACATGGACATGGCCACCAACCACACCATCAGCATTCGCGGTCCAGCGGAAGCCCGGGACCCTACTCTCAGTCGTTCCCGAACTACCCACCGTCGCACCAACATGCGGGATCTTCGCCATCGCACCATCAGTCATCCAACTCGGGCCATCATCACAGTTACTCGTCCTCGCCTTCTTCGCCCTATTTCCCTTCTCACCGTCCAGCTTCGCCTCAACATGGATCGCACCCATATCATCAACAGCCAAACCATCATCATCAGCAGCATTCCCCACAACGTGGATCCTCCCCTTCTATGGATGAGCGCCGTTTCCATTCGGCGCCTATCCCTGTACGCCACCGCCCATAAAACACACATACACATACACATACACATACAACCACGCACACACACGCACACACGCACACACACACACAAAGTGATATAGACATGACCTCCAAGCAATTATGCAGACACGACTTAATTCCATGCCTTCTATGCCCATCGTAATTTCTCTATCTTACCTCTAATCAACCTGTACAATCAATTAAACATCCCAAACAAGCAGAACCTTAAAGCGAGGAAAGAAGTATGTTCGAGGTGCCTTCTTGGATGAAGTTCTAGTATGAAGGGCGGGGAGGGTAGGTCAAATGATCGATCGGCCATGGTGTTTTTTTTGTTCGATCTTGCACACATACCAACCCATACCAACGGATTTGATTTGCGAGAAGCACAGAGCACACAAACAAGGAGAGCATACCGATCGTGCAACCGTTATAGAAGAGCTAGGCGGCCCACCTGGCCTGGTGTACCACATTTATTATACGATATAATGTGTACAAGGAGGGCGAATGGACGTCCTGGAACAGGTACGCAGGAAAGGGAGGTGGAGGGAAGGGAGGGAAGCAAGCATCCGTACGGCTCTGGTGATAAATATATATACAGCACTCGGAGGATACTGGACAATAGGGCAGCAGAAGTATCCCATCTTCCACAAAAAGTCGCAGGCAGGGGCGAACGCAGGGCCACAGCGGAGGAAGAAAGGAGAGTGTGAGAAGGGGGTGTGAAATATCGCTCAGCATGTCCTGGTTGGAGAGATTAGAGCAACACTGCCTGCAACCTTCTCGGCCCCTTTTTCTTTTCCTCCGCTTTTTGCTTCTCATAGCACTCTTTTTCTTTCTCATTCCTTTTCCACCTCCATCGAGATCACTGGAGACAGCTAGCTCTCGCTTGTCGTTCCCCCTCCTCCTCTGAACACCAACTGCTGTCCTCCTTTGCCTACCTTCTCTTCATGGTTCGCGTTATCTAGTCCTACCAAAGAACGCTCTCATAATCTTCTGTACACACGCACAACACACAAACACCATGAAGCTACTACTCGACGTCGCAGTGTCCCTTCCATCCTGCCTTCTCCTCCTCTCGCTCATCGTCCGAGCGCAAGCGCAGGCGCCGCTCGCACGGAGGAGGTTGGCTTTCGTCCAGGTTGGCACCACCCTTTACTTGCAAGGCGGTTTCGACACCAACACATTTGTATCCCAATCCAACTCGCTCGACTTGTCGTCATCATGGACCACATCGTCACCTGCCTGGACGCTTCTCAAAGATGGACCTTTGACTTCCCATCACGCTCTAGTCGCTGTCCGTCCACAATATGCGGCAGGGCTGGGGGGTGGGAAACAAGGGTATTTGCTTACGATCGGTGGGTTGCAAGCGACCACTTTTTGGAATCTGTACGATATTCAGGCACAAACATGGTCGGTCCCCCCGACTACCGTGGGCGCAGCGGGCGCTGTCGCACCGCCCTATCCGGGATTAGAAGGCCATGCCACAGCCGTGGACCCCAACACGGGCTACGTTTACATCGTGGGCGGGTATTTTGGGAACACGACCTTCAATACCCTTACGGTATTTGATCCTTCGACCAGAACGATGGTGAGTCAGCAACCTGCCACAGCCGCTGCAAGTTTGACGGATGTGGCCGTTGTATGGTCCACCCTCCGAAACACAGTCCTGACGTTTGGTGGGTCGAGGGCCCCACCGGCCGTTCGGGCTGGGCTCGATATGAAGACGCTCCGAGAATATGACCCTGCTACCAAGACCTGGAAGACAATGGTATGAGAAAGTATATTGAGGGGGTGTGTGAAATGTACCTCTCACACAATGCGATTATTCGATAGACTGACCCTTGTACCCCATTGTCGTCTTATTACAACCCGCCGCTGTATAGGTCACCTCGGGCACGGTCCCCACTCCCCGGTTGGACCATTGTGCTGCTGCTTGTACGTCTACTTTTGTACCCCCATCATCTATCTCATGGAAGAAAACAACATGACCCCCTTTCTTGACCCCCACTACACCACGTTTTTTTTTTCCATCACCCTTCCCCCCTTTTCTTTCTCCTTGTGATTCAATGCGACGCTAACCTTTTTCTTTTGTTTGTTCTTTGTTCTTTTTTACAATCCCATATTAGCCGAAGACGGATCCAAGATTGTGGTTTTTGGAGGCTCGTTGGACACGAAAACCTATCATCAGGACATTTATATCTTGGATGTGTCTACAGCCACCTGGAAGAGTGGTCCTCCAGCAACCGTTCCGCGGACGCGTATGGCTTGCGGATTCTATTCTGGTCAGTTCATTGCCTGGGGAGGCTCCAGTGCCGATAACAGGACCACCACGATGCACAACAATACCCCCCTTGTGTACGACACAGAGACGGATGCATGGACCACTCAATACACGTTCAAAGGCATCAAGAGTGATCCCTCTCAACCTTCGTCTCTTCCGCCGCCTCCTCCTTCTTCCGATGGCTCGTCCACGGCTGAATCCAACAAAAACTTGGGACCGGTCATTGGCGGTGCGATTGCGGCGATCGTGGCCCTGTGTGGATGTGCTCTTGCCATCTTTATTGTGTACCAACGCAAGAAACGGGACAAGTTGGGACACTACCAAAACAATGATCGGATGGCCGCTTCGTTAACGAGTGAGGAGGATGATTACTATCGCAAGGGACGAGGTCCTCCAGGAGGAGGCGTACAGGATTATCCGGACAGTGATATTGAACGAAGCACGACAGGAGGGAGTGAACAACATTTGCGCAGGAAGCATGGGCAGGACCACCAGTACGCTGCTGCTGGTGCTGGTGCTGCTGCTGCGGACAATCTGATGGGTGGTCGTGACCGATATTCGGGAGGAAGTTCAGGGGATGGATCGGTGACGGATACGAATCGAAGAGTGAGATCTGGGTACTATGATGGATTGGCCCGAGTGGATGACCAAGGTGTCCCCATGCGAACTCTACCGCCCCAAATCAGTACGCGACCCCTGAGTCCTCAACATCAGCAGAGGTACAGTCCTTCGACACAGTGGCCAGGTGCACAAGGTCATCCACCCCCTCTTCAACAACAACAATTTCAACAACAACAATTGCAGCAGCAACAACTCTATCAAGAGCAACAGCAGTTGTACCAACAACAACAACAACAACTGCAGCAACAACAATTGCAACTGCAACAACAACAGCTGCAGCAACAAGAACGACAAAAGGTTCAGCAACAGCAACAACAGTTGTATGAACAACAGCAACAATTGTATCAGGAACAACTGCTACAGGATCGATTGCTCCGCGGACATGAAGCGTCTTTGCAAGCTTATAACAACACCATGGATCACACTGGCAAACCCTCCTTTGACGATAATAGAACCAGTGCCTTCAGTACCACGGATATCAGTCATCTCAACTATTTGAATCATTCTCAAATGTCTTCGGCCAGCCCGTACTCGGCCATCGATCGGAACCCTGGTCAGCGCGACTCGACAACCAGTTCTTCCTACTCGGAATCAAGAAACCCACAAACTGTTTCTTTCAGTGAACAACCGGCCGCTCGTCCTCTTCCTGTGCCACCTGCACAAGCTTCTCCACAACCTCGTCAAGGCAAGGCTCCTCAGTCGCGCTCTGCGTATCCTGTTCCACCACCCCCACTCCCTACAAGCTACGTACCTCCACCACGTCCCTAAGAAATGAAAAAAAAAAAACACATACACAGGGTTTCGTCGTTGTATTACTACCTTACAATACAAGTACAAGATTTTAATGGCTTTTTCTTTTTTCTTTGAGATAAAATGTTACACGAATATCTACCCTTTGGATATAATGTCATTTTTTTTTTTTACTGCTGGCTTGGTTCCCGTAGTAAATTCATGGCGCGTTGTACAAAGTTGCCAGAAGGGTGCGCATCATGAGGAGGAGGAGAAGAGTCGGAAGGATCTATGACTTCTGAAGGTTGACCACCAATTTGCAACTCCTCCAACCCTTGTGCACATTCGCCACCGGCATGACTGGTCGTATCCGGATGAGGAGGTTGACTCGTCGACGCAGAGCGTTGTTTCAACCAACGACGTCGACGACGACGATGAGGACCTTTTCCTTTCTCCATCTCAGTGTCGACCCCATCCTTGTGTTGATGTTCCTCTGCTACTTCGTCCTCATCGTCGTCCTCATCGTCGTCGTCGTCCACATGGCTATGACCTTTGCGGGTATGCCACATGCCTCCTGTCTCATATCCGAAATGAGGTTTCTTTTCGCCATGTTCCTGAACATCTTCATCATGACCAAAGATCATGTTCAAGAACCCACGTGTGTTGGTCGGTTGTGTGTTGCGAAGAGAACCATTGGTACCTGTACCCGACATGGAACCATGAAGATGATTGGAAGAATGGAGCATCGCTGCTGTGCTTTGACGGTGAGCAGAAGGAAGCGTCGCTGCCTGTACACCCAACGTGCCCAACGTGCCCAACGTGCCCAACGTCTTGGATTTGCCCGCTCCAGTAATTGTGTGAGCAGATGGGGTGGTGGTGGTGGTGGTGGTGGCTGCTGCTGCTGCAGGGGCAAGTTGCGAGATGGAAGTATCATGGGACAAGGTGCGTGTTTTTCCTGCGGTGACAATAGGAGAAACGCCAGGTCGTTGTTGAGGGTTGGTCACGGTCCTTTCCAGAGGCATGGACAACCGTCGTCTGAGTTCCCGCGGGGAAGGAGGCACTTCATCCACGGGTGAGACACAAATGTTTGCAGTATACGCCGGTCCAGTAGGGACGGTCAACAACATGGGTTGGACAGAAGCGGATTGAGGCGATGGATGAAGAGAGCCGCTACCGCCTCCTCCTACTCCTTGCACGTTGGTGACAACTGCACTCGTATCCAACGATCGCAACGTGTCCTTTCGTGGTTTGGTCCGGCTAATATCACTGACGCCAAGGTGAGGAAGATGCGAGTCCTCCAGACATCCTTGCCAATTGGAAGACGCCGATACAGGGCTGATGGCTGTTTCCTCAAACTGAGAGACGCCTGTAATATGACTGTGTAGTAACGGATCCTCCAATGGGTCGAATCGAGAACTTTGAAGCGCTGCATCCTCTGCGGATTGCGCTCGGAGCTGAAGCTTGTTGGCATTGTCCGAACTGCTGAACACAAAATCGATTTCCACGGTATCATCCAGGTCCCAATGTTCGTAGAGAGGGTTCCTTGGGAGCCACAGCTTTCGGTTCAGAGACTTGAGGAGTGCTGGATGGAGATAAGTCTCATACTCGGACGTCCGATCTTGATACACCACGCGAGAAGGGGCGTGTTCAAAATGAGGTGCCATGTGTCGGAAGGCGTGTATGGGGCGAGGTGGGTTCAACGTATCGGTAAAGTATCCATTCTCTGCAAGGAATCCGCTGTAAGCTGCTGCCTTGCCATCCACCACAACCGCATCCGAGTCGTCAAAGGCTACTTCAATCTCTGGGATCTTTTGATCCGGTACTGCTGCTGCTACTGCTGCTGATGGTGTGGCATGTCCATGCTGCGATGGCTGCGAATCACGATGGTTTTGGGATCCCTCCGTTGTCGTGCCAACCTCCAGACTCTCGATCGAAGCATCCTCTATCGATTCCGTGTGCACGAGCTTTTCATAGCGATCCGATTGTCCTGCTACATGACGTAAACGAGAAAATGTGCCAGGTGAATCCACGTTCACCTCATTCCCGCTAGGAGGAGGAGCAGCGGGTCCTTGATCGCTCAATCGGGTGGAGGATGGATGGCAAGCGGTGGTTGTGCCACTTGTGCTCCCGTGGTTGGTCATAGGACGGCGACGGAGTCCTGGTGTGATCCCACTGAATTGCGCCGACGTGGAGCTGGCAGCATCCCCCATCTCAAACGCACGTTCTTCCTCTTCATAGGGTCTGTCCTCCGAGTCGAAATTCCGAAGACCCGTGTCCAAGGGCAAGTATTTTGTCCGCGACTGGAACAGATCACTGCACACAAGCTTGAAGTAGATCGTGAATCCAAGAAGAGCGACGATAAAGAATCCACCCACAAGGGCCTCTTTCAACCAAAGAATCCCGATCATGGTGACCTGAAAGATGATCAATCCGTCCGATGTATACTGAAAGACATGTCGAAAGTACCGTCCGCTGCTCTCATACTTTCGAATGTAACAAAACGCAAACTGGTACTTGAAGACGAGAAGCGCAAAGCCAAAGAAAAATACGGCCGCCAACAGAATCAGCGGACTGATGATCGAATAGATCAGCGTGATCACCAAGGCAAGGATGTTCTGTGGGTAGTAGTAATAGTACTGAAAGCTCCATGGCACTGTCGCCCTCTGAAGCGCTCGTGGCGTGCGTGTAAACTTTTTGGCTGTCGCTGCGAGATGGATCACGAGCTGAGCCCAGACTTGAAGGAGTTCCAGAAAGTGGGCACTCGTGTTGAAGACGATGTAAAAGACAAAGAAGGTGGATCCGGAAGGGAGTGCATGGGCCAGCAAGTTGAAGATGTTGGTGCGCTGCTGGATAAGTTCTAAGATCGACTTGAGAATCGCCGATCCGATGGCAAACACAAACAGAACATTGAAGACCAAAAAGTGATAGTATCGCCGCAGTACGTTGCTTTCCAGTTCTGAATGCGAGAATGGAAGCTCTTGCTTGGAAATGGCTAGTATCGTGGAGGATCCAGAGATTGTGCTGTGTGAGCGACCATTGTCAACATGGTCATGGATGCATGCGGTCGTTTTGACTGAAGGAGGAAAGAGGCTATGGCACTTACCCACGATGATGACAGGAGCTAATGCCAAAAAGATGGTCACGAATACGATGGGAAGAATGTTCTGCAGAAGCGACTGGATCAAAGCTGATTGTTCAACAATTGGCTTTAGGAATGTGAATCGTTCCGAGAGTTCTCCAAGCGATGTTAGGAACAAGAATGAGGTTGTCGGGAAGATCCAGAACAAGATAAGCGTCCTGGAGAGCGTCGTAAAAGAAAGAAATAGAGACAAACGTCAGGATCAGGTTGTTTGCCATCGGGGAAGTAAAAGTGCCTGTCGATGGGAGGTGCCTTACCAGACGCCAATATTGATCGCTACTGAGCGGGTGAACCGATTCCTGAAGCTGGCAGCCAAGTTGCTCCACAAGACATCCCTCGGCTCCATGGCCAAGCGCACGTTGATCCCCTGCGGTCTCGAGTCGATTTTGCTCTGAGCACACAACTGCGCTGATAGGTGATGCTTGAAGGTGACAAACCCAAACGACGTGGGTTTGGACAATGTTGCTCCATTCCGAATATCCTGCACCTTCTTGTCCAAGCGATTGTACTTTTTCACAAAGTAGTCGATGCAATCCACCCGATTCCCGCCCTTGAAGCGTTTCTCTGATTTTGTAGGCTGGAAAGAGTCTAGGCTCTGGCGATCGAGTGCGGCAAGGACATGCCAAATGGTCGAATCTGGGTTCAGCTCATGCTGTCCAGGCTCATCACCGCCTCCTTCTTCCAGGTCTCGCTGCACCACACTATCCGTCATCGATTCCGGTGCATGATCCGTATCCATGAGGACGGGTGTCTCTAGCCTCGGTTGCGCAGCTGTTGTCGCTGAATCGTTTGGGCTGACGTTAGCTCTGGCGCCGGTCTCGCGCCGTTTGGTGGACACTGACTTTCGCGTTTTTCTGTATCGCTTCCAATCGTTGAACAAGTCATGGACCAGTTTTTGGACCATAACGTAGTCTGTCGGTGAATGGATCAATGGCTTGTCTGTTACTTTTGTCAGGCTGTTGGTCGAGTCTGCGGAAAATCGCCCAGCTTTGATACTGTCGAGGACTGAGCAAGCAAGCTCGATATGGGCCTTTTCTAGCATGTTGAGCGCACTCTCCCGCCTGTCCAAGCTTGAGCTGAGACGACCGCAATGCCGAACGACTGTGGCCGACTCGACGGGACCCATCTTGAGAGACTCGAAATAAGACCTCAAGGCTTCATCGGATCGTAGTTCGGGTGGCAGTCGGCTGATAAAGATGGAGCGTTCAGCAATCTCACCTTGGCGGATACGCTGGAGAGTGTATTCCCTCCGGAGATCCATCCATTGCCAATAGTTTTTGAAGAGGAGGAACATCCAACTGATGGTGACCAAGTAGGTGAGGAAGACGTGGGCCCAGAGGAGATCGGAATTGGCAGGAACGTTGGAAATGGTCATGCGATTGACTTCTTTGAAACCCCCGTCTGAGTTGTAATGGATAGGGAGCAGGATGGTGCCGACGATGATGGCGTTGAAGACACAGAACTGCAGACACATTTTGAGGAATCTCAGAAACATGACAGCATCAAGGCCGACGTTGTTGATGTAGAATTCTTCCGGTATCCGTATCGTTTGTAGGATCCAGCCCAAGAATTGGCGGGAGACCGGAGGGGACGGATCACTGACATGGAGCGAACCCAAAGTTGCAATAAAAAGGGGGGGGAGCAAGTGACAAAAAAGCATGATGCAGTATGCGTGAGATGACCCGTTCCCTTTTCTGTTTTTTTTTTTTTTGCGATTTGTGTCCACACGAGGGCGGGAAACAAGCAACGCTTACACTCCAAGTCGACATCTCGGTGAATAAAGATATTCCAGAGTCTTTTTCCGGCGGTTGTATTCAAAGATGAGGATGCAGACGATGCTGGTGCCGACACTGAGGCCTATCTGGGCCACCATGCCGTTGAAGGTGGGGACGACATAGCGAGTAGAGTACTGGAAGATGGATGGCAATGGGGAAGGGGATACGGTTGCGGTTGCGGTTGCGGTTGGGGTGGTCGAGTTGGACATTGTTTTTTTTGGGAGACTGAGGGGACGGTCGGGAGCGACCAGTCCACGACAGCAGGGAAGCAGGGAAGCGTGTGTGTGTGTGTGTGTGTGTGTGAGAGAGAGAGAGAGAGAGAGAGATAGAGAGAGAGAGGGAGAGAGGGAGAAAAAGAAAAGGACAGAAAAGGGAAGCGAGAGAGAGAGAGGAGATCGATACGATCAAGATATCAGTGGGCTGTCGGGAAAAGAGAGAGAGCGTGCCTGTGGT
>Ga0247824_10002219_pt1 | contig 10826 bp, 7 predicted proteins | sample 13C_PalmiticAcid_FD_194412 | JGI IMG/M metagenome (GOLD analysis project Ga0247824, IMG submission 194412) | Soil microbial communities from agricultural site in Penn Yan, New York, United States - 13C_PalmiticAcid_Day48 | ecosystem: Environmental > Terrestrial > Soil > Agricultural land...
CCGTGTGGCAGCGGGGGTGGGGTGGAAGGGGGGCAAAGCAGGTTAATTCTCGACTTACACGCTTCTTCCCACCTATCACCTGCTCCGTTTTAGCAGCCACCCCCAAACCGTTTTGCCATGCGAGAGTGGATGCCTGCTAGAATACGGTGTGGCACACTCCCCCCTGACAAGAGACGGATATGGCAGGCGACTGGTGAAAGTGAGGGTTAGAATCCGATTCACACGTCATACCGGGGTGGTTATGGCTTGACTGTGGCTCTTCCAACCCCCCTCAAGAGCTCCCAAAAACCGGCTTTGAGGTAGGCGAGCTGGGTCAACTTCCAGTGAGAGCTTCTCCCACCCACACCTCACCGGCGCATATCCACACTCGGCCCTTCGTCTGATATCTGCGAGGTGGTGGTGTACTTTAAACCTGGAGATTCGTCCCTATCAACGCCGGTCAAAGAACCTCCGTCCGAACGACCCGATACCCTTGAAACTAAGTACATGCCCAGCCACACCCCTCTCAAACTCCGGTACTATCCTGAAGACTGTCCAACCTTGAACTCCTCGCGCTTGTGACACCAAGAACACAGAATCAGCCCGTCAGCCATCCGTCATCTCTCCGTCCCGACTACGAAAAAGAGATGTGAGGTGTCGTCTGCTGACCATTAAACACAGTCGGAATCCGGATTGTCAGCTGGATACCCTCCCTCGTCGACTTAACATCCAAGAAAATATCGGACGGGCTCTCGTTTGGATTCTCCTTTCTCCATGCGTGTGCGTTTTGTCTCCTCTCATCCTCTGTGCGTCGCGGCCTAGACTGACCCTCGCCAGCAGCCGACTGCTCCTGCTCCTGGGATTGTTCCTGCTGCTGCTGCTGTTGGCGAGGCGGTGATGGCGTCGGAGGCGGCGACCGCGGCTGCCGGTCGTTCTCCGATCCCTTCTGCTGCGCCTCCAGTCGCTCTCGGGCCTCCTTCTCCTCCTTTTCCTTGCGGTGCAGGGGATTGTTGTTGTCGTGAAACTTCCCGACCACATTCCCCGTGGAATCGAGGATGTTCCCCGTGTGGTCGACCATGAGGGAGCTCGTGGCGCGCCCCATGAGGTCGAACAAGCTGCGCGGCTGGCCGGCGGGCGGCGAGCGGGTCTTGGGCCACTCAATGTCGGCGACGTAGCCCAGGAGCTCCCCGTTGTCTCCGAGGATGTCACCCTGGGCGTTGGAGACGCGCCGCCCGACCATGGCCGGCAGGTCGCCCGCTGCGTGCGCCAGGAGCTGGCCTGCCTTCTCGTCTATGATGTCGCCGTCTTCGTCGACCAGTTTCCCCACGAGGTACGAGCCGACAAAGGGGGGGAGCTCTGGCCGGTCGGCCGTGGAGATCTGTATCCCGGGCGAGACTGGACTGATGCTGCCTATCTTTGGGATCGGTGCAACGTAGGCGGGGCTTTTTGACCGTTCCCGAGTATCCTGTTTTTTTTGAGTGTTGGTCTGGCGAGAGTCTTCCTCGGTGTCGCTCTGGTCTCCTCGCCCAACGTCGTGAATGTCATCTTCTTCTGACTCGCTTCTTGTGGGCGGTGACTGAGACCGCCGCGCAGACTGATGTCTAGATGCCATGGCTACTTGATGATTTGCTGTGAAAGGCGTCCGTCTCTCTTCTGATGCAACCCCGACGCCAAATGTGTTGTTGCTCTCCCTTTTGTGTTGGTCTTCAGAGAGACCGGTTGCGCTTTCTTGAGACAGTGTACTACTGCCAGAACCAAGGCGCGTAAGGATTGAGGGGTAGCGATGGGATTCTAGAACCTCTGCTAGATCCAAGCTTGTCTCGCTGGGGTGTTGAGGTGTGAGTGTGTGGAAGGGTGAGGTGGGAGAAGGGGTGAGATATGACGTCATAGGGCAGGGTTCAAGGAACAAAGGCAGGGATTTTAACTCTGAAAGACGTGCAGGCTGGACCGTGTGCCTGTTGGGGGATAAACTCAAAATGCTCCGCTCGAACGTGCAGAATGAAATGGAGACAAAAAAGGTACTGGGTCGAAGGATCACCGGCCGCCTTGGGTGCCCTGCCTGGAGTGTTCTTGAAATGTGTGGCCTGCAGCGCGGGATCGGATGACGTCGTTGGTGGTGCCCCTTGTTCCAAGGAGGCGGGGGTGTGTGCAGGATGGAACTTGCAGAAACTCGATTGCAGTGCAGCATGAATCCCTCCCATGCAGACTTGGGCTTGTCGAAATACGGGAATATTGAATGCAACTTTCGCAGTCAAGGTTTACATCTAAGCGCGGCTTCAACCACAGATTGTGCTTTTTTGGTTAAGTAGATGCAATGGGAGTCAAGTGCATGCTTGATGAGACTGCAGTCAAAATAGAGTTTAGCAGTGCTCCGTCAATAATGTTTAGATGGGTACCGTAATTAAGGAAAGTTACCCAAAGTCAACAACATGCCAGAAGGCCTGACTTGGGCCCCAGAGCGAATGACGCCACCACGTTTCCATCTGTTTCTGAGCACTTCACTAGCATGAACACACAACCAAAGGCACTTTAAACACAAAATAATAGGTAATGTTCATGTCTTATGATAGCTCTGGTATACGAGGTATTGTACTGCAACTCTAGGAAACTCGCCAAATAATCTGATGCCCATTCGCCAGCTGACAATAACACGACCCAATGTCCAACAAACAAACGCAAAACCCGCAAAGTGCCCCGGTTCCCAAATCCGATCCTTGTACACGAAGTATATAGCAATGACGAGCCTGCTCGCTCTCTGGGGCCGACTCTAGTTGCTTCAGTTCCTAAGGAATTAGCCCCTATACCCATCCGCAATCCGCAAGTCCCCAACGACAGCAACAACAACAACATCCCCTCCCCCACAACGGAATGGTGCGCATGAGTGTCTCCACAGAGAGCTGAGTGCCTTCTGCTCAGGTTTCTCTACATCGACCTTTAGCCTAGGTAAGAGACATGACGGGGTATAGGAAATGGTCTCGACGAGAGGGTGAAAGGTGCCGATGGCGGTGTGAGACACTTGTTCTATAGACTGAAGACCGCGTCGGTATTTCAAGTGAGAAGTTTCTCTGCTCGCTGGGACGCTCAGGAAACAGGGAGTGTTGAGGAGGTTGGGAGGGATGATGTTGATGCTGATGCTGCTCGGGGGAAAAAGTCAAAGTAGGGGAAAATGGTCACATACAAGAGAGCAAGTTCCAGATCACCGTGGATCTTGGCCTTGAGCGTGATCTCAATGTCGAGGTTGAGATCCAACCTGAGCCTGAGCGTGTCGCTCTTGCCCTTGTCGCCGCCGCCTTGTTGTTGGACGGCGTTGCCTGCGACGCCGCCTAGCGCGCCCGTCGCCGAGTTGACGAGGCCGCCTGCCGTGTTTTGCACATTGTCGAGCGCGAGGTTGTCGAGCGGGCCCTGGCCGCCGCGCTGTTGGCGCTGGTTGCGTCTCCTCTGGCGGGGCTGGTACTCCTCTGACTCTTCGCCCTCGGATTCGTACGTCTGCTGCTGGCGCCGGGGCTTCTTCTCCTCTGAGCCGCTGCGGGATGCCATTGTGGATGTTGTGTGAAAGGTATTAGATTATGGTCGAAGGGGACGTTGTTGACAAGTCTTCGGGAGAGATCTTTTAAGGGTCTTTGTAGATCCAGATCGATGCTGTGGGTTGTGATGATTGAGTTGTGTTCTAAGGGTCCTGGGGCCCTGAGATGGCGGGTTTCTTAAAGGCAACCTCTACTCCGCCGTCGTGGCCAAAACCGGATCCGAGGAGACGAACCAGGCGATGAAGTCATCGGACGGTCGAGGAGACCCCCCGCATCGGGACTCCGTCCAATGGCCACGAGGCACAGCCCACCCCACGGGGGTGGCCCAGTCACGAGATTGGGCGTTCCCAGTGGTCCTAGAGTGGCTGCATAAACTTGTAATTCGCCGGCATACCGCTGCTGCAGGCAGAGGCCCTGCCCCTAACAATGTACGTCTCCTTGGAAATCCACCGGCCTGACACCCTGAAGTACAACCATCCCGAAACGCCCAGAAACGCCGACAGATGACTGGAACAAAGCCAAGGAAAACAGCGGCACCGCCCACACCAACTAACGTCACATTCGTACCATCTCGTCATTGCTCGGCTTTATCCATTTGCTCCCTTGACGTACCGACTCTCCATGCCCAGCAGAGGACGTCTCCTCAGCATGACAGGGATCCACTTTCGGTCCTGCCCGTCGGGGCCACTACTGAATTTCCCGTCCTTGTCCCACGCAATTGCCCACTTGTCTCCTACCTGGACCGCGACGAACGAGCAGGCGTCCTTTTCGAGGGTCAGCCACTTCTCGTCATCGCTCCAGTACCACGGCCCAATGGTGTGACCACCCAGCGTATCCTGGCGGCCCCCGTGCCGGATCATGCCGCTGTCCTTGTCCACGAAGATCCAGTTGAGCATGGGCGGGTCATCGGCGATGGTGCTGACCAGCCCCAGAAGCTGGGCCTCGGACGGGTACGTGAAGTGGTATCCCGTGAACTTGTGAGCCGGCATCGGGAAGGACGGATGGTCAATCCAGAGCTGTGCATTTGTTAGTCGTCAGTTCATCGTACAACTTCCCCATGTCCCTTATTGGCACCGCTGGTGAGAGACCTAGGATCATCCCCGGGGTTCTACTCACATTCCCATCTTTCAGGACGCAAAAACAGTCGACCGGGTCGCCCCCATTAAGTGAGACGGTGACGGCCAGGTTGAACTTTGCCTTTTCCTTTGCTGCCGCGTTTGCTTTCTTCTGCGCGCTCAGGGCCTCGCAGACCCCGATAGTCGTGGGGATGCCTGCGATCACCAGCAGGCCGATCGGCATGGTGTGTGGATGCCCGAGGGGGATGATGAAAGTCGAGTAAGACGTTATGCGTATTCGTCTCGAGAGGAGACAAGGGGTAGGGTGTCTCGGGGGTGTGTGTGGGCTGGGCGTGAAGTGCCAAGTGCCTTGTTGGATTAGCTTCGGATCTGTGAATCGCTTCGTTTCGGGGCCACATTTCCCCTCCGCGTTGCATGAATCTGCTGTCAAAAGATCTCTTCGTCATATAACCCCCAGACCGTCTCGCCACGATCGCCCGCGTGTCCGAGACTGGCCTGGCTCACGGCGGCCCCCACCCCCTCTGATGTCATCCTCCCCTTGCCCTTGGCTGATTGGTCCTTGGATTTCCACCCTGGAAAAAGCTTGTTTCTCTTCCCTGTCCCCTGATTTGCTCCAGCCGGCCAGCCCCCCAATGCAAGGCGACGTCATGGCCGTTGTGGCTATTCTCAGGCCTGCTCGTCGCCGCGGCCCTCCGTTTGCCCATTTGCTGGCACAGGAAACGGTGTGGCTTGACCACCCCTATGTCGTCACCACGGGGTTGGGTAGCATGACTTTCTCGCTGGGCGAGTCACTCCAGAATCATGATTTTGCGCTATGATGCACAAGGGTCCTCCGGGCCTCAAGGGGTTTATCCCGGGAAGTCCCACGTTGGACCGCCCGTCTTTTAAACCTCGCCTCCACTAACCGTCTCAACACCCTGCTCGTCCAAACTTCCCAAAGAACACTGACCTCCATATAAAAGATCACCTGTGAACATGTCATCGGTAGGTAACCCTTGAGTCAAACAACCGCACCAAACACAGCGATCATGCCTAACAAGAAGAAGCCCCAGAGAAAGCAGAACGAGGAGCTCCCGAAGAAGGAGGAGGAGGCGGAGGGAGAGGAGCAGCAGCAGCAGCAGCAACAGCCGGAGCAGCAGCAACAGCCGGAGCAGCAGCAGCAGGAAGCGCCTGAACAGTCCACCCAGCCCGAGCAGGCCCAGCACCGCGCCACTGCTGAAGACGACGACGATGGCGAGGACAACAACGCCGCCAACAACCCACAAGACGAGAACGAGGATGAAGGGGAGGAGAACTACGAGGAAGAGGACCCCGAGGGCGAGAACCGGCGCGTGCTAGACGACGACTACGAGTCGGGTGACGACGACGACAACGTCAAGGAGGAGGAGGACGCCGACGAGGAGTACCCCGCTCCCCAGGCACAACAAGAAGAGGACGAGGACGAGCACAGCCCGGCGCTCTCCCAGCCTCCCACCCCCGAGGCCGACGAGAAGCCGCAGCCCAAGTTCATGCAGAAGCAGAAGAAGCAGACCCAGGACCAGCAGGTCGACCGCCCGCGCCGCCGCCGCCGCCGGCCCGTGTACAGCGACGACGAGGACGACGACGAGGACTACGACAACCAGCAGGTCGCCTACCAGCAGCAGCAGCGCCAGCAGCAAATGCTGATGCAACAGCAGCAGCAGCAGATGATGCAGCAGCAGCAGCAGGGCGGCGGTGACGGCGGCGGCAAGAACCCGCTCAAGCTGCGGCTGGACCTGAACCTGGAGATCGAGATCGAGCTCAAGGCACACATCCACGGTGACTTGACGCTGGCTTTGCTGTACGTACCCTTTTTCTTTACCTCTCTTCACCCCACTTTTGCCACCTCTCTGCCACCCCTTTTTACTTCGTTGCTCCTCACAACCAGGCCCTCACCCTGCTACTAGGTAGCAGAACAGAGAAATCCGTGAGGCGCGTGGCGCGAGGGAAAGTAACTACACACCATGGCTCCCAAGCTGTCGTGGTTTTTTTTCGTTGTGCACCCCAACAACAACAAAAGTTTCTAAACAGAGGCTTATATTCTAGTCAATGATGCAGCAATTAGATGGTTTAGGAGAGGTCGAGCTAACCAACGGCGTTTTGCTTGTTTGCTGCTTTCAGGGATGGAATGTAATCAAGTCGTTCAGCTGCGCGTGCTTCATTCTGCCTTCAGTTGTTGCGCTGCGGTACCGGCATGCGGGCGTGGAGTTGGGGGATGGCGTTCACGACCGCTTGTGCTGGGCTCGGGTTAATCAGCCCTGGGGGGTTGTTGTTATGAGGAGGGATGCGGAAATCGCTTTTCTTTTGTTGTAACGATATTGCTGCGTCGATGATACGATAGACATTTGCGGAGGATAGGCGTTTGGATATCTTGGTTTGAGGCGGTGGAGGGACATACCAGCTTGAAAGAAGGGGTCTCCCCAAACTGTCGAGGATTGCAGTAGTTGCCAATATCATGAAATGTACATCGTTCTCATGCCGGCTGTGACTATGAGATGTGGCGGTGTTGTTTGTCCCGTGATTGATCCAGTGAATAAAATATCAAGCATCTCGAGGCTAAAACAGGAACCTAAAATTCAGTGAAACTAGAAGAAAACTAGGGCAAATATGTAGAACGAAAGAAAGAAGGAAAGAAAGAAAGGAGGAAAGAAACAAACAAAACAAAAGAGGAGTTGAATGACTTGCCACATGTTGAATCGAGCGGAGGCCTTGTTCCGGTCTCACAACCGTCCTCATCGCCCGCGAGGGACGGATCCACTCGGCAACCCGCGATCGGGGCGTGTCCGGTAGGTCCCGTCCATCGCCGCCACAGTTGGATGCCTGTGTTCCAAAAGCCACTGAGCACTTGGCCAATGATGGAGTCCAGACCCTAGGCGCACATGTACTCTGACATTGGATGTCATGATGGCAATGTCGCAGTAGAAATGGCGATGGCAGTGCCCTCTGAAACCCAACCCGATATTGTGGCGAATCCATGGTGTGTTGTGGGCGTTGGGTGCTCCGGTGATGATCCGGCGATCCATCCCGGGCTCGCTTTCCGCTGAAGACTTGGATTTCCCCGGGCCGGCGCGAACTACCCGCAAGTGGGGCCGATACAGGCGGAAAGACCCACTCGGCTCCGCTCCGTATCGGTCAACCACTTGCCGATCACTCCTCCGCAATCGGATCGGGCAGCTTACTGGAGAGGTCAGCTTGAGGGCATAGACTGACGGTGGCGACCCGTGCCAGCACGCACGCACGCAGCAGTAGGATCGGTGATGTGGAATGAAGCGTTTAATGCATCCAGGGTGTGTTCTGCCCCGTATTTTTGGGGGATTTTGGCTGCTTGACGTTGGCTGAGGGATTGTGCAGCGGGAGCTACACCCGGATGACCAGAAAAATCGGTGCTGCAATTGGTCGCTGGCACCCCCGCAAAAGCCGAATCCCCTCGGCCACCAAGGCATGGACCATGGTGGTGTCACCGGGACGGTACACACATGGGAAGCGGGAGTGTTGTGTGACCTTCCCTGGGGATGAATCAGGAACATCTGCTGCAGTCCTAGACAACAAACTCATCCCTTGCTGGCCACTGTCTAACTTCCCGTCGGTAATTTCGTTCCTCGACAGTTGCAATTGCTCGAGCAACAAACAGTCACAGGCCAGTTCAGACGGTCCAGACTGCGACCGGCTTGGTGGCCAGTTGTTTGAAGCTCGCAACCAATCGGAGCGCGCTGCACCTTCCGACATCGCCACTAGGCACCACTCTGCGATCCGTGCGCACAAGAGTCACCGTTCTTTGGGCCAAAAATTTGAGATCCCGGCTCTGGGGAAGTGTGGCATTGTGGGGTAGGAGTCGCCTGCCACGCCCTTGATTGACTCTTAGCCTTCGCCTTCTCACCGAAGGACTTTTACCTTCGGCACGGCAATTCCAACGGCTGCAGCTTGATCTGCTGCACTTCTCTTTCTTTTCTTCCTCCTCGTCCTTTCTTGCCGTCTTTTAGCCCCTCTCCGCTCCTCCATTTCCACGCCCACAATGCTGCGCCAGACCTCGCGTGCCCTCAAGGGGCTCGCCGAAGCTCGGCCCGGTCAGCAACGAGCTCTGGCGATCGTGCAGAGGGCCACCGGCGCCGCGGCGGCAAGGCGCAATGGCCCGGCCAACGTCAGGAATCAGTCCTCAACCGCCGCCCCAAAACCGACTGCGACGTACGTTTTACGCCTTTTCTGCCCTTTTTACTGAGTTCCGCACGTCAATTGGTGACTCACCGCTGTGTTGTCCCTCCGGGCTAACCATGTGCTCGACAGCAGCGAGGCACGACCGAAGGCCAGCCCATCGTTTAACAAGGACCGCGGCCATGTCCAGCCCCTCGTCAATCCGAAGAAGAGCGACATGGACGAATCGTATGTCCCGACCGCCCAATACCCCGCCTCGCTGCGCTGTCTTGGTCTTGTGTGACTAACACGGGTCGCCGCAGGTTCATTGGGAAGACCGGAGGAGAGATCTTCCATGAGATGATGCTGAGGCAGGGCGTCAAGCATATCTGTGCGTCTGCTGCAGCTTCCCGGCCCAATTTGACCTATGACTGACACATGCTGCTGCAGTCGGCTACCCTGGCGGCGCGATTCTCCCCGTGTTCGATGCCATCCACAACTCCCCCCATTTCGACTTCGTCCTTCCGAGGCACGAACAGGGCGCCGGCCACATGGCCGAGGGCTATGCGCGCGCATCGGGCAAGCCCGGTGTTGTGCTGGTGACCTCCGGCCCCGGCGCCACCAACGTCATCACCCCGATGGCCGACGCCCTGGCAGATGGCACTCCGATGGTCGTCTTCACTGGCCAGGTCGTCACCTCGGCCATTGGAAGCGATGCCTTCCAGGAAGCAGACGTCATTGGCATCTCCCGGTCGTGCACCAAGTGGAACGTCATGGTCAAGAGCGTTGCCGAGTTGCCCCGGAGAATCAACGAGGCCTTCGAGATCGCCACCAGCGGACGGCCTGGCCCCGTTCTCGTCGATCTTCCCAAGGATATCACCGCCGGCATCCTCAGGAGGGCTATCCCTACCGAGTCCACCATTCCCACGCTCCCCAGTGCCGCGTCCCGCGCTGCCGCGGAGCTGACTCAGAAGCAGCTGAACGCTTCGATCCGCCGTGTCGCCAACCTCGTCAACATCGCCAAGAAGCCCGTCATCTACGCCGGCCAAGGAGTGATCTGCTCCGAGGGCGGCCCGGAACTGCTCAGGGCTCTGGCTGAGAAGGCCTCTGTCCCTGTCACAACAACCCTTCACGGTCTGGGCGCTTTTGACGAGCTGGACGAGAAGTCGCTGCACATGCTCGGCATGCACGGCTCGGCGTATGCCAACATGGCTATGCAGGAAGCCGACCTGATCATTGCTCTTGGCGGACGCTTCGACGACCGTGTGACGGGCAGCATCGCCAAGTTCGCCCCGGCCGCCCGCGCTGCCGCGAAGGAGGGACGCGGCGGCATCGTCCACTTCGAGATCTTGCCCAAGAACATCAACAAGGTTGTCCAGGCGACGGAGGCCATTGAGGGTGACATTAGCACCAACCTCAAGATGCTCATGCCGCTTGTTGAGTCCAAGTCGATGACCGACAGGAAGGTTTGGTTTGACCAGATCAACGAGTGGAAAAAGAAGTGGCCTCTTTCCGACTACGAGCGGGCCGAGCGCTCGGGCTTGATCAAGCCCCAGACCTTGATCGAGGAACTGAGCGAGCTGACGGCTGACCGGAAGGACAACACCTACATCGCCACCGGTGTCGGCCAGCACCAGATGTGGGTGGCCCAGCACTTCCGCTGGCGCCAGCCCCGGTCCATGATCACCTCGGGTGGTCTTGGTACCATGGGATACGGCCTGCCGGCCGCTATTGGTGCCAAGGTTGCGAAGCCCGACTCGCTCGTCATTGACATTGACGGCGATGCCTCGTTCGCCATGACCCTGACTGAGCTCTCCACCGCTGCGCAGTTCAACATTGGCGTCAAGGTGATCGTCCTCAACAACGAGGAGCAGGGCATGGTCACACAATGGCAGAACCTGTTCTACGAGGATCGGTACTCGCACACCCACCAAAAGAACCCAGACTTTGTCAAGCTGGCCCAGGCCATGGGTGTGCAAAGCAGGCGCGTGATCAAGCCCGACGAGACAAAAGACGCTCTCAAGTGGCTGATCGAGACCGACGGGCCGGCCCTGCTCGAGGTTGTGACGGACAAGAAGGTGCCTGTCTTGCCCATGGTCCC
>Ga0247824_10002221_pt1 | contig 10818 bp, 20 predicted proteins | sample 13C_PalmiticAcid_FD_194412 | JGI IMG/M metagenome (GOLD analysis project Ga0247824, IMG submission 194412) | Soil microbial communities from agricultural site in Penn Yan, New York, United States - 13C_PalmiticAcid_Day48 | ecosystem: Environmental > Terrestrial > Soil > Agricultural land...
GCTGAGAGGCAACGGCTTGAGGGTGAGCCGTTGCCTCTCAGCTGTGGCCTCCCTCTTACTTCACGTCCTCTGGTGCTTAACCTTGTTTCTATTGTTCATATTTCGCGCGTCGAACCTCTGCTTCTTCCTTTCTTTCTCCTTCCCTTCCCTTCCCTTCCCTTCCCTTCCCTTGTATCCAACTTGTACGCGAACATTCAATTGACGTACTCCCCCTCCCTTCTATTCTCATTTATCCACGTTTGATCAGACTGTTCAAACACACTCTAGGCCGTTCCTCTTTCTGCCCGTGTGCAACAAGCTGAGTGCGCACGTTGGACATGAATGCTCCAGCAGAGGCTCCATCAGATGCCGATGGCGATTATCTGGATTACCAGGACCTGACCTTGCCTCTTGATCCTCAGCTCATCTTCGAAGCTCCACCTCAACATTTTCAGTCGATTGTCTATGTCAAACGGCAACACGAATTACTAGACGGCGCCATTCACGGTTGGATCCGCAAGGCCCGGGAATGCCAGTCAGGTACACTTTATGAACGATCTCAATGCAGCATTGCATAGTCTTCTTCCTGCTCGTGCAATAGTAGTGCGTGTTTCCTCCATGACATTGTTCTCGAAAGGTCGAGGGATAAAAAAAAAATGAGCGGGAAAAAACACAAACATTCGCGAATGCAAAAATGGGAAACAGGAACAAGAGCTGGTCTGACAAAAAGGCAGGAGAACACCCCCGCAACATCTCTGCTTACGCAAGGAATGGACACCAATACATGCTCACTCCTCCCGTTTCCCCTGGTCTCGCAAAACAATTGTCCTCCCTTTCTTGCTCGCATTCAGAAAGTCTGCTGAACCACTCAAACGCACATTTATGCACTTGCAGGAGGACACACGGCCCACATACCCAGTATTCTTTTTTGTCTGTTCGAGTCGTAAGAAGCTGACATCTAGCATGTCCCAACTCATCGTCCATCGCGTGTGCCGCCCAATAGACACTGACCTTCAAAGCCAGATCGCGCTCTTGGCCCAAGGGGCAGCTCGAGGGGCTGACGGGAGTATATTAAAAGGTAATGTCCCTCGATCCATGTTGTTGATGCTAGGCGCTCTGCGCTTGTCATTGGACGGTGGAAGATTGCGACCCGAGCGGAAAGTTCCCCTGCCCCTTACTCTTATGGGTGATACAGCCCAGGTGCGAGTGCAAAACAACGCCTGTCAGCGTTCCGTTGAACAGGATCCTTGCACTGACAAGATCGTCGGCCATGCATGTCACCAGACACATGTTTGCTTGCTGTAATCGTCATGGGGCTGTCCACAATGATGATAATGATTGCGAAGAGATATCGGTCTATCGACTGATATGAAAAGCTCACAAATGAAAAGAATCATCGCGAGTGAAAGGGGTCAAGGCCAAGCTCATCACGCTGTAATCGTGGATCAGACAGAGTAGTCTACAGAGAGCTATGGTGTTATGGAGAGAATGGGTAGTAAGGGGCCACTCCAGCCAAGGTTTTGGACAAAGAATACTGACTAGAAACCAATTGATTCCTCTTCCTTTATCTATCCTGGACTTGCCAAATGCTTCGTACCATTTATCGACCTTTGAATCAACCAGTGCGGGGAAACAATTGGACACACCAGCAGCGACTCATGCAGGCGCTCTTCTCAATCGGACCCGAGTTGCAAAAGTGTCCGCCAGAGGTCTTGCCGGCAATCTTGGAATTCATGGGCCCAATGGTGCTAGGTAAGGCAACCTGACAATGCAAGATAGCTAGACCGCAACGGTCTGCGCTATACGTGCATGAACGACTGCAACCCAATTTCTCTGATGTGGTTTTTGTGTTTTCAACCCTACACTCAGACCCAATTCAGGATGCTTGTTTGACGATCGAAAAAACAATCAAGGTACTGAATCGACCGGGGTTTACGGAGGTTTTTAGAGGGGAGGATTGTACGATTGTTAACCTTATATACGCTTCTTGTCCTTGTACTAGTCAGCAAAGGTGTACTGCAGACACGCCATCAAGCTCTTTGAGAATGCCATCCAGAAGTATCACTCTACACCCGGAAAGCACAAAATGGACAGCGGAGGAGAGGTACAGCGATGCAGATGTTGATTATGAACGAAAGTACGTCCTCTCTGCAGCGCTATTGTTCATTATCCAAAGTCCCTGCTATATTACCCATTGATATTAGGGAGGTCAAGTAGCCCACACTGTTCTGGACACGAAGAAGGAGATGTGCAAAGCTATATATGCACTCAGTGGAACGTTGAACCATGCTATTGCCTTTAAAGAGTCCTTTATTCTGGAGAAGGTAGCAAGTGGCGAACACAGATTGTGAATCGGGGTAACTTTGTGGTCCAAAGAACCCGGCTAATTCTCTTTTTTATCTTTCTTTTCAGACAGACATATTTATAAAAGCACTCAACACATGGCGCTCATCCGGGACGAGAGACGTTAGTGGTATCCAAAAGACCTTTGAACCACTACGGTCAGAGGTAATACGAAGGATCCACCGTGAGGATGTTGGCGTGTCATCTAGGAAGACCCGGGCTTATGATACGATGAGAATGGTGTGATATTTTAGATCATCCGCTTCGATGCCTTGACGTTTCCTCCCGTCCATTTCCCTCAAGATGATTTCAAAGTAAGTAGTGGGATGAGAAGTCCACTGGAGATATGCTTACTTGGTATGTCGATAAGCAAGATGAGGAGGCGGTGGATCGTAATGGTGGATCATAATGGTGGCCATCACTATCAGACTAACTATCAATGCAAATAATGCGATTAGACTTATTTTGCAAGGTTCTGCCACTCACTTATGCTACCGGTCTCGTACCGCGATCTGGAGTGCCTCGAGCCCATCGTCCCAACCCCTGGACATAAAGCTGGTTACTTGTTCCACAGAAACAGGAGTGGAGAATGGAGTCGACAATACTTCTATATTCTGCCCAAAGGAATGTTGATGCAGTTCGCCAAAGGGAAGGTAATGGAATAGCACAGGGGAGGTGGGACTCTTCTCAATACGCATGGCTGGCTATTCCTGACAGATGACTTACTCTTGCTGTAAGAGTAGGATATTCAAGTTGCAAACCTCAACCAAACTCTCTTGCGGACGATCAATGTGGACCAAAGAGATTTTGTATTTGAGATCTGCTCGATAGAGGTCTACCTCATGTATGGTATCCATTCGAATTGCAGTACTCAAGACAAGCACTGCAAAGGAGTCGGATTGAAAGCTCAACTGATAATCACTGCGTTTGAATGCGCTATCATAGGGAGTCAATATTGCAAGCGGCCACCAAAGTTGAGTTTGAGGAGTGGAAGGCGGCACTCTTTTACTGGCATCCTCCAGATGATGAAATACCGCAGATCGATACGCTCAAGATAAGCACGCCGCCAGTGGTAGGTGTCATTAGATGTGTGATTGTGGTTTTGATTATATGTATCATATTCATCCATTCACTTGCTATCTTGATTGGACCTAATCCTAGAAGCCTATGCTGCCTCGTCCTCGTCACCTGAGTATCAGTCGGGTGTCCGATCAAGCCATATGTTCACCAAAGCCAAGAATGTCCACCGAGTTCCCGGTTGTGATCAAGGGCGATCTCTTTGTGCTAGGTAAGGTTGTCATGACCATCTTTCCTGGCAGTTGATGAAGCTTGGTGTGTTAACAACAAGGACCGTTATCTTGAATACAGATCTGCGGGCCAAGCCAATGAATTCGCAAAACAAAGTCGGCACCTGGAAGCGGATAAACTGCTGTATCCGATCCAATGGCCATTTTGCTCAGTACAACGTCGGAGAAGTATGTGATACGGTACTCTGAGCTTTGTGAATGGATAAACCGACCGGCATAGAGGGTTTCCATCTGCTTCTAACAACCAAGGATCATTTGCTCCTAGACCGAGAAGCCATTTGAAACGATACCATTGGCGGATACGCTTCGGACACACATCTGGGCACTGGATGGCAGCTTGTTTTCAAAGAAACACTGCTTTTCAATAAAAGCCCCACACGACGTGAACTACTATAGCGTCTCACTGAAGCGCTCAAGTACAGATCAAGAGACATTCAACGCGTGGCTCTTTGCACTCAAGTCATACGCCAAACCGGAGATCTTTGGGGCAAGTGAGCTATTGGAGTACCGACTATACAGGACATTCTGGATCATGGTCAATGATGGACGAAGACTCCCTAAAGATCTTGAAGCGTACTGTGAGATCATGTTGGACGATCAAAGACGAGCTAGGACGAGTACACGGACAAAACAGCCAAGAGGATCTGACCCGGACGCACCGTTTTGGAGAGACGGCTTTGAATTCACGCAAGTGCCTGCTGTTTTATCTCTCTTCCGTCTTTCGTGTTCCTTTTGTCTTAGCCGGCCCGGATGATTCTTAACACTCTCATTCCTTTTATTGATAGTGATTTGGCAGCATTCACCAAGGGGATCACGATTAATGTCATCCAAACTAAAGGAAGCAAACTCATTCCGTTCGGGAGGACACATATACCCGTACGAAATAGCGAGGAATGTGACGAAGGCTGGTATCCAATTTTGCACTTTAATGACAGGACGAAAGCCACGGAGCATCTTGGGGATCTGCGATTGAAGCTCAAGTACGAAGAACAAATCGTCCTACCTCTGGTGAATTACTATGATGTGTTGGAGGTAACAAGACATTACTCGTCGTCTATTTTGAGTCTGTGCAACTTTATGAACGTGTAGTGCTGACGGACGATGTGTTCCTGCATGTGTTTTTTACCCAAGATCCTCCTCAACTTTCAAGAAAACAACGTTATATCCAAATTGGCTGAGCTCGTTACAGATCTGGAGGGATTCTCTAGGAATGTGCTTCGCATCCTTGAAGGTCGGGGTATGGCTGTGATTTGGCTGAACTCGTTGATCGATGAGGAGATTGCTGAAGCGGATCCAAGTAAGTCTTTGCTTGTGACCCGGCTATTCAAGGTGTTATGATGACCCTATATGTCCTTAATTGGCTCACATCGAGTTTTATCCTTCATTTCTACCTTCGTAGCGCGTGTCAACACACTCTTCAGGTGCGGACTGAATGGACCGGATTGGAACACTTTATCAACACTCACGCATCTCACATGCAAGTGTGTGAGAGACTGACGTCTAACTTGCCTTTTCGTTCCTATATTAGAGGGAACACCCTTTTGACCAAAGCTCTGGACTCCTATATGCGCTTGGTGGGTACGGAGTATCTTGACGATACACTTGGGGATATCCTCAGGAACATTTGCAAGAACAAGATTGCTTGTGAAGTTGATCCATCCAAACTGGAGAAAAGTGATGACCTCAAGGCTCAGTGGAAGTTATTGATATTCCATACTCGTGCATGTTGGCGTGCTGTGACTGAAAGTGTCAACCATTTCCCAAAGTAAGTGACTAGAAGACGCAGGGCCAAGTCGAGTCCTCACAAAGCGAGAGAGTGTGGGCACACCAAATAACGAATCATTTCTCGGTGTCGTTGAAATTTAGGGACCTCTTGCTTGTATTTGCGCATTTGCAGAAGAGACTTACAGAAAAGTTCTCGGATCGCGGACCATCAGGTGAAGTAGTTCCGGATTCGGACCTAGCAAGTCAGGCACGGTATACTGGTGTCAGCGGGTTTGTATTTCTGCGCCTGATTTGTCCAGCGATTCTCGGTCCCAAGCTGTTCCATATCGTGAGAGGTAACAAACAACTTTGTTAAAAGTACGACGGTCTTTATGTATAATCAGATATCAGATATTCAATGTGGATTGCTTTACTACGCCTTTAGAGCATCCTGAGGCACGCGCTCATCGAACACTTACATTGATTGCAAAATCGCTACAAGGGCTGGCGAACCTTGTCATGTTTGGAACAAAGGAATCCTGGATGGTCCCTATGAACGAATTCATCACTGTAGGTTGCATCACGGGGCGTCATTTTATTCTTGACGTTTGGTCGTTTTTTTTTTTTCAACTCACAAGGGACATCATTTCTCACCCTTCTAGGAAAACACAAAGAGCCTGAAGGACTTTATCGATCAGATTTGTGTAAGTGCAATCTTTTGCTTCTGCGCATCGACACGAACTGAGCCAAATCAAATAGCGCCTTGGTTTCATGATCCGGGAAGGCATGCTGGGCCTCTGACGATTTTCTTTTCCACTGGCGGCGTATTAGACGGCGAGCCATGCCTCAGGGGTTTCATCCAGGTCCAATTCTGTGCATTCCTTATCCAGCCAACCGCCACAGTCGCCTGTAACCACGAGCCCCTCGGTCTTCAGTAGAAGTCAATCCAAGAACGGCAGTGGCAGTGGCAGTGGATCTTCGAACAGTTTAAACGTAAATGCACCCACTGGCGCCGGACTAGGAGCTGGAGCAGGCGTAGGAAATGGGCCAGGGGCAGGACCAGGAGCAGGACCATCGTTGCCATCGTCTTTTATGACGGCCCCTTCGTCTTCGCATGGTTCACAAACTCAAACTCAGTCGCATTCGCGCAATAGTCTTCGCGCCCAGCCCAAGGATACAGTGCAACCTCCAATCGGAAGCATTGACCCGGCCCTGATGGAAAGGAATCAGGATATGCCGCTGCTGCCACATCTGATTGACTTGGGAAAGGAGCTAGCGCACTTTACGACAACAGTTGCGCGCGTGATTCCACCTTGGCGACATTCGTCTTTCGAACAGGCACAACGGCAAGATGCCGGGAAAGTGCATTTGGTGAAGGAAGCTGTCGAAGAGAGCAATGGCGCATCTCAGCATGAATTGCGGCGACGGTTGGTGGAAGGAAATCCACGAGACGATATCAATGGCCGCGGTGACGACGGTGATGATGACCATGGCAATATTCTACGAAGAGTTGGTCGTGCATGTTGGGATGTTATCGAGACGATCCAGGAACGAGTTGAACTCAGCGTAGAAGTGGAACAAGAGGAGCGGCGCTTAGCTGCGATGGCAGCACAAGTACATGCAGCTAATGGCGGCGTAGTCGAGGGTATCGGGCTAGGAGTGTCAGGAGGTACTGGAATGCAAGGGTACCCAAAGGGCAAAACTTCAAGAGAAGGATCCCGGGACGGTGAAGAATCGTATGTGGTGTATGAGCATTATGAGAGTCACGACCTGGAGGCAGAGAGCCTTGATGGGTGCACACGCAGTTATGATAGTGACGACGAGCAACGATCCGCACACGATCCGATCTGATCTGACTAAAGAATCCATCCTTTGTATTCATCGTTTTGTCTGAAGAAAGCGCACTTTTGTTTCTATTTTGTGATTCCTTGTTATTGCACTCGTACTCAGTGCTGAACCAGCTTGACAGTCAATTCCCCGCCGCCTTCAACCTTGGTATCCAGATCCAAGAACCCTTGGAATCGCTGGTGAATGGTGGCCAAAATCGCTTGCTCGTCTGCTCCTTTTGCAACACTCACGATCAGTGTCCCGATCAACTGTTCATAGGTGTTGGTCCACACATGAGCCCGCTCCAATCTCAGGATCGCCGGATTGGTTGCCGAAAGCTGACGGATTGCCTCCTCCACATTTTCGAGCGCCCCGGGTGGGGTGGTCTGCAAGAGAATCATGCCCAACGTCTTGGCTAGCGGACCACCTAGCAAGAACATGGCCATAGACTGCCCAATGGCGACGAGATTATCCAACGCCTCCACTCGTGGAAACATGGCTACCAGGATCACGCCCACAACGCAGGCCAAACTTGTTAATGTAAAGCGGTTACGAGTCAAGATCTCCAATTTAGAGTTGTTGGTTCGACCATAGGCTCCATGATTTGACGTGAATGAGGTAGTTCTCAACACTTGTTTTGCCGATTTGAAACGAAATAGATTTGGAGGGGGTTAGCGGGTAAGATACTGGTCAGAACCACTCATGATCCATCGGAAATGGGGAAGCAGCGCTGGCTGAACGTACATTTGCAAAATTGGTCATGATTCCGGTAGCCCAGCGCCGAGATCAATGTAGCCCCTAATCCAATCCATGTCCAAAAGAGTGGCACACGGACAACATCGTGGTGTCTAGAAACCAACACAGACGGGCACGGTTTAGTTGTTGTTGTTTTTTTTTTTTTCTTTGGGAGGAGCGATTCTGATCCGCATATCGCATGGAGAGGAGCACTTACGTTCCGCGTTCGTTGTCGTTACCGTGGTGACCATCCTCGAGCATCATGTGTTCCAAGCTCTCTTTGAGCATGTTCATCCCGATGAACAGCAAGAAAATGGCGTTAGACAAACCAAACAAGACCTCAAATCTCTGAATCCTATCATTCAATTTGGCCAAGGGTGAACATGATGAATAAAGAGCCAGTAGGTAAACCATTCATCAAGCAGCAAGGATAATCCTCGCCACAAAAAAAAAAAAAAAAATGAACGGCGCTTGGTCGGGTGAAGTTGGTAATAAAGCATGTTCCAACCTACCCAAAGGGATGCTTCACAGTGGCTCTCTGCATCCTCTTATCCATATGGATAACACTTGACATAAAGATATTTAACACTCCAAAGGCGTCAAATAGCATTATGTACGCTAGTCCAATGAGTGCTAATTGTTGTTGACAAAGAAGTGTTTGTGCGCATTGAAGGTGTAAGCGGAAAGTGATCCGGTTTCATACCTCCGCTGGTATTCAGAATCATCCTTTGAATATCATATCTTACACAGCGATCCAGCACGCATTCCTGATAGCCATGTCATGAAGGCAACGGTTGAATGCAGAAGGATCCAGGTGAACATTGTCTTTTGGTTGGGCATCAGATCGCGGAAGATCGCCCCATATGATGGCAACTCGGAGCGGAAGCTGACTGGATAGTGATGGTGATGGTGGTGTCCATGATCATGTCCGTGGTGATCATGTCCGTGATGATCATGTCCGTGAGTGTGTCCGTGGTGATCATGTTCGTGAGTGTGTCCGTGGTGATCATGTCCATGGCTATGTCCGTGGCCAAGCCCAGGGTTGTGTGTATGATCATGGTGGTGGTCATGCTGATCATGTCCGTGTTCGTGGCTATGATTATGGCCAATTCCATGGTGTCCATGTCCGTGTCCGTATCCATGGCCATGATCGTGACTATGGTCGTTTCCAAAATGGTCGTGGTCGTGAGAGTGGAACGACTGCTGTTGGACCTGTCGCGGCTCGAAGTGTTGGTGATGGTGATGTGGCACATGCTTGTGATCTGGTGCTCCTCCGTGGAATCCTTGGACCTTGCCTATCCTTGTATCGTGATCATGGTTGTGATCGTGGTCGTGATCGTGGTCGTGATCATGGTCATGATCATGGTCGTGATGATGTAGTTGATGATTCTTTGGTTCATGATAATGTTGGTGAAGCTGACCACTGTGACCTTGGGCAGTAGATAAGGACGATACCAAAGTCGATGGGGATGGCGAGATGGCGACACCATGCGTTGCACTCTACAATTGACACAAGGTTCTCAAGTAAGTTGGATCGTCTGCGAAAGGGAAAGATATCAGTCTATCTACAATTGATTGCATACCAGGGGCTTCTTGATCTGAACCAGACTGCTGCCACTATGGATACTAATGCCTGTCGGTCTAAATCCCTGACCAGCAGGATGATTCAGATGGGACTGACTGGGTCCTTGGTTGTGGTGGTTGTGGTTTTGGTGGTTGTGGTTGTGGTTGTGGTGGTTGTGGTTGTGGTGGCTGTGGCTGTGAGTCTCAGCTGCTGTTGTAGTTTGAGCAGCGGCTGCGACGGAAGGAGAATGGGTCCTTCGCAGCAGCTGTGGGTTGGTGTCCATGGTTGTCGGCGCCTTGCCCTGACTTGGCTTGCTTGGATCGAGGTAGGAAAGAAGGGATGAAGACGAAGAGCGAGGAGTGAAGAGATGATGAAAGGCCTTGTCCACGGATCAAAAGGATTGTCTCTGGCTCATCCAAGAAGGATCTCCAGTGTGCAGGCCGTGTGTTCTGCAGAGCGATGTGCCAATGGGTGGCCCCACGTTTGTATCTCCTCTCTACGCGACCCTTAACTGCAAATGAACTGCTTGCTTCATGAAGAGAGCTGATCAGCGATCAGCTTTCCCAGGTGCTCACAAAGAAAGTGCAAGCGAGCATCTTTTCTCTCCTCTTTGCGCGCCCTTGCCTCAGCCGGGACTCCACTTCCACCTCCTTCTTTCCCTCTCTCAGCCCGGGAACCGACGAGCATGAGCGATCTTTCCTCTTCAGCATCCTCATTGGCTGTCGTGCCTGCATTCAAGAAGGAGGCGACTTTGTTCCAGTGCATGTTGGTAAAGGAGCCTCAAAGCACCCTTGATCCATGAATCGAGGCCGTCTTTATCTTTCATCGCATCTAACACCCTTGGTAACTTGGATGAATCTTTGTTATAGGCAGGTGCTATGGCAGGCACAGCCGTTGACACTGCTTTGTTCCCCCTGGACACTCTCAAGACACGTCTCCAGTCCAAGGCAGGTTTTGCAGCCTCTGGTGGATTCAGAGGGGTCTATTCTGGATTGACCAGCGCTGTTATCGGAAGCGCGCCTGGTGGTATGCTTGATAATGTGCTATCTGCAAAGAGTCTTTCACCAAGCAACGTTGATATTCTACCACGCAGCAAGCAGTCATCAGGCAACTACTTTGTTCTAATACAGCGTCATTGTTCACGTCCCTTCATGGATAGCGTCCATGTTCTTCGTCACTTATGAAGGACTGAAGACCGCGCTGTCGACTGTGATGCCCGATCCGCAATACGCCCCAGCTGTCCATATGATGTCTGCATCTGGAGGAGAGATCGTAAGTAACAACATTGCGCAGAGGCGGCTCTTGTGAGCAATTTGGCCACAACGCGGGACATTTAGGATCCCCCCACCTTATTTCCCC
>Ga0247824_10002223_pt1 | contig 10812 bp, 10 predicted proteins | sample 13C_PalmiticAcid_FD_194412 | JGI IMG/M metagenome (GOLD analysis project Ga0247824, IMG submission 194412) | Soil microbial communities from agricultural site in Penn Yan, New York, United States - 13C_PalmiticAcid_Day48 | ecosystem: Environmental > Terrestrial > Soil > Agricultural land...
GAGCAGCAAGTCTGTTGCCAACCCTAATTGCGATGAAAAGTCAATTGACAGGAACTACACTGCTGCCACGACATTTCACACTCAAGCCTATCGATTTCAAATGCAACATCCTTTCGGATTGCGATCCATCGACTTATCTGCTCGTCTCACGCGGTGCTGTAGTTGTTCGAGGCGATCACAGCATCACGGTCAAGGTGGAGATCATGAAGGCGAGTGGATTGATCCCTGGTTCGTCAGAGGTGGTCACCTCTCCATCTTCAGGTCGTAGATCACCTTCAAGTTTCCCGTGGAAGAGCCGGAGTGGTTCATCATCAACAGGAGTCGCAACACCGACAACTCCTTCGGCCAATAGTAACCCAAGCGTTCTCGTTCCAGGAACAGGGATCGAGCGCAACAAGTTCGTTGTATGCGCCACAGGGATGCAGACCAGCGTTGTGGTGCGTGCAGGCACGGACCATCACAACGAGGAAGAGAACGAGATACAGCGACTGAGACGAGAACGAGAACTACGATCGAAACGATCATTCTCTTCTTCATCATCAACAGCATCGTTCTCATATGAAGTGGATGCGGGAGATGACTCGGCCATTGTTCTTGGCGATAGTTTCAGGCCATCACGACCCATTTCACCTACGACACCAAGAGAGCCGCGATCCCAGCATCCATACCAACACCCACAGCAGCAGTTCTCTTCACATTCGTTGGACGGCAGCTCGTATGAAGCAAGCTCAACAATGTCTTCGTTCATGACCGAATCCAAAAATACCGATCCCCTGTTGTCAAGGACATCTACGGCCACTGTGATCCCAATGTCATACGCCTCAGCCGTTCGTTATGGAGTTGATCATGAAGATTCTGCGCAGCACTTTCATCCATACGACGAAGGCAGCGACACTGAAGCATGGAAGAGGTAGAAAGCTCAAACTCCTTGGTCACTGCACTGCTCAATAAAAACTTGGAAACGGATCGATTCATTGCTCGCAGCGTGTTTTCGATGTGGATTTATTGACTCCTGGAACGAAGTGTTGTAACAAAGAGGGTGATCCAACTTAAGAACGGGGCTTCTCCTTCTTCTCCTTCCACAGAGCCAAGAGAGAGACACCGGAGACCTTGACGACCTTGAAACGGACACCAGGCAAATCTCCGACGCTGTTATAGGACAGATAGAACAACGTTGCGTCGTTAGTTGCTACTTCAACTTCAAACAATTCTTCAATCAAACTATCAGATCCACATGAAAAAGAGCGAGATCGTAGACTTACGCGTGGCCGGAACGACCGAAACCAGCAATCAAGACTTCGTCGTTCTCATCGACAAAGTTCAAGCAACCATCGTTGGGGACGAAGGCAGTGATCTTCTTGCCGTTCTTGATGAGCTGAACACGGACACACTTGCGAATAGCAGAGTTGGGCTGCTTAGCTTCGACACCGCTAATGAAATAGGATCATGGAGGTAGAGCGCGCCGATAAAGCGTTAGTGATAAGATGTCGCAAGAGGGCTTCCCTGCGATCCACTCCCAATGGCTGTCGTGTCCTGAGAGTACGAGTTCCTGACGCCTGTGCGAGATCTGATCTGCTGTCCGAGTTTCAAGTCGAGTGGTCGAGCAAAGAGGATCTGGTCCACCGTGACAAAAGGGGAACATTTCTTCCCTCCTTGCGCGAGTATCCAATATTCATTGTGCAACATATCCTGTTTCTGTTGCTTGTCGAGTCGCACATCGTCCACAGGTCGGCTCCATTGCTTTCATTATTCCTCCTAGTGGTCAAACAGTGCAAAGGAAACATACATCTTCTCGAGAACGATTCCCTTGGCGTGGGAGGAGCCTCCGAAAGGAGAGAAACGGAAGGCGGTTCCGAGAGCCTGACGCTTGTAGTGCTTATCGGCCCATCGGTTGTCACGACGAGTGGTGCGGAGCTTGCGAGCAGCCTGGAGACCTCTTGGCTTTCCTTTACCTGTTGTGCACAACAAAAGCGAAGAGAAGCAAGGTGATAGGTGTGAGAAGACGAGTTTTCGGGCGAGTTTGAAGGTGCACTGAGTGTTGCGGTGGTTCTGCTTCGTCCTTTGATGACTGGTTGAATCGTGCAGACTTGTAAGATCGTCCTTAAGCTGTGATCTGTTAAACTGATTTAATCGTCCACGTCGATCAAGGATCAACAGTGTTTGACCGTGAGAGCTCCACCGACTGGTCTAGTTCGTGCTGTTCGCTGCTCCTGGTGTTGAATGAGGTGCTTGGATCAAAGATCAATAGTTCCTGCCAGTCGCTCTCATGTTATGATACCCATGACTCCTGAGTCAAGCGGATAGAGCGATCAATGAATTGGTCCAGAGCCAAGTATCCGTTTCCGTATCGATGGATGGGTCGGATGGTCGATGGATGCGCAAGGTAACCCTATCACCCATGGATGGGTATATTGGAGCAACACTGTACCCATTTTGCAAGTTGTGAGAGAGAGAAAGAGCACCATGGAAGGCCGCCTGTCAAAATGATATTGCGATCGTGTCACGTGGCGTGAAATTGGTTGCTTTTTCTACGCAACGCGTTCCACAACATCAGAGCTATGTAGGTCGCATGCTTCACAGCGAGGTATCGCAAAACCACCAAGTGCTGTGGAGCTCGCTTTGAAAAGGCTTCCCATTGCCCTAGTTGCTTGTGGAATTCGAAAACGTTCAAATAGCTCGTCGCTTTAACAACTGCCTCCCTCTTCACCATTTTCATCCGTTCATCCGTCGACCAATAACGACATTGCATTGCCATGAATAAAGACCGGAACGGAAACAGTCCTACACGGAGGTGCTGTACGCACGAGAACCTTGCCCGGTACGATGATTACTTCTCCAAACGCGATCCATCGGAATGGATTCACTTGGAAAAGTTCTTCAAGTATCTCCTTTCTTTGAAAACAAAGAGATACGATCCACGAATTGCAGCTGCCTTGTACCTCCAAAGTATGCGAATCATCGCGGAATCGCCGGGAGTTTCTGCTCCAGTCGCGGAAATCGCAAGTGAACTGAAGCAGGCGCGGATTTCAGTTCTTCGAAGGACATTTCTCGAGGTCCGGCGCGATCAATGGATGAATGATTTACGGACGGAACTGGACGAGCTCACTGCCATCGAAGGTGCGCTAAGAACCATCCAATCTAGAAGAAGGGCTATACGAAGGATCCTCAACGGCCACTGAGGCAATTGTTGAACTATTGGACTTTCATGCGCTCTCGGAAGGTACTCTCACTACCAGTTCAAGAGGGCGATCAACCCTTGTGTTTTTTTTTTTTTTTTTTTTTTTTTTGGTTTCAAAGCATTGCATTGACCGAAAATAAAACCTCTGGCCTTTCTTCGGTCTGTTGCCCCTCTTGCTCTCAAGGTAATGGAGCGCAAGTGCGTGAGTGCGTATTAGTAATCAGCGTGAATAGAGTTGATGTCGACCATTTGGCACTGAGACTGGTAGACTCAAGACTGATGCGCCAAGCTGGCTATCAATATGATGAATTGAGCGAAGCCAACCCAGGCTACCTTGACAAGGCGGGGTCTCCATGTTAGGACCATGAAGATGCGGTTATCGACCGTTTAGAATAGCCAGTTCCAGCACGAAACCCAGTCGAAGGGCACAGCGTGAGCTGCTCTGAGAACGCGCGTCCCTAAGCTGAAAGGGGGATAAAAGGTAAAGCGTCGATCGGTGCGACTGTACCACTCACCTCTTTCGCCCACTCCTCTCATCGCACTTTGCCAGTCAGTCTCATTCACATTCACAATGGCTTCTCCCGATCCTGTCAAGGTCGTCGTTGTCGGCGGGTCCTTTGGAGGCGTCAGTGTGATCAACCAGCTCTTGGCTTCACTTCGGTCGTCCAAGAAGACTGTCCATATCACACTTGTCGAAAAGTAAGGTTCTTGCTCATGCTACAAACGACCTTGGACTTTCTTTGCCCATGTTCCCCAAGTTACGAAGACTAACTGTGTTCCCCTGCAAAAATCTTAGAAACGATGCTCGCCACAACAACCTGGGTTCTCTCCGCTCCGTCGCGGATACCACCTACGCTGAAAAGGTGTGGATCCCATACACGAGCTTATTCCCAGAAAACTCTCCCCATCGAGTTGTTAAGGATACTCTGGTCCAAGTTCACCATCACCATATCGTCCTTCAGAGTGGCGCAACAGAGCCGTTTGATTATCTCGTCCTCTGTACGGGTGCAAGCAACCCAGCACCAGCCAAGTTCCGCAACGTCTCATCGTCAGCTGAAGCTATTGCTTTCACAAAAGAAACCCATGCACACATCAAAAATAGCAAGAGCATTGTGGTCGTCGGTGGAGGTGCAACTGGGTTCGAGCTGTCTGGAGAGATCAAGAACGCATTTCCAGACAAGAGCGTTACTCTGATCCATTCTACCTCAGCTTTGGTTGACTATCCTGGCTTCGCAGACAAATTCAAGGCTGCTGCATTACGACACCTCCGCGATGAGCTCGGTATTACAGTCATCTTGAACGAGCGCGTTAACATTGAGGGATTGAATCGTGATCACTCGGTTCGTGTCGGTGCAACCACCATTCACACAAGCAGCGGACAAGCGATTGAGTCCGATTTACAGTTTTTCACCGTGGGTAATGAGGTCGACACTTCGTACATGTCCACACTGACACCCGAAGGCACGGAAACGTTTGATCCTAGTTCTTTGACGGATCAGCAGAAACACCTGATCAAGGTCAAGAAGACCCAGCAGTTGGATAACGAGGCTTTCCCCCACATCTTTGCCGTTGGTGACTGTACAAACTTTGTGGAGGTTCCCACAGCCGTATCCAGCGAAACCTCTGGGACGTTTGCAGGCAGGAATCTGGCGAAACTCATCCAGGCCTCCCCATCCACATCCGTCGAGGACATTCGAAACGCTGTGGTCAAGGCCAAGCTGGCAACGACCCCGATACTACCAAACTATATGGCCCTCTCCACTGGACCCAGCACAGGTGTCACTATTATGCCCTTGTTCGGAACCAGCTTTGGAAACTTTTTCTCCAAGATCCTCAAGGGCAAAGATGTCATGATAAGTAGGATCAACAAGGACATGAAGGTGAACGCCAGGTCGAGTCGGTCCGATCCAGCGCAGTGAAGCCTGATCATCTGGATCAACTGGATGTACAGGATGCAGTGTATCGTGTCGCAGAGTCCAGTCGAAAACGTGTAGTGTAGTTCCCAGCGAGTTTCAAGTATCTTGTTTATTCTTTCAATTCGAATCACGATCACATCGCACGATAGACCACAGGTTTTTAGTCCTATGAAAGTTGGAAGTGAGAGGAGAATGGTTAGCGATGGTGCTTAGATACTTTGGGTAGAACAACAAGTATCATGTAGGCTCTGGGTTGTACCTGACGGGACTTGAGCGTGCGTGAGATGATTTTATCGGGCGTGCTATAGTCGGCGTAAAGGTGTAGCAATGGTGAAGTGGTGTAAGTGTTTGATCACATCCTGCAATTCAGGGTATTGCGAATGTCGTGCATAGTTGCATTCGAAGCCTTCTGGTCGGCAAGAGGGGGGGGGACTTACATAACAATAACCTCTGCTCCCCAACCACTCAAACAATCGCGATCGACAGCACTCATCAGCGCCTGCGAGATGGTCTCGAACAGATCCTCGGGTTCCTAAGTTGCAAGACAAACAATGGGCAGAGACTCTGTCAGTATCCGACAGCCAATTCCATCATCTGGAGCTGAATCGTGAAGGACATTACTATTGTCAATAACCAGAAATAAAGTGCCACATACCAGATCAGGCTCCCAGAGAGACTCGCACATTCCGAACAATTGATTGGAGGTGGTTCCTGAGACGACAAAGTCCTTGGCAAAGTTAATGCATCCGATCAAGTCTGTCGAGCAAATGAATGGTCTATTCTCCTTGTCCAATCCTGCAATCACTGGCTCCACAAACCATGGGCCGAATCTATAATAGCGTCAACGACAATATACGCGATGAGTATTGGAGCAGTAGTCAGTCCTTCATGTTGAGGCGTAGTTCCGGATCCATTGATCATCGTCGTGATGTGTTTCATACCGTCGTTCATAGAGGGTTGAGGAGACAAGGTGAGCCAAGGTCCTGGGCTCGATATCGCGTTCTTCTTTGAGTTTGTACATGTTGACCTTGAACCTGAATTTCTCTGCCCTGTGGTGATCAACGAAGGAGGCCATTGAGACCGGTCAGTCGGTCAGGTCCTGAATAAAGTGGTTCCATTATTTGCACTATCCAATTTCATCTCTCGAGCATATCCCCTTACAAGGTCTGCACGTCCGTGGCAAGTCCAGGAAGTCCGATATATGCCTTTGGTGTGGCCTGGAAGATCTTTTTGAATTCTGTTGAGATGGTCATGGCCTGCACTCCGAGACGTTTGTCGCAGGCGATGGCCACACAGTTCTTGCCAACCATGGCCACCACCGCACCTCCGTTATACTCCATAATCGACTAACACGTTGCGAATCGAGAAGAAACAAGTTCGACAGTGTTAGGAAGCCTGCAAGGGATACGCAACAAGTCTCCTGGTCGTCCTTGCGAGGCAAAGAGAGAGGTTCAAGAAAAGAGTGTGTCCGTACCATGTTGGGCAAAGAGATAGGGTGTTTGACGAGAGGGATACAGGTGCGAGCGAAGGATGAAGAGGGGAAAGAGGGACGCGCGAATGAGTGTAAAGTGGACGAAGAGCGGCAGTGGGCCAAGGTGTTCAGTCACTGGAAAGTCGTGCCGCGTCATGGAGAGACAAAGGCAACGCGCGTTGGAGCTCTGTGGTACGTAACCAGGAATAGGTTTGATCGCATGGCTTACAGGCACCCCTTGGACTTCGCGACGGAAGCGTGTTGCCACTGTTCACAGGATGGCTCGCCCCTAAGGACAGGGCTCATGCATTGGTGTACCTGGCTCTCACCTAGATGTCTCCGACGCTTGGGATGGGTGCCTTTGCCTCCGTCTATTGGGAGTGAGCAAGTCACCTCCGTAGGCGACGCGTGCACAGCGAGATTGGCTTTGGCTTTTCACCTTGATCTGCCCTGGATCATATTGCGTGCGCTTCACCAAAGCTTTCTTTCCTATACCGTTCCCAGTCGCAGCTACAGAGTGTTTATTGCTTTCAAAGACATTGGCGACTGTACGTGTCCAGGACGAGAAAGCGACCAGGCCCAGGGGTCAGATGCAAATCACCAAATCACGTGGGAACGCGCGATATTATCTGAACCGTTTTCTTTGATCTCTCTTCACTCAACCCCTTCAAGCCAAAACACCATTCACACCCGCTCGAGTAGGGGCAAGGCTACAGGAAGGACCGCTATCGGATACGTTTCAGGGCGTGGTCAGCAGCCATGCACATTCATCGATTGCGAAACCTGAGCCATGTCGATCTTCAATCGCCCCGAGTCTACCGCCCCAACTGCCAGCAACACTTCATCGACCCACTATCTCTCGTCTCCGGAAAATATCCGGGCAATCTTCTTCACTAACTTGGTACTCCTTGGGGTGCAGGAGTATGCAATACAGCCGACAGAAGAAGGGCCATTACTTCATAGTTTTTCCAGGAGCTTATCGACATCGCGCTTGCAAAGCTTGCAGACAGCCTCAGGGCCCTCACGGCAGCAGCCACAGTTAAACCATCACCAACAACACATCTTCGTTGCCACGCATGGTTTCGGATCAACCGCATCGAGGCCGTTAGAACTCCACAGACATGTGTTTGCCAAAGGGACCCAGTCAACAAAGGCACTCGAATTCATACTTTGGTTCCTATTTACACGCCTGGATCAAAATCAGGCTCGGGAGCGGTTTAAGGAATGCTGGCCAGTTATGGATAGGCATGACGCAAGAGAGTTCAGGAATGTAGCATTCAAGTGGCTGGAGGAGCTCAGGAAGGAGGGTTGCTTCGGGATCGGACACAACTTGAATCGTACAGAGAATCATGTTTTGGGATTATTCTTACCCACAATCAGGAGGAGCTATCTGGACGAGTCCATTGGGGAAAGGATAGAACAGCTGGTTCTGATTTTATCCACATACGTCTTATCGCGGACTCTAATGAGTGAAATGAACCATTCACGGCATCTCAAACATCAGCAACAGCCACTTTCCGACCCTTTATCAATACGAGACGACGATAACCGAGAGCTCTTTGACTTGGTCAGTCGAGTACCAGAGACTGTACATGACGAGGAAGAATTGTCGGCGAATATCGACTCCCAAATAGTAAGGCGGTCTCGACTTTTCATTCAGGAAATGGAAAGGCAGAGGGATATTCGACAAACATGGAGCTCCATGAGTTCAGAGATGGTTAGAAAGCTGCAGAGCGTTTCAAAGGACCTGGTATGTAACACAAGTTTGTTTAATTTAATGGAACAACCATGGATAGGATTCTTCACTAATATGTACACAACTGTCCCTTAGACCACGACAGAATCAGAAAGGCGATCTTTTATGGCAAGCCAGCCTCAGCTTTTTGAACGCACGAATTCATTGTCCATGCACGATATGCATGTTCTTGAAGATCGTTGGATCGATAAGATCCACAGCCAGTGGACACCAATTCTTAGTTATGTGGAACGTCATCTTGGACGCAAGGAAGTCTTGCAGTCGTTACTGGATGCTGATGAAGGGAAAGGGAGCTCAGTTCTGGACGGTCAATCGGTGCGACTTGATCTCCCGATAACCCTCAAGCACATAATCGAGAACGGAGGTATTACGGTAGGTGAATGTCAGATTGCACTTCAGGCACTTTTAAATTGGATATTGTGTTGTGGACTAATATCTCTTTGATTCTGGTTGTAATGGGATTGGCAGACCCATAGAGATTCCAAAGCCGATCTTGCTGCTGTTCTTAAAATCTGGAAGCGTTCATTGCAGATTCTAAAGGACAGTAGCGCCAGTAAGGATCCGAATAGCGGGAGCACAGCTGCGAAATACGTAAAGACACTCGAGACACTGTCAAAAAATCACAGTCAGCAGCTCGAAGGAATTCAAAAGCTCAAGAAGCGTCTGGAGGTTCGATTGAAGGAGGCCAATCTGAGTGTGGAGAGACTGCAAAGGTGACAAGTACCAACATGTTACGCTGCAGACACGTTGGACGGGTTTTCTTCCAGAGCATTGTCTAATGTACAGTCTTTGTTTCCATAGGGAGCAGAAGACCAAGCAGCTTCCGTACCGACGTTTGCTCTCGACGATTCCGATTCATGACCATGGAGGAGACTTGGAGATCGATAGATTGCCCGGGATGGAGCCGGAGGTATCTCAGGATGCAGTTGCGACAGCAAGACACATTTCTACTCTCTTTGGTCGAGCAGCCGGCAATCGTAGGTGGTTTGGTATCTGATTTATTGATCGGGAGAGCATATTATGTTGTATTTGTATCTTACAATATGTCGCGCTTGACCCTGCTAGAGCCCTTGTCGCCACCCCACATTCGTGAGATCAGGGGTCTTATCCATGAGACCGCGCAACAAAATCAGGGCAGAGGATCAGACAGCCATGAGGTTCTACGTGAAATGTTCGAGAGCAATGGTACTCTATCAAATTCTTGGCTAGTCTGGAATACCTTGTCGATACCATCTACCATTTCTGACCTGTATTGGCGTCAATGGAATAGAAGCGTCGGATATCTTGACTGTCAGACAAGCGCCAATTGCTACTCCTTGTATGAAGCCCATCACTTCCCGCCAACCGAATACGGAAACGACCAAGCCAATATACCCTTCAGCCAAACCCGAAGTGTCGCTACTATCGCGAACACTTTCAACGAGCAAGTTGTCTTCTATTCGGCCACCTGCCAGCATACGAGGTCGTTTTACAGCAAAACCGTCGAAATCAATTATCAGCGACACTTTACACGATGTACACATGGATTCAGCAAAGTCGAGCGTTAGATCATCGCCCGAATGTCTTATCATGAATGTGGACCCTCAAGACTCCAGCATTAGTAGTGGATCTTCGTTTAAAGAGGTAAACTATCAGCTGCAGTATTTCTTTTACTCACTCAGCACTGCCTTATTGATCACATACTTCTTGTGTCCATTAGGTGATCTCACTTTTCGCCGCAGATCCACCGACTCTAGCGGCCCCCTCCAAGCCAGAGACCCTTGTCGATCGTCCAGGATTCAGCTCCTCGTACGATATAGAAGCATCCCTTTCGACTACACAAACACAACAATCTACTCATTCAGGATCAATCATACCGGCAAAGCGAAGAAGCAATTTCTTGTCGTCTATATTCAGCAGGAATGGCGTATCGAAGGATGTGGACATTGAGAAGCAGAACACAGAAGACACTCCGTTATCACAGAGTAACATGGGTGTGGCCAAGTCTCACACTCAGGAGGCTACATCAGCACCATTGATGAAAAATAGCAAGCCTTTAAGCCCAACTCAGCCAAAGCCTACACTCCGACAGAATCTCGGCATTTCACGGAGGAAATCCCTGTCGAGGGATCTCCAATCTAAGCACGTCGTATCGTCAGGGCCTCGTGCCGAGTCTACCCATCTAGTTGACGATGAAGAAATTGTTCAGCAAATGGGAATGATCAATGTATTTGACATGGATGGCCTCCCAGGAACGCCATCAAAGAGGCGCCGAGTGGACTCTACTGATGAGAAATTTACTGGGCGCCGGGCATCCTTTAGCTATGACATCGAGGTTCCCCTCAATGACGATGTCAGCTACAAATCCAAGGACTTTTTCTCGAGGAATACGCCAAAAAGGGCGGGACGTTCGCCTGAACTGACGGTGGAGGACCTGCGTACGATGACGCCTAGACCATTGAAGACCAATGATACAGACGACAACACGACAATGCCTCTCATGCTTCTACAT
>Ga0247824_10002226_pt1 | contig 10808 bp, 13 predicted proteins | sample 13C_PalmiticAcid_FD_194412 | JGI IMG/M metagenome (GOLD analysis project Ga0247824, IMG submission 194412) | Soil microbial communities from agricultural site in Penn Yan, New York, United States - 13C_PalmiticAcid_Day48 | ecosystem: Environmental > Terrestrial > Soil > Agricultural land...
GTCTCGAAAATCGCTCGTGTTGCCGAATGAACTCCTCTTGGATTCCCCTCCAAGCGACTTGGACAAGTCCCTCTTCTTCTTCAGATGAGAAGTGCTTCTCGACTTTTTTGTGCAGATGAGCAATGTCTTTGCGAACGACCGAGGCTGGATATTGAGAGACCACCTTCTTGAGCGCTTGCTTGTTATATGTCAAATGGAACGCTACATCCTCAGAAGCCTTGGCCTTGACCAAGCCCTCGACACCATCGAAAAAGTCCTGTGCCAGAGAGAAAGGAGGGTTACGATCATTAGATGTACTTTTCGCCGCCTCAAATGGTTTCTAGACACAAAAAACGTGTTTAAAAGTCTCTTACCAGGAGCTTCAGTAGTGATCTCCTGACAACTCCACGCACATAGGACTCGAGGTGCCTCTCGTAAGAGCTCTTGGCGTACTTCATATAATTTTCCAGATTCGAGATCTTACGCTGACGCAGCTCAGAGTAGAAGTGATGCATGTTCTCGATATTTACCACATGCGATCCTTGTTCCTTATCATCAAAGTCCACAGTCTCTTTGGCAACTGCCTCAGTTGACTCGAACATCATTCTGACCAGCTTGTCATAGGAGGCTGTGATCAGTTTACGGGCCTCGATATCGTCGTTGCCATCAAGTAGCGCCTCCATCCTTTCAGCGAAACGCTAGAACAAGAGGTCGTGGTACGCAGCGTTAGGTCACGAGTGTTGAGTCGTTAAAAAGTCAAAAACGAATGGTAGAGTGGTGAAGATATCGACTTACTGGAAATATCCGCATAAAAGGAAGAACGCCCTTTCTCTTGGTCTTGTGTCGTGCCTCTTCAATGAACTTGAGCTGCTCCTCCACATATTTCTCAAACATACTCACAAGTTTGGTATGCAATTGGCTTAACATTGTGATCAAAAATCCTTGGTCCGAGTCGGCAAACTCTTTTTGAGTGCGCTCCACAGAAATCAGCATTCCTACACATTGGCTGAAATTGAGAAGAACACGGCTCGCGTAAGAAGCATGTCCTGCGACATCCATTTCAATCAAGCCGACAAGGTGACTGGGAACTTACATATTCTCATTCTTGACTCCGTTCTCTGCCATATTGTTCAGCTCGACACTGAGACCATCCAACATGGTTCCCATGAGTTGTGCTAGTCGCTTGGAGCTCTTCAAATCTAGGCTCGATTTGCGCTTTGTTTCCAAGTCGTGTTGAGAGAAAGGTGGGGGGTCGTCGATAAACATTCGCATGGACATCATCTTGGTCAGCGTGAATAGGTCCGATAGGTAGTTTTGTTCTCGAGCAGCAATCGATGTGACAATCGATAGGGCTTGCGCAAAGGCTTCGTCAACAGGCAGTTTTTCTTCAGGACCAACGTCGATTCTCCGGGACGACTCGTACAAAGCACTATTCCTATCCGCTCCTGCATTGGGATCACGGATCTCACGCGTAGATCGTTTGCGCCAAGGGATCCTACCCGTCAGGTCGGAAGGTGACGATAACGATTCACGGAGGGCCGTACCTCCACGTGCAATTAATCCGCCGTGATATGTTGATCCAAAGACTGGCAAAGTGATCAAAGTGATGTGCACAAGTCAAACAAAATTAGTGGGGGTTGGGACAATAACTCGACAAGGCCGCAGGTATTGGTTGAAGAGTCTTACCAAACTCAGAGTCATCAGGTTTCTCCAACTTGGCGACATGGTACGTTGAGAGAACATTAAAGAACTCTTTGATCTCCTTGCGGTAGAGTCGGTTCATGTTGTTGACATATATCTAGATCCATGAATTAGCGACGACCTTCCACTGTTAGAGACTACTCCAAAAGTCTGGTCGTTAGCGGGACCAGCGACAACAAGACAATAAGAGACGTCTCCGTCCTTACCGATTGCAGATCCGTGAATCGTCTCGAGTCCATCTCTCGCAGCCATAGGATCAAGCCTCTGTATGTGATAAAATACTTTTCAATGGGTTCGTAGCCGAACATGACAACGTAACCCTTGGCCAAGGTCCTCTGCTTGTCGTTCAGATACTGATCTGTCTGCGTCTGAATCTTGTTTCTCAAGAAATCCGAGAGTCGGGTCGCAAAGTTGGAGCAGTGGAAACTGTAAAGCTCCATCCTATTACGCACTGCACTCATGCCCGCAACATCTTCGTCGTATTTGGACAAGAGCACATCCTGAATCACTGCAGACGCGTCCTCGAGTTTGCGAACCCCGCTGTCGCGGTCGAGGCTTTCTTTCTTCAATGTTTCGGTGACGCTGTCTGAGATGGTGATGGACATCAGCAAGTTCTCTAGTTCTCTCAGAAGGCTAGCCTGGTTCGACGTTTGAACCTGCAGACCTCGGTTCTGAGACTCTATTTGTCGAATATCATCACCCATTGAATCCAGCTCTTGTCGGTGGAGTGACAGCCAGTTGTCCATGTCATCGAGCTCCTCGATGCCCTTGTCCAGCTCTGACATGACATCTTTGATCCTGTCATCCGATTCAATAATAGAATAAACGTTCGCCATCTCCAGAGAGTTCAGCTCTTTCATCAATCGGGTTTCCAATGCGACACCATCCTCGCTCGAAGCTAGATCCATATCATACAACAACTCTTCCAGATTCATCAATGCTATCTCGTCCATAGGTTCGTTGTCCTCCATAAACTTTGCACCGTTGCGGTCACTGCGTGGGCTGCCACTTCCTGTGACGCCAGGAGCTGCTGTGGATCCAATCGAACTGGCTGATGGAGGAGCGTTTCGCTTCATACGCTCTGCTTGGACTGACAGTCGCTGGTTAAAATCCTGGTTAAATTTTCCTGTAGAGTTTGCGATTGTACCGTTGGCGCTGTCGGGTATAGGGGCCATCTTGTTGTTGATTGAGGGTGATAGAGCTGCTTCCCTTGAAACGGTGAATTGTGCTATTTGCATAGGAAAAGTAACACGGATACACAGTCGTTGAGCAAGACATGGGTCGCTCAAAGGTCACTTTTTTTTTTTGGATGTGTTGCCTAACAGTTGTTCCAACAGTGAAGCAAATCCCTTACTCGCTAATGCAGGCTCATCAATATTGACCAGTGTCGGTAGTCTCTTCAAGTTGCTTCTGAGCACCTGTAGTCCATTGCACGAAGGAAAGATGGAAACGAGTGTTAACGCACTGCATACAGTATATCAAAGAGTAGTGTTCCCAGGACAAGCAGTACGATACTCACCTTTAACAGCATCATCATAAAGTCATTCTTGAGGTCCGCAGAATCTGTAACCCATGAGTACGGCCGATTGATAACAACCGTCCACCGCCTTGCCTACACAGTGATCAGATTCAAGAAGGGAGCGAACCCATGTAAAGGATCCCGATAGCGTGGACGAGGTCAAAAACATGCCGCGGGTTGGAGGCACCTCAACGATCACAGGGTAACGAAGTCAATAGTCCTGACATACATCCACATTCTCGATAGACTTGATTTCGTCCAAATGCCATGTCCTGCCGATGTGGTATGAGGTCGCTGATGTCTTTTTCACCTTGTGCAGTCGAACCTTTCCATTTGACTTGACTGGTCGCATCCCCCCGTGCGATTGTGGAATAAAGAACCGTGTTAGCAGTGCTGCTTACTACAAGTTTGTTCTAGGCAAAGGATAAGTAAGCGAACTCTACCTGTCATGCAAAGATACCGAGGCTTGGAGAGCATTTTGGTCCGCTCCGCACCACCGCCCTTCTTGCTGGATGGGATGATCTTTGTGTCCTTATTGGCCTTTTCTTCCTCGTAGATCTTGACATACGTCAACATGGTCTCTGAGTTGCTTGCTAGCAAGGAAGGGTCATATCATCATGGTCAGGATAAGCTTACATTCCCCTTTTCTCCTCCACCACCACCTCTTCTTCCACCTTGCTCCCTGTCTGAATTGTATTCACTTACAAGAGTTATCCGAGAACAGGGCCTGAGTCAGCTGCTGCCGTACAGGGTCTTCCTTCTTTGGGTTCGCCATGGAGGGTGTCGAGTTGCCTCCTGCACGCCCAGCTGCCATGGTCAGACGCGATTTGACAGTAAGCTGTGGACAGGGAAGGTGGAGTGGGTGTGTGTGTGCGGTGCTGAGGGGTGTCCGTCGAGTCGATGCTCCAGGGAGAGGGCTGATTAGATTTGGAAGAGTTGCACGCCAAGGTCCCTCCTTTGTGGTTGAGTGAGAAAGAATGAAGACGTTGCGGAGATGATGGAGTCGCGACAGGACTGTTTGAACATGCCACCCGTAATTGGACTCTGACACCCCCATACAAAAACTTTATTTCACTTTCAAAAAAAAAAAAATTCTACAGATCTCGGAGCCTTGGGGTGCCTGGGCGCTTCTCAGGAGGCCGGTGGTCCGCTTGGACGATCAGACAGTTCCCTTGATGCGATATTAGAGTGGGTGCTCAAGGGTGAGGTCGGGTCATCTGCGTTGACAGCTCTCAGAGGAAGGTTCTCCTGTCCTATGGTGGGGGAATCTTGCTGCTGCTGCTGCTGCTGCAAGTCCAATTGCCGACTGTATCGAGAGTGAAGAGGATCGCCAGGGGGCAATTGCACCATGGATGTGGCCACGAACGGCTTGTCAGCGTGTAACTCGTGCTCTTGTGTGTAACCACCTACAAGAGCCGCGTTCTCATCATCCTGACTCCATTGAGCAAACTGTGCCCCTCCTGTTGAACTGGAGTGCTCCGAAGGTGATAGATAGCTGAATCTGCTGTTGCTGCCCAAGAGGCTAGCCATGACTGGAGGGGTATATGTTACCGAGGGTTGGGATGTGATCGGACGGTTCGGGTCATAGATAGCATCCGTTCCTGCAGCCCTCGAGGATGCAGACTCTCCACCCGTGGGATCGTCTAGTGACAATGCCAGGAAAGTCAACGGGCGCTTGGAATCAAATCTCCTGTTTTTACGGAACCGGATAAAGAAGAATATACCGGCACCGATGAGCGCGCCAAGACCCAGAACGGCACCCAGAACTATTGGGAGCACCGACGAGCCGGAAGACTTTTCATCGTTGGTCGGTGTAGCACTAGGAGGCAAGGGAGCGGTTGTAGTGGTGGTTACGTGACCAGGAGGGAGTGATTTAGATGGTGTGTGGGCCGTTGGTTTCCTCCCGGAGGATTTTGTTGAGCTGGAGGATGGGATAGTTGGCTCAGAGTCTTTCGTGCTTGTTGTGGTCGAGGTGGTTGTCGTTGTTGTTGTGGTAGTCGTCGTCGTTGAAGTGGTCGGCACATTTGGTGTTGTCTGCGGAGTGTCAGTTGTTGTTGGCAGTGCATTGGTTGAGGCGGCGGCAGGACCTTGCGAAGGGTCTGCGGGCGGATCGCGTTTCTGGAGGAAGGGGCCGTCCGCCTACAGGTTGGCCAAGATGATGCGAGGGAGACGGAGGGGTGTCCCATCCAGGGGGGGCATTGTTAGGGGTGACTCGACTGCAGAAATGTGTAGTAGGCGGCACAAATGGAGCGCTGTGCTGGACATGGTGCTCTCACGCATATGGAGCAGATCAGTCAGTGGCACTTACCCTGTTGAATGCAAAAGAGGAGGACAGAGCCCTCCTGTCGTGGTGGAGCGAGAGAGGGGCTGAGCCGGTGCCGGTGATCAGAACGAGGGCGAGGACGAGGATCGCGACGAGGAGCAGAGTGGCCCCATGCCGGGAGTGCTGCAACATGGCTGTTGAGGACGATCAGGAGAGCGAGGAGGAAGAAGAAGAAGAAGAAGAAAGAAGAAGAATAACAATAAGAAGAAGAAGAAGAAGAAGAAGAGGAAGGAGGAAGGAGGAAGGAGGAAGGAGCGAGCAGACAAGACAGCTGGCAGTGCCAGGGAATGAATGGGCCATGCATGGCGCTGCACTGTACACACCCCCAAAGCCCACTGGGTACATGCATTCACGTACATTGTCCACCGGCAGATCCCCCTTTTCCCTTGGGAAACAAAAACGCCGCTTCTGCTGGCTGTCCCTCAGCGCCCTCCTCGGCAGTGTTGCATGCGGTAAGCAGGTAAGCAAGCAGGCCATGGTGATGAGAGCACAGGTCGGCGTCATGGATGGCATGATCGTAGGCTCACCACTGGTCTGTGGGCGGTGTTTGCTTTTCTTTTTGGGGGGGTTGTCCACCTGGCCCCACGCTATCTATAACGGCTGACGACGAACTGATAAACCCGATATGGCTGTCGTCCGTTGCCGTGAGATCCTCGTTTATTGGCGCTTCAAATGAGACCATCGCCCTGCAGCCCCTGGAGGAAATCATCATACTCGGCCTTCTTCTGGGCCGCCTTGTCAACGGCCACAGGAACCTCGGGCGCACTATTCACAACAATCTTGCTCCCCCCTAATAGACTAGGCACGCTTGGCGCCAAGTTGATCCTCGGTAACCGCAGACCCAGGCCCGTCTCACGTCGTTCCTGATCCGAGTCCTCATCCTCCTTTCCATACGCCGTGGACGATGTTGTGCTCCGTGAGGCCTTTGTCCCGCTGTGCGGTGAGAATGTAGGTTCTGCAAACGATGGTGTTGCAGCGTGATCGTCGTCCTCATCCACTCCAGGCGCCGCGTTGACAGGCCTTCCAATCTTGCCCTTCTGAGTGACACGCTTGCGCATGATCGTGGACGGCACCAAGTGGACAAGCTCCTTTTGCAAATTGCGAAGCTGTGGCTCCGCTGAAATACTGGCGGGACCCGCGACCAGCGCCGGTTTCGATGGTACTTGTGCAGAGGTGGGTTTAGGCGGCAGAGGGTGTACTGCGGGTCCCGTGGTGTTATTGGCTAAAGGTGCCGATGCATCCAAGGCTCCTGTTGTTGATGATTTTGCCAATGCGGCCGTCTCTCTCTGTTCAGCACGCTTCAACTCCTTTTCGTCCGGAGGAAGGTGACCTGTCATAGGGTCGCTCTGCGATGGAGTTGTCCGAGGAGGTTTTGTATATCGTGGTGGAGGTCGTGTAGGTCGTGCATGCAATGGTGGTGGCCCGGAAAGGCCTGGCGGGCCATATCCACCAGGAGGTCCATACCCTGGCGCACCATACCCCGGAGGAGGTGGGCCAAACCCTGGTCCTCCTGAATGATGAGGAGCATTACCCATTGGCAGAAGCCCAGGATTCGGTCTTCCTGGCGGGTACACATTCCCAAAGGGCGGCTGGAATCCTGGAGGACCTGTATCCATCGTCAAATACAGTTAGAGTTACAGGGTCTTTAAGAGTGAGTAAACGAGCAAGACTCGAAAGACCCATTCATACGGACACGTACCATAAGGAATAGTGGGAGGCCCTGGAGGTCCTGGCATTCCTGGATGCGGCATACGAGGTGGGTGTATTCCTGGTTGAATGTGCGCCGGTGGCCATGGCAGTTGCTGTATCCGTAGAGCTATAGGCAATTTCGGCTTTGTGAGTTCTAGAAATCTTGCTTGGTCTTCCTTGGAGGGTGCGGGTCCTTCTGGGAGAGGCGGCATATAGTTCTCATCGTCAGTATCGTCAGACTCTGATCCTGACGATGACGAGTCCGAGTCCGATTCCGAATCCGAGTCCGAGTCCGAGTCCGAATCCGAATCCGAGGCATCCGAACCTGATCCTGAGGTCCCTTCTGATTCCTGAGGTGGTTGCTGTAAAGTACCAGACGCGCTTTCCATGTCAAAAGGAGGCTGTGTTGGTAGTGGTGCTATGAGTTGACAATCAAGCGTTAACGAACCAAGGTAATAACACAAAAAACATATCGATCCCAATCCTGAATATCTTACGGTATTCCAGGTATGGCTGTCCTGGCGGCGGAGCGCCATATGGGTTAAGAACCGGATCATAATAAATGGATCGTGTAGGATCTCGAGCCTGTTCCGCCACGGACACAGGCTTTGGTGCCTCAACCTTCTTACTAGTACAGCAATAAATGGAACCATACAGGACAAGATGGTCAGAATCCGCTCCAGTTGGTGTTGAACACTGTTTGAATCCAGAGTGATAGACGTACGACTTGATCTTGATTCCATGGGCTTTCTTGATCCCAATGATCTTGTTCATTTTATCCTTGAGTTCCGCCAGTTTCTTGGTTCCATCCTTGTCCAGCTTCCCGACTTTTTCCATATCTTCATATTCTTCGATTTCAGTCTCAGTGGTTGTATCCCTGAGTGCAGCATTGACCTCGCGGACCTTCTTTCGGTCATGTTTGTTCTATGGCAAAAAAGAGTGACCGATCTTTGAGCTTGACAGAACAAAAAAAAGCGCATCCTACGTATTCCAGAGTCGAACACGCGCGGATGCAAGCCAGTGTACAAAGGCATACCTTTTTGAGCTCCTTTTTGTGCTGCTCCTTGCCTAATTGTTGGTAGGAAGGAGGATGGGGGTTGGTATGAAGTGTTGATCCGCTTGCTCCTGCATCAGGCTTCACGCACCCATGGTGCAAGCAAACTTACGGTACTGGTCCGCCGGATTCAGAGCTCTGCCGCTTTTACGTCCCATGGTTGCAGACTGTCCTGGTTTCTGATTCGTGGTCGAGCTAACAAAGTGCTGGTGGAGGCAGACGTTGTGTGCGGAGTGGCTCAGTTGTCCACTCACGTGCACACACTGCACACACGCGGGACACCTTGGGCGAAGACCCAGAAGATGCAATTAAAACCTTGCTTTTGCGCTTTTTGCGTTGCATGCACGCCGTAATGCCTTTGTTGCCATGGAAGGGAGAGAGGTCCTAGGGGGGGAGGACATGTTGTGCCACGACAACCCACGACAACCCTCCCCCGCTGCATCGATCAGATGAGATGTTGGCACACACAACACGACAGGCCCACGGTGCTAAACACTTGAGCCTGGCATTGTACAAGAGATGAGATGTGCCCCAAACATGGTAGCAGTAGAATATCATTCCTTCGGGATGCATTCTCTGAGAGAGTGTGTGTGCAAACACCAGGCAGCCAGGCAGCCAGGCAGGCGGGCAGCCGGTCTCGGTCCAGTCTGCACCAAATGCACTTTGTTGACGGATTACGATCTTGTTTTTTGTGTTTTGTATTTGTTTGTTTGTCCGCTCATTGACCCCCTCCCTCGTGCCCTACTTTCTCCTGCAGTTGTCTCTTTCTCCTGCTGCACTCTGCCCGTTTCCCTTCACACCTATCTCTTTCTCCACTTGCGTCCACTTTGCATCCGACCCTTCTTCACTGACCGCCTCTCTGCAGCCTGATTCCTGATGATCCGCTTCATCACTCTGGTTGCCTCTTTGGCTCTCACGCTCTTGTCCGTCGTCGTCCAGGCTCAAAACCAATGTGGCCAAGCGATCACTGGTACCGCTGCAACTCATCGAGTTCGTCCGCTCTATGCCCCTGCCATGATACCGCATTATACTGATTCCCATCGTTCTTCAAACTACTAGAAACTGCCAACGGGCCACTGGGCTCCTTTAAAGTATCCTACTATGACACTTTCACCCAGGTGACCATCTACGGTCTCAATAATGCCGTCCAGAGCCAAACCTATGTCCTCTATTGCGATACGCCACCAACAGACGTTGAGATACAGAGCAAAGGAATCAGCACGAGTGTTAACAAGTTCAAAGTGCCGTTGCAAAATGTAGGAGCTGATGGAACCTTCTCCAGCTCATATATTGAGGTACGAGAATAGCATTGCATATCATCCTGCCAAATCCAACTATGCCCTCCAGGAGAAAGGGGGATTGCCATCATCTAACTCTAAAGTTCTTGGTAAACGTAGCTTGCTGGCCACAGGGATGCAATCAAGGCCTTGTATCAGCCCCAGGATGTCATATCTCCCTGTCTTCAGAAAATGGTTGAAGCGCAAGCCATTATGCCACTCAGCTATGACTTTAATCAGAACAGTGGCCTCGATGGGATTTTCGGAACAGAGACCCCTGCTAGCTCTAAGGACATCTGGATCCCCAGAATCACCACTGTAGATCCTTTGTTGAGGATCGAGTATATCACTGCAGTATCATTGTTCTTCAACGACGGAAAAAATGGCGAGGTTGTGTATGACCGGATCAAGGCTGCATACAAAGAGCTTGAGCGCAACATGCTTCAGATTCCTGCTGACAACAAAAAGCGCATTGGCTGGGTCTACTACGACTTTTCAAAGAAGACATGGAGCCTCCGAAACAGCAACTTCACAAGGGCGATCATTCAAGCTGCAGGTACATGTTGTGCTATCACTGATAACAGTGACATTCCAAGCGAAGCCAAGCGATGGTACTAAGTATTCGTCGAATGTCATCCTATTAGGGGGTATCCCATTCCCACTGGTTGGTGAGTCGACTGATTATGTATCGATCAGTCCACGAGATATCAAGATCCTTCTTCGCAACTCGCAGGTTGTGATTGACGAGACCAACTTTGCTGGAACGCTGGAGGGGGGGGCCACTGCTATCCAAAAGTGGAGGGAGCTTGCTGGATTTACTTCCGCAAGCGAACTTCCAGTGCTCAACGACAAGGCCGTTTATTCTATTGACAACATCATGGGCAAGACAGGATCAACAAGCGGTAGTGTAAACCCTCTGCTTTTTCTGTCGCCCTCCCACCTGCTTTTTGATGTAATGTTACTGACATGTGGATTTTCATTCTAGATTTCCAATATCGTCTCGCATCCAGGCCAGATCTTCTCCTAAGGGACTTGATCCAGGCTCAGTACAAGTCCTACAATCCCGGATACAACTTTACATTCCTGAATCCCGGTTTTTCTTACAGCGCTGTGGGTACTCACTTGACCAGTGCCAACTGTGTAGCCAACAATACATACAATGAAGGTGAGATTGCCCCGGTCAGTTTCCAGACAGATTTTAAAGGAGACGGGACCACGCCGCAAGCACCAGTCGGCCCTGGTATATATGGAACTGGAGAATATGTG
>Ga0247824_10002227_pt1 | contig 10808 bp, 6 predicted proteins | sample 13C_PalmiticAcid_FD_194412 | JGI IMG/M metagenome (GOLD analysis project Ga0247824, IMG submission 194412) | Soil microbial communities from agricultural site in Penn Yan, New York, United States - 13C_PalmiticAcid_Day48 | ecosystem: Environmental > Terrestrial > Soil > Agricultural land...
GGGGGCAGGCCGAGGAGGAGGTCCGGGAAGTTGGGGTCGCGGACGTAGACGGCGTGGAGGTTGGGCAGGCCGCCGGCGAGGAGGGAGCCGGCGAGGTAGTTGTAGTAGCTGGCGGTGACGGAGGAGTATTTGGGGACGGAGGGGGCGGCGGTGATTTCGAAGTGGAGGGACTCGAGGCTCGTGGTGGAGAGAGGGGGGATGTGGTGCGACCCGACGGCGGCCGGCATGGTCGCGGAGACGCTGTCGATGAGGGAGAGGTGTTTGAGGGCTGGAGCATACGGCATGAGGTCCTGCAAGGCCCATGCGTGCACGCCGGTGTCGTTGAGGGTGAGCACCCTCAGCGCCTGCCGCGCCTCGGGGAGGACCAGCCAGGCCGCGAGTCCCTCGGATGTGACGTTGGGGGTGTCGGTGAGAATGAACTCCTCTACCGGCGGGAACGGGGGCAGCATCTCGTTCCACGCGAGTGTCTCGTCGGTGAAGGACGCGGTCTGGCTGATTTTGAGCGCCCGCAGGTTGCCCAGGCAGCCCAGCACATGGCGCATCATGCCGGGCTCCATGTCGATCCGGATCAGCTCGAGCACCTCGAGCTTGGTCCACACCCTCCCCGTCGCCAAAGCCTGTAGGCTATTCTCGGAGCCGCCCATGTATGTCATCTTGCGCAGCTCGAGGCAGCGCGCCTGCACTTCCAGGCGGAGGGTCAGGAGCGCGGGATCGTCGGTGAAGAGACCTTCCGGGAGGTCGACATAGTGGAGGTTGGGTGTGACGGCGATCGTCCGGGCCAAGTCGGCCTGGCAAGACTCGCGCAGCATGTACGGGATCTTGAGGAACTGGACAAGCCGGCCGCGGCGGACGGGGTCTTCGCGGAGGGAGCGACAAAGGAGCTTCAGGCGGGCCTGCGCGGGGTCTTCGGGTTGGCCATTGCGGTCGAAGAAGGACCGCCGTTTCCGCCGGTCGGCCAAAATGGCTTCGAGTTCGCAGTAGTGAACGCTGTCAATGCGGATGCTGTGGTATCTGTAAGGCAAAGGCTTGTTAGCGGTCCGTCATTCCCGTCCCGGCAGGAAAGATTTGGGGGGGCCTGAGACATAGCTATGGCGGCCACTCGACATACAGCAGCTTGACAGCCTCGGTCTTCCACCTCCTGCAGACGGCGACGCAGCGTGCCAGGTCGCGCAGGTCGCACAGCATACAGCCATCCTCGACGGCACTCTGCTCGCACGTGGCGTAGCTCTCGTCGCGGCTGTGGGGGCAGACAAACGCGAAGATGCGCCTAAAAACGGTCTCGGGAAACCGGGCCAGCACGGCGGTGGAAGCGCGGGTTGGCCGGGGCCCGAGGTGGGTGGACTGCGAGTAGCCCCTTGGGTCGTAGGGGTCGGCGGCCGGAGGGGAGCCGAAGGGCCGATTGCGATCGGAGCGGGAGTCGGCGTGTCCAAGGTATCCGCTGTGCGCCGGAGCCGACTGCTTGCTGTTTGCGCTGCTGCCAAAGCCCGGCATCCGGCCGTGGCCGCTGTTGCCGTCGTCCTTCCGCTTGTCTTTCCTCCTGAAGAACTTCATTGTGCCCAGCACTGTCGTGGCAAGCCCCATGGCAGGAGGGGAAAGGGAAATGCGAGGGCGCGCGAGGATGAAAAGAGGTGGGGTTTAACGTTGGGCGGGACTAATCGAGCTTCCCCCCTGTTGCTGCTAACGTTCCATAGGGGCTAGGCACTCACTGACAGAGTGCTTGCCGCTTTGGGTGGCTGTCAGTGCTTCCTACCACGCATGAGGCAACCCCCTGCAGAGAGGAAGTGACAAATGACAGGCCAGCGAGACCTGGAAGTGATTTTGTTCCCGTTGATGGAATGGCTCAGAGTTCTCCCACATAACACTGCTCACTCCTGCAGCAAGTTTGAACGAAGAGCGCTGCAGAACACCTCGATTAGCTTACAGGTTACGACCCTGAATTTGTCTCCGTCCCTGACCAGCGACTTACCTTGCTACACTTGACAACTTGATGCATCAACGAACCCTGAGAAGAAGATCTAGGGACACAGGTTACAGGCAAGGGGAATGTGATTGATGCCTCACAAGACCCGTGCTCAACGCCTCTCAGTGGCTGCCCTCACTAGTTTCCAGAAGGTATGACAAAAAACAAAGAAATGCTCCAGGTTGCACGCTTGAAATGGGCACTCCATATTTGCCCCACGGCTGCGGAGAGTTGGTCTGTTGGCCGTGAATTACAAGGGATGGAGATGCTGCCCGGAGGTTTCAGTTCTAGTGTGGATATCCTGGTGAGCCTAGCCAGGGCACCCTGAGCGAACACATCCGGTATGGAAGGGAAGAGAGAACGTAAGAAAGGAGAGAAGAAGGGTTATGAGGCTGCTTTCTGATACATCACACATCTTCCTTTCTCTGACCGACACACCTCTGCATCGGGACACTCATTGATGGCGAAGACCTCCAGAACTGATCACTGACAAGCACAATCCAATCCAAGCAAAACTCCTGCAAGTCAATCTTTACAAGTGGCACATAGATACACAAACATCTGGCTCGCACCAGTAATTACCTCTCCAATGCGTCGTCCCGTAATCCCCCGTCCCCAATCTGTTTTGGCGCAACATCAACATACGCTACCCGCTTCCAGCCTCGTACAAACTCGTGCGGTTGTGACTCTGACCAACCTCCTCGACTGCACCCAAAATCGGCAAAAGGCGCTTATATACAAATGCTGACAATGCTTCTGTTCCTCGCTGACTACGTGAAGAGCAAACATGCTTTTATAATAATGATGATGCAGTTTGTAAGGTCAATGCGGAGCACAACCCCCCCAAGGGCGGGGGCCTGATCAGTTGCCGTTGAGCGGGGCGCCGTCCAGAGGGCTGCCCGTCTTGTTTCTCAGGGTGAGCGGGAACGGGTACTCATCAGGGTCCTCCTCCTCGCTGTGCAACGTGTTAGCAAAAAACCCTCCGTGCATACGTGGTGATGGGGTCCTGTGGCACTTACGGAAGCTTCCACGCAACATAGTCCTCGGTGCTCAACCCCTCGCGGCCCTCCTGGAGGCTGGCAAAGTCGCCGGGAGTCATCATGCCCGTCCGGTCGCGCGGGGAGCCGGGCACCGAGAAGGGCCTCGAGATCTTCTGGTCCACGCCGGGGATGAAGTCGTCCTCCTCGTCGCCGCTGAACGACATGGGATACGCCCGTCTGAGGGCGAGCTGCCGGGCCTTGACGTACTCCATGCCCATGCGCTTCCAGTCAAGCAGGTCGCTAAGCCGCTCCGTCCTATTCCGCTGGTTGATGCGCTGCCTGCGGCTCTTCTGCGCAAAGTCAAACATGTGCGACGTGAGCTGGTTGACCGAGTCGTCCACGCCCTTGGTACGACGGTCCACGATATAGATGCCGTAGTCGCTCGAGTTCTCAATCAGCTCCTCCATGTAGCAGCCGAACCCGGACAGGTTGGTCGTGATACTCGGCACGCCCATCACCGTGCACTCGGCGGGCGTGTAACCCCACGGCTCGTAGTAGGACGCGAACACGCCCAGGTGGGTGCCGCGCACAAAGTCGTCATAGTCCAGCGGGAGCACGGGGTTCGCAGAGTTCAGAAACTCGGGGTGGAACACAATCTTGACCCGGTCGCTGGGGTGGTTGAAGAGCTGCACCCGGCGGATCTGGTTCAGGATCGGGTCTTCGTGGTCGTTGACCATGTTGTGCGTGACAATCGGAGGCAGGCCGTGCCTCTTCATGGCGAACAGGCGGCGACGGAGCAGGACGCGATCCTGGCTAGTGATCAGCTCCTTCTCCTCGGGCATCGGATCGCCATCATGCCACTTGAGGGACCGCTCAAAAATACGACGGCCGATGTTCCTCTCGATCGTGTCCACCGTGTCCCGGAGAGACTTGATGACGGCCTGGCCCTTCAACGCCTCGACCGTCAGCGACGAAGTCTGAGCAGGCATGATGACAAAGGCGACGACCGTCGTCTTGCTGCCAACCGCCTTGAGGCGGTGGTTGAGCCGAGCCAAAGACTCGATGAACATATCGACACCCTTGTTCCTGAACTCGTAGCGCCCTGCGGTGAAGAAATAGAGCGTGTTCTCGGGGTCGAAGTCGTAGTGGCCGTAGAAGTGGCCCCGCACAAAGTCGTGGATCTTCTCCTTGGACTGTTGGTGCAGGTTCTGGAACTCGTGGACGGCCGAGAACTTTGTGACGTTGAGCCCGTTGGGAAGGACTCCGTCGGGCTTGCGCTTGAGCAGATGCTCGCTCTCGTACGCAGTGATGTGGGACACGGTGGTGAAGACGTCGCAGGAATGCGTCGCAGCGCGCTCGATGCAGTACCGGTGATAGATGCCGCGCTTGCCCGCTTCGGCATCCACGTCGAAGTGCTGGAGGTTGTTGTAGAAGTCGACCGAGCCGGCGCACAGATACCGACCCAGCAGGGTGGCATGGGTCGTGAAGATGGTGGTCACATCGATCTGCCGCTTTCTGGTCAGGGGCAGGGCCACGCCTGCCAGCCACTCGTGGAAGTGCGCGATGACAGCCTTCTTCTTCTCATGGCAGACAAACTACACCGGCGTCAGTCAACCTGCTTGTTCCAAGGGGCGCGTGGTGTCGGGTACTGACCTCCCCAAGAAACCACGCAACGAGGTAGCCAAAGACGACGGCTTCGTTGGTCTCGTCGTCGTTGTCAGGCGACGGAATGGAAGCCACGTTCCACAGATCCGCCTTCCACTCATTCATGTAGCCGTATGCAGTCTTCGTATCGAAGAGGAGGACTCTTGGCGCGCCCTCGATCAGCCAGCGGCCATACAGGATGCCAATGCCACGCTCCTTCATGGATTGGATGGTCGCAGCCAGTTCGGGGTTGGTGGGCTCCATCTCTTCGACCTCCACAGCCGCCTAAAGCCCACATTAGCATCCAGAGACAGAGACAGAAGCCATTGGGGGTTAGCGGCGCAAGCACGTACCGACTGGTGGTTGAGGGGCCCGATGAGCGTGTAGCGGTCGCCATATTCAGCGGTGGTTACTGGGGCCTTGGACTTGATGACGGAGTAGATGCCGCCGACTGGGACGTGGTCAGTCGCGCTGCCAGACTGTCAAGACGCGCAGGCGAGCCTACCTCGATGCGCAACTTCTGTCGCAATCTCGAACAGCAAGTGGTTCTTGACCTCGCGCGGCGCGCGGTCTATCTCTTCGCTTGCCATTGGGGGCAGATGTGAGCGTCAATTGGAAACTTCTTGTCTCGGGCAGCCGGTGTCAGCAGGGGAATGCGATGTCGCAGGCAAGAAAGAGTCAAATCTACGATGGTCTGACGGCTGAGGGATCGAGACGCGAGGAGAAGAAGGAGGGGTGGGCCACCGACCGATAAGACGGGCAGCTCGCACAGCGGGACTATCTGGATAAAGCTCAAACGAGGGAGAGAGATTTCTTGAGAGGAATCCTAGCGAGGAATGGGCGGAGCGAGCCGAGATTGAGGCCCGGATGAAGGCGGGTCGGATGGTTTGTATACGGTCCAGATGCAGGGCCCGGCGGGGTGACGTCGGATCCCAGCGCTGGGCTGAAAGTGGTGTTGGACCTGCAGTTGCGGCTGGGTCGGCGGCAAAGCACGTTGGCAGTGGTTGGCAACGGTGCAAAACCGAATTTGGAAAGAGGTTTGAGAATAGGATCACCCGGGAGGCGGAAGGGGGAGGCGTTTGCCGCAGCTGGTGTGTTGGTGAGAGCTGACGCCCGGTTTTGTGTTCCCTTTGGTGAGGTGGTTGGGGGCAGGCAGTGATGCCAGCGGCCAGTGCTTGGTGGAGCACACCCAGCGCCTGGGCTCAGCTTGGTTTACGAAAGCGCACTTGGCAGCAGGGGGAGCTTTTCGGGGCTAACCTTCGCGAAGCGCCCTGCAGTTGCCACTGCGTATCCGTACCAACGGACGGCACATTCGACGAAGAGAAGTTTTGGACGCTTGCATCGTGTTGGAAAAGCACACTCATCGGCATCGCCACCCGCAGCTTCCATGCGAGGACCGGCGGCTTTTCTATGCATTCCCACACATTTGCCCGCCTTCCCAACGGTCCCCCCATGCGCTCCCGACTGAGACTGCCTGCGCCGGCGAGGGATTGAGCAAGACCCTTGTGAAGCCGTTGAGACCCCTGCTGACCGAGTGTAAGTTACATCGTTACACACCAATATCCTAGTGCCCGCCGATCGGACAGCGCAGGTGGGTCCGTACCCACCAGCTCCAAGTCATGACGACATTGGTTCTTGCGGTCCGCGGGGATTCCGAGCATCAGGTTACACAGTCGCGACAGTATTCTGTACACGAGGAGTCGAGATCGCCAATGGGATAGGTGACCCTGAGGTCGTGAGAGAAGAGCCTGGTCTGCCGATAATCGGCAAGACATGCCGCTGCCTGCCAACACTCTGTCCGCAAATCATCGCCTTGTCTCGCATCATCCGCAGGGAGTCAAACCCCTTCGCTTACTTGGAATCTTGGCGAGCAGGCCAATCGCCATGCACTGCGGCGTCAATCACCACCAACACCACATCCATGACCACCAAATCTTCACTCTTCGCCGCAGATGATCCTCACATTTTGCCCTCCAGCTGCCCAGTTGTCGTCAAAGAAAGGATGTCCACGGGGTTTTGTATGCTGAGACCCTCTCAGATGTGATGGTATGACACAATGCAGGGACTAGTAACAATAGTATTGTTCCGAGTGACCGTGATCGGGTGCAACAAAGAAACACACCGGCAGTTTGTCGTGGCCGGTTGCCCCGCCTCGATCTCATGAGCAGGAAAACAACTTATGGCATAGTAGGACAAAGACACAAGCAATCCATTAAAGGTGCAGGCGTCGCGCCGAGTGAGGATAGGCTGGCATGGACGATTGATAAGTTATGTGTCAACGCGGAGATAAGCAAAACTCAAACTAGGGACGAACAGAATCTCGCAATATCAAAGTCCACGAAGAGTCAACTTACCTCAGCCTCCCAATTTTAACCACCATGCCCAACCATGGGGTCCACGAGACACAGGAATAACGGCACCGGGAACTGGTACCACCAGGACCAGAATCGGAGGACTAACAATAACAGTAACAACAACAGAGTCAAAAAGAGAACCAAGAAGCGACCACTCCGGGCCAACCCAATTAAGACACTGCGAGCTTTGGTCTCGATGCTGATCCCGGTGTCAGAGTTGTTCTGGGCTAACCACCGAACAGAGGGTAAAAGTGGGTGGGAAATCGTGCGAGAGCTAGGGCTTCCGCTGGTCGACTATGTACGACTCTACAACCTCAGTGACAGATTCCTCGAGATGGCGCTCGAACCCGATGGTGAGGGCGACATCCCCATGCTGGACATTGATGAGGTTGAAGTTAGCGGGCAAAACGTCGATTCCACATTGAATGACGCCTCAATCTTGCTCTGCGATCTGATAGCAACCGATGGAAAACACTGGAGGCGAGAAAGTGTCGCTCTTTCCATGGGATAGGGGCGATGTCGCACTCGAGGGAAACTGACTGGTAGCGGGACGTCTTCTTCTACGGAAGACGGACCAAGTGTCCTAGCGAAGGGCCGACCCAACGTCAGCTGGCATTTCGGTAGCCCTCGTCGTAAGGGCTCGGACGATATGGGTGGATGGGAGTCCTGATAGTTCACCACCAGGGTTCAGGGTTCATGTGACCGTTGCAGCATGAATAACATTGCTGGTAAGTGCGGGATGGAGCGCCGTGTTGCAAGAGGTAAAAATAGCATTGCAGGCAAACGTCGAACTGCGGTTGCAAGACAAACGGCACAGCCATGTTGAACGAGAATCAAAACTGTCAACTCAGCGGTACCAAAAAAGAATCAAAATTTTCACTGTTCCTGAAATTCGATGCCAGAAGTTGCGGATTGTTTACACTTGTATTGAGGAAACTCGTTCTCTTTGGCTAACTTGACATGCCATTCAAAGTTCAGCAAGACCTGGCTGCAAGGTCACGTGTGCCCAGACTGGCACGTGCACCTTCCCCGAATTTCGACTTTCAGTCAGGCGCGAGAATGCCGTCCTCCTCCACCAACACTCTCTTCCTTCATTCAGCTTCCTTCCGCGCGACATCTGTCTGTCTCTGTCCTCGACCAGAAGCATTCGGCACGCTTGCTATGAAATTTATCATCTCAATAATTTGCCACGAGCGCCCATCAACAGCCGGTTTGTGCAGCACGCGGTACCACCCCTACGCAAATTATCGGGCGACATTCAATCGCCGACCGTGATGCCCGGACTTCCCTCGATCTTACGCAAGATGCGAGGCCTGCCAGCAGAGCAGCCAGAGGGCGCGCCTTTTGGGGGTGATGGCGATGTCGGCATACTTTGATTCCATTGCCAACTAGCGGCCGAGGATGGTGATTTGGCTTCCTGGCAACGAGTCGGGGAGAACACAGCGCTGGCTGCTCCCCCGCTCCTTGGGCTTGCTCACACACCCACCTGTGCCTGCCCACGAGATTGTCTCAACAACACCATCCATATACCGCATTAGGTATCGTCACAGCGGTCGCCACTGCACACACATCTGGCAGTCTCGGCATGCAGCATTACAGAGTCTGAGGCAAGATTGGGATACCTGCACCCGCGCCTGCAACTGTCCCCGCCCTGAGCGACGAGTCCAGCAACATCCGACCAGGACTTGCGCCATGAGTCCAACAGCGTTGAATCCCGGCACCCTTGGCCCGGGACAATACTCGCTCTCCATCCCGGATCGCCATCATCCTCAGTTTACATTTGGCATGTCGCCCTGCCGAGGACACGGACGGCGCCCAAAGGAGTCCAAGAGTTTGGTTGCCTGTGGCTCTATGTTGTTGGACGCGGTTTCATGCTGCCAAATGACTGGCAGCCCGGCTAGAGTGTCACGTCACAGCTTCAGACGGTATAGGGCCGAATGCCACCTATCCGGACAGCTGGCTTCGGCACCTGACACTGCCGTCGCAATCGCACCACACGTGTCTGCGACGGGGCTATGGCGCTTTGGTGGACGGTTCATCATCCATACTAACTCTGTGAAGCTGGCCCGAGGCGCTCACTGCGAGCAAGGCTGGCATCTTGCCAGGTGGGTTGGGACTGAGTTGCACTCGTAAAGCACATGTTGCCGTATATAGTGGTGTCTACTTGGTGATCCAGTGTTTTGCCAGCCCCCGGAATATTTCTGGCTTGGGGCTTGTGCGGATAGGACTGGTTGGAAAAACAAGATGCCAGCTTGGGGGTTGACTTTGGCGGATGAAGCACCCTCGGCATCTTGCTTCTTCTGTGGGAAGGGGAGAGGCTGACTGTCCGCGACCTTGCGGGGAGCTCAGCGGGCGAGCAGACAAGCTGGGGCGGCACAAACCGGGCCGCTCAACATTGGCTTGGGACTGATGTGCCGGCTCTGGTCCGATGACGGGCGGATTGGATATCACCACACAGGCTGCCACCCACTCTCGCACACGTTTCGCGGTCTGTGGGGAAGTTGTCCTTCGCCTGCATCTACAACAGCACCTCGGGCAGGCCTCGGAACCGGCGGTTTGTTTGGCTTTGCAGCCGGCAACAAAATCGGAGAGTGGTGGACTCGAAAGACGTTCTTCGGCAACGACGGTCTCTCGCTCCCACCTGGATCGGCTGTGGAAGGGGGTTTGTCACGTCGCCCGCAGGAACTCGGTGCAAAGCTTGGAGGGTCTCAAAAACCCCACGCAGGTTCTTTCGCCGTGTTTTTGTTCGCCTGCAACTTGGCTTCCTCTTTGCTGGGATCCTGCGGCGTCGTTGACTCGAATTCGGCGGGTTATCATGGCGCCTTCCAGTTGGGCGCGTCCGCATTGGGGAGCAGATGCCACTGGATGCCCGTCCCGCCAGGGGACCAAGCCCGTCTTCCCCGCTGCTCCACCGCTATCGCGAGCGCGTGCACCAGGCGGGTTGGCAGGGCTATCGGCGCGCGTCCGGCATGCCCACAGGCGGTTGACCTGCGAGCACCGACCCCTGTCTCTCGGCAAAGTCGCCGCCTTGACCAACTAAAACTCAAATGTCGAATCTCGCCCACGATGGACAGCCTTGCACACCATCGGCGCCGAGACAACGCTGCATCGTCAAATGGCAGCAGCAGCCACCCAGCCAACCAACACCGCCGTCAGGACGGGAATGCCCTCGGCATGACTACCGCACGAAGATCCATCTCGCCCGCCGCTGTTGCCGTGAATCGGTCGTCAGAATCCGCCAGAGACAGAGACCGAGACCGAGCCCGGAAGCATCATCCCTCCTCCTCCAGGCCTCCTGCTCCTCCTCCTCCTCCTCCGCCGGCGCCGCCGCAGCAACAGCAGCAGCACCATCCTCGACGCCCGTCGATTGACCCCGCGCATTCCGATTCCCACCATCACCGCCGCGGCCGCACCCGCAGTCCGGAGCGCCGCAGTGGTCGTCCGTCCCATCCGTCCCACCCGTCCCACCGCTCACCACGCAGTCGTCGAGATCGATCCCGTTCCCGCTCCCGTGAACCCACTCACCGTCGCGAGCCTCGCGGATCACCCGACCGCCGAGATCGCGGTTCCCCAAGGCCCAGAAAGGACGACCGCGAACGCCCCGACCCTCACGTCAGACGTCGTGCATCGCGGTCGCCAGCCCCAAGCAAGCGCCGACGAAGCCCTAGCCCACCGTTTGGTAGGGACTCGCAACCAAAGAAGGTCCGACAAGACGCCAGTCCAGCAAGGCCAGAGCGGGGTGTGCCACCGAAATCTCTGCATTCCAAGGCTGATCGTGGCCCTGCCCCCCTTGCACACCGCACCCGCTCGCCTGCACCTCGCGACCGACCTGCAAAGCCCAGCAAACGGCCTGGCCGCCCCAGGTCCCCC
>Ga0247824_10002230_pt1 | contig 10804 bp, 16 predicted proteins | sample 13C_PalmiticAcid_FD_194412 | JGI IMG/M metagenome (GOLD analysis project Ga0247824, IMG submission 194412) | Soil microbial communities from agricultural site in Penn Yan, New York, United States - 13C_PalmiticAcid_Day48 | ecosystem: Environmental > Terrestrial > Soil > Agricultural land...
CCTGCACTTTAGCGTGCGGCACAACAGCTTGGGGGGGACTCGTCTTAAACCGTTCGGAGCTCCTCCATTCCATCTGCGCGTTCCTCCTTGCCTCGTGTGTCCTGACACAAAGCCTCGCGCGCCGGGCTCTCGGTCGGTTGGGTCTTGCTCTGCGGCCATCGTGCGACTCGGGAACAAACTTTTGGACGGCTTGGTTTGCATTCCAGAGGATTCAATGCACTGATAAGAAGCAGAGTTGGTTGCGCGACCGGCCAACCCGCGAGGCTGCGGCCCCGACCGAAAGAGCTTGACTTTGCCAATTCGACACCAGTCCGCCGCCCAAGATGGTGTGTCTCAAGGTATGACACTACTCCAAGTGAACCCACGCGCCGAAACGTCAGGATAAACACTGACCAAGCCTTTCCTCTTGCCAGTTCCGCCGGGAGAAGAAGCAGGAGAAGCCCAACTTCTTCCGCCGCATGACCAGCTTCGCCCGCGGCTCGCCCAGCCAAGGGCGCCATGCCATGCTCGACGTCATCCGAGCAGCACTCGCCGGCAACCTCAAGTCCCTTATCGGCGTCGACATCCAATCCGGCTTTCACCAGTGCGTCAAGAAGCACGTCAGACATGTCTACGACACATCCAAGCGGGGGGACCTCCTGCTCACCCGCGAGAGCTACGACGCCTTTCTGGTGGGGACACAGGCAGTTGGCAGCAGTGGCTTTCAGAAGGACGGGAGTTACACGTTCGACGAGTTCTTTTGCCTATGGAGCAACAACCCGTCCGCCTGGAACGTTGCTGGTGATATGAAGCAGGAGGTCCTCGACGCAACCCGCCCACTGAGCAATTACTTCATCAGCAGCAGCCACAACACCTACCTCGAAGGCAACCAGCTGGCGTCCAAAAGCTCGGCCCAGGCGTATCGTGCTGTAAGTTGACATCGCACCTCCACTCTGATCCTGCACGTGGACGATACGGCTAACATAGGTTTCCCAGGTGCTACGAAGCGGATGCCGCTGTATCGAGATCGATGTCTGGAACGGCCCCTCCCCCCGCACACCGTCCAAATCGCCCAACCCAGGCCACCGAAGGCACTTCTCGTCCAGTTCCCTCCCCCGCGTCGCCGGCGACACCCTGGACGCCTTGATGAGCGTCAGGGCAAGCCGGCAGCACAGCCGCAGTCCCAGCGCAGTCCAGACCGCATTCCCACCGTTGGATCCCAAGACTAGCGGGACCACGCTCGACCCGAAGGACCTGAGTGATCAGTTGGAGAAATCGAGGGACTCGTCCCGGTCGAATCACAAGGTCGAACCGGTTGTGCACCACCACGGCACCATGACCTCGACGGTGGGCTTTCGGGAGGTTTGTCAAGCCATCAAGGAGAGCGCGTTCGAGAAAAACTCGCTCCCGATCATTGTCAGCCTTGAGGTCGGGGCCGACAAGGAGCAGCAGGAGGTCATGGTCGACATCATGAAGGAAGAATGGGCCGGTTTACTGCTCGATACCCCGGTCGACTCTTGCAATCCCCACCAACGGCAACCTCGGCTGGAGGAACTGTACAACAAGATTCTGATCAAGGTGAAGCGCTTGGATGACAGCCGGGTTGAGAAGGACGTCGAGAGGGGCCGGAGCCTCGGGATTTCATCGATACGCTCCAAACCCCGCATCTGCGAAGCCCTGTCCCGCCTCGCCATTTACACCCACAGCGAGCATTACGAAGACGAATCGTCCCTCGGCTCCCGGACGCCGAGCCACATCTTCAGCCTGAGCGAGGACAGCTTCCTGGCGCTCGCCGAGGACGAGGGCAAAAGCACCAAGGTCCTCACCCACAACCGAGACTTCTTCATGCGCATCTACCCCAAGGGATTGCGCGTCGACAGCAGCAACCCGGACCCCAGCTTCCACTGGCGCAGGGGCGTCCAGATGGTCGCCATGAACTGGCAGAAGACGGACGAGGGCATGATGCTCAACGACGGCATGTTCAACGGGACCAACGGCTGGGTCCTCAAGCCGCGCACGATGCTCAGCGGCGGCGGTGGTCTCGCGCAGGAGGAGGGGTCGTCGAGCACCCCGCCCGCGCACCGCGGCCTGGATCTGAGGATCACGGTGCTCGCGGGCCAGTTCCTGCCCCTGCCGCAGGACCGGAAGACGGAGCGTGGGTTCGGCTTGTCGAGCGACGGCAGGGTGCGGCCCAAGGTCAAGGTGGAACTGCATGTGGAGAAGCCGCACCGGTCGCTGGATTATGCGAGGGAGACGGCCGCGGCAAGAACGGATAACCCCGACTGGGGGCTGTATCCGAAGAGCTTGGACTTTTTGGGTGTGAGCAACGTGGTGGAGGAGCTCAGCTTTGTTAGGTACGTCTGCTTTGTTTTTGCGTCTCTCCCATGACACAGCCGCTAACATTGCTACCACAGATTCAAAGTGGAAGACGCCTCGAGGAAGTTCCGGGGCGAGCTCATCGCTTGGGCGTGTATCCGGCTAGACCGCCTCCAACTCGGATATCGATGCGTCGACCTGTTCCATCCGCACACGCGCCGGCCGTGCGAGGGGAAGCTGTTCGTCAAAATTGAGAAGGTTCTGAAGGATTGAGAAACAATTTCTCTCCTTCTCTCTCTCTCTGGGGGCCGGGGGCTTTCGGCATTGGTTAGGCAGTCGGCTCATGGTTTGGAAGAGTCTTGTTGCTTTTTGGAGGGCCGGTTGTGTGATGGATGGATTCGGATCTTGGCTTGGCTTTCATACACCCCCGGAGTTCTTCGGCATGGTCTCTTTGGTGGTGGTTTTTCCGAGGTTTTGTTTTGGATATTACACGGATTGCATGGTCGGTTCGGTTCACACCATGGGAGCTGGAGGAAGCCCTGGACCGGGCGCTCAGGGCTTTGGTTTTGGAGTCAGACTGCAACTTGCCGCGGGTCTTTTTTTTTTTTGTTGGTCGTTCCGGATAGGAGGAAGCGAGCGAGCGCGCTCGCTCTTCTTGATTAGCCTGGTTAGATACCCAATGTCGTGTTTCGTTTTGCCCTTCCATCACCAACCGGCGTTGGCCTGTTTGCAGGATCGTGTGGGAGACTGAGGTGTGCCATTGGTTGTGTTGGTGTGCGAGTACCCGGCGGCGCGGTTGGGGGCATGTTGGCCGTTCTGGTACGGAGGATGCCTAAGGGTCAAAGTCTGGACTTGTGCTGGTTGCAAGCCACATGATTCGAGCCATGCCGATTTCCCCCTCGCAGCCGGGCGGCTGGCTGCATAAGGCCGCCATGCCCCCCCCAGGCAAACGTGTGCGACTGGGATGGCTTTTGCGGGTGGCCCACTCCGAATCTCGCCGGCCCTCATGGAGGGGCGCGTGGACTTGATGTGACATCTTGCTCGCATGTTTTGTTACGCTTATGGAGTGGGCTTGGTAGGTTGGGCTGGTTTGGGAATGTGTTTGGACTGAAGATGGATGCCTTGGTTACCTGGTCTTGACCTCATATCTGGTCAAGATATCGCAGGAAGCATCGGGTGGTTGTCTCGTCCAAGTAAAGAGGTGAGCTACGAGGTGTAGGAAGGCCGTGGTGGGAATACAGTAAATCAGAGCACCAAGTCATCGGCTACCTGCCGGGACACGTCTTCGTTCTCTTTGTTCTGCTTTATTAGTACTCGGGAGGGTACATCCAACACAGTGGACGGACCCCAACCCCGCCTGCACTCGGCCGCGGTGCCCAGTGCTCGACAGAGCCAGTCTTGTACCTTATCAAGTCAGTTTCTGACAAGTCAGAAAAGGTTTCCGAAACCGGATTCGGGACGCTGGTCAAGGTCGGGCCGTAGGTGGTTAACCCTTCAGCAACTTCCCGCTTCTGATGGATTTGATGACCTCGTGATTCGAACCATTCGGATAACCAGGCGTTTGTTGTGTATAAGTAACCAGGTTCTGTCTCTTCCTTTCCGCCTTTTCCTCTCCTCTCCACCACCTCATCATCCCATCCCTCAGGCTCACATCAAGGTCTAATTATCTCAACTCATCGGCATCAAATCTCAACCTACCCACCAGCGGCTATCCCAAACCTCAACCACCCCCCTCATCACATCCACCCGCCAACCATGGAGGCTGCCCCGCCAAAGAAGACCACCGGGGTACGTTCAGACGGTCCCTCACCCAGCGCTGTTCGTCCCCCCAGTGTCTTTCCTTCCTTGGGCCGGAATACTGACGAAGTGCTTCAACGCAGATGGTCCCCGGCGTCCGCTGCCCGATCTGTGCCAGCAACGGCGTCGAGGTCTGGGTCCTCGAGGGCCGGCGGTGCCCGTTGTGCGACACGCCCTGCCTGTAACTGACTGGGGGACAACCTCTCGTGGGATATGGGGGGGATCACGGCAAGACCGGGTGGGGCGTGGGGACATGGAGGAGGGGGCCAGGCTTGCTGACACCGGGTCTTGTCGTCGTCGGAGACGCAGTGGGCGGTTCGCTGAACGAACCGTGCAGCATTGGCAAGTGGGGGATTGCATCACCGCGAGCCGGCTGGGTTGGCGAGTGTGTATATCAGAAGTCTCTGAATCATTGATCGCCTGATTGGGAGCTGTTTGGAGGTGCCATCTTGTCTCTGGCGGCTGTGCTTGCAAGACGTGGTTTTGACTGAACGTGGTCGAGGCAAACGGATCCATCTCGGATCGGGGTTGTGATGGACCGTGGGTGGAACCAAGGGACCCCGGTCCGATGACATAAGCCGCTCCCCCAAATTTGGGCGACCACATAAAATCTTCTTCCAGCTAAATTTTCCTTTCCCAAAAAACATCACAACATCTTGGAAACAAAGCTTTCCTCGACGCCTCGCGAGGCAACTCATCGCTGTTTGGCGGCACCAACGAAATGTCCTGGTGACTTTTTCCAATTGGATTCGCCATTGGCACGCGCAAGGTAAGGCGCGCTCGACGCCAGCCGCCGGCAGAGGATCACACTTCTCGTCAAAGTCGGCTGGCACCGCAGACCATCACGCAACGGGTATGTTCCTTTCCTCTCTTCTCAACACAGCCTTCAAATCACCCTTGCCCTCCCCTCGGTCGTCGTTATGATGAGCGTAATTTGCGATTGATACCGTCAGGTGGCCCCCTTTCGCCGGGTGGGCTATACCTGGCGGACACGTGATAGTCATTCTTACATATTCTGAACACACCACGACAACACTCCTCTTGTTTACCGCATCATTCTGCTTGGCCATGGGTCGTGCTCAAGGCTAACAAGGTTGTCAGTGACAGGAAAATTCTGAGAGAACGTTGTCGTGTTGCCGTGGCGTGTAGGCGGGCGTGCGGTTGGGGACATCTCCGCAAGCTTCCGGCCATGCCATCAGTCTCGAAACAGTTTCTGTAGTTCTTCAACCATGAAATTCATGACCTGTGCCACTCTGCAACCATGCTCTCACGTGTGATTCTGTGTCCCATCCGTTCCTGTCCTTGGTTCGTGCTCAGCCTGGAGCACCGTGCTTGGCTGCCATGTTTGTGGTTTATTTAGGAAGCAACATGGTCAAATTGCGGATTACAACGTGTCATATTAGGTCAGAGAGAGGGTCTAATAGAAAATGAGGTCGATATGCCGGACCGTCTCGTCCTCATATCTCTCCTTCAGCGCCTTCCTGCACAACAACTTCGCGAGGGGCATCATGGTCTCCCGCATGTCTGCGATGCCCCTCTTCTTCTGATCGATGTGGGAAGCGTCCACAACGATCCTCTTCAGGTTCTCGAGGGACAGGGCATCTGAGACTGGGTCAGCAACCGCAAGATAAATTTCCAGGTGGCTCGAGGCATTGGGAGAGTTGCCGTACCGTTCTCAATCAGGTCGATCAGTCGTTGTGGTGTGCCGACGGCTATCCCCGTACGGGTCTTTTGGAGAAAGGAAACTTGTTCCTCGACTTTGAAGTGTTTGGCAAACTGGAGGCCTCGGTCAGCAGCGTTCATCTCGGCCGTCGAACCAGGACTGTGGTTGCTTACCAACTTGGCCACGGAGCAGCCTTTCTTCTGGAACTTCCTGACGGCTCTGCATACCATTGTCAGTTCTCTGGATGGCCCCAACACACGCCCACTGATGGACAGCTTCGCCGGTTCGTCATACCTAACAAGATCTGCGGCGCGGAGACCAGCACCCGCAACGATAATGGTGTGCGGCGAGCCACACTTCTTGGGCGCTTGGTCAAGCTTCTCATTTTCCCCGGCAAAGGCCTCCAAGAACGCCGGCAGATTCTCCGTCGACCGTAGCTCCTTCCACGATGTGCTGTCCCGGATGGTGTTTGCTTTCATCACTTTTAGCACCCGCTGGCCTCATTTCCGGTCACTTGAAGTAAAGGGGGCCTCCTCACCTGAGATGTACAAGTCGGACAACTCGACCGGGCTCAGGTCCGTCCCGAAGCGTCGTGTCTTCTGGGCGATGTGGTCGGCGAGGAGCTGGCCGTCCATCCGCTCATACCCCCGGTTCAGGCCCGCCTCCATGTCCAGGTCGCCCTCGTCGTCCCGCACCTTCTTCGGCTTCTTTTGCTTCTTCCGGGGCTGGCTGTCATCTTGGGCCTTTCTCTTCTTGGTGGGCTCCTCGGTTGCCATGGTTCGTGAGGACTGTGTGTGGGCTTTGGTGAGTTTGTGATGAGAGTAAGGGCGAGTGTCTGAGATCCTGCAATTCTGAATCTGCTCCTGAAAAGGATTGTTGATATGGCCGTGAAAATCTGGAAATGGGCGCTCCTTGGTTCAGGTATTACTCGGGAGCTGCGATTTGCCTTCGTCTGGGTGTTTGATGTGCAAGATGGTGTTGTTCCCTGGTGGCACAGAAAAAATCTGGGCTCAGGCAGGGGAGAAGAAAGTGGGAGGGGCAAAAAATGCACTGTGTTTTGGAATTTGGGGTTGAATTGCTGGCGCTCTTGGCGCCTGGGCCGCAGATACAGCGGCTGAGATTCAATTTTTCAGCGGGAGGTTATACAGTGCGAGCAACCATAGCCCTGAATGGGCCCCTGCGCCGGGGAATTCAGCCTCCTCAACGACGCCTTGGATTCCAGGCTGTGGAACGTGTCACGCAGTGGATATGCTCTTCTCGATGTGGCCTTGTTTATTTATTTGGTTTTGATCCCCGGACCGAGAATACTAAAAACAAACAACACCACTTGCCTCGAAAAGTTTTCAGTGATAAGGCAGCGCTAACTTTGGCCTGTTGCCTGAGGTCAAGGATGCGAGGAGACACAAAAATGCTTCCAAGCCCAAACTGGCTCGCGGGTTTGCGTGGGGGATAACTAAAAGATTGACTGGCTCTCCGCGCGAAAACCTGCTCTCCATCCCGCGGACCACTTCGATGGCTTTCAAATTCCTGAGCTCGTCATTACCAGCCCTGCTTGCTCTCCGAGCTCTCTATCACGTTCGCCTTTGCAGCAATGGCTCCTCAAACGGAGATCCCCGTCGTGAGTGCAACTTGTCGTGCCCGCCACAACTGAGGTTCATGTTGCTGACTGCCTCAGGCTGCTAATGTGTTGGGTGTGAGTTTGGAGTCACCACCTAGCCCCCTTTTGATGACCAGGAAGGTAACAGCAGGCTGTGAGATAGACGATTGGCACAGGTAAGGATCTGACTTGTATCCCAACGAGAAATACCAGAAGGACTAACACTTTGGAGTGTGAGAACCCCCTGCCTGGGCCTTAACCGACATGGAACCGCCCCTCTGACCCCGTCATTCTCTTTCCCACAGGTTCTGGTGCATACAGGTTGGTCTTCCTCGATAAATCACCCCAAAAATTGTATCACGAAAGCTCATTCCCTTCTAGCTCATTCCTCAAATAACCAACTGGCGGACAAAGACCACTGAGGGCTTGCCGGGTCTGATGATGTTTCTTTGGGCATTGTGTAAGCGCCCTCCAAGCACCGAGGGATCATGGCCATCTTGTTGCGAGTCTAATAATGACCCAGGTGGCGTTCCGTTCGGCGTCTACGCGATTGCCCAGAACTTCAACATCCCGATTCAGGTGCAGCCCCAGATATTCATGACGCTCTGTCTCATTTCCTGGGCCCAGACCTTGCGATATCACAGGTATGCGAGGTGGATTTTGACAAGCTCGTACGAAAAACGGCGACTAAACTTTTTACAGGAGGTGGCCCGCTTGGAAGGCTTCACTGGTTGCGGTGGTGGTGGCCGCTGTGTTTGCAGGCGTGGAAGCTGCCTTGATTCTCACTCTGACTGTGAGGGATTCCCCTACCCCCTGGATGATATCCCGCCAGGAGCACTCGCTGACTCGAGAACGGCAGCCAATCTATGAAAGGGGCAATGAGGTCCCCGTGATAGTTGTGGGAATAATAGCTGCCGTCTTGCTGGCCGCAGGCCTGCTTCCCCCGTATGGCGAGATTTGGAAGCGGAGAGGGAGAGTGATCGGCATCAACTGGGTGAGTCAACACCCTAAAGGTCACTTTTCAGTAGCTCCTAACAGTGGATAGATCTTCCTCGCCATGGACTGGTCCGGCGCCTTCTTTTCCCTCCTGGCACTTGGTAAGCTTGACCTTCCTGATCCCCCTACCCCAATTATCGACTGGTGCGTTACTGACACAGCCCCCCCGCCCCCAGTGGTCCAGAATACTTTCGATGTTCTGGGCGGCGTTCTCTACATCATCTGGTGAGTTTCCAGGTCCCTACCTTTACGTGCCAGAGGCTCACACCATGATCATTTTAGCTGCATCCTCGAGATTGGCATCTTTGCGTCGCATCTGATCTGGCTTTTCCGCACGCGAGAGATCCGAAAAGCCGCCGCCGCGGAGGGGAAGACTTTTGACGACATTGCCGCCGAGCATGAAGCGCAAGGAGTCCCGTTCAAGTTCGCCGAGAGGAAGGGCTGGCGACATGGTGGGAGCTTGGAGGAGAAGGCCGGCTCCGGGGCAGAGGAAAGCAGGGACATTGCCGTCATTGGCACCCATGATCTTCACGCAGAAGGAGCCCCGAGTTTGCCGCTGAGTGCGTAGACAACGGGCAATGTGCTCGGCCCACAGTGTACCTGGATGTAGATCAGTACATAGATGCAGAACGGCCGCCCACAACTGGCGGAGCAGGCCCTGACTGCTGCCTCGTATCTAATAATAAGGAGACGTCCAAACCCCAAAACAACACAGTCGTCATGACGTAGGCGAGGGGGGGCAAACGTCGGGCTCGGTGTACAGCACGATGACGGCCCAGCCGGCCGGGAGGAAGTCCGACGTGGTGGCTTCGGACGGATTGGCAATCTAGACCGGGCTATGATCTGTTTGTGGGCTCTTCCATCGAGCCGTCGCATCTGAAGCACCGAATCTGTACTGCTGGCAAGGCAGATATTCTTCCAGGCCGGCAAGGCGGTGTGGCTCCCATCTGGCTTGCATCGCTCAGCCATGTCTTGGTTGGGGAGACAGCTTGTCGGCGCATGACTGGCTGGCCGTCTTGTGCCGTGGGCCACACCTGGATGGTGAGCATCAGCCCCGAAAAGAAGCGGCTACGAGGCCCAGAGGAAAAAGCACAACAAGGGCAGCGCGAGGCCCTCCGAGACACTGTCATCAGGACCGGCACGGCTGCCACCGCCTGTGCCCTGGTGCGTTGTTGCGGTGATGACAAGGATCGCCCGAAGTTGCGGTCGAGGCCCGCTGCGTTGCTTGCTTACTCGAGCGAGCGAGGAAGCTGGAGAAGGCATACCTACAGAGCAACGGTGCCGGCGGCCTGGAGGCGGCGTCGTCACATCATGAGCTCTCAACAACCCCCCACCTCTCCCTGCACTCTCCTCCCTCCTCCCCTCCTCTCCCCTACAGGACCCTTGCCTGGCTTGTCTCTGCTTTGCTGTACGCGCGGGGACATATATATCGGGGCGGCTGGCGTCGGCGGGATTCTCGAATGACGGCAAAGTGATCGAGAAACCGCGACTTCTTGGGATGCAGAAACCTCCCTCCCTTGCCTTTCTATTCGCGGCCTCCGCCCCCCCGATCGAACCAATCCGACGACGGCGGCCAACCGGGCCTCTCCCCCCTCTTCACCCCCTTCACGCGGCATCACACCAGGCCAGGCGCCGGGGCTCCGGATTCGCTCGGGCTAGCGACCAGGTTTCCACTTGGGCCGCGCTTCGCTGTCCTCGATCGGGACGCATCTCGTCGTCACGCATCCCATCCATCCATCCATCCATCCCCTCGCGCCTGCTGGGGAACCCGCAACCCGCCGGCGCGCCGCCCGCTTGTTGCCCGTTCAGGACGTGTGCAGGCTCGCCGACGCGCAGGTCGCTGCGCCGGCTCCTCTTTATTGCCCCTCGCTTGCGACATATACCCCCTCACCATCGTGCCATCACTCTGCGCCAGGCGCTGCAGGCGCGCTGCAGGTGCGTGTTGCTGCATAGCTACCGAGCTCGCCTCGCTGCTGTCGTCGTCGTTGTGACGGGCCCTGCGACCCTCTCCACCGGGGTTGTCGTGTTCCCCCGCCGCCGCCGCCGCCGCTCGGTCCTTGTGTGTGTGGTGCACGGTGCAGAAGAGGCCGGCAACCGGCGAAAGGCCAACGACGCTCGCTTGTCCCGCCCGCCTGCCTCTGCAATTGTCCCCCTTTCCATGCCCCGCTAAAACTGCCGCTCCGGCTGGCCTGCGAATCCCGTCCCTCCGCGCTTGTGGCCCCCTGGCAGCCCCCGGCCTCGCAGCCCCCATTTTTCTGCCCGCCGGGCCCTCCCAGAGCAAAGCCAAGCAAGCACCAGCAGCCAGCACCGCGCCGCGCCTCTCGAGTTCTGCTGTTCTTCTCGGGGTCCATCCAGGAGTCGAAGTCTTGCCAGGAGTCGTCCAGGACGTCCCCCAAAAATTCTGGGCCACCCAAGGGGGGAATCCATCTCGTCCACCGCCCCGTCCTCTTCCTCCC
>Ga0247824_10002231_pt1 | contig 10803 bp, 8 predicted proteins | sample 13C_PalmiticAcid_FD_194412 | JGI IMG/M metagenome (GOLD analysis project Ga0247824, IMG submission 194412) | Soil microbial communities from agricultural site in Penn Yan, New York, United States - 13C_PalmiticAcid_Day48 | ecosystem: Environmental > Terrestrial > Soil > Agricultural land...
CCCCCCCCCCCTCTGCCCTCTGTCGCGGAGGAAGACGACAGCGACAACAAGGGCAGGAAGACAACTCGACCGTCCACAGGAAGGGGTACTCATGAATCGTTGAGGGGGTACTGCACCCAACAGAGCCGATTCAGCCAAAAGCTCACCTAGAGGCCGTACACTTCTTTGAAACTGGTGGCGCCGACAACTGGAATGGGCGCTTCGGACGGCGATGGATTGGCGTTTGAGACAATCTCACTAGACAGAGCCTTGAAGGCCTACGAGAGTCGATTGGTTTTGGTACGAAGAGACACCAAACCGTGGATCCATTTGCGAGAGTATGTTGGGACCATCAATCACTAACACTCTCCTGCTTTTTTAACCCATGTTACACTTGTAGGTATGATCAGTGTAGTCATGTCGGACCTTGCATCCATCACGATTGTTGGATTCATTGTGGAAACGGAGCATAGGCAAAGACAGCAGTGACTGATGCAGATCCACTCATTATCCTTTGTCGGACGGCCGTGACGACGGGTAACGCCTGCTCTCCATCATCAAACTTCACAGCAAAGTCATCGCAAGCATGGCGTTCAATGGCTACTCAAACAGTCTTTGCGGACGAGAAATTTGTCCTCGATTGATGGGGGCCCCTGAAAGAGCATAACCTACTCCAATTTGCGAGACGGATCTGTACGACTCAAGAGGTATCGCGCTCAACACTTCAGAAAAAAAAGTTCAAGAGCCGGACGTTGAAGCTCTTTCAAAGACTATTGGGCTATGTACAATTCAAGTCGTCTTATAAATCCCGTCTAGGGGCTGATGAGAATGCCTTGATTGTGTTTTGTTCTTCTGACTCTTCAAGTTGTTCTACGATACGGATGGTGCCTTCTCCCTTTGGACTTGTACATCCTCCTGTCCATCCTGGGAACAACCTGCTGATCAGCTTGCGGCTGTTGTTCATCTAAAAGATCGGTGATCCAGATCGAATCCAGTTCTTTGCCGTCTGACGATTCTGCCGTTTCTGGTGGTTGGTTGGTGGACCGGTCTGATTCACATACAGCCCCACGCTGCTTCAATAGCCGGTTGTTCGATGGCGTCAATCCACGCACACCTTGTATCGATGCCCCTGCCACAACAAGAGACCCGTTTGTGGCAAACCAACAGGGGTAAACAAGGTGCTGTCCCTCTTCTTCGGTGACCTGCCACTTGTGCACCGATCCATCTTGACAGCCAGTGACCAGGTAATTGGTGGTATCGGCAGAGGGAATCCATGCGACACCGTAGATATTCCCTTGAAAGTTTTGTACAACTGCTTGGCACTGACCAAATGCAACGTCCCAGAGTCGCACTGTCTTGTCCCAACTGCCTGAAGCGAGTAGATCTCCTTTGAGTGAGTAGGCAACGCGATGTACTGTTTTATCATGGCCAGTTAATACCAAACTGCTTCCTGTTGCTACACTCCATAGTTTCACTGTTCCACCTTCACCCGCTGAAGCAATCTGGTCTCCTCGAGGCGAGAACACGACATCACAAACCCAATCGCTATAGCCTATCAGGATGCTGATACAAGTCATAGTTCCAGCATCCCATAGCCTTATAGAGTGATCGAAGCCGCCAGTAGCGATCAAACTGCCGTCAGGTGAGTATGTGACAACCTTGACACCGTCTGTGTGGCCATCCAAGGTGCTGAGGTGTTCTCCTGTTGTGGCATTCCATAACCGAACTGTCTCGTCATCGCTGGCAGATGCCACTTGATCTCCTTGCGGAGAGTATGCGGTGCTGTGAACAAAGTCGGTATGACCAGTTAAGATGTGCTGGCAAGTTCCCGTGTCGACGTCCTATAGCCGGGCTGTATTATCGGCGCTTCCAGAAACAATTCGATTTCCTTGAGGCGAAAAGGCGACGCTCCATACAGCATTGCTATGGCCACTAAATATTCTTACACAAGCTCCTGTCTCCGCATCCCAGAGCCTTATGGTGAAATCATCACTGCAGGAGGCAATCAGGTTTCCTCTCGGCGAACATTTGACATCCGTCACCTCTGTGCTGTGGCCACTCAAGATTTGCCGAGATCCTCCGACGGACATATCCCAAAGACGCACTGTCTTGTCCATGCTGCCAGAGGCGACAATACCACCCTTCGGAGAATAGGCGATACAGAGAATATTGTCGGTATGGCCAGTCATTGTATGGTGACAAGTTCCGGATTGTACATCCCATGCTCGCACTGTCCCGTCCTTGCCCGCTGAAAAGACTTGATCACCTTTCAAAGAATACACAACGCCATTGATCCCCTCACTGTGACCTTCCAGAATGTGGCAGCAATTTCCTGTTTCCACATCCCATAATTGAATTGTCTTGTCATAGCTGGTGGATGCGACCTGATCTCCTCGAGGAGAAAACGCAATCCCGCCAACCTCGTCACTGTGGTTGTCGAACACATAGATACATTCTCCCGTCACAACATCCCAAAGCCGTACTGTGCAATCGAGGATGCAATCCGTTCGCCATTTGGCGAATATACAACGCAAACAACTGCATCCTTATGACCGGATAATATCCTACAGCAATGGCCAGTCGCTGGATCCCATAGCCTTATTGTTTCGTCATCACCGGCCGAGGTAACTTGATTTCCATGAGGAGAATACGCGACGCAAAGGACTTTATCGGTATGATCGGTCAAGATGTGTTGACAGATTCCAGATTCCATGTACCAAATCCGAACTGTCTTGTCATGGCTGCCAGAAACGATCAGTTTTCCATCCGGCGAATACGCAAGGCCTCTAACTGCGACTTCATGATCACTCAATATCATCTCCGAACCGGTTGTAGAGTATACGATAATATCGCCATCGTCAAGACCGACTGTGAATGTCGTTCCATCTGGTGAAAAAGCGCAGGACCACACGAGATTAACGGCTGTTCACCAAACTGCACTCCTGTCATGTCTGCTTTACCCAATCCGATTGCCGCATCCATGTGCCACGAAGATTGACATTCCTCATGTCTGCTTCTTGCAGCTGCACAGAATCAAACACTCCATAACTGAGATCTGCTCCTGGGACTCGAATCCCTCGAAAATCTATGCCGATAAACTGTACACCTGCTCGAACAAGAATGGTCATTGCGTTGGCTGAGGCTATGCACCATTTCCTGTCCTTTTTAGAATGCTCAATGTACGCCAGCAACTGCTCTTCGAACATCGGTTCTTGTTGAACTCGCTCTTCAAGGAATTGCAGTAATGAGTGATCATCCACGAAACTCCTCCAGACTAAAGGTGAGTTGGGATCCAGTTCCTGTTCTGAACTGTGTCCCATATCCTCATCTCCGCCATGGATATCAATGCTCATTGTAGAGATCACATTCCCTCGTCGACCCGGTCCTGGTCCGAGTGCTCTTCTGTTCGTCTTGCCTTTTGGATCGAATACCGCGCGTGCCAATCCGTATTCCAGAATCGATCGATGGATGAATCGATGCTGAGTGCCATTTCGCGACAACGGACAGGCTTCACGCAGTAGCAGCTTATCCTCGCCAAGGAAGAAGGCATCCTTCCATGATCCTTCATCTACCATTTGGGTATACTCGACAACAGGATGACCATCTTGCTCCTTGTAGATTGCCACAGCAAGCTTCTTCAGGTACTCAATACCATTCTTTGTGAATCCCTCGGAACTCAATTTCTCGAACGCTGCTTTTGCTTGCGGAGTGAGGTTCTTCTCTAAGAGTCGCTTCTTGCCTCGCTCCAACCATTGTTCGACGTAAAGGTCATACAGTGCCACTCGAGTGACACGAGCACTTGATAGGTGCTGTCCTAGATCCACCATGCGTGGTAGCACATCCAACGACAATGCCATCAAAAATGGGTTCTTGACCAGATCCTTGAGATTTGGGATGAGGTCGAGTGCTTTCTTGTAGTCCTCCACCCGCCACAGAGGTTTGTAGACAGACACATACTGCTCGATATAATCGTCAATCTGATCAACTGAGAATGGCGTGAACACGGCTTCTTCGAACAATGGTGAATCCAGTCGCTGGTTACGGTTTCCAGGCTGGAATCGATCTCGATAGTTGGATCCAAGGTACTCGCTGCGATAACTAATCACCATCTGAACATCCCACTCTCCTGTCTGGTTCAGTCGGTTGCTCATGTACAAGTTGTACGTTTGTTGGCACTCATCGTATCCATCACAGATCAAGACGAGCTTGCGATGATGCTTCATTTCTCGGATCTGGTGTTCAGAGAACTCGTCCATACTTAATCGCTTAGCGATCATGTCGTCTTCGGGTTCTTTGATGGTAGGCAGGTTGATATGGAGTGGGATCCTTCCTGTCTTGCTCTCATGACTGCCACAGATCAAACTCGAGCTCACGACTAAATGTTGATTTGCCCGCGCCAGAGTCACCAAGTATCAGGAATACCTTTTGGTCGCTCTCCAAGAATTCCTTGACCTTGTCCATCAATGAGAATCGTGTGTCGTCGTCAGCTTGTAAGTTGGCCTTGGATTGAGGCAGGATATACACAACGTTATCTCGTTCTTTCGTGCGTTGCTTCCTTATGATGCGAAGGTGCCTTTCAACATCTGGCAAGTTTTGCACGCGATCAAGTAGAGTCGGAGATCCGAATTCTGGTAGAGCAACATTCAATGGATATGCGATAGGACCATTCTTCTGACACGCTCGATACAAGTCTTGTTTCTTAGTGTCACCATTATCTTCCAATTCTCGAAGTAGTGTCTCGGCGTCTGAAGAACACAACCACAAGAAAGATTTGCGTAGTTAGGTCACTGCAGTCATCTCGATATACAGCTATACTCCGTCAGTTGGGTGAATTTTTCCACATACATTGGGAGAGTTCTCCAGATTTCGAGGACAACTGCATGAGAATGTTGAGAATCCACTGGTTGATACTTGCTTGCTGAACCCATGCATCATTTTTGTAGATCTCTCCAAGGAACACAATTGCACTTTGACGAGTATCAGCAGACCACATTGGATTCTCTGCCATCTCTCCGAGTCGCTGGCACACTCCCCATTGAAAGGCTGGATCGTATCGGCAAGGTGCTTCGCAGATCAGCTTTTTGAATTTGGCAAGTTCTCCTTGTCGAATCATGGCATCAGTTCCTCGTAGTGCTGAATACCAATCGCGTTTCCGTTCAAAACTGAGTCCTTCTTTGATGGAGTCTACAAATCTTGCATCCCGAGTCAATTCATTGTATGTTGTCTTCATAGCTCCAACAACCTTCGACGCTCCTGCACATCCTAGCTGAATGTTCTCGAGTCCCTCGATGAGCTTGTCGAGATCGAGAGCCTTTGTTGCGCTTACTATCCCTGTTACGCCTTGGAACACCTTCCATGTGCGTCGCACGGCTGCTTGCCACGTTGTCTCGTCATCTGGGACACAAAGTAGAGCTTGGTAGGCATAAGCGGCTTGATACACCAAGAACGGGTCGGAGCTCTTCTTCAGTCCACCCAGATACAACGAGAGAGGTTCATGAAGTTTCTCTCGATTCAGATCGGTGACCTTTGTGTCAGCCATGGCATCCAGGACGTGTGAGACGGTCAATGTTAATTGATGCATGTGCTGTGATGACTGATGGTGAGTATCCATTAGACGAGTGCTGAGAAGTCCGAGAATCTTGACGAGATCGTCGGCACTGAGATAACCATGATCGGCATTTTGGATCAGTTGTGCAAGCCCTTCGAGTTGAGGGATATTCAACGGTCCAGAGTGTTCGATTCCAGAGTAGAACTCTCTGAGTAGATCCAAGAATATTCCCTTGTCAAGGACAGGTGCAAGGCATGCCACCTCAGCAACGGCCTTGAATCCTTTGATTTTCTCTTCTTTGAATACTCTGATCACACCGACAGCAAGGTCTTTGAGTCGTTCCTGCTCGTCTGTATCCTTCTCAATTTTCTGCAACCATTCGAGAGCACTTGGTTCGAATGTGATATTTGACGATTGAGCAGCTTTCAATAGGCCAAGGCAGCACACAAGTTGTGGTGTGCTATTGAGACGCTCATCCGCTTCCGGTAGCCTGAACTGGATATTAGGTGGGATAATATCCTCTTCAAAGATGTGCGCAGGAATATGGATGCCTTTGTTGCTTTGTTGTGGATCAAACGAAGATGATCCAAAGGAGCCGGCGTTTTGAGACCCTTCAACAGAATGTGATGTATCCCCGAATGATTGCGTGGTGTTACTGACACGGCTGTCGTTTGTAGGTTGACCTGGTGCGCGGGTGTTTCCTCTAATCCATGGTTATCACGCGTGGATGCAGCACAAGAAAGTCAGATCGATGCTTTGTGGGCTTCGTCATGCGCCCAACCCAAAAGTGACTGGAATGACCCATCAATGTCTGCAACGTACCCTAGTTTCTGTGCCTTCTTGAAAAAGTCTTGAGCCTTGCCGACATGACCACGGCTCTCGAGCAATTCACCAAGGTCACTGTATGCAGTAGCGATTCCTTCGACTACTGTTTGATCAGGAGCACGTTTGACAGCCTTCTTCGCTTTCGATAACAAATCCTCAATGTTGTGACAAAGTTCCAGTACGATTTTGGGATCCATTACGCTCAAAGCATTTTTCAAGTAAATCTTGGCGAGCTCCAATGCTTGCTGCGGCGTGAAAGATTCCAGTGAGGATGGTACGGTGCTGCCAAACACCATTGAACTTTCTTCCCGCAGGCAAATTTCAAAGTGTATTCAAGAGTCAGGACAATCGCTATTGAACAGGGGTGGCCATGTATTGAGACAAGGTACGGTTCCATGAACTTACTTTGGTGGAGAAGGAGGGATGTCAGTGTATTGCAAAGTGGACTGGCGCTGACTACCGCTTGTTCCTGGTAATGGTCCCAACTACAAGGCGAGAAAGAGTGGTGGTTAGTGAAGACCTCACTCTTGCGCAGGTCCGCTCATGCCTATTTGGGCTCTGGTACTGGATGTGCTTCCTTGCCTTTGATGTTTGAGTTGTGTGCAGTTTTTCTCCTGTCCTTGTTCCCCGACAATGAGCTTTGCTGTGAAAAGGAGTGATCAGAGATTGATGAGTACTCATCACAAGTGATTCCTCCACTTCTACGCCAACAAGTTGGTCTGACTAGCCAATAAACAGACATGGCATGGCGTCGGAAATATTTGGGTTAAATGACTTACTGCTCGTGCGAGGCGCTGACTGTCACCGTGTGTGCGAGGAGGTGGGTTTGCGTTTGCGGCTGTGTGTGAGTGCGAAAGTGTGATTTTGTGGAGGGGTGGGTGGAGGATGAATGGAGAGGATGAAAGAGCAAACAAAAAGGCGAAGCTGTTGAGGTGCTGACTTTCAGCTGAATGCCCAGGTCAAAATGGCACCTCAAAGCCACTAGATTTGACGTCCCCGAAATATTGATTCGATTAAAAAAAATGCGTTCACTGTTGCGCACAGACAAAAGTGGTCCCCGGCTGGTCCCCGAACCCGAGACGCAAGCTTGGCAGCGCAACACAGGAATGGTTCCCGAGTGGTCTCCAGCCAACACACGAGGCAACACTGGAATGGTCCCTCGAGCCTTGTGGACGCTCAGATGGTCCCTCGAGTGGTCCCTCGGATGGTCCCTCTGATGGTCCCTCGAGTGGTCCCTCGAGCCTTGAGACTGATACAAGAAATGGTTCTCGAGTGACCCCTCGAGCTTTGAGATGCAACACAGGAATGGTCCCCGAGTGGTCCCACGATCCCTAAGACGCGATTCACGATTCGGCAACCGACCGAAAAGAGTGACCCGGGGGAGAAAGTGACGGTCCCTCTTCTTTTCTCTTTCACTTGATCTGAGCCCAGCAGATGCCTCCAGAAAACAGATTTTTCCCGTGGGGACCGCAGACTTGGCACAACACCACAGTTGTGGAGTCAAAGTTCGCGTAGGATGTGCCTTCGTCGTATCAAATGTGTCACAGAGGAAAGTCTTGGCGCGACTGATGGCACAGAACATGTGCAATATATTTCGCCCTTCTGGACTCTTCAAGCTACCCTACGACAACAAGGATGATGCCTTCTCCCATTCGACATGTCTGTCACCATCCTGTTCGGCTGGCTGCTGTTGTTCACCAGAAAGATTGTTGATCGAGGCGGAATCAATTCTCAATCCACTAGACGACAGCCACAGTTGAGCGACCTCGGTCAACATGGGGCACGGGGGCAGGGTTGTCATTAGCCTCACGCTCCACACTGCTTCAATAGCTCCACATTGCGTGCTGTCAACCCGCACATCCTATATACTAAGGCGGAAGGGTTTGTAGGAGCCCAACCTTCCCCTAAGCGCTTATTGTGACTGTGAATAGGGGCCCCGGGATCCCGCTCATTCTCTGAATGCATGTTTTTCTTCGGTTCCTTCTACACCTGCATGGTCTGACAAGGTTCCCAGTTCTACAACCGCATATGGTTGACAGGATGGTGAACTCTGAAAAAAATTTGAGCATTAAATTTGAGCATTGAGCGATTAGAAGGATCCTGGCGCCTGACAACCATCTCCGACGGACGATGCAGGTAAAGCCTCATCGTCTGTTCCTTCGTCTCACGCACTCTCACACCTCTACCGCCAGACAGCCCCAATGCCTAGACGCGCCTCATTTACCATTACTACTCCTACGCGCCTCGCACGTTCCGTTGACACAACACCAGTTGCAACTGCCCTACACGGTTACGATCGATCTGCTCCATTTCACAGCCAATTCAAGACCACAAGCAGCATTTGCTTGATCTCCTCTTCAGTAAACGCGTTCCCAACGCCAGATGAACAAGGAAGCCAAGGCTCCAGCTGCAAGGTGAGATGCCAGCAATATTTTGCTCAATCCACCGGCTGTAAGGTATGTCTTCAGAGGGAAGCATTTATCTGTCTGTCAGCGGCCTATGGGATCCAGAAAGTTATGGTTAGATGGAATTCATGGCTTCTGGTGCAACAATGGGGAACCCGAGGAGAAGGGGGGACTTCTGGAACCAATTGATGAGGCCATCGAGAGTCACAATCGCTGATCCACATTGTATTTCAGAAGGTATCCATGTCGCAGCCTAGAAAGAATCAGTGGGTGCATGGGGAGATGAAATGAAAAAGGCTGGCGAGCGCCTTTCGCATCCCATTATATGTATCCGATCAATCAGAGTCGATAGAACGAGGGTCCTGCAGACTGGGCTGGGCTCCACCCCGGGTCATGCACCTTTCAAAGATCCCCTGAAAGGCCTGCACAAATGAGTATCCTCCCGCTCCACACTCCCCCTCTTCCACTCACATTCCCTCACACTTGAATAAGCGAGAGTGTGTGGGGTGGATGGGGCAAGCATGCGTGCGCGGATGGTCATAAGTGACACGGGGCCTTTCATCACTGTGAGGGTAGCGAATTGTGAGGGAAGGCGTGAGTGGAAGCATTGGCGTTGTTCTCATGGTGCAACGGATCGCGAGGAGCTGGGGGTCGGGGACAGTTGAGATAACATTTTAGTGGAAAGGAGTGGCAGTGTGTGGGCGGATGGTATAAATGACACGGGAGCCTTTCATCACCGTGAGCGTAGCGAACTGTGAGGGAAGGCGTAAGAAGAGAGGCGGGGGGGGCATGAAAAGAGAGGGAAGCGTGAGATGAAAGGGAAGGCGAGAAGAGAGGGAAGGCGAGAAGAAAGGGAAGGCGTGAGAAGAGAGGGGGGGCATGAAAAGAGGACTGGGAAGGAGCCAGGGAGGAAGAACAAACGATTTGGAGTGAGCAACGAATTGCTGTGCTTTTAATCAGTCCCCAATGTACTGTGCGGAGGACTGTACCCGTGGCGTAGCCACGGGCATCCTCTAGTACAGCTGAAGGGGGTCCAAGTCCAGGTGTCAAGTGGGTCGAGTGGGTCCAGTAAGGCCTGTTGAGTCCTGTCAAGAGAGAGGAAAGACGAGGGAAGGAGGAGGGTCAAAAAGAGTCTGTGAGTAAGAAGTAAGAAGACCAAGGGAAGGGCACTTTGGACTTTATCCCTCTGGCTGGGAGGGGGAAAGGGAGAGGAAAGGGAGGAGAGAAAAGTCGAAGAGACCAGTGCCAGGCTTGGTGCGGCACTTGGAGTGTCGAGTGAGAGAGTGAGAGAGTGAGAGAGTGAAAGACAGAAAGGTCCACAAAGAGAGTGAGAAAGACGGGGGTGAGAGAGAAGAAGAGCAAAAAAAAGGTCAAAAATCGACAGCCCCCAGTGACTGCAACAAGAACATGAACGGTAGATGCAGAAAGGCGTGACTAGCTTGAATCAATCAATGCAGCCATGATGGGAAGGTGAACCTATTGTGTCGATAGCATCTTGGCAACTGAATGCTCACGCTGGATCAGCCATCCTGTCAAGGCAATCTACAGGATAGCACGTCCACCACTGTACAATACCATACACCACCCTCGCTTTCGTCGTCTCTTTCCTTCTCATTCAATCGCGCTCTCCTCCTTCCTCTCTCGGGTCACCATCGCCTTTTGTGCCATACGCACCCATCATCTGACTTTCTTGTTGTCATCAAGGATGCGTTGCACCATAGGAAGATGGAAGGAAAGAAAGAATGCAAAGCAAACATCACCGAAGGAACTGGACACCACAAACTGGACACCAACCAGACTCTGTAAGCAAGGCACAGGTCCCTCTCAATTCAGATTGTGATCAAGGAGCAGTTTTTATTGGTAAAATGATTCTGACAATGTTCCTGCCCATGTCGCTCGCGTGAAGATGATGGTGGTGTAGTGCTCCTGTTTTCCTGTTTCTTTGGGTGTCCAGATGTTCCTGTCGTTCTTGTTGACCTAGGAAGACAAAAATGCGGGTCAGGGTACATGTGATGGAACAGGGCAAGGAGGTACATGTGGTGGAAC
>Ga0247824_10002232_pt1 | contig 10803 bp, 17 predicted proteins | sample 13C_PalmiticAcid_FD_194412 | JGI IMG/M metagenome (GOLD analysis project Ga0247824, IMG submission 194412) | Soil microbial communities from agricultural site in Penn Yan, New York, United States - 13C_PalmiticAcid_Day48 | ecosystem: Environmental > Terrestrial > Soil > Agricultural land...
CAATATTGTTGATGATTTTGTAACATAAAGATTGAACTGCTTCATTGCTGATCTCATTATCCCTACCCTAAACAAAAACACTTGTGATATGAAAAAAGAAACTCGTGCTTCTGTGCAAGTTGTGAAAGGCATTTGAATCTGTTCAACCCTCTGTTGCTCGCCTTCACAGCTCTTTTTTGGTTGCTGTTTTCCCTTTTCAGTTGGCAAGCTTGAGAGCCCCAGACGCTGTCAACGCATGGTACAGATCCTCCAGCAAATCATCCACGTCTTCAATACCTACACAGAGGCGGATCAAATCCTCTGGCATGGCACGGGCAGCCCGGACGGCTGCTGGGATACTGGCGTGCGACATACGACATGGCATGCTATTCGTGGCAAGTTTTTGTGTTCAAGAGCCGTGTAAGTTCAAGTGTTCGATGCCAACATGTCCATTCGGTAATCTGGCTGTCCATATCATTCATTATCATGTCTTTTCTTACCTGATCAACGAGTTGACGCATCCAAAGCTTACGCTGATACTCCAGAGACGTGTCAACTCTACAATCTTCTCGCTCAAATCAACATCTCCTGTCTCAAAGCTGAGCACAGCTCCTGGTCCACTCGACATCTTGGCGTGCAACTCGTACTGAGGGTGCGTCTTCAATCCAGGGTAGTGAACCTTGAACTTGTGAGCTTGCAAGAAATCTGCAATCTTGATGGCATTGGCCTGTTGACGATCCATGCGTACCGCCAGCGTCTTGATACCCCTCATCAACAGCCAGCAGTCAAAAGGTCCCAAGCCAACTCCTGTGGCATTGATCGCAAAGTAGATTTTCTAATCAAAGAGAAAAAAAAAACCCCCCCTGATCAGCGACGAATTCAAGTCCTGTGGGAACAAAATGCTTCCTTCCTCTCCCAATCATTACCTCACCAATAGAGTCATCCTTGACTCCAACAACTCCTGCCATAAGATCATGGTGTCCGCTGAGATACTTGGTTCCAGAGTGATACACAATGTCTGCTCCAAGTTCCAATGGTCTCTGAAGATAAGGCGACATCATGGTGTTGTCCACAACAACAAGTGCTGTAGGGCATCGTTCATGCACAATCTCAGAAATCCGTGGAATGTCTGCAATCTTGATCAATGGGTTGGTGGGTGTCTCGAGCAAGACAAGGCGGGTCTTTTCAGAGAGGTATGGGATGATAGCTTCGGCATCTGTGGTATCGATATGGTGTGTCTTGACATTGTTGTGTGTTGCAAGGAAGCTGAGCAATCGGTTGGTGCCTAGTCGTAAATGCAATTGAGATAGCGAGATCAGCGCCTGTGTATTAGGAAAAAGGGGGGCATAAACTCAAAGGAGAAGAGGGAGGGGGGAGATGGTATGTGGTGGGAAAAGAAGTTGGTGTAAAGTGTGCGTTCGCCAAGTTGTGGATCAAGTTCCCACGGCTAACGGGGACATGATTGGCCTTGGAAAGATCTCTGCATGCTCCTGTCAGAGAGAGTGAATGGGGGACAAAGCCAGCAAATGAAAATCCTGCGATGTGCCAGGCAGGCCGATCACATCATTTTAGCTGCGATTATCGGTGCGAGAGAGCACCTAGCCATCATCAATCCTCTCCGCTTCTTCTCACATTTTAGAGTGCCAAGGACTTACCTCCGTAAAGATCGTTTCCTGCAATGACCTCCTCGCCAGCCTTGACGAGGCGTGTGATGACATCCAGGGCGGTCATACCGCTGTTAACAGCATATGCCCGCTTAGCAGACATGATCTTGGCCAGGTGGTTTTCTAATAGGATGAATCATTGTGAAACTTTGTTCAATGCCACTTTGTACCCCACAATAATTTTCTGGACAGAACCGAGGTCCTGATAAAGTGGAGGGAAAAAGGGAGGGAGAAGAGAGAGAGTCTTTGCTTACCGACGTGAGAGCGAGTGGGGTTGCCAGAGCGAGAGTAGTCGTATTCACCCATCTGTGTGGCAGAGGTCTGCTTGAAGGTGGCAGTCTGATAGATGGGCATCGAAGCAGCATTGTAGTTGTCTTTGGGGCCTTTGCCATCGGAGTTGTCAACGTAGACAAGCTCTGTGGCAGGCCTGTATTTGATACGGGTTGTGCTGTCGACCATGGTTCTGTATGTGTGGGTGGAGGGGGGAGAAAGGGAGAAAGAGAGAAGAGAGAGAAGGTGTTTGTTGCTTTCCTGATCGTCGTTTCGTAGATCGTCCGGTTGCTGTTTGCTTGAGACGATAGAGTGCAAAGAGTGCAAGGAGTCTGAAGTTTCGATGCGAAGGGGAGTCATCTTGCCCGTCACAATGGCACCATTTTACGCACGTACGAAGCCGCACCCTGGATTGTACGTGCCCTCAGAGTTTACCACAAAGACACCTCTCGGCCTTCTTCACCAGTTCACATTCTGATCAAGTCGATCAAGGGACAGGATGGTACATCACAATCCGAATCCCTCCTCAGAGGAGACACTCGAGGAGTTGAGGAGAGTCGTTACAGCGTTGCCTAGTATGCCAAAGAATATCGTCGATGACACGCGCCACGAGAAAGTGCTCTCGTATGTGTCCGCCTTTATTGCTCAGAGGGATCCTGTGCTAATGCAGACCATGTTATACCAGTGGTCTATCATCGACACCTTCCAGGTAAACACCCTTTCCTGGCAGAGTCTACACCATCAGCGGAAATGTCCAGTTTGCACTAACGGCCCCTTCGCGTTCAATAACCATAGGCGTGTTTGGCTCCAGATCAGGACTACCGTGTCAGCTGTGTGGCGTTACGACTCCTCGGCTATCTTCTGGAATATGATACAGCTCCACAGGCAGAGAATGGCAGCGGAGGCATCGATGGAGTTTGGCACCTGCTGGAAACTCAGTACCCATCTTTTTTGAAGTTCTTGATTGAAAACACTGCAGGCGAGGAGGCCTTGACTCGCTTCTCCTGCTGGTTCACGTTGGAAAGGGTCGTGAAATACGATGACGGCGCACGATGGTACGTTGCGGAGCAAATCCCATACAACTTGGTACACAATGATAAAACAGTTGGAACTGATTCACTAACGCAGCTCCATTGGAGGATGATTTCTCTAGGCTATTGAGCACTGGTCGCTGCGCAGACATGATCTCGGCAGCACTCAAAGACACCAGCACTTATGTATGCTCTCGACTATATCCCTACAGTGCCAATCTATCACATCGCTCAGATCGAATGCAGAAAGGATACTAATCTCTTGTTCGGCTTCTTTGTAGGTATTGACAGCAGTCTGTCGTTTCTTAGTAGCCATCATTGAGAATCGCAGTATTGACGCAGAACGAATCACGGCTCACGACAAACTGTTGGACACATTACTGGAATCAATATCACTCTACAAGTTGATTCACACCATGATGACAGATCAGGACTCGGAACGAAACCGTGTAGCGGGTCTTGAGTTCCTCTGGATGCTAGCGGATTCCAGATCAGATCGCGGGGCTGCGTTCCTGCACCAAAGCCAGTTGGTAAGGAGAACCCTCACTTATACCTTCGTCTGTTGCCTTACGGATTTCAATCAGTGATGGATCTCTTTCAACCTTGATCTTCACACTCTAAACTCGATATCAACCTCACGTCGTTGGAACCATTTCCACAGTTTTTCTCATATATGGATCTACTCATGGACGACTCTCGTCTTGTCAGGAGCAGAGCTCTAGAGATCCTCTCAACACTGCTGGAATCGACGTCCCATCCGCTCAATATACTCGGAAAGGACCTCGCATCGTCTGATGGTATGGTGTTGGACACATCGGAAGACCAGGCAAAAGTTGAATGTAAGGTTTTCATTTTTGCTTCTGATATACTCCTCGGTTCTTGGGCTACATTTGGTACGAACGTTGTATCATGCTTGGGAGTACATATCCCTCATGATTTCGTCTCTTTCATATTAGGTTTCAAATTCTTGCTAGATCACAATGTGCATTCGTTACTACTTCTCACGGACTCGCTCAAAGCGCTACACGTGGCGACAGGTATCCTGGATGCGATGATCAAACCCCTACACCAATGCAACGAGATGCATGGTACAGGAACAATTTTTAAGGATATTATATTATCGACGGTCCTATGGATCATTCAGGCACTACAGGAAACCAGTAAAGCTCATCAAGGAACAGCAGACGTCATTTGTACAGGCGCAATTGTAGTCCAGGACACAGGGAAGCTTGCACAACTGCTTAATCAATCAGGTTTCCAGGATATTGTCAAGGCACAGAGCCGTGCCAAGCCATCGCGAGGACCAGCAGCAGCTAGGGGAGGCACGCTCCCCAAAACAGTCGTCTTGTCAGCACTCAAGGCCCTTCAATCCTTGGCGACACACTTTCCAGGGGCAGTTGAAAGAAGTTCTTCGATTAATATCGTTTTGTCGGTGTTATTCGACCAGAAGCTATGCTCAGATCAGAGGGTATTCAAGGCATGCTTGACCACATTGCCAAGTGTCCTGAAGACTAAAGTTCAGAACGGACAGCTACTAGACGAACAAGTCTTTGGAGAGGCTATGACGGTTGTCCTTGGATTGCTGCAGCGACCAGCGACAGGAAGCACATCTCTGAAACTCATTCTAACAGCGGTAGTGGAATTCTTTACGGATGATACCCTTGGTAAAGTTCTGGCCCATGAGGTAAGTTGAAAGAGATGTTTGCAATGTTCTTCCTGTGGCCACTTGCTCAACATTTTCAATGAATGGAGCGCAGATCTGAAGAATTATCATATCTTTCAATCTACTGTACATATACAGAAAGTAGGATTGGAATTGGCGAACGGAATGGGCCTGAAACTGTACGACATGGAATGGGATGTGCGTGACAACGTGGTGGAGTTCATTGGCGCATTGTTTCAAGCGGTAAGTTCACTCGGATCAATCTTCCATTCATTATTAAGAGATCCGCTGTGTGTTTGGGTTTGTATTCAGCTTTTGCACTTCTTCTGAACCTGACTTAGGGAGGGCCAGATCATGGTGTTGAATGGGCACTCAAGCACGATCTTCTCGAGTCGGTGTTTCAAAAACTCTCTGATGAGGAAGCCTATGTCCGGGCAGCCAGTGTACATGCCTTTGAGACAGTGATGCGTGATGCTCGAGGTTGGAAGGGCATGTGCTCCAAGAACCTGGACGAACGACTCAGTGGTCAATTGCCATCATTGATCCGCGATAGCGAGGCTTTCGTCCGACGTGCTGTATTGGAGGCTATGATTTGTCTCGTGAGCGAGCGCGAGTCTGGAACAATCCTTATGATCAATGGAACCGACCTCTTTGTCGAGTAAGTAGATTGAAATGTGCACTGAAAGTGTCATCTTTGACCGCCTCTGTTCACGACACTTACTGCTGCTGTCCTATTCCACTCTAGTGCCGCCTTCATGTCCCGATTAACGTTAGACGACAGCGATTGGGAGGTTAGAATCCGTGCTTGTGAATTCATCGCAGCAGTTTGGGAACACTGCCTAGCGCTGGATGAAAGGGCAGATTACCGTATACGCGTCTCCAAGCGGCTCAAGGATTCTAATAATGAACAAATCAAGGATGATACGACTGTACATTCGAAACCCTCCTCATGGTGGTTCTACGATATCAAGGGAGACCAGATTCTTGTCGAGGCAACTCGTGATTCTTCCAGGATGGTGCGGTTGACAGCTGTGGAGATCCTGAAGAAGATGAAGACATCCATCGAGCAGCGGATAGGATCTCTCCCGTCACCTTCTCCTCAGAACGCGTCCGAGTCAGAAGGGACTCATGATGGTACGACTACAACCTCACAGAATGACGATGGAGAAGGCAGCAATCGGTTCGGAAAGAGACCTATAGGAGAAGCTGCCGATAATGATGGATCAACCACTATGACAACAGCCACATCCGAATATGCATCAGCCAACATTGAACACCCACACGCCAAATTTTACGCTGTTCTCAAGAGTCTCGACTTTGAACGACTGGATGCAACCACATCTGTAGAGCAACTCTATGAAGAAGTACTGAACGTTGAGCGTGTAGAGGATGTGGTGATGGCTGAGAACGAGAACCCGAACGATGGCAACAATGTCTTGGATTGCTACTAGTACCTCATACAGCCCTCCGTTCGGAAAAACCTTGGTCAATCAAGGTATATTCGCATTACAGTGTAGATAGAAGTTTATATGTTTATATACAATTGGACGACTAATGGATGTTCCTTCTTCAGGCATACTCATGACCATGATGACCATGGCCATATCCGGGGCCTCCTGACATGGGTGCGGGGCCTCCTGGCATGGGCGCAGGGCCTCCCCTATATCCAGCATGATGTCTCATGGGCGGGGCGGAGCCTGGGCCAGCAGGATATCCATCGTACCCTTGTTCCAAGTCAGAAGGTCTGGCATAGGCAGGTCTTGCATGATTATCGGCGCTGTTGCTATTGTTGCTGTCCCGCTTGTAATTCTTGGAACTGCTCTCGGCTTCATTGAACCCACTTGCTGCCGTAAGGCTCTCGTTGTAGAACTGATCAAAGCTCACGCGTTGACGTCGTTGCTCACGCTTACGCCAAACCAGGATGGTCACTAGAATGACCAAGCTTCCGCCCAAAATACCACCGCAAACGGCAATGATGGTCGTAGTGCTAGTCTTCTCTGTCTGCATTTCTGAGGATGAAGGGGATGAGTCCTTGTTAGAAGGCGAAGGTTCTTGAGGCCCTGATGATGCACCAGATGGATTCGTTTTGGTACCTCCACCTTGGTTCCCATCGCCCTGACTAGGAGCGGTAGGCTGCGGGGTGTACGTCGGCTTGGATCCACGCGAGGTTTTCGCGCCTGCTGGTGGACCCGAAGGCTTGGGTGATTCGGCCGGAGCGGTGGTCTGTGGAAGAGGTGGAAGAGGTGTAGTCACTTCTGGGGGAGGAGTTGTTGGAGGGCTGGGTTCCGGAACGGGAGGTGCTGTTGTTGCTCCAGGGAACGGAAGTGGGATGGGGAGACTAGGGAGATTAAGGTCGAGTGCAACTGGCGACCTAGTGGTTTGAATGGAAACCACATCCTTGCAGTGAACAGCGACTTGTTGACCTGCTAGTGCCGTTGCTGTGTACTCTACATGAAAGCTCTAAAAAAGTGTCACCACAACAAAAAAAAGAGGGTTAGTGGCGGTTTCCTAGGAGGGAGGAAGGTTGTGGAACCATCTCTGAAAAAAAAAAAAGGCAGAGAGACGAAAGAGAGGAGGGAAGAGGAAAGGGGTTCTTTACATTGCTGGGACATGATGACAATGCCGTTGCTGCCTGAGCCGTTGTGATAGTCACACTAGGCGAGTGGGGACTAAAGTCCGTTGCGTCGTATCCACCCCCCAGTCTCAGTGCCACAGTACGTGTGGACGAGCACACCAAGTGTGCAGTAATGTCAGAAAGAGTCGATACACTCGCACCGTCCAAGGACCCAAGTGCAATGGGTCTCCCTGGGTGGATCTCAGAGGGAGTGGATGTGGGTGAAATGCATGCTAGCTCTGCAGTGATGATCCGGGTCCAGAGGGAGAGGAGGACTAGGAGTGTGTAGTGGATGGGAGGCATTGAACGACGTGTGTGAGATGGGCGTGTGAGGAACATGGATGCAGCCAGGCGGTGTGAAATGTACAGAGGGATGGATATATACGATGAGTGGTGGGGTGGGGAGGAGAGAGAGAGAGAGAGAAAGAGAAGAGAGAGGAGAGGGAGAGGAGAAAGTGTGAGAAAAGGGAAAGGCAGGGTAAGGAATATATAATGCCGACGCAAGGAGGAAGTGTCCCTTTGGACAGCGGGGAAGGGGGGATGGCCATAGTCGCCGAAAGCTATAACCCCTGCAGGCTGTTTGAAAGTGCATGTACACAAGGATCGCAGGACCCTACCCTAGGACAGCAGCCAGATAGATCGATTGGGCGAACTAGCAGGCAATCAATCCAAGACAGCACCAGACAAGGGGAGAGGAGATGAGATATCCTCTGTCCATGTAGTACTTACTGCACGCAGCGAGGGGATAGGGTCATATCGGTTGCTGGCCAAAGTGGTGCTAAAAGAGTGTGCATGGCACGATGGGCATGTGTCCAATATGCACAAGGTTGGTCCCTGATGCGTTTCATCTTGAGCGCAGTTTCAATCAGAGTTCTCAGGGCACGGCTCGTTGTCACGTACATACCATCGTCATTCTGCCCTTTGTACGTGGTAAAGAACATGCCACGACCTAGCCACGACCCTTGTTGGCTTGTTTGCCACCTCTGCAGCATGCCATGCTGACTGTGCACGCCGTGGTTATTTGTCAGCTCAATACACTGAACAGCATTGTTGATAAACGCACCACCTCCCCTCCACCTCCAACAAAAACTCGTCCTTCACCTCGCATCTCCTCTCCTCCGCTCTTTCAATCCACTTCTCTCACCATATCCCGATACCCATGGCCCTATCCCTGGTTCAAGAATCAACCGTTAGTCTGTACGACCGATGGCACAGCGGTGAACGAAAGATACAGGACCTCTTGCATGTCCGAGAGGCCGTACAGAACAGCAGCACAATCTTCCGGCCACATTTGACTGTACAGCATCAGGAGTTTGTCCCAGGGCTGAACTACTTCTTCATTGGTACTTTGGACCAACAAGGACGACCTTGGGTCTCAATCCTCACAGGAAATAAGGGATTCCTTCACAGTCCACATAGTCGAACGCTCGAAATCAAGACTCGACTGGAAACGGGAAACAGTGGTTACGACGCGCAAAGGAAGGATCACGGCCACACTATCCCAGATCCGGTTTTCTCCAACCTTCTCAGTGGCGAAACGTTCAAGGATGGCAAGAGGAAGTGGGGCGGCGTAGGACTAGACTTTACAAACCGCAGACGCAACAAAATGAATGGCGTTTTATATCCAGGAGACCTCCTTGTTGCGGATGAGGCTACTGGAGAGCTACATGTGCGCCTCACCGTAGAGCAGACAATTGGTAAGCATTGACTTTCAGAGTCCTAGGACAGAATACCCTGCTTGCCCTCATGTTGGACCATTAACTCAAGCTCCTCTTATCTGACTTACAACAGGGAACTGCCCCAAATACATCACCATTCGTGAAATGGTACCACGCCCGCAACAGGACCAAGACAGTGTCAACATTGCACCAACACCCGGGCGACATGGGACAGACGAGGAACAAACACCCAACCAGCTATCTGAGGTAGCAAAGGTTATTATTCGCCAGGCAGATTGCTTCTTTATCTCCTCAAGGTTCATTGACGAGGACCTTGCTGATCAAACGAGTGGTATGGACTGCAACCACCGTGGAGGCAACCCTGGATTTGCTCGGTTCGAGGGCAATCAGCTCTTACTCCCAGATTACAGCGGCAATCGAGTAAGCACCCCTTTCGCTTTTAGCAATACCTAGAATTCCATATTCTTGATGTTATCCCAAGCTAACACGGTCAATGTTGTCGCCCAACTAGTTCTTTAACACTCTTGGAAATATTGCCAATGACGACCGCGTTGGTCTTCTGTTCCTGAACTTTGACTCTGGAGACCTTTTACACTTGACTGGCCGCGCACGTATCTTTGTCGGTCAGGATGCCCAGGCTCTCTACCCTCACACCCAGCGCTGTGTTCAGGTCACAGTGGATGCCCACTTTGTCAGGTTCGATGCCCTTCCTTTCAGGCTGAAGACACGGGAGTTATCACCTTACAACCCCACGGTTCCTTCCGGCCAACGTCAGATCGTTGAGGGTGACAAACGCGTCTCTGCTACACTCTCGAATGTGACGCAACATACCAAGGACATTTCCACCTTCCATTTTACCACGTCTCGTCCAATTCGATACATTCCCGGTCAGTACGCGGTCTTGGATCTAAGTCAATTCAACGCTGTGGGGTATCGCCACATGGCGCCAGACAATCCACAGAGTTTGAATGATGATTACATCCGCACTTGGACCATCTCGTCAGCTCCACCACACCAATACAAGGGCTCGGCATCGTCGTCATCATCAAGTCTTTCACACGAAGCCCCTGGACTTGAGGACTGGCAAGAAACGTCTGAATTCACGATGACAATCAAACGGAAGCCTGGAGGAGCTATCTCTAACCAGCTTCATGATTTGGCTCTGGCCCACCAGTACCCTTTTACGGTACCATTGGTGTCCACAGGTGGCAGCTTTATCCTTCCCTCACTGTCAGGAACCACACAAGAACAACCTTTGACTAAAGTGGCTCTGATCTCTGGAGGCATTGGATCCACACCTTTCATCTCCATGATCCGAGGTGCGAAACAGGTGCACAAAGGATCTCTGGACATTCAATGGGTGACCTCGGCGCCTTATTTCAACGACGCTTTGCCAGATATCCTTCAAGAGGTAACCACACCATTGGCAAGTCAAGGACAGGAACAGGATGAAAAGGCATTGAATCTCTCTGTGAACGTCTTCCTGACGCGTGAGAGTTCCACGGCTGTCACCTCTGCTCAACTTTCCGGTCTACGCAATACCAACGTCCATTTCAAAAGACTGGATAGCCAAGGACTCCTTGCAGCTATCCCTGATCTTCACGACCGTCAGGTTCTTCTATGTGGACCGGACATGTTCATGGACGCTGTCAAGGGTTACTTGCAAGAGCTCCGTGTTCCGGGCGGACAGATTTTGGTCGAGGATTTCAACTTTTGAAAAATAAAACCTTGCATTAGTACCTCTCGGTCTTTGCTACTCTTCCCTTTTTTTTTTTTTTTTACGCTAGCGCTAACGTTAGCGTTGGTACATGTACAAGTACAAAGTTTATTAGGGTTGCTCGCAGAATGGATAGATCAAAAACGCGAGTTTGCTCCAAACTGACTGTAGTGAATAGGGTAAGGA
>Ga0247824_10002233_pt1 | contig 10802 bp, 16 predicted proteins | sample 13C_PalmiticAcid_FD_194412 | JGI IMG/M metagenome (GOLD analysis project Ga0247824, IMG submission 194412) | Soil microbial communities from agricultural site in Penn Yan, New York, United States - 13C_PalmiticAcid_Day48 | ecosystem: Environmental > Terrestrial > Soil > Agricultural land...
GTGTGGATATGGATGTAGATATTGGGGAATATTGCCACCCGCTAACGACAGGGGGGTCCATACCGCGCCATTTTTACGTCAGCCGCCGGATCAGCCACCCTGGGCCCAGTGTGGTTATCCCCCTGATATCCTCCCGGGACGTGCTCATCGAACTCTTCGGCCGGAAGACCGACGCTATACTCATTCCTGTTGACCATTTTCACGGCAAGCATCAACGAGATGCAGGATGGCCTTGAGTCTTGGTGGCGGATGTTTGCTGCTGCGGAAGTGGGCTAGCAGCAGTGAAATATCCCTTTCCAACAAACAATCCAGTAGTGCAGCGCAGCAGCTCCTGGCCAGCAAACCGTGCCGCGCGCCAAGGTGCATCCAGGAATGCGTGCATGGCACATCCAATTGGCCATCCACAACCACACCTCTGCCCATTTGCATCACCAACCGCGCGGCTCGTTGGGTGTTGCAGGAGGGAAGCGAGGCTGGGTTTGTATCTCGCTTCCCTGCGCCCTCACGCAGGACCAACACCATCCAAGGTCCGTCACCAATCTCAGACACTCTTCAGGCAAGCCTTCACTCAATCCGAGTCCGACTCCTCGCGGACTGCACGCACCAAGATATCCGCCGCACCTTTGCTGTCTGCCGGCTCAGGTTCGGAGTTGCCGCCGTTAACATGAAGGGCATGTCGGACCCGGCCGGGGCCTGCATCCCCCTGGCCGTGCAAGTGGTCTTCCTCCCCAGGATGTGGAGTCTTCGGTGGGCTTTTTCCCTGACTGTGTTGACCCTCTGAGTTGCCATCTTCATGGATGCGGACTGTCCGGCCGTCCCGCCTAGGGCGTTGGTGTCTCTCCGAGGATGACGATGACGAGAGTGGCCGCACCCTCTTTAGGGCCGTGACTCTGGAGGAGCCTGTCGGGCGGCGAGGGTTGTCTAGGGCCGGGGACGGAATTGCCAACCATCATTGTAAGTCAAATGGAATGCCCAATGCCGACGTCATGGACAACGAAGTCATGGAAGGGCACCCTGGGAGTGGAATGCTGGCACGTCAGAGAACTTGGAAGTTGACCAGGCGATTACCATTCAGACTACATCCTCACTCTTCCTCCTCGCTGAACCCATCCAGACGTTCGCCAGTGTAATAATCATATCCATCCGCCGCCCACGCCGCGGCCAGTTCCTTGTCACACATCTCATCCAATCTCGCGCTCGAATCGGAGTCGCCGGACGAGATGCGACACAGGCTTGAACCATTTAAACGGGTCACTCCGGATGGAAACCATGTCGATATCGAGGTTCAGCCAGACATAACGCGGCTCTTTGGGGGACAGCTCGGCAAAGGCCCGCTGGTACAGCCCCATGTTTCGGGCTTCCAGGCAGGTCTGCAGGGCCGCCGGCACCATCGTCGGCGAGGTCACACGCGGGACTGAGACGACATTGCTGACCTCCTTCATCCCCCTCCACGGCCTGCACTCGCTCCTCGGGACGAGTTCTGTGGTGCTGATGGTCCTGTGGAGCGCGCGGACCTCGACCATCCGCGGCTCGACCGTCAGCTCCCGGATCCGGACACGGAGCTCGAACGGCAGGAGGGGGAAGAGATGGAAAGTGGTGGCCATGTTGCCCGTGATGAGGTGTCTCGAGGTCTGTTGGCGAACCCCCGCGAAATCGATGGTGTCCCCGGTTCGGAGGGATCTGTAGCCAAACACAGAGTTGGCGATGCGTTGTACTTGGGGTGATGTCGATGTCGACGGCCTCCGTCCAGGGTCGGCTAGGAGACGAGGATCCCGTTTGAAGTAATTACTTGAGATGGCACAACCGCCCTTTTCCAGCAAAGGGATTTTCCCCGCGAAGCTCAGCGACAGCGGCCCTCATACTGCAACGAGAAGGTGGAGAGAGAAGAAATGACCTCGCCCGAGACCCGGCCCTGTGGCGAATGATTTGGAAAATGCCGAGACAGGCCGTTGGGGGTTCGCTAAAGGATGCCCAAGCTGCGAAGGATTGGTCTGCTGGGAGAGTTGGTGCGGCGCAGCGAGGTGCTCAGGGAACTGGGAGATTTATTTCGAATCGGACCCTCCATGCCCATTGCTGCTCTGCATGTGACACACTGACCTGGGTACGGTGCCCATGGTGAGTTGGTCGGTCGGCTGCCCGCAGCTGATGGCAGGGCTGGGCGCTGGAGGACTGGCTGGGCCCAACCTTATCTCTCCGCTCTTGTAACCTTCCAGATCGGGCCTGGCCACCGTCGCCCTGAGTCAATGCATGCCACGCTGGGCTGCGTTTGTCACCGAATTCAGATTGCTTGTTGACTCAACCCTGGCTATTTGAAGAAAAACTTCATCTTGGCCGGATCCGGCCCACTCGCCGGGAAAGGGGCCAAGAAGCTCAACCGACCTTTACTCCTGCACAGCTCTGGAACCTCCGCTCCCAACATCTCCCAACATCGTCCATCTCGGCATCTTTCCCCCCGTTTCCACAAACCAGTCCCAACATTTCCCTCACGCCAACCGTCACCATGAAGCGCTCCGCCTCCACCCACCTCCTCCTCTCCCTTCTAACTCTTGCCCACCGGGCCGCATCCAGTCCTTACCCAAACCTGCAATGGGACCCCGACACGGCCGCCGACTGCGTCGAGTGGTACGACAACATGGAGGGCAAATCATGCGAGTACGTCCGCAGCTACTTCACCATGACGCCCGAGCAGTTCCACGCGTGGAACCCCTCCCTCGGCCTTGACTGCTCCGGTTGGCGCGACGCAACCTCCTACTGCATCGTCACGCTCGGGCGGCTGCAGGACACGTACAAGTCCCGGTCCATCACAAATGCCGTCACGACCAGGACCATCTCGCTCCTCAGCACGACGACAACGACAACCTACACCGCCACGCCCACCATCTGGCGCCCCATCGGGTGCTACGCCAGCGACCCGCCGCTCGACTCCCGCGTGAGCGTCTCGGGCAAGCTGACGCCGGCCGGGTGCCAGCGCGAGTGCTACAGCTCGCAGCACCTGTTCGCCGGGCTGCAGGCCGGGAACCAGTGCTGGTGCTCGTCGTCTGTGCCGGGGGACGAGCTGGACGGCAGCAAGTGCAATGTGCCGTGTGAGGGCGATTCGGGAGCGACGTGTGGTGGGATGGCGGCGGTGGAGGTGTTTTTGAAGGAAGTGTTTCCGCCGCTGCCGAGCTCGCTTAGCCGGGCGTGGGTTACGACGGGGACGAGTGGTTCGGAGGCGACTGCGACTGCTGCGCCTGGTGCCGTTTCTGGTGGGGTGGTTTCTGGGGGGGTTGTTTCTGGTGGTGCTGCTTCAGGGGGTGGTGGCGGTGCTGCCGCTACTGCTGTTGAGACAAAGGCTAGTTCGGGGGCGGCGAGGAAGAGGGCTTTGTTTGGGATGTTGGGTTAGAATGGGATGGATGAGTTGTGGGATGGAAATAATGAATTGCAGCGAGAAAGTACCTTTGATTGTGGTTAAAGCCGCGGTGCAAGGCCAGCTCGTTCGTCATGATCAACTCTGCCACGAAATACCATGCATTTCCGCCCGTTGTCCAACATAGAGCTCATTCCCCCGAACCTCCGCAGGCAGCTCGTACATGGCCGTCGAACCAGCCTCGACAGAGCCAACCACCTGCTGCGGCTGTCCATCGTCCGCCTGCACCGCCATCAACTGCATCCCCACAGGCATGAGCAGCTGCGACCTGCCGTCCGGTCCATTGACCATGTATAGATTTGCCATTCCTGCCCCGCCGTTGATCTCCACTGGGACGATGACGGGGCCGGGATGTGGCGGGTTCTTCTTCTCGTCGTTTGCTAGCTCGGTTGGGTCTCCGGTCGGCGGGTTCTCGAGGTCTAGCGGCAGCGTCGGGTCGGATTCACGCACGATCTGTATACGGCGGGACGGGTGGGTGCGGAGGCGGTGAATTTCGACGCGGGCCCTGACGGCGAGCAGGGCGTGGAAAAGGCCGATAATAAGCCCAATAGTATGCCCAACGCCTTGCGTAAGCAACCTGAACGCCGGCGAGGACAGCCTGGACCACCACCGACATCAAAATGATGCCGTAATGAAGCCATGTTTTTGATCTCCTCCCCCAGGTGCCGACGATGAGGTCCGGCGATCGTGTGACCCCGGCTGCCATCGTTGTCAAGTGGGCCACTTCCGCAAGCTTGGCGCTTGTTTGAGATGGAATGTTTCTGTTTAGTTGAGATTCTGGTCGGGTGGGGGTGGAGAGAAAACAAAGACGACAAACTGGCCCGTAGGGGGGAGGCCGAGAAGGCGTCACAGCATGTTCCAGATCATGCGGGTGGAGCGATCACGCCACAGTGTCGGCGTGCCCGCGTCGACCATGCGGGCATGGTCCCATTCTCACCTGCGTCCCACCGCCAGGTCATGCTGACGTTGAGGCAATATGAGAACATCCACCGCCCACTTTGCAAACGGCACCGTCGTCAACCTGGCCAAGGTGCCGGCGACCCCCGAATACACGGCCTTCATGCAGCGCCCATATGAGCAGGTTCAGGGTCTTCGTTGGTGCCATTGCAGAGCACTGGGGTGATCAGGAGGGCGGAAAGGATAAAGACAACGGCAAGCAAGCCAAGGGATCGCCGAATCATGTCAAAGGCCAGGCGACCTGTGTGGCGGCCATGTCTGATGCTGCGGACCATATTGGGTGTCGCTTGATGCCCGCAAAACACTGCTCGGCGTGGCGGCTCTGTCATTGCGGGGCGGGTGAAGGGAGTTGGGGAGCGGGCTTGCATCTTGAAAATGTGAAATGTTGACACGAGTTGTCCGCACGTTGCGGCCACTGGAACCAATAGGCCGTGCCAGCCGCTAAGAACACCCAACAAGCCAAGGAGAGGCCATTGCAGGCCACCGCTCAACCCAGACAATTACCTCTCTACGACAACTCTGTGGAAATTTCCCATCCCCTTCGATGGCCATCGAGGTACGATCGGAAGGCAGCTTTGAGCTCCTTATGCCAGCGGAAGAGGAGTTCCTTGAAGGCGTTGTGCTCAACTTGCATGAACTCGCTCAGTTTGCCCGAAACAATACTAGCAAGGACGGGGGGCTGTATGTTGTGAATGCGAGGGGAGACAGCGTTTAATAAGGCGGCGCCGGTCACGCAAATTGTTCCTCCCATAGAAGCCAGATATCCCGTTGCGACACGAAGGGGCCCTACTCCTCAAGACCATATTCCTGCACCAGCTTTTCAGCACATATGGCGCCGGTGAGATCTGCCCCCCCAACAAAGTACAGGTCAGTTTCTGTCCACCAGGCCAGCACGCTTTAGAGAGGGAGGGCAACTTACACGCGACGGCTTGCACATGGCAGCTCGGCAGCACGGGGACGACGCTCATATCCGCAACGCGGAGACCCTCGATGCCCATGACACGGAAGTGGTTATCAACGGCGCAGTCGACGTCACCTGGCTTTCCCATCTTGACCGTGCCGGTCATGTGCCAACTAGACCCGATTGTCTGTGCCCAGTACTCGAGCAAGTCCTCGTCCGAGTCCGACTTGGGAGCCGCGAGGGTCGACACCGTGTCTTTGGCATAAGACGCGGTCCTGGTAAAGCGCAAGGCCTCGCGAAGCGACTCGATAGCGCTGCGGCGGTCGAAGGGATGCTCGAGGAACTTGGGGTCGAAGAGCAAAGGGACGTTGGGGTCCGACGACTGCAGCGTCACCGTTCCACGGCCCTGGGAATTGTACAGGAACACGAGGAGACACGAGTAGTTGAGGTCCTCGTTCCGGAAGCCGGGCAGAAACCAATGGATCGGGAAGTGCGAGGCGATCTCGAAGTGCGGCACCGTCTCCGAGTTGAGATATCTCTGCTCATCCGCCGGCAGCGACTTGAACTCGGCCGAGGAAGCGAGCCCATCCAACTTGAAGAATCCGATGCCCATCATGGTGGCAAACTTGGCCCATGGTCCCGTGCCGTGCTTCTTCCACTCTTCGAGAGCGGCATCCATGACTGCCTGCTCGCCGTAGAAGCCAGCGCGACCAGTGCTGTTTTCTGTGCGGGTATGGACAAGCGGGCAGAAGGCGTGGTCTCGGAGACCTCGACCGATAGCCGGGACGTCCCGGACAACAGGGATGCCGTGTTGTTCAAGCTGCTCCTTTGGCCCAATCCCGGAGTGCATGAGGATCCGCGGAGTGTCGAGGGCGCCTGCCGACAAGATGACCTCTTTGGAAGCGAAGTGCCGCTTCCCGTTCGCCTCCACACCTACCGCCTTTTCACCCTGCAGCAAGACACGCTGCACCGGCGACTCGGTCAAAATGGTGAGGTTCTCGGGGCACGGGACCAGCAAGTCTTGGGCCGTGGAGCGTTGCCCCTTGTGCGACGAGCTGATCAGCAACGACATGCCGATCGGGTTGCCCGAGTTGTGGTCGGGGTTCAGTGGGTATCCCGCCTGCTCGAAGGCGTCGAGCAGGGGCACGAGGTCAGTCTCACACTCGGCCGGAAATCCAACGTGAAGAGGGCCGGATGAGCCGTGGTCCGAGGCCTTGGGCGCCACGTACTTGCTGCTAACGCCTGCCGGAGGGGTGGAGTGGAAGTTCTCCAGGCGCTTGAGACGCGCCTGGACGGACTCCCAGCGAAAGGCGTCGTCGCCCACGATGCGTGCCCACTCCTCATAGTCGTCGCGGGCGCCAACGGTGAAGACGCCGAAGTTGATGGCGCTGGATCCGCCCAGACCGATGCCCCTGGAATAGTCGAGCACGCGGTCGCCGCATCGAGCTTGGGGTGTTGTCTTGTAGCCCCAGTTCAAGTCCGGGTTCGTAAAGGTCAACCAACGCTGCCCGTCGACCCGAAAGTTTGGGTCCGCATTCTTGCCCCCGGCCTCGAGCAGGAGAACCTTGGGTTTTTTAGGGGAGTGAACCAAGCCATACGCAAGCGCACAACCTGCAGGCCCACCTGTTTGCACGGGGGTGGTTAGGATATTCCCTGGGGGGAAAGGTCCGACATCAAACACAAAAGAGGGTTCACCTACTCCCGACCACCACAAAGTCATATTCGGATGCCATCTCGGTACCAAGTCCTATACTGCTGATTTTGCCGGGAAAGGCTGTGATCGAAGTGGTGCTGAGGACAATCTGATTGGATGTTGGGGGGGGGCGCAACGGGTGGCGAAACTGGTTGCGACGCTTGTTGTCGAGATGGGATGGGACCAGGTCAAAGCTTGGGGGAGGTGAGCGAAACAAAACATGGGCAAATGATTGCCACCACGCTGTGGAGAGCCCCAGGATATTATACAATGTCCACATAGCTCAGGGGCTCCCCACACATCCCCTTAGCAGCTTGGCAACGGGCCGCGGTGATGAATGAACGGTCCACGGATCTGCATCAACACGGCCCACGGCTCTGCATGAGCAACGGCCCTCGATCAGCACACGACCCCGCCGCCCCAGGCCCGTCGGCGCTAGTACTCCGCTGCTGTTCTCTTCCCCCTGAAAGAATCAGAACAGGTTCACTTGGGAGGTTTCATGGTAGGCTGACGTCCTTCGATTCCTTATGCAGCATCTTTTCCCCTCTCGAACTTGAAGACTTGAGACATGGAACTGGTTGGCTGGAAGATGCCGTCACGATGTTCTGTGCAGCTGGGAATAATCCGGAAGCCATGTACGGATAGAGACTAGTGGAAAATCCGGGGATACTTTTTTCTCCTTTTGGGCAAAAAATAAGGGTGGTGGGACTGTGTAAGTGCAGGCATCCCCAAAGCGGCACAAATTGGAGGATCTGCGAGGCAAGCCAGGAATTCCCAGCTTCCACCCTTCTTGGCTTGGCCCAGGCCATCTGTCTGCAAAACCTTACTATATAGATACGAGAACTGTGTCGCCACGATCTGAAAAACAGCAGCCAAGAATCCCTCTTTTCTGTTCTCGGCTGCTGCCAGTCCCTAAGCACCATCCTTTTACGTGTCCCTCCTTCAAGTTCCCCCCAACACAATGGCCGCCGAGCACGCCGAATCTTTCACCCTTCTCTCGTTGATCGTGGTTATTGTTGCTCTGCGGACATTCGTACGCGTCAGAAATGTCGGGTTCCGCGGATTGCAGCTCGATGACTACCTCATGCCGGTCGCTGCGGTAAGTCAACCGACTCTCACGTCGACCCCAACGTTTGGCCTCGACTGACCTGCAGCAGATAATCTGCATAATCGACTTGGGAGCGGCGATCTATGTCGTTTCTGGGGCTAAGGGCCTGACCAACAGTTATATGACCGACGAGGAGCGTGCCTCTATCTCCCCCGACTCCGAGGAACACGCCCACCGTGTGCTGGGATCAAAGATTCAGGTTTTCGGCTGGACTCTCTACGTTGCCGGCCTTTGGTGTGTCAAAGTCTGCGTCGCCGTCTTTTACTCCAGGTTAACGTGCGTGCATCGGGCTCCAACTGTCCTCCTTCCATCTACATCAGCTAATTGGCGAGACAGCAACAACCTGGCGCACTTGAAAATCCGCGTCTATATTGCGTATGTCTTGATCGGTGTCACTTGGGTCGTGACAACCCTCCTTCTTCTTTTCGGGTGTCGGCCAATGTCAAAATACTGGCAGGTCAGCCCCGATCCTGGCGGCAGTAGGTGTCCCCTCGTTCGACATTCTGGATGTTAGAATTCGGTGCTGATCTTGCAGTCTGCCAACCTACCAACTCCAAACTTTACGTTCTCTCGGTCCTGGTCCCGGATGTCCTAACAGACATGTACTTGCTCTCCGTCCCGCTGCCGGTATGTCCGACCCGACCCCGACCATTTCCCTCGACCCGTTTTGCTCACAGATTCAAATAGCTTCTCTGGGCTGTCAACATCGGGCTGAAGAAGAAGATTTCCTTGACCGCGCTGTTCTGTGGCGTCATCTTTGTCATTGTGGCAGCTATCATCCGTGGAGTTGTCATCCTCACTGTAAGATGGCCCGCCGCTACATCCACTTGTCCAGTCCGTCAGAGGAGAAGAGTCAAGCTGACATGTCTGTCTCCACTAGGCCGGGCCGGAAGGCGCAGTTACCGGGAGCGCATGGGCCATTCGTGAGGAATTCGTTTCCATTTTTGTTGCCAATCTGCCCATCCTGCAACCGTCACTCCGAAGCCTCTGCAGGAAGGTTGGGCTCGGTGCCCTCTTCTCCACACACAACAGCCACCCCAGCACACCCTTCGAAGGCAGAACGATCGGCGGAGGAGGTAGCTACCCACTCCGGAGCCACAAGAACAACCACACCGTCACCGTGACTGCCTGGGACAGCGATGAGCAGATCTTGGGCCTGGAAGGCATGCAGCACACTGGCCGCAACATTGTTGTTGGCCGGGAGGTTGCAGTCGAGTCTGAAGCCGGATCGCTCAAGGGGCCAGCGGGATGGACTGCATCAGTGGTGAGCGGCCCGACCACCAAGTCGAGAACGAGTGAGGATTGATGCATGAGGATTCTACTGTCTGGCGCCAAGGGCTGCCTTAAGAGAGTATTACTAGAATGACAAGCTTGAATTTCTCACTCCGGCCTTCGAAGCTCCAACGCCAAGTGAATTATGGGGCCAACAGCCAAGTCGGACGAACGGGTGATGGGTGATCCATATGTGGTGGTGGCGTCCACTCCGATCCAGCGGGGCTGTCTGTTCTTGCGTCGGCAGCATGCATCCGTGTCTCGCAGTTGGGGATGGGGCGAAGGTCTGGCACCGAGGGTTGAGCAGTTGGATGACGCCATCTACGAGTTTATCCAATATCCACACTCTCGATTCTCCAAGCAGCCCCATAAGCACCCCGCCGCCATGACGTTCATATTTTGGCCCTTCTTTCCCTTGAATCTCCCGGGCCACTCTTCAGGGGAGTCCATCTCCCTTGCACTCAACCGTGATGAGCCTGACCTCCTCAATCAGGTGCACCCCTTTTGTATCTCGTCAGCACCGAGTCGAGTGATCTAACTCTCCGCCAGAGTCGTCCTCGTTGCCCATGGAAACCTCAGGGGGGTTCCTTCACGCTTTTCTTAAACTCGCTCGTGAAACGATGGCACGCCTCTGAACTCTGAACAGTGTGTGGCCATGTGTGCTACCCCCTGTGCCGCTGGAAACCTCCTGACTGGCTCTTCCCTGCTTGCTCGCTAGTCCTGGTCCGAGGTCGGCCCTGGATAACTATGGTTGGTCTCGGCATCATCCGCTCGCCGCCGCTGCGTCCAACTTCACGGTGCTGGCCATCCTGGCCGGTCTTGGTCTGGACGCAAGGCGAAACAAGTGGGAAAAAGCGGGCTGCAAAGCTCGGACTCTGGGCTTGGTGCTCCTCGTGCTCCTCCAGTGGGCGGGTTGTGGGCCCTGGGTGGAGGGGTCCATGGGGAGCAAGGGTCCTGCCAAGAGAACGGCAAGGTGTACGGAATCCTATCCGCGGAATGGTGTGGAGATGCCAACCATGATGATCGACAAGATCCGCGGGGGCCTACCGAACTTGTCCAAGCGCTGCAGAGGAGAGAGGGGAAGAGATGCTCTTGCCGAACAAATCGCCCCCGCACCCCGGCCGACCGGCATTCTGCCCCGGCCTGCACCAAGAGGGGAACAGGATCTGCGCGCTATCGCGAAACAACGGGAGACGGTCCGGAAGACTTGGTGAGATGTGAACCAAGTAGAATGGGCAACGCCTTCCGGCCCCCGTCGCCGTTACGGCGGCAGATGGGTCCGGAACGCGAACGCAATCGCGGCTGGCAAGACATCGGGGCGAGTGGTGTGCTGGGCTCCCACTAGACTCGCGGGTCCGGCTCCCACTAGGCGCACATCCATGTGCGCATTAGTCAGCCCAAATTGATTAGTCAGCACAAAAAGATGCATCTAACGCAGCATCAACCCCACGCCCCTGAACCCCTG
>Ga0247824_10002234_pt1 | contig 10802 bp, 9 predicted proteins | sample 13C_PalmiticAcid_FD_194412 | JGI IMG/M metagenome (GOLD analysis project Ga0247824, IMG submission 194412) | Soil microbial communities from agricultural site in Penn Yan, New York, United States - 13C_PalmiticAcid_Day48 | ecosystem: Environmental > Terrestrial > Soil > Agricultural land...
CCGAAGACGGTTCAGTATCTTTGTCTTTTAGAGGAATCTTGTCCAAGTCGACATCGCGCTTCGTGAGGGAAGTTGCTGTTCCGCGGAACCATCCTCTTGTCTGCTTTCCAGAGGGGGCATACTCGTCTGAGAACCGGTAAAAGTAATGACCATCCATGAAATGATGTTTGCCTCGACAATGGACAAAGACATTCTTTTCAAATAGCTTCTTTCCCAAATCTGTCGCTTCCTCTCGACTGTCAATGTCAACAATGTTTTGAATCAACCAGTCCACCACTTCGTTGCCCAGAAAAGCGTTGTCGTAAACAAGCAGATGCCACCGCCGATCCTGCAGCTTGATTCCTGTCAACGGATTCTGGATCGCCGCCGCAATGACTTGTATCTTAGAGTTGCGGCTGGGTTTTTCAGAGTCTGACACTGCGAGTGTGTATGGAGTTGGGGTCGGGTTGCTATCACAATCCTTCTTGGACAGCTGTGTAAACGCCCATGCTGCCAGACTACAGGTGTTAAGCTGCACCTTGACCAACGAATCTTGTTTCCTCAAAGTCGACCGATCATTCTGATGGTCAGAATAACGCGCCTTCTGGAATAGATCTAAGAACTTTTGGAATCCAGCAAGACGCAGTTCTTCCTCATCCAGGTGCTCCCCTGCGGCATTTGTCAGATTATTGGAGGCAACATGTTCCAAAGGAATCAGAATGAATCGCGCCCGCCAATAGAGCAATTCCTCCGTGAGCTCATCCTGGTAGCCGGAAACGAGGCTGTCCAAGTAATTCCATTGGTAGTGCGACAGCAGTGGATAGGCAAAAGTCAGATCCCGGGGTAAATAGCTGGGTAGATTCTTAGCCCAAATGACACACCGATACTTGATGTTCTCGGGTTTGTATCCAAGACGCCTTTCGTATCGCTTGACCTCTACATTCCCGTGCGCATTATCAATGGAAAGTCGATGGACTTGCTGCCCCATGCTGAGAAAATGAGCCTTGTCCTTGGAGGTCTTGCTAGATTTAACTCCGCTTGTGGTCTCTGCATCTTTGCTTGGAAAGTCCATGTTAGCAGGGTCTTCTTGATGGTCTGCACCCCCTCCCTGACTGACGGTTGTCACTGCGGCACCAGAATGTCCGCTTTTCTCTCCTGACACGCTATGAACATCCGCCTTGAGAGCTTTTGAAGACTGAGATGCAACGATAAGTTGAAATCCTTGTGCCAATCGATGGTAGATTAACTCTTTGATGAGTGCCTTTGCCTTGCCGTGCCGTCCCTGATCATCTTGACCATAATTTCCCATGTCTTCACTAGGCGATATTGTGTGGATGTATTCTGAATATAGCTCCTGCAGCTCGTCCTTGGCTGGAAAGTAATCTGTTGTGAGAGGTAAAGACGCCGGCGACATGAGGCCTCTCCAAGCTTCCGTGTTCGACAAACCATCGGTATACACTTCGCTTCGAATCAAGTTAGGGGACGCACAGCGGGCCTTGACACGTGGAAACGCGTGCTGCCACCGTCTCAAATGGGATGTCATACGAATGATAGTCTTGGGAGGATTGCAAGGGTTGATATAGGTTTGCTTCGATTTTTGCCGTGTCTGGATGAACCTTCCTCCAGTCCCTGATGGATTCGCTATGAACGTGCGATGGCCCTTGTCGCTCGAAAGCGATCCTGTATTGCAAGAATCCGCTCCAGATGTCTCTGAAGGCGCCACTTCATCCTGAAATGCTCTGTAATTGCGCGTGATGTAGATCGGCTTGACGGTGCTTGAGCTCAAGAATCCTATATCGTCATCAGTACTAGCCCTGATGTGACCTGATCTTGGCCTGATGTCTGCCTGATTGTATGTACGGCCATAATTCGTTTGCTCGGCGTTCAAATCATCGTGTATGTCATGATGCCCATTCAGGTCGTGTTGAGAATCGTATTCATTCCCATGGATTTTATCCTGCTTGGAAGCTCGGCTGTCTTCCAAGTAGCCATTGGCACTCTTGAGGGAAAACGAAACACGTCCTGGAGCAGCGCTGGTGTCCTTTATGGCATGGTTCTCTGGGATGGTGATCGTTGACATTGCCATGGATGTGTTCCAGGCTCTGGGTAAGCTGCGTGACAATTCTGATGACATTTTGTGATGATTCGATAGGGATTGGTTCGCAGAACCCCCCAAGTATCCATCATATCGCCTTCCGTTGATCTGATTCCGTGTAGACGATGACTCCAAATTATCAAGTGAAAGTGTGTCTCTCACTATTCCTCGAGAACCATAGTTGGACGACGTGTTGAGTTGCTTGAGTTCCGCAGCTAATGGAGAACTGGGGTCGCTGAAAAGGTCGTCGTCATGCTTCTCGAAATCAATTGCCTTGGAGAACTGAGCCCTGGGTGTCAAAGCATCCATGGAGCTAAGTCTTTTTCCGAAGGATGTTGAGTACTGCGTGTTGTAGCTCTCATTGAGGTATGGGATCGATATACTTGAAATTTCATGCTCCATGATGCCCATCATTTGCAGTTCGTGCATCTTGCAGCGAGTGTAAAACATTTGAGGATCAGGTCTCCGGGAGCCAACGTAAAACATGCAGTCAACCCAATGAGGCATCATATAGTATGTTTTCGTCACGGACGATGGAAATGTTGGCGGAGCGTCATAGTATAAAGGATCCGACATATCAAACTGGACCTCTGGCAGAGGACTAGATGGCGTTGACTTGTAATTCCTCGCGAATGGCGTGCTCGGCCTTACATCCGTTGATGATTCTTTGATAGATGCAGGTCGAGAATTAGGTCGCGAGTATCCACTGTTTGAACGAACCGCCAGATTGCTTCCGTTGTTGTTGCTAATATTAGAGGGTGAATGTCCCGATCCTTGGGTCATAAGTGAGAGGCCATTCGAGTCGGCTACGGGACCTTTCCATCGAAAGAGCGGGACAATGTGTGCAGGTATCTTTGACAGACAAACCATATCCAGTCCGATGCCTCCGCTAATCATCCTTTCAGTTGTTAGTCGCAACAGCCTCTTGTCGACGTCAAACATGCCAGAGCCAGGGGTGATCATGACAATAGAAAGTCCCGTTCTTTGTAGATCACGATCGACGTAGTGTTTGTCAAATGAGTTGAGCGCCATATTGATAGATTCCAGGACGTTGCCTTCGAAAGCATACGAGTTCTCGCCAGAGAGGATTTGATACTCTCCAGCTGGCCGTAACATGATATCACGCTGGTATCGCATGACCTCCTCTTTGAGTGGGATGATGGCAGTTGTCCAGTCTGCCCGAGTCTCCCAGTCAATCACGACCTTGTAGAAGTCTTGAAAATACCGCCCTTCCTCGTCGCGCTGTAATGTTTGGCCGCCTGGGTAGCCGTGTTTGCAGAAGCGCTCTTCCTCTTCTTCTTGGTAGAAGATCCTTGAGAATAACACTATCGAGACGACGTGGTTGGTTGGGGACTCTAGTTCCTGTTTCCCATCTCTTCTTCCTCGCCAGCGAGCAAACAGATTGGGGAGAAAGCCGAAAATAACTCGTTCAAAGAATATCTCCCCATCCTCGTCGAAATCCCACATTTCCCTTGACATCTGGATGAAGATGAAGTACTTTGCAGATTCTGAACGGAATATGATCCTCGTTTCGGAGGTGATATAGCCGCTAGAAACCTGTTCAGTGCAGCGTGGAACAAAAGTGATCCAGTTCCGTTAGTCCTATGCCGAAACCCCTAGTTGGTCCTGTGAAGCCAGAGCGGTGGTATGACCTACCGATTGGTTTCCGATGTAGATCTCTTTTACTTGAACCCTGATGCAACCCAAGAACACTATCTTCTTGGCTTCATACACGCATGTGCCAACAAGGCTCGTCCTCAGCCTCCACATATCGCTCCGTCCAACGTATTGGTCCCGAAACGTCAGTTCCACGTATTTTGCCGCATACTGACTAGGCTCCACCTGAGCAAGGTTCGTTGAGGGAAAGTACGTTGGCGTTAATACGGGATCGACCGGCATGATTGCGATGAGTGTTCACCATGATGACAGCGTACCCTTTGCACAACGACATCCTGTCGTGGCGCGAATCCGAATGCTTTAGCAATGTTGTTAGCTAGCGACACCTTTAAACACGAAGCCAGTCAGCAATGAGATAGTGCTCCCAAACTGCTTTTGATCCAGAGACCAGTTGAAAATGGTTCCGCGTCCTATACCTGAACAGGTTGGGCATCTTTATCATGGCCTGTCCATTGAATAATAAGCTTCTTGCATAGTTCTTTTGGAAGGCCGGGGTCATAGACCTCGAACAAGTCGTTTGGCTGTAAGTTCGGGAAAAAGGTGGGGTTGATCAGGAAGTCTCGCTTTGAGTAGTGTTCGTTGTGGACCCAGATCTTTGCCGTGGTGGAGGGTGGATGGGCTGAGGGTGCCAGCAAAGACTCGTAGGCTGAAGAGGGAGTGCTGGTGGCCACAGCGACAGGGGTGTGTTGGAGAGGGGAGGATCCGCGTGCTGGTTGAGCAATTGAGCCTGGCGCGATGCTTGAGGTTGCGCTGAACATGCTATGGGACAGGAAAGACGAGGCGAGGTGTGTCAAGACCCTGAGGCGTCTGAGGCTGACACGGAGCGCGAAGCAAACAGCCCTTACGTCTGCCGAACGAGTGGATCCACCCGCGGTGATGGTTTGCAGCCGAGCGAATAGGGAGAGAGGGTTGTGAGAGAGTGAGTGCAGAGGAGCAACACAGCCTCGTGCCCTTTGCCAGGCTAGGCCTGAAGGCCACATGAGTGACGTGCTTTTGGAGGGGCATTTTGCAGTGGGAACCCCACCCTTTGTATCTTGACCATACACTTTTCAACTCATTACCATCCCTGTCTCCCTGCCTCCTCCTCACTCTCGTCCATCATGAGTACCAGCTTCAACTACGACTATATCATCAAAGTAACCCGCCGCAGCCCCTCTCGCTCTTTCTCCTGCCTCATCTCTGCTCGGAACGATCGAGACTAATCCTGCACTCCCTTGTTTTCTTTGCCCCTCTCTGTCTCTCCTCTCCCTTCTCGCTTGCTCACCTACCACCTGTCTAGTATATCATTATTGGCGACACTGGTAACGTCCTCGCAGCAGTCTCATCGCACCCTTATCGCTCTACACCTCGCACTCATATCTTTTGTCTCCCATCGACCTGTTCGTAGGTGTCGGCAAGGTAAACCCTACCAGTCGTTTCCTGTTCACTGTGGACTCAAGACCCATATGCTGCAGAACTGCTCGCCTGGTTGTGGCTAACACACCCCCTATCTTTCCGTATAGTCCTGCTTATTGCTGCAGTTCACCGACAAACGCTTCCAGCCCGCCCATGATCTGACCATTGGGTACGTTCAATATTCGGGAATGTTTTCTGCTGCGTCGCTGCAGTCATCTTAATCTAACAATGCATACGCTTATTCTTAACTCTTAGTGTGGAATTCGGAGCTCGCTTCGTCACCGTTGCGGGTAAACAGATCAAGCTCCAGATCTGGGATACGGTACGTTGGCATTAGGACATGGTAGCCACCAGGCTTCTTGACGAGCTGTGATTGAACAATGATCGACCTAGCATGACGAATTTCGTGGCGCTGTATCCTCATTTGCAAGGCCCTCCTCTATGCTATCACCGTAATAGGCTGGACAAGAGTCTTTCAGGAGCATCACTCGAAGCTACTACAGAGGAGCTGCCGGTGCCCTTCTGGGTAAGTTGAGTTGCGAGCGCAAAGTGCGAGCGCACAACGCTTATTCTGAGAGTGCGCAGATGAACCTACGATGTGCTTCCGCTGATATCATGCACGCAGTAACACACTCACACACGTGGCCTTTTGTTGTTGTTTTTTCACTCTTCAAGTCTATGATATCACGAGGTAGGATCATGAACCCCATTCGGTTATCCTTCTTGAAGGCAGGAGCGGCTCTCTAAACTACTATTCATGTGCTTTAGGAGGGACACGTTCAACCACTTGGCAACTTGGCTCGAGGATGCCAGACAGCATGCCAATGCCAACACGACGATCATGCTTATTGGCAACAAGAACGATCTGGAGTCCAAGAGAGCTGTGTCATACGAGGAGGGCAAAGCATTTGCTCTCGCCAACGGCCTCTTCTTCATGGAGACATCTGCCAAAACCTCTGATAACGTCGAACAGGTGCGAATCGTCAATTGCAGCTGTTTGCGATATTTGTTACGTGAACTTTATTGGAGTCAGCGACATTGACACCCATTCCGTTTGCTCTTGACCGTTCATAGGCGTTCGTGGATACCGCAAGCAACATCTACGAAAAGATTCAGAGTGGAGTCTTTGACGTCCACAATGAGGTAAGACATGGAAGCCTGCATTTCAGAGTGCGATAGAGAGAGGCTAGAGAGAACATTTGTCCATGATCACTTATCATTCTATCGGTTGCAATGACAGGCCCATGGCATCAAGATCGGACCCATGCACTCTGGCAGCACCTTGCCCATAGGTTCTGCGAATGGTGGCGGATCCTGCTGCCAGTGAAGATCGTCATGATAGCCCTGACCCAGTCGGTCTTCCTGCTTCTAATATTATCTCCTTCGATGTCGCAATGCAGCCTTCTTGTCAGAATACATGTTTTTTTCAGTGCAATCGGCTGTGTCTAGGGTGTAGAGTCCAGAGCCTGTTTATTTGTCAATGAGTGGAGGGTTTTATGGGTAGCTCTCAAGGCACAAAGTCCAGCGCGACACTTGACATGCTATTTAAGCAACGGTGCGGTTGCCCACAGTGTTTTTCTATTGCAAGGATGAGCAAGAGATAGTCGTAGAGCAATTAGAAGCGATGTTCCTGAGGCGATTGCAGTTGGGAATAGCTTGCGGACAAGTCAAATGGTCCATTGCATTGTCCACATACCAAATCACCCTGCTTGCCTGCCTCCCACTTGGCAAACTTCAAGCCCTGCTGATCACGGCGGGTGGCAACGACGCGAGCCTCCTCCTTGAGGGCGTTGCGGACGGTGCGGGCGCAGATCTGAGAGTACTGCAGGTAGCTGTTTTGTACATGAGGTAGAGTCGTTGAGAACATATGACTTAGAACTCTGAACCTGATCAAAAAAAGGTCACTCCGGCCTTGGGACCTCTGAGGGCCAACCAAGTCGGGACAACGACGCTCTCAAGAGAAATCAATAGGCGTAGGCCGAGATCCAAGATGATAGAAAGCGTTGCTGCTGAAAAAGTCGAACCCAGATGATCACTGGTCCTCGAGATCGTCTCCTGGAAGGATGGGGTGGAAAGACTCGGAACGGGGCAAAAACGCCACACGGCCTCCGTCTGTGGGTCCTGTACGTTGTTGCTGATGCTGCTGAACGATGCCAAAGGCCAAAGGTAGAGGAAAGAACAACGCCTCTCATCACTTACGTGAAAGTGGGCTTCCAGAACTGAGACATGATAGAAGGCGATGGGTGGGAGAAGAGATGTCGAGTGTGGTGTGTCGATCTCAGTGTGTTTGGTTCACGCCCTGGTGGTTCCGTGAGCATTAAGGGGTGCATGGCATGGCTTGGCTTTGACATGCAACGCGACCAACGCGCTCCTTCCTTCACTGGCTTTCGTGTTCGCGCTCATGGGATTCCCCACCTGAACCATTGCCTTCGGGTGAGCCCCTCACTTGTTAGAGACTCATTCTCTAGCACGCCGAGGACTCGGGTTTCGTTCTTCTCTGCTTCGTCGTACTCCTCGTCCCTTTGCGTTATATTCCTCGCTTCCTTTCTTTCTTTCTTTCCCTTCTTTCCCTTCTTTTGATTTTGGACATCCCGACCAGGCTGGGGCTGGAGGTCAGGCAGCAGCAAGTCAAGAGTTCTCATGTGCCACTTGGAAACCCGTCTCGTGTCAAGAAGCAGACCATGAGCACTATCTTCATGGAATAAACAAGTGTTGTGAACATCATCCCTTCTCGAGTCTATTACTGAACAGCCTTGGAGCACCGATGGCATCGATAACAGGAGACCAACACCTTGACTCTGACATGTCGTCATGGACCAACCTCGCGAATCAACGCGCTCTCGGAATCAGAGTCTGAGAACTTTGGGGTATGACCATCGAATAATCTAGGCCAGAAAGTCGTGCATGGAACCGGAACATTAGCTTGACCACCATGAATTCGCTCTTTCTCTTTTGCCACTATGGAAGAGTCTTGCGAAACTGGATGAAGACCTGGATAGCTTTAGGGAAAAGAAGCGGGGACTCGATGATCGGACACATCAACTGCACCAGTCGAAATTGCACCCAAAGCTACGTGACCGAAGATTGCCCATGACTATAGCAGCCTTTCTGTGCAGCCGACGATAATTGCAGTCATCTATCGGTGGCGGACCAATTGTTGGTGAATCACCTGTCTGCATCTCGGGACGAGGACTTTGCTAGTGCCAATATTCGAGGTGGCTCTTACAATGTAAGAGAGACGTCGTGCTGTCACTGTTCTTTCCCATGAATGGTTTATCAATTCGAATCTTCTATGGCACTCCTTCTTCATCCTGACCAAGACTTTAAGATCAACAAGGTATCAACGCAGTTCGGCACACGACTTTCACCGGTTTAACAGATCAGCGATCTCGATCCACTAGTCCAGCTTGTGGTAGCAGCATCAAGCAGGATTCGTTTCCAACTATGGTCAACTCTGTAGAATCAACCCAGGAGCAATCGTATGCACTGGCAACTAAAAGATCTTCTTCAATGGATCCATTATCTATCCCTATTGAATCCACCTCAAGTCCATCACGGTGTCTACAGTGGAGTGGTGGTATGGTGGTATGTTAGTACGGTGGTAAGACCCACCCCATAGACGTCGGGATTCGTTCTAAACGCAATGCACAACCAGTCGGCATTAGTCATCCCAAGTAGTGAGTATGCGATAGCCTGCAATAGATGTGAGAAACCCTGTTACCCCACCTCCACAATCATTTCGCTTTACAGTTCTTGGTAATCTTTCAACTAACACAGGTCCTCAATCCATAGACCCCAACTGGAATGGAAAAATGTCGGAACCCACATGAGATGTGTGTGGACTATGGACTGCGTGTGCGATGGCGGAAATGCAGGATGTGTTCACCTCAATTGGAATGTTCACGCAGCTGGCCACAGAAATTGAATTGTGCGTTCATGGGATAGTGTGGTCGCTCAAAGGTATTACGTCCAGAACATGATTGGACGGCAACGGTCCTAACGTATGTGGATCCGGTCTAAAGGCGTTCCGAGATATCTCGCGCTTCCCTCAATGGTATCTTTCTATGACAATCAACAAACTATCCACAGGAAGATCGCCTTACCCCAGCAAAAGTCTGCACGACTCTGAGTGTCTGAGAGTCAACCCATGAAGCGTTCGATAGAAGACGTGGTGGATATGGGCTGTCCTATAAGACCCAAAGATCCATGGTGGAGACACAGCTAAGAGTAAGCGTACACGTATTGTTTGAACATCCTGTTACCGATCAAATATTCGACTTGACATAATAAAGGATCCCGACTCCGGGTGGTTACCTCGCCCATAGTTTAGGCTGTCATGTCTGCGGTAATCGCCGGTGGTGTGGTTGCCACGGAGCTTCCAGTCGAAGACTCAATCGCGGTAGAGGAAGCATCCTAGGCTAACAAGCTGGTGACATATGTTGGTCCTACGCCTAGATCCATCCCCGATTCCGAGCAAAGATCGATTGTGATTCCAGTACTAACCATGGCACCCAAATTTGACCTGAAACGCTTGGTTGAAGGAGTAGCCTTTGTAACTCCACGGAATCTTGACAGCCTATGACAAGTGGGAGGCACCAGGAATGTTCTGGCATCAGCACGTAGTGAATGGACGACTCTCTTCCACGACGCATCCAGTGCTCAAGGGCGACATCATGGTCGCGATGCAGACCTCAAAGAGAATCATGGTCTTTAGGTCCGCGAACTTGAAGGGAGTAGGGAGCTGGGGTATCAGGATTTCCACTCGATCGTACCGCTCCCGCGCTGCATTTCCATCTCTAGCCGGTGAGATCGTCAGGAGAATCTTATCCCCGTGTTTGAACAGTCGGCGCTGAAGCGATTCAGTGACAAGATTGAGGAGAAGATCAGTCAGTTTAACGCGGAGATCAAGTCTCTGGAATAAGTAGGGAGTTGCTCTCGTTGGAAGTGTTGAAAATACTGTTCGATGGCGCCTGCAATACCTTTTTTGCCGTTTTGAACTCCAGCAAGTGGTTGCCTCTGGAACTCCTGGTTGTGCCTACGGGTTCCTTGTCCCTGCGGGTGTTGCTCACTGCAGCCGGACGGCCTCTCGTCCCACGCTTGAGGAATCAGTTTTGCAAAGAGGGAGGAATCAGCAAAAAAGGTTTGGTGCCACATGTGCGTACACTGTGCTTGGACCAATCCGTTGGCTGCTGCACACAGCACCACAGAGAAGATTTTGTCGCGCTCTCCCCGCAGTGGGAGGGAATGGTGGTGGAGGCAGAACGAGACGCCGAGAGAGCCACGGCAGCGTCCCTACTCAAAGAGTGCGACTCGACTGACAGCGGGGAGACACGCGCTCGATTGACAGCGGGAAGGGTACCCTTTAGCACGGTGAAGAACGCTTACAACGCTCGGCCAGTTTGTGGATGAGAGTGCTCCTTGACGCGACTCTGCTTTGACGTTGTGAGTGCCTCCCACTCATCCTCATCACCATCACCATCCCCATCCTCATCCCCATCCTCCTCTTCTTCTTCTCCCTCGCTGCGGCGTATCAGTATTCATTCTCAGCGTATCAGGCGCCATGATGGTGCCATAATGGCGTCATCACATCACATGCGAGGTGGGTCAAACGACAGCGCCCCCAAGCCCCAAGACATAAAAGCGCGTCTTCCACCCG
>Ga0247824_10002235_pt1 | contig 10795 bp, 10 predicted proteins | sample 13C_PalmiticAcid_FD_194412 | JGI IMG/M metagenome (GOLD analysis project Ga0247824, IMG submission 194412) | Soil microbial communities from agricultural site in Penn Yan, New York, United States - 13C_PalmiticAcid_Day48 | ecosystem: Environmental > Terrestrial > Soil > Agricultural land...
GGGATAGTGTCTTTGGGGGGGGGGGGGAAGCACTCACAGCATCAAGATGGGAAACAGGCACTCGAGCGTGTACGCGAAGCGGTCGACCTGGCTGGCCACGTTTAATGCCCTCTGGGGTTTCACCTGGAACGAGTAGGTGACGGCGCGCATGATGCCGACGAGGGCCAGCAGCGCGATGCGGACCTCGGTGCTGCGCATCAGATACCGGAACAGGCCCGTCTTGGTCGCGTGCATGAGGGAGTTGCGCTGGGCCCTGGCGAAGGTCGTCAAGAGGTAGTAGGCGCTCACGCACTCGAGGGCGGCCAGCAGGGGGAAGTAGCCCAGGTGCAGGTGGTTGATGACGACCTGGAGCCCCTTGTCGCCGGTGACGATATACCTCACGCGGGTGATGGCGATCAGGATGCGGACGGCGCAGAGGGCCACCATGAAGGCCCAGAACAAGACCACGAAGATCTGCCACCGCCTCCCGCGCAGAACGCGGCTGAGGATCACGTAGCTGTAAAATGACAGGCCCATCTCTTGGACCTGCCGCGCATACACCGTCAGCCGTCACCTTGACTAAGAATCAGACAGATGAGAGCTTACCCCCCACAATATATCCGCAAAGGCCGCGGCAACAGCCTTGTTTGCGGTGGGCGGGTTGTCCGTGTAGTAAGCATAGAAGCAGAGGCCGTTCGCGACGGCGCAGGCGGCCGAGGTGACGAGCGGAACGGCAGCGATCGGGGAGAAGCCCGTGACGTTGACGACGAGGAGTCCCAAGAAGAAGCTGGCGCCCCCGATGGTGCTGAGGATTCCCCAACCTAACTCGAAGAATACGGGCTTGGTGTCCATGAGGGACGACGAGCCCGAGCTGGGATTGACTCTTTGGTGACACAAAAAACGACAGCCAGTTGCGGTGGTGGCAAAACCAGTTCACCGCAAGTGGTTGCAGGGCGCCCGGGGCTCAAGCCTGTACATGTAAGTGCTGCACATGCGGTCCAGACCGACCAGACACAAGTCTAAAAGGTCAAGGGGAGTCTCACACCACCATTCGGTACATACCGACCAGCACGCAGGAGCTTACTCGCAGTTGCCTGGTGTAGCATCGGGTGGCACGCTCTCCGGAGGCGTCCGGGTTTGAGCTGAACTTTAAAGGGCCTGGAAGTGTAAGAGCCCCGGATTTCACACGAGTCGGGCAGCCGGGAACAGGGTAGATCCTAGAAGACCACAGTGTCGCGTGTTCATGACCGGAAATAGCCCGATCTCTGGGGCTGATGAGTGCTGACTGCCGGGCGGCGCCGGGCTTGGGTTAGCCTTACTGGGAGCGGGACTCCCATGGCTGGTGCAAACGGACGAAAACCCGGGTGAGTCCAGGCGGGCTCCCGGGTTTCTCGGCCCGACGGCGGTAAGGGAAGCCTTGAAGCCTTGAAGTCTTGAAGCCTGGGGATGTATTCTGTATACATCACGCCCGTTCTCGCGAGCAAGCCACCCTCCCACCTAATCCCATATCTCTCCGGTTTTCCTCGAAATCTGTTTGGCGGCCAGGAGCGAGTATTGTTGGGAGTGCTTGGCAACATCACTTGGCAGACGTGATGGTAACAGAGCATGGGGCGGAAAAGCAGGATCGAGAGACACGGTTCAGCTTCTAAGCTCCCAGACGTTGCCTCGTACCCTTGGATTACTTAACTGGAGCTGCGAAAAAAAACTCGAGATCTTGCGACGACATCATGACGCAATCGTTCGCGTCAGCAGCAACACGGCAAGTAGCCCCGGATCTAAGCGATCAAACTCAAAAGCGTTGCAGAACCCACTGGAACGTACACTAGGTGTGCATCCCAACCCATGGCTCCGGAAAAAAGATATCACATTGAAGCCCTATCATGATACCCTAGCAGCGCCTGGCGAGCGACGGGACTGGCCAATCTTCTTTGCCTCATTTTCAGGCCCTTGACGTTCCATAATGGCAACGGGGAGATTTTCGCTGCCTGGCCCGTCCTTTCTTGGGGGAAAACCTGTTCTAGACTGCGTCCTGGGTCCCACCTTGCGCTGACTCTGCTTGGCATCCCCTGCGTACATACCAGGGCATGCAGACATCACGCCACCTGCCTTGTCCCAACCCTCTCGTTCCTCAGAGGCATTGGGAGTACCCTATAACAAAGTCTAGTCAGCAACTGAACACAACATATCCAGAATCCCATGAAGAAGGGCACGGAACACGAGGAAACTCACAGTCGTTCGAATACGTGCACTTGTACGGGCTCGCGCACACCGTCGGGCCCGTGTACCCGTTCCCACCGCACTGCGCATAGCGCGGCGCCGTCCCGCCGCTTGCCGGAGGCGTCGTCGTCGCCGCCGGCGCGGCACTCGTTGTCGGCGTTCCCGGTCCACCACCGGTCGCGCCCTGGAGCGTCAGCAGGCCGGGGCGGTACGGAAGGGCGTTGTAGTCGCTGCTGCTGCCCGATCGGCCCTGGTACAGCAGCTGCAGGTTGCACGGGTCGATGCTCATGGTCTGGTCGGCGGTGCTGCGGATCAGGTCGCCGTGGCTGATGTCGCTGGTCCAGGTCGCGCCGCTGTTGGCCTTGCCCGCGAAGGGCGCGCTCTCGCTCGTGGCCTGCGGGCTCCACGAGCCGCCGAGGCTGCTGGCCGTGTAGGAGCGGAAGTAGCGGCCGTTGGCGCCGATGGACTCGATGATCATGAGGTACTGCGGCGAGGCCTGGCCCGAGACGGTGTAGACCTGCACGGCCTCGAAGATGTCGTTCTTGCTGCCGCTCATGACGACGGTCGTGGCTGTGCCAAAGTTGCCGGGGAAGTTGCCGATCGGCATGCTGGCGCGGTAGATCTTGCCGTTGTCGCCGGCGAAGAAGAGGTACATGTTGGTGTTGTCGCCGATGAGCGCTTGGTCGATCGGGCCGGTATCAGAGCCGGAGATGGTGCCCGAGAACAGCGGCTGCGCGGCCGACCACCCGTTTGCATTCGTCGGGTCGCTCGAAGTGCGGTACGAGAAGGCGGTGGCGCCCCACTGGTATGCCAGCACCCACGTCTTCTTCGGGGCGAAGTAGAACAAGCTGGGAGCGACAGTGCCCGAAGACATGCCATTCTGGGATGCCGCGCCCATCTGGGACCAGTCCGAAAAGAGCCCAAAGTTCATGGAGCCATAGCTGGAGCCATACGTGGTCCCGTACACGAGGTGCTGGCCATTGTAGGGCACGTGGGTGAAGTCCTTGAGCGAGACCCAGCCTGACTTGGGCTGTGCCAGGGGACCGGACGATGTCCACTTGTAAGTCGAGGGGAGACTGCACGCGGCTTGGGCCACAGGGAGAGCCGACGCAAGCAAGGCAATGCTTGCGGCCGACACGGACCGGCGATCAGTCTGAGTGAACCTCATGGTGATGTCTCGTTTGCCGCAAAGCCTGTCGACTCTTGGTGGAGCGGGAAGAGGAGCCTGGACTTGGGGTTGGTGGGCACCGTCATGGCGAGGACAAAAGCTGCATCGGATTGGTGAGTTTATATACACGTCCTCTTACCTTCAGGTTCTCAATAACACACAGTCGGGATAGGTTACTCTCAGTGGCTTGTCTCCTGGTTGCTGTTCTCGGAATCGGACGCAGTCGTTCCTTTTTCCGCTAGCTAAGATTTCCAGGGGTCGCTTATGATCGACTGTAACACTGAAATGGCCGATTCCCTGGCCTTCCACCAATTGGCTGCGGGCATGGACTCACTCCACCACAAGGATGGGCAGCACATCGAGACCAAAGCAGCAAACGCTCCGGCGGAGGGTCCGAAGGGTCTTCGGCAGTTCTGTACGGTCGAGAAAACATGACCTAGAAGACAGCCTCAAGGGTTGCTTGTTAAGTTGTTTGTCATGCGTGGAATAGCCGTGGCAGGCGAGCCCAGAGCGGAGGAGGGCGCTCACGTTCCGACGGTTGGGTAAGGGATGCCATGCTGGCGATCTGTTGGCCCAAACAGGTCTTGATTGTAACGGCAGTGCAAACGCTGCACATGGTCAACTCAACTTGGCTGGGTCGTCTCCCCGGTTGGAATTCTCAACGCCATCAGGGCTGATGACCGGTGTTGGGAAAAGACCAAAACAATGCGCGCCGAGAGGGTGCAAACTCCGATATCATTTTTGAGCTTCAGTTTGTTGGTTGGATGATGCAGGTTCAAACTTGAAAGCGATGCAAACCAATGGCGAGTGCGGGGAAAGTCGGGTTGGGTTGGTTGAGGGTGCGGTTCCAACAAGCTCTCTCTCTGCAGCGAGACTGCATGATTCGGAACAAGCTTCCCGCACCTCGATCCCATCGATTGTCCATCCCAGACACAAACCCACCACACTGCCCAAAACAGTGTCTTATGATGGCCTCCGTGAGCGAGGTCCAAGTTTTCCGGCTAGGCGTCGAGACGCAGTTCGGGCGCCTAACCGAAACAGAAAAGCGATATGCGCACCAATTAGCTCGGTGCGTTTGAGAGCCACAGTACTACACTACTAGTACAAACCTTGCTGACTTGTTGACCGTGCGCAGTGCTGCTTGGTTCGGCGCGCGGATCATCCTGGGACAGGTCTCTCCAGAGGCACCCGCCATCTTTGACTTCATTCTCGAACTCCATCGTGTGTGCGCGGGGAAATGGGGCGCTCTGGTCCGGTCGGGCGCCATCAGCGGTCGGGATCTTGCCCGCTTTCTGACCTATGCTGCCACATTTCTGTCGAATCTTGGCAACTACTTTGTGTGTCATTGGTCTCCTCCCCCTCGTACTCGAGCCTAGGACTCTGACCCACCACCAATCCAGGGTTCCGGTGACCAAAAGTTCGTCCTTGGTCTTGACGATGATGCCATCCGCAGACTTGCAGCCTTGTCTCCGAGATTGTTGGAGCTCTACGATGAGATCTCGGGACCCATCAACGCCATTCCTCCCTTTGGTCTCGGCTATCCGAGTGAGACCACGCAAAGCGCGTATTATCTCGGAGATATCACTGAGCAGGAGATTGCCGTGGTCTCCAAGGCCCTAGAGCAGAACTGCATATTTCCTGAGAACACCCGGATTCGGAAGGCAGATAACAGTGTAGACTTTGATGTGCTCTTAGCATCTGTCTCTAACGGCAGCCCGCCGCAGGCATTACCCTTGCAAGAGCAGACGGTATCTGTCCGCGTTGTTCAAGGAGACCACTCAGCTGAGCTTGAACAAATCTGCGGTCAACTCGCTGAAGCATCAAACTACGCAGCCAACGACCTGCAGAGAGAGCTGCTGCGCAAGTACATCGAAAGCTTCCAAACTGGCAGCTTGGATACCTACCGTGAATCCCAGCGGATATGGGTCAAGGATAAAGGACCTCGGGTGGAGAACATCTTTGGCTTTGTTGAGCCTTATAGAGACCCTCACGGAATCCGGGCTGAGTTCGAGGGCTTGGTGGCAATTGCCGATGACGAGGAGACCAAGCTCCTTGCGAGGCTGGTCGAGAACTCGGCCAAGTTCATCCAGGGACTGCCATGGGCGACACCAGAGAATGGCGGGAAAGGCCCGTTTGAGAAGAACTTGTTTGAGCCGCCCGACTTTTCTAGCATTCACAGTGAGTCAAGTCGTCGACCATGTCCCAAATAATGGATGTTAACTAATACATGTGCAGCTCTTGCGTATTGCTCAAGCATCATCTTTCCAGGAATCAATCTGCCCAACGTCAGCCCCATCCATGAAATTCCATCCAAACCCTAAGTCTAACATCTTGCAGTACAACGACATCCGCCAAGAATCCGGCTTCAAGAACGTCATCATCGCCAACCGCATGGCCGCCGAGGGCCTGGCGAAGCAATACCCTTTCATAGACCCTTCCGAGGCCGAGATTTTCAAGAAGCACAAGTTCCCGGCGTACTACTGGTGGGTTGTGCTGCACGAGCTGCTGGGTCATGGCACCGGGCAAATGATGGTCGAGACCGAGGAGGGCAAGTACAACTTTGACAGCAACAACCCGCCCATCAACCCACTGACAGGAGAGCCCATCACATGCTGGTACAAACCGGGCCAGACCTGGACCGGCCAGTTTGGCGACTTGGCGACCACAGTTGACGAGTGCAGAGCCGAGCTAGTCGGAGCATATCTCATGGACGATCCGGAGCTGCTGGAAATGTTTGGGTTTACAGACACTTCCCCGATTCGAGCAGAGGACTGTGAGTGGAGACGCCTGAGGTTGAAAACCGGGCATTTCTCTGACAGACGCTGGCAGTGACATATAACCTCTACCAGCAGCTCGGCGTCGACGGCCTTCGAGGACTCGCCAATTTCAATGTCGAGAGTGGAGTAAGCGACTTCAACGAGTCAATGACCCCATCCAAGACTCTAACAATTTACTAACCCCTTCCTAGAAATGGGGTCAAGCCCACAGCCGCGTTCGTCCCTCCTCTTCTCTCACCCCCTTAGTCCCCTCATTAACAAACCCCCAGGCTCACTTCGCCATCCTAAAATGCCTCCTCCTCCACGGCAACGGCGTGGTGACAGTAACCCACGACCACTCCGCCCACTCCCTCACAGTCCACGTCGACCGCTCCAAGATCCTCTCCCACGGCAAGCCGGCCCTCGGCGCCATGCTGTTGCGCCTGCACATGTACCGGTGCACGGCCGACGCTGCCGCCTGTCGCGCGTACTACGAGGAGCTGTCCGAGGTGCGCGGGGAGCACCTCGGGTGGCGGGAGACGGTGCTGGCGAACAAACCGGCGCCCATGGTGTTCGTGCAGGCAAATACCTTTTTGGATCAAGAGGGTCGGGTGGAGTTGAGAGAGTATGAGGCGACTGTGGAGGGGGTGATTCAGAGTTGGGCGGAAAGGGGGGTGTGAAGGTGAGTAGGTGTGAGGAGCAGGATTGTGGAAAGCAAGCCGCTAAGGGGCTGGGGTAGGTGGTGCTGTAGAGGACGTACTGTAGACTGTGGGGAGGGCTGAGTGAGCTTCTGGTGGTGAGAAAACCTACTTCCCGGCAACAGATCAACGAAAGCTCACCACACCACCAACAGTTCACTGCCACTAACCATGTCGCGAGACGGCAAAGGTCGGCCAGTACAACCACCAAGTCTTCTACGCCTCCCTCCCCGTGTCCGTCATCGCATCTACCTCCACCTGGGTGTCGCACGGTTTGACGAGCACCCAAACGTCTATCACTTGGACGGCCGCGATGCCGGCGAGGAGTCGGACAGTGATTGGGCATCGAGTGATGGCGCATCGGAGTACGAGCCACCGCCCACGTTGGACTTCCATGGCTTGTTGCGATCCTGCCGCGCCCTGCACACGGAAACCGCCAGGTTGTTGTACTCTGCCAACCGATTCATCATTTTCTACTTCCACCAGGGCTCCCTCGAGCCTCTTCGCGCCCTGTCGCCGACAGCTCTCGCCTCTCTGACTTGGTTGAAAATCGTTCTCAACGAGACCTCCTGCCACCAGCCTATCGACTCGAGAGACTATCCGCCCAGGTGCTGTCGCCACCTGAGGCTCCCCAGCTGCAGCAAGGACCACAGAAGCGCACACCGCGGCCCGCTACTCGGCGCGACGACGGGTCTAGACTCAGCCCCAGGGGGTAATAGTTCAGGAGCCCGAGCGATGCTCAGCGAGTGGCACGACATCGCGGACTACCTCTCGTCTCATGTTGGTGTCGGAAGCCTTGAGCTTTCGCTTGTCTGCGACGTCGACGCTGAGCATCAAGATGCACTCGAGACAGCCCGCCTTGCCGTCGCCCCAATTACCCTCTTCCGCCTCAAGGACTGCCATGTGCGGCTTTGCGGGAACTGGAACCGCGCACTTCAGGAACTGGCCCGAGAAACGGTTCTTCAATCCCGTCAACGTCGTGCTTCTCCCCTCGCCGCCTCCCCCCCAGATCTCAAACCCCTGAACCTCAAGCATGCCCCGTGCACTGCCTGCCTCATCTCCGTTTTCTCGAGCTGGTGTTCTCGCCCTACATACCCCAGGGCTGGCCCCAGCGAGGACACCATGCAGTCCTGGATTGGGACGCCACGGTCGAGTGGATACGAGGCAAAGTCGACGCGCCGGCGCTGACCATCCGCGTCATCATGGCTGACTTTGGCGACGACTCATGCGTCGGCCGCCAGGTACTGACGGAGCGCCAGGGGAGGATAATCTTGGATGCGTACGGGCTCATCATGCACCCCCTGAAGCCCTTGGCAGCGGTCGACGGCCTGGCGGGGTTCTACGCGCATGCCGCATTCCCCTGGCGATGGACACGCAAGACATTTCTCCCTATGCTAGGAGAGGCTCCGGGTGAATACTGGCGCTGGCTGGCTGAGAAGGGGCAGGAACTGAAGGAGGGGTTCGAGAAGGATGTACGGGGCGGCAAGGTACATAGCAGGACTGAGCCGAGCGAGAGTCTCTGGCGGCGCTGGTCCGACATCTAGCTCGAGAAGCTAACGAGAACAAACGAGCCTGCTACCTCTTTTTACGGCCTCATTTTAACTGCACTGCAGTCCCGTTCAACAGTGATTCTGGCTGGGAACGTCGCCTCCTCAAATGGCAGCGTCATTCATCTCCGGCCTCAGCTCCACCAACAGTTCAATCGCCCTTCTCTTTCCAAGGCACGCTCTCAGCCGGCATCACTCTTGCGGCCTAGATCTTGGCAAGTTTGCCAACGCGAAGATACCAAGTGAACAGATTCCCTCGCCTTCCATCCAAAATCATCAAACACCCAACAACACGGCGTTTGGGTTGCGCGAGCACACCAGGCAGTCGGGCTGTTGCTCTTGAAAGCATCACCCCAGGCCTACTGAAACACCCAACTCAATGGGTCCCCAGCTGAGTTGAACAAAACGTCAGACATCTATCTCGTTAGCACGCCTCTTCAATAAAAATCCCAGCTGTGACCACTCACCATATAATCCCAATCCCCCACCCCAAAGTCCGGCGTCACAACCACCTCCCCACCCACCCCCTGAGCCGCGGTCCCGAGCGGCCCGTCCTGCGGCGGCCTGCCCCGGGCCTCAATCTCCTCCAACAAAGCCAAACTCTTCTCCTCCGCCTCCTCTGCTGCCTTCACGACCTCCATGACCCACTCCTCCTCGCCCAGCCCCCTCCGCAGCGCGTCCACCTGCGCCCACACAAGACAGGCAACGAGATACCCCTTAGTGTTCGTCTCGCCCGTCTCCATCCCCTTCCAGCTCCACACCTTAAAGTCGTCCAGCGCCACCAGCAAGTCGGGACGGACCTCGACCGGCCCCAGCCCCAGACTCTCCTCCTCGCGCATCAGCGAGGTCAGCTCGACGGCGATGACGACCGACGCCTGCACGGCAATGGTGCGGAAGTAGCCCGACCCGCTGATGGCGACGCGTGCGAGCGGGTCGTCGACGGCGGCGGGCGACTGGGAGAGCGGGACGGGGAAGGCGGCGCGCCAGAGGCGGAGGGCGGACTCGACGACGACGCGGCGGGAGAAGGCGAATTCGGTTTCTTTGAGGGCAGGGGCGAAGAAGGGGAGGTGGAGGGCTACGAAGTAGTGGCGGAGGAGGAGGTCGACGGCGCGGAGCTCGAGGTCGGAGGGTCCGGTTGTGGGGGTTTTGCAGCTTTGGAGAGTGCGGGTGAGGGTTTTGTAGGCGGCGCGGAGCTCGGAGTCGAGTTTGAGGGTTTCGGCGTAGAGGCCGCGCGATGACAGGTCGTTGAGGTACTTGGCAATGGCGAGGCGCTGGGGGAACATGCTGCGGAGGGCGATGGCAGTGGTGGTTTGGGAGAAGACGCCGTCGGGCTTGGGGACCGGGACCTCGTCCTTTGCGTCGCTGAGTTGGTCGTCGTCAAAGTTTCCTGGCGGTTCCGTGTCGAACTGGTCCAGGCCAACCAGTGGGGCTCCACCCGAGCTGAGACTCGATTCCAGAGCCAGTTCAAGCACGGTGTTCCACAGCCGGCGGCGCATCTCAGCCACCATCGGCGTGGTAGTGCTGGGCCCAAGACCTGCCGGGTCCCGGTGCAGGCCCATGTACATCGCGATGCGAAGCGTGGAGCCGACAGAGGCCCAGACCAGATCCTCGCCTACGCCTGTTGCTTGGCGGGCAATGAGAAGCAATATGCTTGCTTGGAGGGATGGGATGCCTAGCCGGTGTTTAAAGTCGGGCGCAGAAAGCCATGTCTGAGCCTCGTACACCCATCGCACGGCGGAGGAGCGTAAGGAAAAGGATTCATCGTAGGTTGTCGTGCCAATGGCTAGAACTAGCTTGAGCAACACCAGAAAGGTCGGGTCGGGGTTGCTGTCGGGGTTCCACACAGCTTCATAGTCACGCCTGAAGCTTGGGATGTGCAGCACTCGGAGCAGGGTCTCGTTTGTCTTGAGGTAGCACTCAACCAAGGCGTCGGAAACAACCTTGGCAGGGAGTTCAGGAGTCGGCACACAGGGCCAAGGGGGCGCTCGGCGGGCTTTAATGACCTTTGCCAAAGCCTTGCACCGTTTTTCTATCTGGAAGGCGATGGATCTGTTGCGCAAGTGGTGCTCAAACATTTCAACCATGCCGTGGAGCTGTAGGCGCGGTTAGTTGACGACTCCACAAGCGGTATCGATTGGTCGAGGGCTTGATTACCAGGCCGATGGCATTAACCCAGTGGCTCTGGCCAAAGAGACGTGACTTGTGTGTGACGCTCCTGGTGACGGCCTGAGCCTGGCTGGCCTGTCGGTGCTCGCTATGGAAGTAGAAACCGCCAGCAAAGTGGAGCGTCGTCGTCTCGACACGGGAGTTTCGAGTAAAAGTCGAGACGGGCGTGTTGGCTGAACTTGGAGCCGATGGGACAGCCGGCTCTAGTGCCTTTCGGCTTCTGGTCGGCCTAACATGGCTGCCCGGTGAGTGTGTGTCCACGGC
>Ga0247824_10002236_pt1 | contig 10793 bp, 13 predicted proteins | sample 13C_PalmiticAcid_FD_194412 | JGI IMG/M metagenome (GOLD analysis project Ga0247824, IMG submission 194412) | Soil microbial communities from agricultural site in Penn Yan, New York, United States - 13C_PalmiticAcid_Day48 | ecosystem: Environmental > Terrestrial > Soil > Agricultural land...
TCACAAACGTCTTCCTTGTCCTTCTCGTCATCCTCTCGGAAAGACGATGACTCTTTGTCTTCTCCATCTCAGTTGCATTCTCTCTTACACATTCCGCTTGTTTTGCCCTGTGTCCTGTGTGCCATTCAGTGCACCGATAGGAATCTCCCAACAGAATCGGCGAGGGACAAATAGAGAGAAAACGAGCTTGTACACCATCACCATCTATTCAATTTACAATATTCCATGTCTTCACGCTACAATGGCCCGGGAGCCAATCTTCGCGGGGGGCAAGCCCGTGTGCCTCGGCCAACTCGTTCCCGAACTGACAGTCGTACAGCGGACAGCCCTTCTTTGGTAAGTTGTCTCAATGGTTTGCTATCGGTTGCACCGACTTGCACAGGCAGGGACATGTTTATGCTGGATGCTGGGTGCTAACTCAAAGATTCTCCACACAGTATCCTACAGAGCGGCAAAGGATGGACAAGTATGACCCCACATCTCCATCGAGCGCTGGGCCTCCCAAAGATCTTTCTATGAGCAACAGCCCACATCAATATGGAGCAACCACGCATAATCGCCAGTGGAGTGATACCTCATCATTGCAAGGAGGCACATTGCCTTCGCCTCATCACCACCAACCTTACCACGGTTCGCAGAATTACCCCTACAGCAACAATAACCACTCACCTTACATGGGCCCGTCATCTAATTCTCCTGCCTCACCACCACCGCTGTCGTCGTCCCCATCGTCTTCATCATCGTATCAATATGCCGCAGATCAGCGTTCTCCTCATGGACAGGGCTATTCTGGCCAACAGTCGTCCAATCGACAACATCAGCAACATCCACAGCAATACTCGTCTCGAGCGTATCAGCAAGAGGGGCAAATGGGAGGAGGCGGATCTCGTGCAGGAACGAATGGATATGGCCAGTATGACGAGAGTCCAATGTTGTCTCCTACAACCCCTGACAGCTGGCGATCGCCCCCTGGCCCACGTGGACATCCACACTATCGCCAACCAACACACCAAAAGCCTTATTCCACCACGTCTTCAGTCTCAAACGACGATCATAGAGGTGGTCAGCGTCAACACTCTAACTATACTCAGGAGTACGACTCGGACGACTATTACCGTCAGAGCGGACGTTCTACCCCCTATGGTCACGGACAGGGCCGTTATGCAAATGATCGAGATGGGCGTAGTCTAGGCTATTCTACCTCTGTCGCGTCCAATACTTCATCTGTCCTAGCGGCACGACGCGAGCGAAATGAACGAAATCAGCGGCAGAAACAACCCCCCACGGACGAATGGCTCACCTCCCCTGCCACAGAACATGAAACCGAGATCTTGCCCTGGAGTGACGATGAAGCCATTGTTTCTAAAGCCATTCGGTCTCCCCCCCTCGGATATACAAAGGGCGAAAAGACTCTACCTCCCATTCCACCATCCCAAGGAGCAGGTCCAACCCCCCCACCACGAAGGAAAATGGACTCGGATATGATCAAAGTAGAGGTCGGTGAAGCGACCTCGTATATCCCAACGACGGACGAAAGCTCCGGAATCAACTTTATCAAAAGCATTCCTTCCACAAGTTCTTCGCCTCCTCCACCACCTCTAAGTTCAAGATATAATAACTCATCTCACCTGGCCCAGAGCATGACAGGGGCGGCAACATCCCTGAGAGCTGCTGCAGCACTTGATCAAAAATCCAAGGCTATAGGTGAGGCTGGGCAAGGAACTCTGCAGGCGCGGTCCAACGATGCCAGCGACGGACGCCCACCTTCTGATTGGAGCGGACAACGAATCAGTTTGGAGGACATGACCTCGAGCCCTTCAGTCGTTAGTCAAGATGCACGTCAACAAGCCATAGACAGTTGGCGGACATCCCCACCACTGCGCGCCCAAGAGTCCCGGTCGTCCTTTACAGAACTCAAAAACAAGCGGCGTAGTAGTTTACCAGACAAGTTTGTGCCCGACTGGAATAGCAACGCCGGGCAAAGGCGAACATCATGGGGGGCCACTGGAAAAGGAGTACAGGATGACATTGATAACTTTAGGGACAAGGATGGCTTCTTGGTACATTTGCAACATGGGAACAAGTCTGCCCAACATTCAGCTGACCTATCGAGCAGTATTGCTGGTGCTGATACCAGTAAGGCCAAGGATTCCACCGAGGGGACGAGCAAGCGCCGATCGAGTTCCTGGTCATCACGCCGGAGCCGTTCTCGTAGCAGCTCATTGTCGTCCGCCACTAATGATTATCGGGACAACAAGACAACGGGGCGTGGGCGTGCACCATCAATTGAGCGGCGGCGCATCTCTGTTACCTCTAGTCTTTCTCGGTCCAGATCACGATCTCATTCTCGATCTCGTTCGCGATCGTCATCCCGGCACTCTAGGTCTGGACGTAAGCCAAGTCGCCGCTCACTTTACAGCGGCCGGTCCCATACAGTATCTTTGTCCAGATCCCGCTCTATATCTCGCTCCAGATCCAGGTCCCAATCGAGATCACGATCACGATCACGGTCACCATACAATCGCGACATGGATGGGGGTGATACAGCTGGAACCGATCGACCCAATGGGAAAGGAAACACGCGCGAATCTGATAGGTATTCATGGCGTTCGACAGAAGATGCTACCAGCCGCCGCCAATCCTGGGGTTCGATAGATTCAAAGAAGGCGGGAGATACACCGAGGGCTCCGCGTCCTCAGGACAGGGGACGACACATGGATTCGGATGATAGCATGGACTCTCCACCCCTTACAGTGCAGTACGGCCGAAGAGCACCTTCCGAACCAACCGACGACGATCAGACCATATCTTCCAAGTATCCCGTATCAATCATCTCAACATTGAGCCTACCTCCAGCAGCCTCGCCCGTATCTCCATATTTGCCACCTCCACCAGTACCTACCACACCTACAGCAGCAGATGGCACCATGCACAGAGTGGACGATCTGTTCGCAATCCCTATACCTCCCATCCCCGCCTCGCCTCCTCAGGCTGCCAAACAGCCTCCCTCGATCATGACAGCCGTTACGACAGTTTCTATCGAAGCTGAAACGTTCACCCTCTTGAGCTCAAGAACTTCGGTTGATAGATTCCATAACTTTCCTGACCAGGCTGCCGACAGTACTCGAAGAAAGGGGTTGGCGGATACTGACACGGATACCGACTTTGACTCGGAAGCAGAGGCTTCACACTCTACACGTGAGATGCCTGCTATCCAGCCCTCCTATGTCTCCATGACGACCAATATCAACCATAGTCAGTCAAAATCAGGGCTCTCTTCGGACCCAAGCTCTTCCAGCGGTTCCACTGCACTTACCTCTGCGCCTCTTAGCATCATCACAGACCACCTTTCAAGGAACACATCTTCAACGAGCACCAGTAGTATTTTATCCGCACGATCGGTGCGATCGTTCAAGTCGCCATCGTCGGCCCAATCTTCGTCGTCTATTCTTGCTGGATCCCCACCTCCTCAACGAGCACTACCAACTGTCCCGACTTTGGATTCTGGAGGCAATTCTCTTACCACTGGGCCAGGTTCCTTTACTGGAGCAAAACGGTCTGTCAGTGGAGGTAGTGCTCGCGGCGCCCGCTCGGGCTTGAGTAAGCAGATACTACCACCGTCCATCCCTCTTCCACCTGGACCTCCTCCTATACCTTCTTCCGAAGTTTCTGGAAGCAAGCCATCCTATGGAATCCTTCCTCCGCCCATTCCATCGTCTTTTAATCTTCCTTCTGGACATTCAGAGTCTTCCGAGGTTTCTGGGAACAAACCATCCTATGGAATCCTTCCTCCGCCCATTCCATCATCGTTTAATCTTCCTTCTGATCATCCAGGGGCTACTGGCGCTGGTGCTCCGGCGGGATCTGCAGCGATTCAAATCCAGGTTCTAGAAGATGAAAGTCAGAGCAAGTCTCAAATCGGCGCCATCTCTATGGAGAGTGAGGAGCGTTTGCTCACGCGACTGAACAATCGGATAGCCCAATTGGAGAAGGAACTCGAGTTTGCACAACAAGATCTGGAGACCAGTCAGGACGATGTATTGGAACTACAGAACAAGGTCCGTGATCTGGAAGGCGGACTGGGTGGGTCGGTGCCTCATTTTTCAGCAAAGGCGGTCGAGGGGAAACACGAAGACGCCGTAGCCAAGGACGCATGGGAAAAGGAACGTTCTCAATTCCTCAAGGACATGGAGCGTATTCAGGAAGAACACCAAGAGACCCTTCAGAGCAGTCTTCAAAAGGAGCAACAAAGGCATGCAGAAGAGATGGACCGTCTGGTCTCGGATCATGACGCTGCCCTACAGGACCAACAGGCCAAGGCATCCCTGGAGGTGAGCCTTTTGCGTGATGAGCTGACGACCGAATACCAAATTGCGACGGACGATCTTCAGACCCAGTTCGATGACCTTCAGAAGCAACTGGAGACATTAGGAATGGAGCACGCCAAGGAACTGGAAGCGAAGGCTCTGGAACATCAGCAAGAGTACGAGTTGCGCTTGGAATCCATTCGTGAAGAGAATGACAAGGCTCTCGAAGCACTCAAGGGCACACATCTACTGGAAATCCAAGGAGTTCATCAGCGTACCGACGAACTGCAAAAGACGCTTACGGAGACCGTGGCAGAGCGAGACCAAGCCGTAGGCAATTTGACTCGTCACAGAAAGGAGACGGAACAGGCCTTGGATCAACTCGAGGTGATCCTGACAGAGAACAAGAGAGCGCATGCGGAATTGATTCAAGAATTGGAGGTCAAGTCGAAGAGACTGGAGGAACAGGTGGCCAGGTTTGAACTTGAACGACAAGAACTCTTGCAGGACAATGTTCAAATCGTTGAGGAGATGCAAAGGCGCGAGGATCTCTGGGCCCAGGAGCGAATATTACTACGTGCTGGACAGGAGGATGAAGGTACGCAACAGGTACGACTGCAGGAGATGCACGAGCAACTCGTTGCGGCCGTCGAAGCCAAGCAACAGGCTGATTCTCAGTTCCAAGGCATCGTGAAGGGATTGCTAAGAGAAGCAGCAAGCAGCAAGAAGGAACTCGCAGATCGAAAGAATCTTATTGAGCAAGGACAGCAGGAAAAGGAACAGTTACTGGAGCAAATTGATGTACTTCAAAAGGAGAAGCAGACACTTGAGGATCAGAAGGAGGCCCTTGTGCTGGAGAAGGAACTTGCAGAGGAACGATGGGGACAGGTCGACAAGAGCCAACAAGATTCAGCAGCTCAACTGGAGGCACAACAACGCAGCAACAACGATGCATTGGTTGCCATGCAAACGAACCTCGAGGCACGTCTGAAGCAGCAGGAGCAGATCACAGAAGATGAGCGCGCTAAAGCGCGATACCTCGAGAGAAGTTTGGAACAGGCTCTTGAAGCCCAACGGGCTAAGGTAGCCGAGCTGGAAAACGCTCTGGAGCAAAGTCTAGGTGATGAGCGAGCTAAGGCGCGAGACTTGGAGAGCAATTTGGAGCAAACCCTTGAAGTGGAGCGAACCAAGGCACGAGATGCCGCCAGTCACCTCGAGAAGGCACTTCAGGTTGAGCAGGCCAAGGTGCGAAATCTTGAAAAGTCTTTGGAGCAAGCACTTGGAGCTGAACGAGCCAAAGCGCGGGATTTTGAAAGCAACCTGGAGCAAGTCCTGGAAGCTGAGCGAACCAAAGTACGGGACCTCGAGAACACTTTGGAGCAAACTATCGACTCTGAGCGAGCAAAGACGCGAGAAGCGGAGCGAGCTCTAGAAGCCGAACGCGCCAAGACACAAGATCTTGAAGACAGCCTGGAGCAGACCCTTTCCAGGAACCGGGGCGAAATCGAGCAGGAGCAGTTTACGTGGAAGACACGATTGGATCAGGTTGAGACGACGTTGAAGGCCAGAGAGGATCAGGTGCGTAAGCTGGAGCAGGAGGCGGATGCCACGGTCAAACTTCAGAAAGACTTGATCCAAAGCATGGAGCGCGATGCTTCCAACACGAACAAGAACCTGGAAGCCAGCCTGCAAGCTAAATTGAGAGGCATGGAACAAGCCTTTGAAAAGGAGAAGAGTCAGCTCCAACAACAGATTGAGCAGGACTTTAAACAGCGCTATGAGCGCGAATCTGCTGATAAGGAACTTGATGTGCAACAACAGCTCGAGTCGATGCACCAACAAGAGCTGACGATGGCGAAACAAGATCTCGCGGCCAAGCATGAACAGCAGATACGAGCCTTGAAACAACAGCACGAAACTGCACTGGGGCAGTCGAGCAAGGCTTCCGAGGAAGTAACAAGGTCGATGAAGGAACAACTGGATAACCTACAGCAACAAGTACAACAGGAGAAGTTTGAGAAAGAAGCAGCGATCCAGGACCGTGCGTTCCTTGAGAAGCGGATGGCAGGACATGAGCGTCGTCAGAAGGAACTTGAGGACAATCTGGAGGCAGTCAAGAAGCAATTGGAGCAGACTCAAGCCAAATTTGGTCAGGATCTACACGAGCTTGAGCGTGCCAAGGCTAGCTTGGAGCGCAAGTATGGCAGGGCCAAGGATGATGTTATGGAACTGAGCAAGCTCAAGGACGACCTGGAGAACGATTCTAACGAATTACGCAAGGAGCTACATCATCTCAAGAAAGCCGGCTCGAGCAAATCATCCGGGCCATCAGCAGCGGATACAGCAGCGTGGGAGGCCGAACGAGCCGGTCTTCTTGAACAGGTGAATAAGCTGGAGGTCGAGCAGAAGAGGCTCATGGAAGAGACGCAGATCATGCTTGAGAAGAACATGAACCTAACGATCGAGCTCAGCATGCGAGGGTAATGGATCGTTGTTGAATAAAAAAAAAAGGAAGAATCACATACACTCTCTGTCAGTGACATGCCTTTCCGAACCATCTCTTGCCTGAGGCAGGGAAAGGGCTCGGAATACCGGCACCTCACTCGTATATCTTCCTAATTTTAGAGAGGGTAGTCGGGTGGAACAGGGCTTCGTTTTCGATGGTTTCTTACGAAGAGCATAAAGAGAGTCAGGGGCAAGAGGGATGCCGAATATCTCCTTGTCATGTTGTGTTTGTCTTGCCGCAGAGCAACCGATGGGAAAAAAAAACTTCAACGGTATTCTTTCCTGACCCCGCTGGACCTATGACCAATGTACGGACATTCTCATTCTCGTGAAAGATCTGACTCCCCCACGATCAAGGTTTCCCCATGTTACATGCACCTCCGAATATCGTTATTTGCTGTATCATCCACGGTAGAGCCAGCCTGGTGCCAAGGCTTTGACGACAGTATGGAGGACTTTCAAGCATAGGGCATGTTGTGTCCCATATTGTTCAATCGCACTGGGAATTTCATCGACACTTAAGGCTATCGGAGAGCTTGTTCTTTGGATGTGTCCGTGGGCTGTTTTACAAAGAGCGTGCAGATTTGTGGAGCAGAAGATCGGGACAGGTTGCACAGAGACGAGAGAGGGGGAGATTGCCAGTCAGCGCGATCTTTGACTCGAACGTCCGCACGTGAAGATCACTGCCATCTTATGCCCCCTGTGCTTTCTGCTTTCCTTTGCTCCTCACTCCCTCTTTCCCTTCTCGCTTTCTCTTCTCTTCTCTTTCGTCGCATACACCCTCGTTCTTCACAGGTCGTCTTCCAAGGCGGTAGGGTGTGCAGAGTGCTCATTGCACCATCATTCTCCGAGTCCTAATCACCCTCATCGCCACTCTGACCCTGACCCTTGTTCCTTCATTCTCTTCCAGACTGTCGACTCGACCCGCACTACCCCAACTAGATCCCCCCTTTGCTTCGATATGCTCGGCCATATCGCCGGAAGACCCTCACCGGCCTGGGACAAGGTCCAGGCCATCGTCGTGCTTTTCATGAGGCAAGTATTGGCACCTCACATCGAAAATCCAAAAAAGCATAAAAACGCACGACGGTTACATGACCAACGATCACCTCACATTCCCGCTTACACTCAAACTGGCACTGTTCCGTGGTGATCCTCGTAGCTACGTAGCCTTGCGCAAGGTGCCTCCTCAAGGACCGCGTCCCTTCCAGCGCATCCACGACCTCCTGAAAAGGTTCACGCCCTGGCAGATTCTCATCGGAGCATTGACAACGCTCTATGCAGCCCATCATGCCGATCTACTCCTTGGCTTAACACCTGCAGAGCCCGAGAAGAAGATGGTAACGTGTTGTTTGGGGTGTGATCTTAAAAAAAGTGTGCGGCCTGAATATTAATTGGATCACGGATCTAATATGACTGCCAACTGGGATCACATCCACCCTTAGTTCTCGCGTCGATACACCCGAGGATATACGCGTGGTCTTTGGATCTTGTCTGCATTGGATGCGGGATTCTTCACCTCGCAAAACATCCGCCCAAAGATTTTGCGCGACACCATGTCAGCCATCTTTTCTGTTTACTACCTGTTCTTCCCAAAGAGAGCGGTCGAAAAGAACAATATAATGCTCAAAACCATTACTGCCGCCCACATGCGCCGTTCTTGGGAGAAGATGCTGCACCCTGTTATCCGAACCATGACCTGGATCAACGCTCCAAGACTTGGTATCCGCAGAGAATTCACTCTCAAGTTGTCCAAGGACGCCGGTCATCACTCGGATGCTCTGGTCAGTGTTACTCTGTTCTTCAAGGGTAACGCAGAGGAACTTTCCAGACAGGAGGCGTTCATTCTGAATATCCCAGGAGGAGGGTAAGGATTCATGACGAGGCACTGTGAATTATTTTATCGACTTGATCCTCGGAACAGCATCACTCACGACAAAGTGCTTTTCTCATACTTCCTTAAATGCATCGGGTGTGCATTGGAACAGATTCGTGGCAATGAACCCGAAATGCCATGCAGACTACTTGATGGCCTGGGCTGGACAAACTGGAGTTCCTATTCTCAGCGTCGACTACAAAAAGGCGCCCGAACACCCATTCCCCCATGGTCTCTACGAATGCTTTGATATCTATCGCTTGATTACCTCTACCAATGGCGCATGCATCGGCTTGAGCGGCGCGATCGAGCCTCGTATTGCCATCGTTGGTGACTCTGCGTAAGTGATCATGCCCATGATCTACACCATGCAGCGATGTTCTACGTATCCTTCAATCTGTTTCGAAACTAACAGCTTGTTCGTTTCTTTATTTCTGCTAGTGGTGGCACGCTGGCTTCATCTGTCATGAACATGATCATTGAACACACTCCTGCATTGCCGCGACCAGTTGGTTTGCTCTTGGTCTATCCATGCATGCTGGTCGGTCTGGACTTTTGGATCAGCAACAGTGATCTGGCTGTTGTGGAAGAAGAGATCGTGCGTGGACCTATTCCTTTGGACTCATTGAAGGCTAGACCTGGACGAGGCGATGGCATGACCCTAAACAGCAAGGCAGCGTTCATGGATGATCAAGTTTTGGGCTCCTCCTTCGTAAGTGTATTTTATACTTGGACCTTTTTAGCTATTGCACTTTTTTGTTGCCGCGGAAGGCTGAACTGTTGCCTATTCTTCGAACGACTAGCTTCGTGCGCTGATGGTCATGTACATTGGAGGCGACCCAACCTTGGATCTCAAGTCCAACTACCTCGTCTCGCCTATCCATACTCCTGACCATATCTTGGCCCAGTATCCGAGAACATACATTATGTCTGGCGAGAAGGATCCGCTTGTCGACGACTCGATTATCTTCATGGCCAAGTTGCGTCGGGCCAAGCGCGCTGCTTCCGTAGATCTGGAGAGCGATACTTTGAAAATCGTGAGCGGGGTTTCGCACGCGTTCATGCAGATGATGAGCGTCGTCCCCGAGATGAAAGATTTGATCAAGGCTGTGGGCGAGGAGATGACGGATATGCTCAAGACACCTCATGTGTACCATGAGCCTTCCTGGGGCGAAGCTAGCACTCAATCTCTGCAGCAGGAGGATGACAAGGATGCTGGCCTGGTTCAAGTCCATGTGCATCCTCGAAGAATCCCTAACCCTCGACACGTTAGTCCATTCGTGTTGCAATGGGAAGAGCAAACTACCAGAGATGCGGTTACGATTTTCGAGCATCGTCGGGTGGCATACCTTGATCAACTCCACATTGATCCTCATGATGATTAGATAATGCAGATTCATGATAACAATGATAGACGAGGGAGAATGGAAATGTCTATGGTTACTCTAGGCTTTTTCTATTGAGCGGATCTATGACTTCTTCTTGGACATGAAGTCGTAGAACGCTTCCTGGCTCACCTCCACGCCTCCTATGGCTTTCATACGCTTCTTTCCTTCTTTCTGTAAACCGAGAGAACGAAGTCAGTACTATGGTATGGCATGATGTCCTCTCCATTGTACCACCATTTCGTCCTTTTTTTTTCCAGATACTTGCCTGTTTGTTCAAGAGCTTCATCTTGCGCGAGACATCACCACCATAGCACTTGGCGGTAACATTTTTCCTCATAGCACTTAGACCTTCCCTAGCAATGACCTTGTTTCCGATAGCAGCCTGGATCACAATTTCGAACAATTGCCGGGATAACAATCCCTTTAGTCGCTTCACCCAGTCTCGAGCAATGGGTTCTGCCTGAGTACGGTGCAGAATAATCGAGAGCGCGTCTACGGGCTTGGAGTTCAGGATGATGTTCATCTAAAGAATATTCATTGTTTGTCAAGCACAATCAAATGTGTCTTTAGTGGCGTGGCCGTGGATACATTACATTGTTCATGATAGCGATGACATCCTCCGCCAACACAATTGGTTACCTTCACGAGGTCGGCATCGTCGTATCCGTCCTCCTCATAGTCAAAAGAAGCGAATCCACTGGAAATGCCCTTCAACTC
>Ga0247824_10002238_pt1 | contig 10786 bp, 13 predicted proteins | sample 13C_PalmiticAcid_FD_194412 | JGI IMG/M metagenome (GOLD analysis project Ga0247824, IMG submission 194412) | Soil microbial communities from agricultural site in Penn Yan, New York, United States - 13C_PalmiticAcid_Day48 | ecosystem: Environmental > Terrestrial > Soil > Agricultural land...
GCTGGATAGACACTAGGAAAATGCTGGATGTCATGACTTGATACCACTGCACGTCTTGGAACAGCCACGTCGACCTCTCAACTTCTCTCGGCCCCCACATGCTCGTGCCACTCTGGGTTATTTTTTCCATCCTTTGATGCTGTCCATATCATAGTTCCACACCCCCATGGTCTGCATTACAATAGACTCTGGCGACCCCCGTCACTACACCTTTCAGGGACAGAGAACCTGTCTTCGGAATCGATATCTCGATCGAGCCCAACAAGATCTGATGGCCCTAGTACCGATGGTGTCAAAACCTGTGCTACTTCACTGCCAAACAGCAACACGCACTTGCCCTCAATCACAAATCCAGCCGGGGCCACACCCTTCCACTCTTCTAGACCAGACTATCTCGATACCGCAACACTTAAGGGAGCGTGTACCGTCTGAGATACCATAGTTGTGCCGGTCTCCATCCGAGTTTAATCACCTCAAACGACCACAGCAAGTCATCAGCGATATCTGTCAAAAGGAGGCCATGGAGGAACTTTTCGTAAGTACCAGTCCTTTGGACGAGCAACACGACGTCGTCGTAAATGAACGTACCATCAGTGTATCAGTGTCTGCAACCATTGCTACAAACTCTTGCAGAATGGAACACCCATCGATTTGAGGGACCACCTAACACTCTCTCAGTACACGGCTCTAGTCAAGAGAGAACCTGAGGTGGAGGTCACTCTACACAACTCAATGTCCGTCAAGGCCTTTACAAACACCCTCAGGACACCGTCCTACACGCACAAGATCATTATCCGTATCGAAGCTGCTTACTTTGAAGCGCTACCCATGGGTTCACCACGAAAAGCGATTGGCGGCATGTTCAACAAACTTGCACGGGTCCTCGAAAGCCAAAAGAAACTGACACATCTCGAGATCCATGGCAATTCTGCAGATGACGAGATGTTCGCTGGATTGCGAGCTGTACTCCAGAGCAGATCACTGGAGACTCTCCATGTATCCGGGATTCCACGTTTCCTTGAGGATGAGAACATAAAAGTTAGGGGTGGACGTCTCAGAAGCCTCACAATTGACGGCCTTGTGCACACGAGGCAGGTAACGATATCGAGGCAGAGGGAACCAATTCCAACGCGAGTGCCATGGCTCAATTCCATGAGGCGATACAGATGGTCGACAGCATGTTCGGATGGCAAGCAGTGGTCTATGACTGAGGTGACCAGACCTGTCTAGCAACTCGAAAAATACTGCTTGAGTTGCCGCGAGCTACGAGTACTTGGGAAAGAGAGTGAGGGTTGGAAGCCAACAGTCCTGATTGTGTCATGTTGATTGTATTTCAAATTGGAAGACGATTGTTCTGTCTACCACTGCACTCCTCAGCTGACCGCAGGATAGTGAATGGTGGTAGATCTGTAATATCCAGGATGCTCCTGTCCAACAGCTCAAGATGAACTGTACCCTTTTGACAACATCACCAGGCGTGAGCATCGATCGAACACAACCGATCGAAGGAGCCCAAACGACCTAAGACAATAAGAATCACAGCCATCCCTTCTACCTCGAGGTATCGTTCCCTGCCATGATAGTGTTGTGTCTCGTAGGTGCGCCTTGAAAACACAGGACGGAGCGCATAACTGGTCGTGTCTACTTGCACGAAGCGGCCTTGCAGGAGTGGCACCATTATCGCATTGAACAACATGGAATGTCTGCCGATGTGCACTTTCGAATTGTTACCATAAATGCCCCCGACAAAAAGACCATCTGCATCTGCCTTGCAAGAACTTCGTCCTAATAAACAATCGGGGAAATGAGCCTCGACGTCCTCACAATCTGTATCACAAACATCCTCGGGTGTATACTCCACCTCTTTCTATGTTTTGGGTCTTTGTTCTTTGGCGTTATTGGCTGGAAGGCCTTTTGGATTCAAAAATTTCAGTGCTCCTGTGAGCTCAAAAAGGGTCGGTGGGCCGCCAAAACAGCAGAAGGTGGCGTATATAAAGTCTGGCCGACGACCACCAACCCCCACACAATATCGACCATAATATATATACTCTTCTACTAAGCACTGGCTCGCCTCTTTCTTTACTACACTGCCGATGTCACAACGCCCAGGAGATGATGAGTCGTCCGACAAATCTCAGATATATCCATCCGACTCGCAGGCAAGTTCTTCATTCATGGGTATCAGTGATGAACTCAATGTTCCCGCACAGCCACACGACTTTTGTGGCACAACAAAATCTATTTATTCTGTCCAGTGCCTCACAGACTTCCGATCCTCCTTTCTCCTTCGCAGAATAATCCATCAAGCACCCACCCCTTACCTTCTTCAGTGCCTCAACAAGCTGCCTCTTCTGACTACCCACACACACACACATTTCAATACGTCTTCCTGGTCTCACGGCAGCCCCACTTGGGTTTGTCCCGAGAAATTCGCCTCCATCGTCTATGTCCATCGCCGTCGATCATACATGAAAGTCAAGAACACTACCACCTAACAACGAACCCAGGATGTCTTGTCAAGTATCCAAGGGACACTCTCAGTCGTTATCGAGGCACTATCAAGTATGTAGCTGGAGCACTGAGCTACATTGTGAGAGGGGCCGGAGCCGCCGCTTCCACCATGGCCAGTATCCCAAGTCATCCTAGCAACATGGCTGCTTCAGCTTTGTCATCCTTCCCGCTGATGTTGGATAACAGGGATCGGTTGAAGAGAGCGGGGATCAACTACAAGGACATGACCTCGCCTCAAGTCATCAGCGATATATGTCAAAAGGAGGCCATGGAGGAACTTTTCGCAAGCATCGGCCCTTTGGAGGAGCAACACGACGTCGTCGTAAATGGGCGTACCATCAGTGTCTGCAACCATTGCTACAGACTTTTGCAGAGTGGAGCACCCATCGATTTGAGAGACCACCTAACACTCTCACAGTACACGACCCTAATCAAGAAAGAACCTGAAGTGGAAGTCACTCTACACAACTCAATGTCCGTCAAGGTCTTTACAAACACCTTCAGGACACCCTCCGACACTCACAAGATCATCATCCGTATCGATCCTGCTTACTTTGAAGCGCTACCCATGGTTCACCACGGAAATCGATTGGCGACATGTTCAACGAACTTGCACGAGTTCTCAAAAGCCAAAGGAAACTGACGATCTCGAGATCCATGGCAATTCCGCGGACGGTGGTGTGTTTGCTGGTCTGCGAGCTGTACTCAAGTGCCGATCACTGGAGACTCTCCATGTATCTAGGATACCTTGTTTCCTTCAAGAAGAGAATATCACAATCAAATGCCGACACCTCAAAAACCTGACATTTCAAGGGGTCCTTGTGAATACAGAACAAGCTGTCAACAACATCGACGCATTGGTGAGAACCAGCTCCAGCTTGACGAGTATTAGGGCGACATAGTCTAAATTCCATGGGGGATACGACTGGCAAAACGTTTGAATACAATGAGTTCAGATCCTTGCAAGCGACAATCCAAGGCTAATACAATCCACTCTATCTGAACTCGGAAGTCAGAGGCACTGGTGGATGTGAGTGAACAATACTTGGGACGAGAAAAATGGCTAAGAGGGAAGGCACAATCGATGCATCCATGCATATTATCCTGTTGTAGCGTGCTGTGGTTTTCGTGAGAGAACGTATTGCGTATTGCGCCACCCAGATGGTCTGGCAACACATGAATCTTCAGGAATTCGGCACTCTGGAGTTCAAGCCCAAATCCTCTATTGGGCAGACGTTGAGAAAAGCTGGATATCATGACTTGTTACTACTGCACGTTTTGAACAGCCGTCTCGATCTCGGCTCCTTCTATCCGTTCAACACCCCCTTTTCTTCTCCAGCTTTTTGATCCAGTTCCCAGCACTATGCTTCCAACACCCACGGCTCTAATCACAAAAGGCTCTGGTAGTGCCGTCACTGCGCCTCATAGGAACAACGGGATCATCTTTCGTCCATATCTCAAAGAAGTTTGAATCATGGAGTAACAAGCTACAGGGGCTTCATCGACAGACCAGTTGCAAGTACTCCCATGGTTCCACATTGACGACCTGTGTTCCCTCAGTGCCAAGCAGCGACACGTACTGACAGGATGCGCAGTGGCAACAAACACAACCCCGACTGCGGGGGGCGAAGTCACTGTGGCTATGAATCTATATAGAACGGGATGATGCGGATCCTTCTCGTGTAACGAACCCCTTCGCCCTTGCTGTTCTCATTGTGGAGCACTCTGGTTACGTAACCTACAGCGACGACCAAAGTTTTACAAGGATGCTTCCAGGAAGTCTTCAGACGACATGCCCTGGACGGCCATTCCGGTGCACTGCTTGTCAATTCATTTATAGGATCACTTCCATCGCGTATGGCTCAAGGGACATCTGTGTCGATTCTGTGACAGACACAGGCGAGAGATGGGTTTTGGCTGGAATGATGTGACAATGGGTATCAACGAGATGTCCAGAGTTTAACAGGATGCGGTTGATCATTAAGGCGGCACCACTGGGCTCTTTTCATACCTACACCATTGCTGACACGGAAACCCGATTGGATCTTGGTTTGGGAAGGCATGACTACAACACAATGCACTCGTATATAGGACAGGATATGGCTGAAAGGTACTTGCATCAATGTGTACATTTCCCTGCAGCGGTTGCCACACTGTGGAGTACCGTGCTTTGTTTTTTTCTATCCCTGAATAGCGGGAGGCTCTGGGCAGTGCAGCAAAAAAAAAAAAAAAAAAACCAGCCATGCGACAGAGGTCAACGCATCTAAAAGTATAAAAATGGCAAGACAAAACGGGCTGCCCTTCCCTTCCTTCCTCTCCTCATCTACATGTACATGAAGTCCCCTACAACAACCAACCCCTACCATCTAGCATACAAAAGAATCCATTGACCATTAAACGTTCAACCATCTTTCTTGGCCACCCTACGCCGATGTCACAAATCCCGAGCCCATCCGTCTTGCAGGCAAGTGCTTGATTCCTATCGGAACCCATTCATTGCACCTTGCCATTCAGTCATCGCGCCTAACAAGAACTCCCTTCCTTCTCGTATCCATTGCGACAGACCAGCCCTAGTACCCCATTACCATCTTCGTACAGGGCCCGCCCCCTGTCCACCTTGGGGCCTCCTCAACAAGATACCTCATCTGGTTTCCCGCACAGACCAATACATCAAGAAGCCTTCCTGGTTACACGACAGTCCCGCCTGGATTTGCACCGAGCAATCCGTCTCATTCCACTTTGTCAAGCACCGTCGACCATGGGTGGAAGCCAAGAACAGTACCACCTCTCAAATCACCAAGGCTGGCTTATCAAGTACCCACGGGACTTTGAACACCGCCATCGAGGTACTCTCAGGCTTGTCGCTAGAGCATTCGATCACATCGTGAGAATGGTTGGATCCGTTTTGGTCATGTTCCATATCAACCCAGGCTTTCTTGGAAACATGACCACATCGGCCGTGATATCGTTCGAGCAGATAGTGGATAACAAAGATCGTTTGAAGAGAGCAGGGATCAATCACAAAGACACACTTTCACCTCAATTGATAACGGATAGCCATCAAAAGGAGGCTCTGCACGAACTTCTCTCAAGCGCTGGTACTTCGAATGAACAACGCCGCTTTGACGTCGAAGGTGGACGTACCATTCGTGTCTGTGATGATTGCCATGGCTGTCTGCAGAGAGAAGTACCCATACCCATCGATCTGACGGATTACTTGACGCTGTCCCAATATACACCTCTAATCAAGAGAGATCCCGAGGTTGAGGTCACTCTGCACAACTCAATGTCCGTCAAGGTCTTTACAAACACCTTCAGGACACCCTCCGACACTCACAAGATCATCATCCGTATCGATCCTGCTTACTTTGAAGCAAGAGCCGAAGGTTCTCCACGCAATTCCATTGTGCACATGTTCACCGAACTTGGACGAGCCCTCAAACGCCAAAAAGCACTCACACATCTCGAGATCCATGGCAATTCTGCGAATGGTATTGTGTTTGTTGGTCTGCGAGCCGTGCTCAAGTGCCGATCGCTGGAGACTCTCCATGTATCTGGGATACCTTGTTTCCTCCAAGAAAAGAATATCACAATCAAGTGTAGACGCCTCAAAAACCTCACACTCCAAGGAGTCCTTGTGGATACAGAACCAGCTGCCAACAACATCGAGGCAATAAGGAGGACCAGTTCCAGCTTGACGATTATTAGGACATAGGCTCTATTCCATGAACGAGTTTGGGAGGCTAAAGTGGTGAGTACGACATTGCAGCAAGACTTAATCATTGTAATATTAGAGAAGAACGAGTGTGAGAAGATGGGCAAGATTTCTCGCAACCACCGTCCGTTGTACATGCTGAATTGTAAAAAAGACCCTTCTGTCCAGCCTGTATGATAGTTTGGAAAAAACAAAAAAAAAAAAAAAACTTTGAATCTGTCGACTTTGTAACTCAAAGCATCAACCATCTCATGCATGCAGGCCCGAGGTCTGGACCAATATTCCAATAAGCTCAGCCCACATCACAGCGCCCTGTCGAGGTTTGTCCCTTTCCGCTGAACTCTCCATTGTTTTCATCCCTCTACCACTTTCGATACCGAGATGCTTTCCTCCCTGGCCCGTAGGAGGATGTGGGAGTTCTGTGAGCGGACGGTTGAAGCCAAGGAGGGTGATATCATGCTCTTGAGCTCTTTCGCTTATGAACTTTTCATTCAGGCAGGATCTCTAGTATCGATCATCTGTGAAAACGTGGGCATGATAAGAAATCTGAATGGTGAAAAATGCGGGAAGGAGTGTTGCGAGTCAGATACACTTGGAGCGAGGGGTGTGCTTTGCAGATACCGTCAAACATCTGTCAGGTCTACAGCACCATTTTTCTCCCCTCTTTGCGCCGTCCACCTCAACAAGCCCAACGCAGGCCCATGCCAAGGCAGCGTAGAAATATGTATACTTCAGGACCTCCCTATCCAGCATCCCACCATTCGACCATTGCACATAGTGGAATTCCTCCCTCACTTCAGTCCACGTCGACCTTGGTGCACTCGTTGCAACACAAACAGAAGTCCTGCCCGGGTTTGCTCCGAGGTGCATCGTGCATTGAATGAGGGGGCATTGAATGAGTTCATCGTGCATAGAGTTCTCCAATCCAAAAGAAGCGTCGGTCAACCGACCGCAGCTCCTCCCCTCCCCTTCTCGCTCTCCCTCACCCCAGTGTTTCCCTGCCTGCTTCTCTTAACAATCCTTCTCCGATGACACAACACCCAGAAGATAGTTCGTCCGAGATAACTCAATTACACTCACCCTCACAGGCAAGCGGTTGATCACCTTCTCGAGCACATACGCGACATACCATTCCGTTATTTCACCTAACGATCCGTCTCTCCTTTCGACCGAACGATTTACGTGCCACAATCCAATGTGTATCACCAATTATCCGTCCCCTTACCCCAACGCCTGCACAGCCTGCCTCATTCAGCCACTCGCACAGACCAACATTTCCACAAGCCTTCCTGGTACGAGAAGGCCGGTCCCGACTGAGTTTGCACCGGGCAATCCGCATCTTTCCACTTTGTCAAACTCCATCGGTCATGGACGAGAGCCAAGAACAATACCACTTGACGGCACACAAAGGCTGGTTAGTCAAGTACCCTCGGAACTTTGAGCATCAACATCGAAAGAGTATCAAGCGCGTAACCCGAGCAATGAACTACGTGGTGAGAGGTGCGGAGACTGCTGTTTCAACCATGACCAGTATCCCAAGTCATCCTGTGGATATTGCCACATCCGCATTGACATCGCTTGGGAGGGTAGTGGATAACAAAGATCGATTGAACAGAGCTGGGATCAACTACAAGGATATGCTCTCACCTCAACTTATCACGGACAGTCATCAAAAAGAAGCCATGATGGAACTCCTCTTCGGCACGACTGTAGCGGACGAACAAATCGATGGCGCTGGAGATGGAAACGAAAATACCCCCTGGATCTGCAAACATTGCCTCGCCTGTGTTCAGAAAAGAGAGCCCATTGATCTGACAAACTGCTTGACGCTGTCCGAGTACGAACCTCTAATCAAAAGAGAGCCAGAGGTGGAGGTTACTCTGCACAACTCAATGTCCGTCAAGGTCTTCACCAGAAGCATTTCCATACCATCCAACACGAACAAGATCATCATCCGTATCGATCCTACTTACTTTGTGGCACGGGCCAAAGGGGCACCACGCAGTTCCATTGTACACATGTTCAACGAACTCGGACGAGCTTTGCAATATCAAACCGCTCTCATACATCTCGAGATCCATGGCAATTCCGCGGATGGTGGTGTGTTTGTTGGTCTGCGAGCTGTGCTCAAGTGTAGATCACTGGAGACTCTCCATGTATCTGGAATACCCCGTTTCTTTCAAGAAGAGAATATCACAATCAAGTGCCGACGGCTCAAAAACCTGACGCTCCAAGGAGTCCTTGTGAACACAGAACAGGCTGTTGGTAACCTCGAGGTACTGATGAAGACCAATTCCGGCTTGACAAGTATCAAGTTGACATAAGCTCTACTCATGAGAAGGATACAACTTTGTGAGTATGATACGTTCAGACCTCGCAATCGACGAACCAAGACTGGGGTAATACGCTGTGTCCAGCAACCTGAATGTCGATGATACCTCCGAAAGTGCTGCGAGTCAAGTATTGTTGTGAGGGAAGGGGACTGAGAGTCAAAGGATGGTACAATCGATACCATGTATTATAATCCATTCTGTAGAAGTAACAATCTGTACCAATATCTTTGTAACACTGAATCCCATTGTAAGAAGGAGAGAAAAAAGTCGAAGCAAGGAAAGGTGGGGATGCGCCAAAAAATCCCCCCTCCGAGGACTGGCGCCTGCTTGATGAGTGTCGGTGCGATGTTGATGGTTATTGAGGGGACGAAGAGTATGAGAGCAATAATCCAAGATGCGGAGGAAGAGAGCGAAAACACAGCCGCGTTGTGTGGCCACAATACGAGCAAGGGTGCGCACTGACAACGGGCACATGATGCCAAGCCTTGTAAGCTTGATATCATTTTGACTCTCTCTCTCTCTGAGCTCTTTCTTTCCTCCTTCCCTCCTTAACCAACTCTACGGAAGTACTTACACCCCCCATAACCTCCGGAGCCCAAGGCGCCTATGACAACGAGTCCTACGAAACCCAACCCCGAGGCTGAGAAGAACCCTGGGACTCTCGACATCCTCATTGCCAAAGACCCAGGCAAGGTTGTCACTGTACCGTACAAGGACAGCGAGCCTATCTTCTTCATTCTCCAACGGGTCTCGAACAAACTTCAAGAGAACGGCATTCAGACCGAGCTCTTTATCAACGGTATCCTTGCCGAAGACCCACGCTTTTCGATCGCCAAGTACCGTATCTATGGCAGCATTTTGACTTACAGATCCTCGGGTGGGAATGATATTATGGTGTTTGTGCGAGCACTCTCGGGTCGAACCCGTACCATCATGTGTAGCCCGCTCTGGAAAGTAAACGACCTCAAGGAGACGATCTGCAAGATGGACAATGTTCCCACCAAGTACTACACTCTTGTGAACGAGGGAAAGGTCCTCAGTGACGAGGAGACCTTGAGCTCTTATGGTATTAGCAGCTGCTCGACCATTCATGCAGCGCCACGTCTGCGAGGCGGAATCTCCAGGAAAGGCATCGAGTTCGTGGATGTGTCTGATACATCAGCTGTCCGCATTGTCAAGCTCTCAAAGACTGCACCCAAGGGACGTGTCTGTGCACCGGGGACCAACGTCGAGTGCCAGTGCGAATGCACACCGGGTTATCGAGTCATTTGTCAACAACATTTTGGAACGATTGAGTTGGTTGAGACCTTGTTCCGATGTCCCAACTGTGAACAGGTGAACAAGATCCTTCCTGTCACTGTGGGATTCATGGAATGCAAATACCGGTTCCATGGGATCAAGCAAAGTGGAGAGCAGTACTCCTCCGAATGGACATTTGTGACAGAGCGCGACAAGTACCAGCAATTCAAGCCTGACAACCAGACAGTTTGGACCCGACTTGTGATGGAGTCCGCCACACTGGATGAAGTCGACGACTGTGTCATTTGCCTTGCACCCTTGGACAAGGACACCCAAATGCTCGCATGTGGTCACCTCTTCCATAGGAAATGCTACGCTAAGTGGAACTCGTCTTGCCCTGTCTGTCGCTTCAACCAACACCTGCTCTCATATTAGGGAACCCACTCTTTGACAGGAACAGGGACAACTTTTTTCAAAACGCGCAGATTGATATACCTTCCGTCTTGAATAAAGAGTGATCATCTCTTTGTTTGATTGTAGCTGCCCTGTCACTCATGCAAAAGGAGGGAGGAGGCGTTCATGTACTCTGCTATATAGCATTCGCCTACAACCCACAGGATACCCCCAAGTCCATCGCTTGCAGCCTGGACGGGGAACTGATCATTACGCGACAACGCACTCTTCTCGACCATCGAATGAATCGGCTTTCTGTAGTCTCATAACGACCGTGGATGTGCCCATACAATTGTCCGACAGCGTCGCCGATCAGTTAGGCATGTATGGACTGTGGGCCTCTGGAGACCATTCCATGAAATTGAAGGCTGTGTGTAAGGCTGCACAAATAGAGTTACGGCCAACAACACGATGTAACAGAACATCCATCCAATCAAAGAGGTCATCCTACACAACTCTATGTTCGTCACCAAGACCTTCTACATACAGTATAAACAAGATAGTATATATAAATACTTTGTGACACGAGCCGAAC
>Ga0247824_10002240_pt1 | contig 10785 bp, 9 predicted proteins | sample 13C_PalmiticAcid_FD_194412 | JGI IMG/M metagenome (GOLD analysis project Ga0247824, IMG submission 194412) | Soil microbial communities from agricultural site in Penn Yan, New York, United States - 13C_PalmiticAcid_Day48 | ecosystem: Environmental > Terrestrial > Soil > Agricultural land...
GTCCAACCACTGTGTTGAGTGTCGTTTGCAAAGCAGTGGCTCCTTACAAAGAGTGTCTTCGAAAGCTGTGAGCAGCTTCGTGTCTCCAGCCTTGTCGGAACCACCATGATAGTATCTAAACACTGGTTGGGGATGAAAGACGGAAGCAATCCTCAGTGAGTGTCCACCCCTACAAGCATGTTCCCCAGACGATGTTGCTGTCGACTTGCCCGCCCCAGATTGAAGAATCGTTCAGTGGGAGACAACTACCAATTCTATGGATTCAAAAAGTTGCTTTGAGCTTCGAGATGTAATCCGCCTCTTCGAGAGCAACCAAAACTTTATTCACACTGCAACAAAGACGCCCCCGTCAACAGGGAATCCAAAATCATCAAACGCCCCACCGAGGCAATCATCCTGTCCCTCGTTGTCGTTACCCGTGATTTGGCGTTCACTTTTGTCATCAGGGTCGGTCTTGGTATCACACACGGCTTCGCCTTTCCCAAAGAACGGTTCGCCTACAAGTATACCACCAATGACGCTCTCGATGCCTCCTTCCATCATGATATTGACCTCTGGCGTGAATTTAGCATCTGGCATAACCACCTGTGCTAGTTTTTTACCATTGTCAAGGTTCACCTGACCCAACTCTGGGACAACCCACTCGTTCTTTCGAGGCCAAGTCTTTGTGCGAGCCCATTCCCGCCATTTCCGAAATGCTCTCTGAACAAGCACTTTCCGTTTGACCCTCAAGTGCTCGACTAACGAGTAGTACAGGCGCATGTCCTCACCCTTCAACAGAGCAAGTGCTGGAGGCATTGTCACGGCCACGGATCCGACCTGATGTGAATGGTTCACATTGGTGGAGATTCCTGGAAAAACAAGCTGCTTTAGCTGTTTTTCTTCAAATTGGCTTGAATACAATGGGTCTCTCAAGAGCGTCATCTGATGATGTAAAACTGATGATGGTGATGATGACGACGATAGAAGAGGGCACCACCCTTCAAATCCGGAGTGGTAGGTTGGTGCGGATGAAAGCACAGTGCGTGGACTTGGGTACCAAGGTGGTGTGACATTGAAGTAATATTCGTTCCACAGTGATGTAAACGGGCCTCCTGTCTGGACCTGCAGAACATCCTGACACCAATCGTGTACGGTACCGTTAGGCCTTTGATCAGCCTCAGCCTCAGCCTCAGACACGAAGTCACGATTGGTAAACCATCCCTGATTCTCCTGGATCCACTTCCATATCGATGGTGTCTGTTGGCGCAACTTTCCCTGTGCTCGCTCCCGTTCATTGTTGTACAAAAAATCCCCAAAAGGTGAGAATCCGCCAGCTGCTCGGGCAAGAACGACGAGTAGGTAGTCATTGTATTCGAATCTACTGGGGTGTTGCTGGACAATATGGTGCAGGCAAGTGAGAAAGAGAAGGAAAACCGGCGAGGGGGAAGGCGTCACCGTCTGCACTGGGGTGTAACCGTGCTGTTGCTGAGACGATGGTGACGATGGAGTCGCTGGCGTGGATGAGGGCGGGTAGCTGGGAGGAACGCTTGCTCGTGATTGGCGCGAGCTTTCTACGGGTGTAGGTTGGCTGTCCATGTGGTATGAGAATGGTGGGATCGGCTTTGGGCTCAGCCTTGGTTCGGCATCCCCAAAGGACTTTCTGATCCACTTTTTCGGAAAAGAGAGGGATTCTCTGGCGCCATTTGGGGTCGAATGAATTATCACCGCAGGCGAGTCTATGAGCTCATCGTCCGCTGTTGATGGATTTGCCTTCTTCTGACTTTGAACAGCACCGGTACGTGACTGAAATGGGTGTCCAGAGGAAAGCCATTCTTTTTCGATCAAAATACGAAGGCCGTTGATGGTCCTGTAGTATGGGTCCATCAAGATTTGGGCAAGCGAAACGAGCTGGGTTGTCCTATCCCAACCATCCGTACAATGCTATATCGACGAAAAGGAGATCCGTAAGATCACTCTTCATAGGTAAAAAAGACATTACTCGCGTTCATTGCGCACGAGTTCATACCACAAGTACCGAGCAATTGCCGTCCAGCATTTTCCCAACAACGCCTTCGCGACCTGATGCTGCCTTCAGTAGGTCCGCCACATGGCCAGGCCATCCCGTGGAATCAATTAGCGTGTGCCAACTGGTTGATTCTGTATGTGTGGATACTGCTTTTAGGACAGCTTGATGTGAAGATGCAATGACGTGGATATTCCCAAGAGACATGAATGATATTGAAGCGTTCGGGTAATGGTCTGTAATAGAACAATAACGGTGATGTGTTAGCATCATCAATAAGATCAGTGCTTGATATTAGAACTGTAACATCATTACCTGGATTCTCGCGACCTCCGCCCACATAGGCATTGGCCATTGCAGAAGTATACGCACGAGCGTCCATGATACACAGCTTAGGGGTACACCTAGCAGCACCTTGAGCACGACGGTGCTCTTTAGCTGCCGTGTTTAAAACCGTCCTGATGTATAGTTCGTCCTCGGGGCCTCTTTTACGTTTGAGAGAGGTTGACCAAAGATGTCAGTCTGTGATAGAACCCCATATGCAAATGCATGTGCCGGATCTAATTTGTGGCATCACACCTTGTACCAAGGAAGCCAACCATAGGCTGCGAACTCCTCATAAGCACGAGTCCATTTGCCGGAGATCTCCAACATACTATCGGGAAGCGTTTGTTTGATCGAAATGAAGCCATCTGCTTAATACAGGCGTTCGATCCGTAGGATTGAATAGAACTGGGTGATCCAGGGTTTGAAACTTCATGCTGAGATCCTGTATATCTCGAGGCTGCCGTTGAAGCGCCTTTTACTGTATGGTCTCTCAAAGGGAAGCTACCCCCTTGTTGAAGAAAGCCGGTGGGCATGATGAAGTGCTTCGGGTATGTCGGTGACAATTCAAAATCCTCATTTAACGTCGCCACTGACCTACGTGCGAGTAATAAGAGTAGGATCTGAGTGGATGCGCAGACATATCGGTCAGGAGTTGAGTAGAGAACAGGATGAAGCACCTAAAGTGATCTTACCATAGCGTCTCATCGAACTTCAAGCGTTGAAACTCGCTCAGAATGTCATATCCACCAGTCCACCCAAGAATCTGCTGTCCACATTCCTCCTCCGTCGCCTCAGTCTGACAATTATTCAAAGGCGCCTTGCGCTTGGATCTAGTCGGGAGGGTGATGATTTCTTCCGCTGTTCTTAGCCTGGTTCTCCTTGGGCCTGTATTCTCTTCTGACTGTGTTTTACGGCTCTGTTCCAACAGGTATTGGCCCATCTGGTAAGGAAACCAGCTCATGACCTTGTCGTTGAATACCGATCGGCGAAGACATGACATGATCTCCCCAATAATTGGCGGGCCATGTGGATCTTGCGCGATGACATACTGTGGAGAATCGAACTTGAGAGCAATATTGATTCGGTGATCCTGCAGAGTGATGGCTGCGATCGAGCTAAGGGCGACCTCGATGCCGATGACTTCGTGCCCAAGCGGCGAACGGACCAACGAGCAGACTCGAAAGTTAGTTAATACGACACGGATCCTGGCAACTTCAGCGCTTTCCGAGCTGGGCGAGACAGAGCTTGTCTCCACAGTACATGGCTCGTTGAAAGGATGTGTGCGACTACGGGTGTGGCTCCGTCCAGGTTGGTGTGTGTGATGTTTATCGGAAACGTGTCGAGAATGACAGCGAGGGGGGTCTGAGGGCTCTTGCGTGGCCCTGCCGTGAAGAGTGTTCCCCGCAGCGGCGAGGAATGAGACCAGGGGCCCATGTCCCGGCTGTGCTTTGGCTTTCTTGGCACTGCGCCCAAACCCGAACATGGGCGGCTCGGCCCCACCCTCCTGGTCCAAGTCTTCGGGAGATGGGTCGGACGGCGAGCCGGGTGCACCAGGCGACTCGCTCCGGGATGTCTCATAGGCGTTCGCTTGACAAAAGTCGAGGTCGTTGTCAAAGGTTTTCTTGGCAGTCTCACCCGGGAGGAGCCAATGATGCTCAAACTCGGAGATGGACTCATGGCGCGTCATGGCCGGGTGTGGATGTGTCTCGACAGACAGCGCGATGGGTGCGAGAGCAGAGGCAAGGCGAGCTGGGGGTGCGATGCGATGATGCTGTGGTGCGTGGAGATGAAGAAGACCCTTCCGACTGGGTTCTGGCTTGGTTCTTGTGGCCCAAGCGTGGTCAAGCTTTTGCCCACATGGGCAAAATGAAGCCACAAAGGGGGACAAGCAGACAGTCTCTTGCTTCGTTTCACACACTGCACTCTCTCGAGAGTGCCTTTTGCAGCTCGCCTGTGTACATCCACACTACCGCTTCCCCATCCCGACAGCCATGCCACAGTACTCCAGGAAGGGCATCTGCAAGATCTGCAACATAGAGTACGAGGACCTCACCAGACATAGTCGCGATCGACACGACGGTGGCGACCGGACAACCCCTATCCACTGCAGAGGATGCCACAAGAGCTTCGACTCTCGCTATACTCTGCTCAAGCACTGTCGCAAATACCACAAAAAGCTGCTTCCAAGAACCTGGACACCCGATGCTTTGATGAAGATCGCAGCTGAAGATGGTCCACACATTCACAAGGTAGACACGACATCGAGCACAAGAAAAAAAGAAGAAAAAAAGGGCAGTACCAGCACCACATGGATATCAGTATTGGTTAGCCCATACTCATGTCATCTTCAATAACCGTTGCAGGGCAAAAGCAGGTCTGATGGCCAAGTAGACAACGGCGATTCTCAAGGGTATCGAGTCGATTGTCGGCACTATTGAAAGAGAAGGGAGGAGGGTCTTGTCCCTATCCATGTCCTTCAAGAAATCGCATGTCATGAAAAACTAATACTCGTCTGTTCCCACTGGATGGACAGTACCATTACCACAATCACTAGGTTGAATGATGGAGGCAGTGACGATGATAGTGGTTATGATGCTGACAGAGATCCCGGTGTCGTTACAGTCGAGGAATGGGCACAGGTAACAGCAGCATCAATAGCATCAGCGGCAGGACCATCTGCGTCCGCCATACCTGGATCAGGGCCGGTATCATCTCGACCAGGAGCCATGATAGCATCTAGAACCCTTTCCCGTGGATCCTCGGTCGCGTTCGCGACACCAATAACATCGCCAGGTAGCACCATTGTTATCACCCCCCTCAACAGTGACATTAGCATCCGGATCAACATTCCGAGTGGAAGCGCCGTCAGCCTTGATGTCGTCCCACAGGATCAGTAACTCTGTTCATATCCTCAACTCTCTTTGTTGACTGGCGGCGATATCAAGTCCGTACACACTTCTTGCAATAAACGCAGCCTGCGTCCTGTACAATACACATTTATTCGGTCCGATTCTATCTACAGAGCCGATTCGGCTTTCTTAATGCTCCTTGAGCAAGTCGTGTTGGCGCTTAACCTCCTGATGGATGTAGCCGTTGAAGTCCTTCAGCTGGGGCTCCCATCCTAGAACCTTTACGGCTTTGATTGCGCGAGACCTAGAGTTGCCTCCCAGCAGGAAGCCGGAACCCTTTGTCCAATATTTCTCCTCGTCCTCAGGGGTTGTGGCCAACACTGTGCCTGACTGATTGATACCAAGCTCCTTGAAAGCCTGAGCGATCTGCTCTCCCACAGAGCCATATGTAAAGTCATCACCTTCCTGAACGAAATAGTAGGCATCCGAGTTCTTTGGAAGTTTTCCTGTGCCATCCTGAGGTTCTTGGAGAGAACGCTCGAGCAAGAGGATGTAGAAGCGGGCCAGATCCTCGACATGGACTTTGGACCACTTGTTGAGTCCCTGTCCAATCTGCAGAGCCTGCCCGTGCTTGAGTGAGTACTTGACGTAGTGAGGAATTTGAATCGAGTTTCGGTTGCCATAACCGGTTCCAAATCCCCAGATGGTGGGTGGAGAAACAATGTAGGTATCGACCTTTCCGACCAGCTCAGATGAAAGCACTTCCAAATCGACATTGCGGTGAATCTGCTCAGGCGCAAGGCTGTTGAGATGGTCAATGTCATTATCGTGATAGATAACATCGCTGGGTTTGCCATAAGCATTGTCCAAGAGGACACCGGTGCCGCTGGTGTGAATCAGAATAGGACGTTGGCGGCCCTCCTTTGAGCGAGACTCATCCTGAAGACCATCGAGAATAGCCTTGATGGCGGGATAATGATCGGCGTCGGCAAAATGAATCACGACATCAGCATTTGCTGCCTCGCGTCTTAGGATATCAGTATCATCCAAGGAGCCGATGACAGGCTCAATGACAGGATTTGTACGGGTAGGAGGAATGTTTTTTTCAGCCTTCTCTTGAGATCGGGCGAGGACACGGAAGGAGTACTTGGAGGCAGTAGATTCCTGCTTGAGCAGGAGGGCGAAGGTTGTGGATCCGATGTAGCCTGTAGCGCCGGTGATGAAGACACGAATAGGGGCCATTGTGGTCGTGTTTGCGTGTGGGAACGTGAGTAGTGTGGTTGAGAAAGGTGTTTGACTGTTGCTGGATAGCGAGGGGGGAATGGTCCGCTTTTAAACCCGTTCATGGCACCATTTGGACGCGAGAGTGGCCAATGCTTAGAAATCAAGTGCTGAGTAATTTCCCATAGCAACCGGCGTACGGTGTACGTGCCAAAGATGTTAACCTTGTTTTTCGACGTGTCACAATTGGGTTTTCGCTGGTGCACGAACGAGAAAACACTGTTAGGATCGGCTTTATTCACTGCCCTGCATCATCCGATTTCGCGCCTGAATCTGTGTTATTGCTTCCACTGTGATCGGTGTCATTGATTTTGGTTTGCACAAAGAACAGCTGGCAGCTCCTGCTGCTGGACAGGTTCAATATTCTGTACTTGTTCCCGCGCGGGACCAAGAACCGTCCCCCTGCGGAAACAACGAATTGTGTCTCATGAACCGTCGCCTCTACAATACCTTTGGTCACAACAAACACCTAACATTTGAGGGTGAACAATTAGGCCGGTTCTTCGTTTAGCCAGATTGTCCAAGAATGCAGCGTGGAGTGGCCGCCCATAGTCATCTCGTATGGAAGGGATTGAACAATCGGATGTTATCTGCTTACCATTGAAGAACCGCTGCCCATGGTCATGGGCTTTGTCTCACCAGGCATGATCTTGAAGGTACCCGAAACGAGTGATCCTGTATCTTCAAGTCCGCGATGGTACAAATACTGGCCACCCTCGACTTGCTTGAACTGGATGGCATTTTTGGATTCCGCAATGACTAGACCAGCATAATTGCCAAAGGATATTATGAGTCCAACCTCGAAACGGCCTTCCCCCCGCCGAGCGTGTCAATGGCTACAAAGCATACCTTGTAAAACGGGCTTTCTGGATTCATAATCGATGACCTCTGCCTTCTTGAGTGGAACCTCCTCTATCCCACGGCTCCTCACAATCGCTCGATACTCCTTCGTTCGTTGCTCTTCCCCTCCCTCCTCCTCCTCATCTTCCAGTTCGTCCACCATATTACTATCATCGTCCAGATCGTCATCATCGTTATCCTTATTATCCACGCGAGTCAGCTTGGAGCGAGATTGCCGTTGCTGCTTCTGCGATGTGTTGGGGTAGGAACTGCTGGTATTGGTTCTCGTAATATTAGTGTTGCTCTTGGTATTAGGTTTGTGGCTCCGCTTCCGCTTCAAGGTCTGCAATGGAGGCGTCTCAGCACGGAGAACAGCTTTGATCACAGGTCCCGATTTCTCGTCTCTTTCGATGATAAATCTTTAGTTCCTCCATAATTCCAGCGGTGCAATTTTTGTTCGGTGACTTCGTCGGACTAACGGAAATCAGCAAAGGGAAATAAGAATGAACTGATTAACACCACCATACCATACCATAACCAACCATGACACAAGTCTAAGTCATAGCAATAAGCACTGTACCTCCTGTCTCTTCGTTGGTTGGGGCATCCGGTACGACAGGCACCTCAACGAACCAGGACCCACTCACTTGTGAAGCTGAGGTCTTGTTACTTCGTTCAACTTTTGCACGCTCTCTCTTGGATCTTCCAGTTTCAGACCTGGGTACTGTGCTCTTTGACACTTTCCTGGTCGAAGCTTTTTGTGAGGGCACGCGTTGATTGGAGCGCTCGTCCTCAGTGTCCGCTTCGTCGGCCTCATGTTCACCATTCACATCGCTATCTGATTTTTCTGCCACACGACCACTACGAGGGGCCTTCTTGGATGCTACCTTTTTTCCTTTGGGCACTGCTTTCTTTTTGATCCCTTCTTTTTTTGACGTTGCGGGGACTGCAGGTTTCTTTTTGGGTGCTGTTGCGGATATTGCTGCCTTGGGACGATCGATCGTTCCGCTCACCTCCATTGCTTGGTCCGGCTGTTTCTTGGGGAGCGGGGGATAGTTCAGCCACCGACGGTCAAACGTCGGTCCTCTCTCATCCACCTCCTCTTGTTCTGCTTCTTCGTCCGAGAATGCCATTCGACCATCATGAACAGACTCCACAGGCTCATCCTGTTCAGGATAATCATCGTACTCGCCTTCCAATTCATCCACCTCTTCTTCTTCCGCTCCGTCTTCCACAGCTGGTGTCCGTTTTGTAGCTAGTGGCGGCCGTGCTGCCGATTTGTTGCCCTTTCGTTTGAATTCTGCCGGTGTCCTATTGGCAGTGGAGGACGATGCCTTTTTAGAAGGCGTTCTCTTGGGTGTCGTATGTCGCTCTGGTTCCTGATCTTCGGCACTTTCAGAATCGCCCGTGCTGTTCCGAGATTTGTTTTCCAATTCAAACGCCTTCCGCACTCCTGCTGGCCGACTGACCGACGTGGTTCTTACACTCTGTGCTAGCGGGGCGCCTCCTCCTGAAAGTCCTTGTCGCGTAGATGAAGGAGCTTTTAATGGTGAACCCCGTGCAGTGATGGACGTAGCTATCCTCATTTCGCGCGAAGCACTTTGCTGCTCGAGTGCTGGTGACCCAACACGCCTTCGCAGAGCCACTGTCGTTGCCGTTGTCTTTGTCGCTGCTGCTGCTCCAGTAGATGTCTTCTTGGATGGTCCTGTGAGTGCTCGAAGCGAGGCTCTGTAGTCCTCTTCCTCTTGGTTCTGATCGGCATCTGACGAGTCTTCCGTAAAGACAAGTCGTTTTTTTACGGCCTGGAAAGATGGTGAATGGTATTCTTCCGCATCCTCGTCATAGGCGCCACCACCGACAGTCAACGGCAATCCTGAAGAAAATGATATTGATTTATCCATCTTCGTGTTAGCTTTTCTGCATCGATGACTTGCCAATGGCATAGGCGATGATCAACTATCACCCAACAAAATGGTTTGTTGAGGGCTGAAATTAATACCTCTGTCGGATCCCGATCCTTGCCCTTTGGATATGGAGAAATCCCGTGTGCGGCGAGGTGTGGGTGTCGACAACAATTCTTCGGGCAACTCTTGCTCCAAGTAGCTCAATGACGGACGCTGTCGTTGTTGTGTTCGTGTTGGAAGGGATGATAACTCTGGTCCATCATCCATTTGATCGGTCGTGTCATCCTCGCCGTTCCCGTCATCATCCCAAAAGTCATCAATATTATCAAGACCGTCGTCATCCTTTTTGACATTGGGCTTCATGGCAATTCCTGTGCGCCTACAAGAGATTGTAGCCATTCGAGGTGGTCGTTGTAAGGTCAAAAGGGCTTTCTTTTAGTCTTTGAATGAAGCTAATAATCGAGTTGTTCTCTTGTATGTGTCCTTTGTGGTACCTTCCTACAACGCCCACGTTGAAAAAGTTGGTGGCCTTCGGCCGAGGTCCTACATCGTAGCTCTAAACAATCGCAGTGGTATTATGTCAGCTTCAAAAAGGCGTGGATGAGTGTATGAGGAGGCTCGTCCTGTCATGCACAAGATCAGTACCCTGCTCATGCTGCCGTGGTGTTTCGTGCGCGTGTGGATGTGAGTTGGTGTGCGGCTCACGAACGAATCTCAAAAGTGTTACGCACGTGATTTCCGTGCACACTGGAATCAATCGCGAACTTCATTTTCAAGAAAAGTAGGAAGCTAACGTGTGTGCAATTAGAGCTCCCGCTTGACTTCGTCCAATTTCTCTGCCGCCCCCTGCTTGGCCTCGCCAGCCTTTTCTGCAGCCATTCGCTTGATCTCCTCTGCCTTCTTCACCGCCCCCTCCTGTCCTGCTTTTGCCTTCTTCTTCGCTGCTTCAATGACCTCTTCGGCCTTCTTCTTTGCCTCCGCCGCGGCGTCTTTGGCATCCTGGGCCCACTTCTCCCCCGCGTCATTGACCTTTTCCGTTCCCTCCGTGACCTTCCCCTGGATCTTGGCTCCAATCTCCTCGGCCTTGTCCTTGATATTGGATCCTGCTTCCGAAGCCTTGACAACCGCCTCGTCTTTGACACCCTTGGCTTCTTGGCCTTTCTTCTTGGCTTCTTCAGCCACATTCTTGACCATGTCCTCCGCGACTCTAAACACCTTTTGACCAGTCTCGCGTCCTTTCTCAGCGGCTTCCTCGGCTCCTTCTTTGATCTCCTCAACGATTTCCTCAGGCTTGGGTGGTTCGGCTGTCGTAGTCGTCGATTCGGAGGAAGAAGCCTCGGGGCAGAACACGTATTTGAGCACATCGCCAATATTATTGGCATTCAGAACCTCGGTACTAAAGGCAAACAGGTTGTGTATGATTGGGATGTTGTTGAAGATTGCGGGGCCTGATCCCAGACCTGCACGAGCTCCATGAGTAACCAACTGAAGGGATGCCTTGTCTGTTAAGGACCTTAGGACAGATGGTGGGATGTTGCCGGCGACATCCTGTTTCATCAAGTTATAGATATCACGCGCC